>Ga0134124_10000015_pt1 | contig 310543 bp, 77 predicted proteins | sample KB304_FD_96880 | JGI IMG/M metagenome (GOLD analysis project Ga0134124, IMG submission 96880) | Terrestrial soil microbial communities without Nitrogen fertilizer from Kellogg Biological Station, Michigan, USA - KB3-0-4 | ecosystem: Environmental > Terrestrial > Soil > Unclassified ...
AAGGCGGATAAGATCGGATTCTCCTCGCTAACCCTATGGCCGGGAAAGCTTGTCTGCGCTGAAGGCCGTTACTTTGAAAGCGACCGGGAAAAGCGGGCCGCGATCTTCATCGGCCCGGAGTTCGGCACCGTCACCCGGCCCGACCTCGTGGCCGCCGCGCGCGAGGCCGGCGACGCCGACTTCGACGTGCTGATCGCCTGCGCGTTCAACTACGAGGCGCACGCCTCCGAATTCAACAAGCTCGGCCGCATCCCCGTGCTCAAGGCGCGAATGAACGCCGACCTGCACATGGCCGGCGACCTGAAGAACACCGGCAAGGGGAACCTCTTCGTCATCTTCGGAGAGCCCGACATCGACATCCTCCCCGCCGAGGACGGCCAGATCCGGGTCAAGATCAACGGCGTCGACGTCTTCCACCCGAACACCGGCGAGGTCCGGAGCGACGGCGCCGAAGGCATCGCCTGCTGGTTCATCGACACCGACTACAACGAAGAGAGCTTCTTCGTGCGCCACGCCTACTTCCTCGGCGCCAACGATCCCTACAAGGCGCTCAAGACGACTATCAAGGCGGAGATCGACGAAGAAGCCTGGGCCACGCTCCAGAGCGACACCTCACGCCCCTTTGCCAAGCCGACCTCCGGCCGGATCGCGGTGAAGGTCATCAACCACCTGGGCGACGAGGTGATGAAGATCTTCCGGGTGGGGTGAGCGCGGCGACGGCCGCCGGAAGACTTGCGGGACTGCAGAGCGAAGATGCCCCGTTCGGGATTCAATCCGCCCCGTTCAGGCTTCGATCTGCCCCGCTCAGGATTCAATCCGCCCCGCTCAGGATTCAATCTTCCCCGTTCGGGATTCAATCCTCCCCGTTCGGGATTCAATCTGCCCCGCTCAGGATTGGCGATCCCCCAGGGTAAGCTGCCGATCGCCCGGGGTAGGCTGCCGATCGCCCGGGGTGAGCTGACGATCGCCCGGGGTAAGCTGCCGATCGTCCGGGGTAAGCTGACGATCGCCCGGGGAAAGTGGAAGGTTGAAGTCTTCTGGGAGGCGCCAGGAGAAGCACTTCCCGCCTTCAGCCCCGCGAATCCAACCCATAGCACAGCATCTCCCTCCCGAGGTGCTCGATGCGGTCCAGCAGGCTCTCTCCGATCCGCTCGACGAGGCGGACGGACGCACGGTTCTCCGGGTGGACGAGGCTGATGACGCGGTCCTTCTTCCAGACGGTGAAGGCCTGGTCCAGGGCGGCCCGTGCGGCCTCGCTGGCGTAGCCCTGCCGCCACCAGCGCCGGGCCAGCCGGCCGGCGAGCTCGAAGCCCGGCCAACCTTCCGGCTCGAAAAAGCCGACGACTCCGACGAACGCGGCGGTCTCCTTGTGCTCCACCGCCCACATGCCGGCGCCCCGGAGTTGCCAGTGCCCCAGAGAGTACCCCAGATGGCACCAGGAGCGGCCGCGGTCCCACGTGCCCCCCAGGTGGTGCATCACCTCGGGGTCCGCATGGAGCGCGGCATAGTCGTCGACGTCGCCCGCGCACAGGGGCCGCAGCCACAGGCGTTCCGTCTCCAGGGTCGGGATGAAGAGGCTGTCCATGGAATCTCTCCTTTCGGTCGTGCTTGTCCCCGACTCTGGCAAGGGGCAGACTGGCCCGGGGGTTCTCTCTTTCTGACATCTGGTCAATGGATGACCAGAAGACGTCCCGAACCCCGGAAAGGATCTCTTCCATGCTGCGCACTGTTCTTCTGGCGCTGGCGCTGCTGTCCACCCTCTGGGCCGCGGGGCATAAGGCCGGCAACCGTTTTGACCCGAATGGCGCGGTGATCACGACCGACGCGGGGGGGCATGCCGACCCCGACGGCACTGCGGTCACGGGCGACGCGGGCAACCAGCTCGACCCCAACGGCTGACGGCGCGCCGGAGCCGGGTTGACGCACTCTGTTCTCTTGCGGCGCGCGAAGAGTACGACCGCAGGCTCGGCACGGCGGCCATGGAGCAGACCGGCGGCAATCTCAGCGAGGCCAGCCGCCGGCTCGGCATCTCCCGCAATACGCTCAAGGCGAGACTGCGATTGTACGGGCTGTGAGGCCGCCAAGGCACCCCAGACCAAGGTCCACGTCATAGGGCTCTCGGCCCCCGTGACGCTGACCAAGGTTTACGCCACGCGGACCAAGGTTTATGCCACTCAAACCAAGGTTTACGTCACTCAAACCAAGGTTTGCGCCACTCAAACCAAGGTTTGCGCCACTCAAACGAAGGTTTACGCCACTCAAACGAAGGTTTACGTCACTCAAATCAAGGTTTACGCCACTCAAACCAAGGTTTACGTCACTCAAACCAAGATTTACGCGACTCAAACCAAGGTTCATGCCACTCAAACGAAGGTTCATGTGGCTCAAACCTGGGTTCACGGAAGGATCGGTCTTCGCAACTCGACTCCTCCGCCCACCCGGGAGGGGGCAAGCCCCTCCCCTACTTTAGGTTCCGCCTATTCAGGGCAGCCGAGACTCTCTTCGATCAGGCGGACCCCGGTGCCCGACCTCTCGGCGTCGAGGAAACACTCGCGCATGCGTGCCACGCTGTCCCGCACCGCCGGGCGATCAGCCTGCTCCACCAGGGAGGCGATCTCCGCGGCGGAGAAGCTGCGGAGGTCGCCGCTCACCCCCAGGCCGTGGTGGACGACACGGCGGGCGTTGTCCGGCTGGTCCATGTCGATCGGAAAGACGACCATCGGGACACCGCGGAGGATGCACTCCTTCACCGTCCCCAGGCCCGCGTGGGTCACCATCACGGCAGCTCGGCCGAGGAGGTCCAGTTGGGGAGCCCAGGACGTGACGATGCCTCCGGGAGGCGCCGGGATCTCCGCCGGATCCAGCAGCCCTCCGGTCGAGAGCACCACCTGCCAGCCAGGCCGGTGAGTGAACGCCTCGGCCACGGTGCGCAGAAAGGCCGCGGCGCGCTCCCGGCCGGCCCGGTGGCTCTGGCTTCCCAGCGAGACGTAGAGGAGGCGCCGCGCCGGATCGAGCGCTTCCCAGGGAAAGGGGCCGGCGACCGTGCGGTCGAGGTCGACCGCCGGCTCCACGTAGTGCACCTCGGGCTCGCGCTCGTGCGACTGCCCGGGCACCTCAAGCTCGCGGGGACAGAGGATGAGCTCGCGCATGCGCAGCACCTGCGCGAGGATGCGCTGCGCCAGCTCGGCCGCCCGCGGCGCCGTCCCCTCCCGCCCGAGAAGGGTGGCGAGCCGCTCCCGCGCCTCGCCGGTCGACAGGTGGCCCAGCTCCGCCGTGTACGCGGACTTGCGGAACGTCCGCAGGATCGTGGTGAGAAGCACCACCGGGCGCCGGAAGCGGTTGTGCAGGACGAGCGCATGCGGCGCGTAGAAGCTGGTCAGCACGAAGAGGTCCGGCCGCAGCTCTCCGATCGTCCGTTCCAGCGCTTCGTCGGTCAGCAGCCCCCGCCAGGAGCGGGCATAGATCGACTCGGGGCCCGCTTGCGCGGCCAGCTCCTGCCGGGTGCGGATCGTGCCGCGCGGCAAGGCGTCCTCCAGGATGGGGATCAGCTCGAAGCCCTGCCGGCGCACGGCATCGCCGCCGTCCGCCAGTCCCAGATAGACGGGGCGATGACCCCGCGCCGCAAGCCGGCGGGCGAGGCAGAAGGTCGGATTCAGGTGACCTTCTTCGGGCTCGATCAGAAAGGCGATGGTTGCGATGACCGCTCCTTCGCATTGACGAAGATCGATTCCGGAGACTAACACGCGGCAGGAAACAGGGCTCCGCGCCGAGCCGCCGAAATCGGTTGTCCCGCGAAAGCGGGCAGACGCACCTGTATACATTGAGGAACCCAGTGTCGTGACAGAGGAAACGTTCGCCGGAATTTTAGAAAGCAGGGCGGAGGGGCAGGGGCAGCTCCCGGCGTACGTCTTCCTGTCGCATGGCGAGACCGGCGTCACCGAGGAGCGGCTCACCTACGCGGAGCTGGACGCCCGCGCCCGTGCCGTCGGCGCGTCCCTGCAAGCGGCGGGAGCCGCCGGCGAGCGGGTGGCCCTGCTGTTCGCTCCCGGGCTGGACTTCATCGTCTCCTTCTTCGGCTGCCTCTATGCGGGTGCCGTCGCCGTCCCGGCCCTGCCGCCGCGGCGGCGCGGCGGCGATCCACGGCTGCGCGCGATCTTCCGCGACGCCCGCCCGCGGGTGGCGTTGACCTCCGCCGACAAGCTGCCGGCCCTGGAGAGCGCCGCCGCCGATATCCCCGAGCTGCGCGCCGCCGTCCGGATGACGCCATCGGCTGACGGGGCCGCGGGCTGGCGGCGGCCGGCGGCGGACCCGGAGGCTCTCGCCTTCCTCCAGTACACCTCGGGCTCGACGTCTTCCCCGAAAGGGGTGATGGTCAGCCACCGGAACCTCCTCCACAACGAGGAGCTGATCCGCCGCACCTTCGAACAGTCGTCCGATTCGGTGGTGCTGGGCTGGCTGCCGCTGCACCACGACATGGGGCTGATCGGAACGGTGCTGCAGCCCCTCTACCTGGGTGCGCCGTGCTACCTGATGTCTCCCGGCGCCTTCCTGCAACGGCCGGCGCGCTGGCTGGAGGCCATCGCGCGCACCCGCGCCACCACCAGCGGCGGCCCCAACTTCGCCTATGAGCTGTGCGTGCGCAAGGTGCCGGCCGCCGAGCGGGAGGGCCTCGACCTCTCCTCGTGGCGGGTGGCCTTCAACGGCGCCGAGCCGGTGCGGGCCGACACGCTGCGCCGGTTTGCCGAAGCCTTCGCTCCGTGCGGCTTCCGCGCCGCGGCGTTCCGCCCCTGCTACGGCCTCGCCGAGGCGACGCTGCTGGTGTCCGGCTGGCGGCAGGAGGGGGAGCCCCGGAGCCTCGCGCTCGACGCGGCGGCCCTCGAAGCCCACCGGGTGGTGGCGGCGGACGGAGACGCGGCGCGGCGGCGGGAGCTGGCCGGCTGCGGCGCCGCGATGCAGACCGTACGCGTCGTCGATCCGGACTCCGCGCTCCCCTGCCCACCCGGCCGGGTCGGCGAGATCTGGGTGGCCGGGCCGAGCGTCGCCCAGGGCTACTGGGAAAGGCCGGAGGAGACCGCCGCGACGTTCGGGGCGCAGCTGGCTCATGGCGAGAATGACCAGGATAGCGAGGGTCCTTTCCTGCGGACCGGCGACCTCGGCTTCCTCTCCGGCGGCGAGCTGTTCCTCACCGGCCGCTCGAAGGACCTCGTCATCTTGCGCGGCCGTAACCACTACCCCCAGGACCTGGAGCTGACCGCGGGGCGCAGCCATCCCGGCCTGCGTCCGGGCGGCGGTGCCGCCTTCCCGGTCGATCTGGACGGGGAGGAGCGGCTGGTGCTGGTCCACGAGGTGACGCGCCACCACGCTCACGGTACGGCGGAAGGCGGCGAAGCGATCGCAGCGATCGCAGCGATCGCCGCGGCGGTGCGCCGGGCGGTGGCGGAAGAGCACGGCGTGAGCGTCGCCGAGGTCGTCCTGCTGCGGCCCGAAACGCTGCCGCGGACTTCGAGCGGCAAGGTGCGGCGGCTCGCCTGCCGCGATGCCTGGCTCTCCGGCGAATTGAGCGCGGTCGGGCGGAGCGCCCTGGCCGTCGAGGTCTCTGAGACGGTGGAGACGCTGGAGACGGCGGCCTTCGACGTCGCGGCCCTGGCGGAGTTGGAGGCCGGCGATCGTTGCGATGCCCTGGAGATTTTCCTCCGCCAGCGTGCCGCCGCCGTCCTTCACCTCTCCCTCGCCCAGGTGCCGGCCGGCACGCCACTGAGCGCCCTGGGGCTCGACTCCCTCTCGGCCGCGGAGCTCAAGACGGAGATCGACGGCGCGCTGGGGATGAGCCCCCCTTTCACCGTGCTGCTGGACGGCGCGAGCGCCGCGGACCTGGCGGCCCAGCTCGCGGCGACGTTCACAGCCGGGGAGGCTCTCGCCGGCGCCGAGCCGCCGCCGCTGGAACGTGAGGCCGAGACGAAGGCAGAGGCTGAGATCGAGGGTCCGCTGTCCTTCGGTCAGAAGGCCCTCTGGTATCTCTACCAGCTCGCCCCGGACAGCCCGGCCTACAACCTCGCCGGAGCCGCGCGGCTCGCGGCGGGAGTCGATGAATCGAGGTTGCGGCGCGCCGTGCAGGCGCTGGTCGACCGGCACGACGCCCTCCGCGCCACGTTCCACGCGCGGGCGGATGGCCCGGTGCAGCGCGTACCAGCTCGACTGGAAGCCGCGTTCCGGCACGAGGACGCCGCCTCCTGGAGCGCCGAGACGCTGGCGGGCCGGATCGCCGAGGAGGCGTTCCGGCCGTTCGATCTGGAGAAGGGACCGGTCTTCCGTACTGTCCTCTTCACTCGGCCTGGCGAGGCGTTCCTGGTCCTTTCCGTACATCACGCGGTGGCGGACTTCTGGTCGCTCTCCGTGCTGGCCCGGGAGCTCGGGGTGCTTTATGGCGAGGTCGAGGGGATCGATCGGATTGGCCTGCCGCCCCTCCCCCTGTGCTTCGCCGACTACGTCCGCTGGCAGGAGCAGGCCGTCCACGGACCCTGGGGGGACCGGCTGTGGAGCTTCTGGCGCGAGCGGCTGGCCGGAGCGCCCTCTTTGGATCTGCCGGCGGACCGCCCGCGTCCGCCGGTTCAGACCTTCCGCGGCGCGGTACGCCGCACCCGCTTCGGTCCCGCGATCGCCCAGGGTCTCGGCGAGGTGGCCCGCCGCACCGGCGGCACTCCGTTCATGGTCCTCCTCGCCGGCTTCCAGGCTTTCCTCGCCCGCTGGAGCGGCCAGGAGGATTTCGTCGTCGGCTCCCCCACCTCGGGCCGGCTCGCCGACCATTTCGGCGACCGCCTCGCCGGTCTCGTCGGCTACTTCGTCAATCCGGTGGCGTTGCGCGCCGGCATGGCGGGAGACCCGGCGGTGGCCGAGATGCTCGACCGCGTCCGGCGGTCCGCCCTGGAGGCCTTCGAGCACCAGGGCTTCCCCTTCGCCCTGCTCGCCGAGCGGCTCCGCCCGCAGCGCGACGCCGGGCGCACTCCGGTCTTCCAGGTGATGCTGACCCTGCAGAAGGCGCCGGCGCCCGACCTCCAGGCGCTCACCGCCTTCGCCCTCGGCGAGCCCGGCGCGCGCATTGGTTTGGGCGGGCTGGAGCTGGAGTCGGTCGCCCTGGAGCCTCCCGGTGCACCGCTGGATCTGACGCTGATGGCCGGGGAGCTGGACGGCGACCTCGCCGCCTCCCTGCAATTCAACACCGGCCTGTTCGACGCCTCGACGGCCGAGCGGATGCTCGGCCATCTGAGCACCCTGCTGCGCGGGATGATCGAAAGCAGCGCGGCCGGCCTCCGCATCTCCGACCTGCCGCTCCTCGGCGCCTCCGAGCAGGCCCAGCTCACCGCCTGGAACGCCACCTCCGTCCCCTGGAACGTCGAGACCACGCTCCACGCCCGGATCGCAGAGCAGGCGGAGCGGACCCCCGAGGCCGTCGCCGTCGAGTGGGAGGGGGATTGGAAGAAGGAGGAGGACAACCGCCTCACCTACCGGGAGCTGCTCGACCGCGCCCGGCAACTGGCGGGCACCCTGCGGACGCTCGGGGTGGCGCCGGAGTCGCTGGTCGGGATCGCCGCCGAGCGCTCGCCGGAGATGGTGACCGGGATGCTGGGGACCCTGCTGGCCGGCGGCGCCTATGTGCCGATCGACGTCGAGTACCCGCGGGAGCGCCAGGAATTCATGCTGGCGGACTCGGGCGTCCGCATCCTCCTCACCCAGAGACGCCTCCTCTCCTCCCTGCCGGAGACCGGCGCCGCGGCGCTCTGCCTCGACGCGCCGGAGAGCTGGCGCGGCGGCGCGCTCTCCGGCCCGGGAGCCGGCGGCCCCGGCAACCTGGCATACATGATCTACACCTCGGGCTCCACCGGGCGGCCCAAGGGGGTGATGAGCACGCACCGGGCGATCGTCAACCGCCTCCTCTGGATGCAGGAGACGTTCCCCCTCAGCCCGGGCGACGGCGTGCTGCACAAGACGCCGGCCAGCTTCGACGTCTCGGTCTGGGAGCTGTTCTGGCCGCTGATGACCGGCGCGCGGCTCGTCCTCGCCCGCCCCGGCGGTCACCAGGACCCCGCGTACCTGGCGCGGCGGATCGCCAAGGCCGGCGTGACCACGCTGCACTTCGTCCCCTCGATGCTGCAAGCCTTCCTGGAGGAGCCGGACCTCGCACCTGGCGGCTCCCTGCGGCGGGTGATCGCGAGCGGCGAGGCCCTGTCGGGCGAGCTCGCCCGGCGCTTCCACACCCGTTTTGGGAATCAGGTCGAGCTGCACAACCTCTACGGGCCGACGGAAGCGGCGGTCGACGTCACCTGGTGGCCCGCCGACGACGACGGCGCGGAGAGCGGGGGCGGCGCGCGGCCGGTGCCGATCGGCCGTCCGATCGCCAACACCCGCATCCACCTCCTCGACAGCGCGGGCCGCGAGACGCCGGCCGGCGTGGCGGGCGAGCTGTGCATCGGCGGCGTCCAGCTCGCCCGCGGCTACTGGCGGCGCCCGGACCTCACCGCCGAGCGGTTCGTCCCCGATCCGCTGGGCGCCGAGCCCGGCGGGCGCCTCTACCGCACGGGAGACCTCGCCCGCCGCCTTCCAGACGGCGCCGTCGACTTCCTCGGCCGCCTCGACCACCAGGTCAAGCTGCGCGGCGCCCGCCTCGAGCTCGGCGAGATCGAGGCCGCCCTCCTCGCCTGCTCCGGGGTGCGCGCGGCGGTGGCCGGCGTGCGCGGCGGCGGGTCCGACGCGCGGCTGGCCGCCTGGGTGGTGCCGGCGCCGGGAGAGACGCTCGCCGTCCCCGCGCTCCGCGAGGCGCTGGCCCGGCGCCTCCCGGCGCTCTTCGTCCCTTCCCTCTTCGCGGTCCTCCCGGCGCTGCCGCTCACCCCCAGCGGCAAGGTGGACCGCAAGGCCCTCCCCGACCCGGAGGGGGCCGGACGCCCGGCGGACGTGCCCTGGACCGCTCCGCGCACGCCGGTCGAAGAGACGCTGGTGGGGATCTGGCAGGAGCTGCTGGGCGTCGAGCGGATCGGCGTCGACGACCACTTCTTCGACCTCGGCGGGCACTCCCTGCTGGCCACCCGGCTGATGGCGCGGGTGCGCGACGTCTTCGCGGTGAACCTCCCCCTCTCCGCGCTGTTCGAGACCACGCCGACGATCGCCGGCCTGGCGCAGGCCATGGCCCGCTTCCAGGTCGGCCAGGCGGACGAGGACGACCTCGCGTCGGCCCTGCTGGAGCTCGACGGCCTCTCCGAGGACGAGATCCGCGTGCTCCTCGCAAGCGAGGCAGGGTGAGCGGCATGCGGATCCTCCTCCTCCAGAGCTCGTCCTACATCCCCTCCCTGGGCGGGGCGAACAAGGCCAACCGGCTGCTCCTCGAGCAGCTCGCGGCCCGCGGCCACGAGTGCCGCGCGATCGGGACGGCCGGAACAGCAGGAGGCGACGGGGCCACGGCGTTCCGGCACGCCGGAGTCGAGGTGGAGGCGGTGCTCGACGGGACCCGGCTGCGCGCCTACGCCGCGCGCCGGCTGCGCGAGCTGGCGCCGGACCGCGTCCTGGTGTCCTCCGAAGATCCGGGCCAGGTGCTCCTCGAAGAGGCGGTCGAGGCTTCGCCGCACGTCGTCTACCTCGCCCACACCACGCTCCACCTGTCGTTCGGTCCCGACGGCTTCCTGCAGAGCCCCGGACGGACGGCGCTGCTGCGCCGCGCGGCGGGCATCGTGGCGGTGAGCGGATATGTCCGCGACTACATCCGGAGATGGGCCGGCCTCGGCTCGACCCTGCTGCGCTTCCCGGTCTACGGCAAGGGCCCGTTTCCTGCTCCAGGAGATTTCGACCGCGGCTTCGTGACCCTGATCAACCCCTGCGCGGTCAAGGGCATCTCCATCTTCCTGGAGCTGGCGCGGCGCCTGCCGGACGTCGCGTTCGCCGCCGTCCCGACCTGGGGCACGACCGCCGGAGACCGGGAGGCCCTGGAGGCCCTCCCCAACGTCCGTATCCTCCCCCCCGCGGCCGACGTCGACGAGATCTTCGCGCGGACGCGGGTCCTCCTCGCCCCCTCGCTCTGGGGCGAAGCGTTCGGCCAGGTCGCGGTCGAGGCCATGCTGCGCGGCATCCCGGTGCTGGCGAGCGACGCCGGCGGCCTCCCCGAAGCCAAGCTGGGGGTCGACTACGTCCTGCCGGTCCGCCCGATCCGGAGCTACGAAGAGCGCTTCGACGAGCGGAAGATCCCGGTGGCCGTGGTCCCCGAGCAGGACGCCGGCCCGTGGGAGGAGACGCTGCGGCGGGTGCTCGGCGACCGCTCTCTCTACGCGCGGCTCTCCTGGGAGTCGCGGCGGGCGGCGCACGGATTCGTCGCGGGCCTGGGGACCGCCCCGTTCGAGGAGTACCTCGACGGTCTCCTCGACGGTGGCCGGCGGAAGCGGATGAGGATCCTGCTGGTGCAGCCCCTGGACTATCTCTTCTCCCCCGGCGGCGCCCACAAGGCGAACCGCCTCCTCCTCCAGGGCCTCACGGCGCGCGGCCACGTCTGCCGCGTGGTGGCACCCGGCAGGGCCGGGAATGAGAGCACCGTCTTCGATCACGAAGGCGTCGAGGTCCACGCCGTGGCCGGAGGGCTGGAGCTGCGCGCCGAGGCGACGCGCCAGGTCCGGGCGCTCGCTCCGGACTGGACGATCGTTTCGGAGGATCCCAGCGGCGAGATCCTGCAGACGGTCCTGGAGGTGTCCCCTTCGCGGGTGGTCTACCTGGCGCACAGCCCGGCGACCCTCCCCTTCGGCCCCGCGGCGTTCGCCGCGGACGAGGCGCAGACCGCCCTGCTGCGGCGGACGGCCGGCATCCTCACGGTCAGCCGCGCGATGCAGGACTACATCCGGCGCTGGGGCGGGCTCGCCGCGACGGTGGTCTACTCGCCCGCCTACGGCGCCGGCCCGTTCAAGGCTCCCGTAGCGCCCGAGCGCGGCTTCGTGACGATGATCAACCCCTCGGGAATCAAGGGGGTCTCGATCTTCGCGGGGCTCGCCCGGCGGATGCCCGGCGTGGCGTTCGCCGCCGTCCCCACCTGGAGCACCACCGCCGAAGACCGCGAGATCCTCGCCGGCCTCCCCAACGTGACGCTGCTCCCGGCGGCGGAGGACGTGGACGAGTTGTACGCCCGCGTGCGGATCCTGGTCGTCCCCTCGCTCTGGGGGGAGGCGTTCGGCCAGGTGGTGATCGAGGCCCTGCTGCGCGGCATCCCGGTCGTGACGAGCGACCAGGGGGGGTTGCCGGAAGCCGGCCTCGGGGTGACCCGCATCGTGCCTGTGCGGCCGATCGAGCGCTACGAAAACCGGCTCGACGACCGGCGGATGCCGGTCCCGGTCGTGCCCGAGCAGGACCTCGAACCGTGGGAGGCCGAGCTGCGGGCCCTGCTCTCCGATCCGGGCGCCTACGCGCGGCTCGCGGAAGCCTCCCGCCGCGCCGCCGCGCTCTTCGTCTCCGGGCTCGGCATCGAGCCCTACGAGCGGTTCCTGGCGGATCTCGCCCCGGCGCCGGCGGCGGCGCAACCCGCCGGCACATCGACCGCGGTGGCCCCCTCCGGAGCCGATCTGCGGCGCCAGAAGCTCGCCGGGCTCTCCCCGGAGAAGCTGGAGCTGCTCGCCCGGCGCCTGAAGAAGAAGGAGGGCGCGGCGGACGCTACGGCGGCCGGGACCATCCCCCGCCTCGCGCGCCGCGGCCGTCCCGACGGCGGGGACCGCTTCCCGCTCTCCTTCGCGCAGCGGCGGCTCTGGTTCCTCGACCGTTTCGAGCCCGGACGCCTGACCTACAACGAATACTTCGCCGTCCACCTGAGCGGCCCTCTCGCCGCGCGCCTGCTGGCCGACGCCCTGGACCGCATCGTCCGGCGCCACGAGGTGCTGCGGACGACTTATGCCCAGGACGCGGAGGAGCCGGTCCAGATCGTCCACGCGCCGCGGCCGGACGACCGCCTCGCATTGCCGGTCGCGGATCTGGGTGCCCTGCCGGAAGCGGCGCGGCAGGCCGAGGCCGCGCGCCTGGCCACCGCCGAGACCCGGCGTCCTTTCGACCTCGCGGAGGGTCCGGTCCTCCGCGCGCTGCTCCTCGGTCTCGGCTCCGGCGAGCACCTGCTGGTGATCACGGCGCACCACATCGCCGTCGACAACTGGTCGGCGACCGTGCTCTTCGCCGAGCTGGCGGCGCTCTACGGCTCCTCCGATCTGGGGGCGCTGCCCGAGCTGGCCGTGCAATATGCCGACTTCGCGGCGTGGCAGCGCGACTGGCTCAGCGGCCCGGCGCTCGCGGAGCAGATCGACTTCTGGCGGCGCCAGCTCGCCGGAGCCCCGGGTCTGGCCGACCTCCCCACCGACCGGCCGCGCCCGGCGCTCCAGAGCTTCCGCGGCAACCGCCTGGTGACGTATTTCCCGCCGCCGTTGGCCGAGAGGCTCCGCGCCCTCGCCCGCCGCCGGGACGCCACCCCCTACATGCTGCTCCTCGCGGCCTGGCAGACCCTGCTCCACCGCATCACCGGCCAGGACGACCTGGTGGTGGGAACGCCGGTGGCCGGGCGCATCCGGCCGGAGATCGAGCCGCTCATCGGCTGTTTCCTGAACATCCTCCCCATGCGCGCCCGCCTGGCGCCCGGCCTGCCCTTCGAGGAAGCGCTCGACCGCGCCCGGCAGACGGCGCTGGACGCCTTCGCGCACCAGGAGCTGCCGTTCGAGCGGCTGGTGGAGGCACTGGCGCCCGAGCGCAGCCTGAGCCACTCGCCGCTCTTCCAGGTTCTGTTCAACTTCCTCAACGTTCCCCCGCGCATCGAAGAGCTGCGGGGCGGAGTGCGCCTCGACGCGATCCCGGTCCAGAGCGGGACGACCCGCTTCGACCTCGAGCTCTACCTGGAGGAGCAGGAGCAGCGGCTCGTCGTCGCCCTCGTCTACAGCACGGACCTCTTCGACACCGCCACCATGACACGCCTGCTCGGCCACCTCGAGACCCTCCTGGCCGGCGTGGCCGCGGAACCGGACCGGACGCTCTCGGAGCTCCCGCTGCTCACCGCGGCCGAGCACCATCAGCTCCTGCGCGAGTGGAACGGCATGGCCTCACCCGCACCCGGCGGAGCAACGATTCCGACAATCCCGGCCCTGTTCGCCGCGCAGGTGGCGCGCTCCCCCGAGGCCACGGCGGTAGCCGGGGCGGGAGAGACGCTCACCTACCGCGAGCTGGCGGCGCGGGCGCACCGCCTCGCGGACCGCCTCCGTGCCCTGGGGATCGGTCCCGAGGCGACCGTCGGCGTCTGCCTCCGCCGCTCCCCGGATCTCGTCGCCGCCGTTCTCGGCGTCCTCGAAGCGGGCGCCGCCTACGTCCCTCTCGATCCGGCGTATCCGGCGGAGCGTCTGGCGTTCATGCTCGCCGACTCTGGAGCGGCCGTGGTCCTCGCGGACGCGGCCAGCCGGCCGCGCCTGCCGGCCAGCCTACCGGCCACGATGGCGGCTGTGCTCCACGTCGACGCCATCGAGGCCGAAGCCGGCACGCCGCCTGCCGGCCGCGGGCCTGCGCGCCGTCCCGCCGGTCCGGGGAACCTGGCCTACGTCATCTACACCTCGGGATCGACCGGGCGGCCCAAGGGAGTCGCCATCGAGCACGCAAGCGCCGCCGCCTTCGTGCAATGGAGCGGCCAGATCTTCGGCGCCGAGCTGGGCGGCCGGCACGGCGGGGTGCTCGCTTCCACCTCGATCTGCTTCGACCTCTCCGTCTTCGAGATCTTCGCGACGCTCTGCCACGGCGGATTCCTCGTGCTGGTGGAGAACGCGCTGGAGCTGGCCGACCGGCCGCCGGCCGCCGAGATCGGGCTGATCAACACCGTCCCCTCGGCCCTGGCGGAGCTGCTGCGACGCGGTGCCGTGCCGCGCTCGGTCCGCACCGTCAATCTCGCGGGCGAGCCGCTGCCCGGCGTGCTCGCGCGCCAGATCTACGAAGAGACCGCGGCCCAGAGGGTTTTCAACCTGTACGGCCCCTCCGAGGACACCACCTACTCCCTGTTCGCCCGGGTGGACCGCGGCGACGAGCAGCCGGCCATCGGCCGGCCGGTGGCCGGCACGCGCGCCTGCGTCGCCGGGCCGGGGGGCGCGCTGCTCCCCGCCGGCATCCCGGGAGAGCTTCTGCTCGGAGGAGCCGGGCTGGCGCGCGGCTATCTCGGACGGCCCGGTCTCACCGCGGAGCTCTTCGTCCCCGACCCCTGGGGGACGGAGCCCGGGGCGCGCCTCTATCGCACCGGAGACCTCGTCCGCTCCCGGGGCGACGGCCGGATGGAGTTCCTGGGACGGATCGATCAGCAGGTCAAGATCCGCGGCTTCCGCGTCGAGCCGGGAGAGATCGAGGAGGCCCTCCGCCAGCACCCGCGGGTTCGCGAAGCCGCAGTGGTCTCCCGGGAGGTCACCGGCGCCAGGGCTCTCGTGGCCTACGTGGTCGCCCGGGCGGATCAGCCCACCCCCCAGGAGCTGCGCGAGCACCTGCGCGAGCGTCTGCCGGAGCACATGGTTCCGGCCTTCTTCATCCCGCTCGCCGAGCTGCCGCTGACGCCCAACGGCAAGGTGGACCGGCGGGCCCTGCCGGACCCGGAGCGGGAGGCCGCGCCGGCAGAGCACGCGCCGCGCTCCCCCGCCGAGGAGCTGCTCGCCGGCATCTGGGCCGAGGTGATCGGACTGGAGCGGGTCGGAATCCACCAGAATTTCTTCGCGCTCGGCGGGCATTCGCTGCTGGCCACGCGGGTGATCTCGCGGCTGCGCGACCTGTTCGGCGTGGAGCTGCCGCTACGCACCCTGTTCGAGCGGCCGACCGTGGCGGAGCTTTGCGCGGCCGTCGAGAAGGCGCGCGACAGTGGCACGGACAAGGCGGCTCCACCCTTGGTGCCGGTGCCGCGCGAAGGATCCCTGCCCCTGTCGTTCGCCCAGGAGCGGCTCTGGTTCATCGACCACCTCGCGCCAGGCAGTGCTCTGTACAACATCCCGGTCGCGCTGCGCATCGCCGGGCCGCTCGACGCGGGTGTGCTGGCGCTCACCCTGGGGACCATCGCCGGCCGCCACGAGGCTCTGCGCACGGTCTTCGCCCTGCGGGACGGCGCGCCGGTGCAGATCGTCACCGATCCGTTCACTCCGGCGTTGCCGGTGATCGATCTGGCCGATCTGTCGGATCGGTCCGATCGGTCCGATCTAAGGGACCGGCAGGCCAGCTCCCTGATCCGCGAAGAGGCCGGGCGGCCGTTCGATCTGCGCACCGGGCCGCTTCTGCGCCTCGGCCTGCTGCGGCTCGCGGCGGACGAGCACATCCTGCTCCTCACCCTGCACCACATCGCGAGCGACGGCTGGTCCATGGGCGTCCTGGTCCACGAGGTCACCGCGCTCTACGCCGCGTTTGCCGAGGGCCGGCCCTCTCCCCTGCCGGAGCTGGCGGTGCAGTACGGCGACTTCGCCGTGTGGCAGCGGTCGTGGCTCCAGGGCGCGGTCCTGGACGGGGAGATCGCCTACTGGCGCCGGCAGCTCGCCGGACTGCCGCCCACCCTGGAGCTGCCCACCGACCGACCCCGGCCCGCGGTACAGAGCTTCCGCGGCGCCTCGCGGCCGGTGCGGCTGCCGGGCGCTCTCACCCGGCAGGTAGAAGCCCTGGGCCGGCGCGAGGGAGCGACGCTCTTCATGGTGCTGCTGGCTGGATTCCAGGTCCTGCTGGCGCGCACCAGCGGCCAGCAGGACCTCGCGGTGGGCTCGCCCGTCGCCGGACGCAACCGGGTGGAGACCGAGGGCTTGATCGGGTTCTTCGTCAACACGCTGGTGCTGCGCGGCGACCTCACCGGAGATCCGACCTTTCGCGAGCTGCTGCGCCGGGTCCGCGAGACCGCCCTGGACGCCTACAGCCACCAGGATGTGCCTTTCGAAAAGCTGGTACAGGAGTTGGCGCCGCAGAGAAATCTCGCTCATGCCCCCCTGTTCCAGGTGGTGCTCACGCTCCAGAACACACCGGCGCGGCCCCTGGAGCTGCCGGGGCTCGCGGTCGACCTGCTGGCGGTGGAGACGGGAACCGCCAAGTTCGACCTCACCCTGACGTTGCAGGAGGACGACGGCATGCTCGCGGGGAGCCTGGAGCACAACGCCGGCCTCTTCGACGTGGCGACGATGGAGCGGCTCCTGGACCGCCTGCTCCGTCTGACCGCGGCGGCGGCAATGGACCCGGATCTGCGCCTCTCGGCGCTCCCCCTGCTCTCGTCCCAGGAACGGCACCAGCTCCTGGTCGAAGGGCGGGGCCGGGAAAGTGCCGGACCACGGGTGGCCGGCCTGCACCATCTCTTCGAGCAGCAGGTGGAGCGGCGCCCGGACGCCACGGCCCTGGTGTGCCAGGGGCAGTCCATGACCTATCGGGATCTCGACCGCGCCGCGAACCGGCTCGCCCGGCTCCTGATCGATCGAGAAGTGGGAGCCGAGGTCCGGGTGGGCCTGTGCCTGGAACGCTCGCTGGAGATGGTGGTGGCGATCCTCGCCGTGCTCAAGGCGGGCGGCGCCTACGTCCCGCTCGATCCGGCTCTGCCCAGCGAGCGCCTGCTCTTCCAGTTGGAGGATGCCGGGGTGGCGGCGCTGGTGACCCAGACGGCTTGCCGGGCGCAGGTGTCCGCCTGGATGGGGCCGCTGCTCTGTCTCGACGATCTGGACGAGCTGGACGAGCTGGACGAGATCTCCCCAGCGCCCTGCGGATGGACGGACGGCGACGGCCTCGCCTACATCCTCTACACCTCGGGCTCGACCGGCCGCCCCAAGGGCGTGGCGGTCACCCACTCCAACGTGATCCGTCTCCTCAACGTCACCCGCGAGCCCTTCAGCTTCGGACCGCAGGACACCTGGACCCTGTTCCACTCCTACGCCTTCGACTTCTCGGTCTGGGAGCTGTGGGGAGCGCTCGCCCACGGCGGCAGGGTCGTGGTGTTGCCGCGGGACGTGGCGCGCTCTCCCGACGACTTCTTCCGCCTGCTCTCTGCGGAGCGGGTCACCGTGCTCAACCAGACCCCGTCCGCCTTCCGCCAGCTCGCCCCGGTCTGGAACGCGGCGACTGATGAGCCGCCGGTGCGCTGGATCATCTTCGGCGGTGAGGCCCTGGAACCGGCGAGCCTCGCATCCTGGTTCGAACGCCCAGGGCCGCTGCCGCGGCTGGTCAACATGTACGGCATCACCGAGACCACCGTGCACGTGACCCTGCGCCCCGTGCGCGCCGAGGACGCGGGGGGCGCAGCGCGGAGCCTGATCGGCGGGCCGCTCGCCGATCTGGAGCTGTATGTGGCGGACCGCGGGCTCAACCCCCTGCCGCTGGGCGTCCCGGGCGAGCTGTGCGTCGGCGGAGAGGGTCTCGCAAGGGGCTACTGGCGGCGGCCGGAGCTGACCGCCGAGCGGTTCGTGCCCGACCCCTGGAGCGCGCGGCCGGGCGCCCGTCTCTACCGCAGCGGCGACCTCGGCCGGCGGTTGCCGGACGGCGACGTGGAGTCCCTGGGCCGCATCGACCACCAGGTCAAGATCCGCGGCCTGCGCATCGAGCTGGGAGAGATCGAGGCGGCTCTGCTGGCGCTGCCCGGGGTGCGGGAGACGGTGGTGGTGGTGAGATCGGACGGATCTGTCGGATCGCGGGGCGACCGGCGCCTGGTGGCCTACGTCGTGGGCGATGCGGCCACCGGGACGCTCCGCGCGGCTCTGCGCGAACGGCTGCCGGAGCACATGGTCCCCGCGAGCTTCGTGCTGATGGACACCCTGCCGTTGACCGCCAACGGCAAGGTCGACCGCGCCGCGCTCCCCTCCCCGGAGGGGTCGCGCCCGGAGCTGGAGGTCTCCTTCGTCGCTCCGCGCACCGCCGAGGAACGGGCTGTCGCCGCCGCCTGGCAGGAAGTGCTCGGGGTGGCAACGGTGGGTGTTTACGACAACTTCTTCGACCTCGGGGGGCACTCCCTGCTGATGGTCCGGGTGCAGAGCCATCTGCGCGACGCCTTCGCCCGCGAGGTTCCGGTGCTCGACCTGTTCCAGCACCCCACCGTGGGCGCTCTCGCCTGGCACCTGAGCGCCGGGAGCGCCGGGACGGAAGAGACCGTCGGAGCCGCCTCCTTCGTGGCGAGCGAAAGCCGGGGCGAGAGCCGCCGCGCGCGCGCTGACGAGCGGCAGCTTCAGCGACAGCGGCGGCGCACCGGCAGGACCGGAGACTTCGAGTCATGAGCCTCCATCCGCTCTCCTATGGCCAGCGGGCCCTCTGGTTCCTCCAGAAGCTCGCCCCGGGAAGCGCCGCCTACAACGTGCCCTTCGCCGGGCGCGTCCACGCGGCGGTGGACGGCGAGGCGCTGCGCCGCGGTTTCCAGGCCCTGGCCGACCGGCATCCGGTGCTGCGCACGTCCTATCCGCTCCTGCCGGAGGGCGAGGGGGCGCCCCTCCAATGGATCCACGAAAGCCTGGAGATCGACTTCGCCGAGATCGACGCCACGGCCTGGGACGAAACGGAGCTGCGCCGCGAGGTGACCGCCGAAGCCCACCGGCCGATCGCCCTGGAACGGCCGCCGGTGGTGCGGCTGCGCCTCTTCCGCCGCCGGCTCCAGGACGGTTCCGAGGACTGCGTTCTCCTCCTGCTGCTGCACCACATCGCGGTCGACTTCGTGTCCCTCTCCGTGATCCTCGCGGATCTGCAGGAGCTTCTCGCCAGCTCCTTCGCCGGCCGGCCGCCGGAGCTCCCGCCGCCGGTGGGCCGCTACGCCGACTTCGCCCGCTGGCAGGCGGCGATGCTCCAGGGGCCGGAAGGGGAGATCTCCTGGGAGTACTGGCGCAACGAGCTGGCGGGCGAGCTGCCACAGCTCGCGCTGCCCACCGACCGGCCGCGGCCGCGCGTCCAGAGCTTCCGCGGCGGCGTCTGCGGCTTCGATTTGGATGAGACCACGTGCGCCGGGCTCGCCCGCCTCGCAGAGGGGACAAGCCTTTACGCGGTCGTGGTGGCGGCCTTCAAGGCGTTCCTGCACCGCGTCTCGGGCCAGGACGAGATCGTGGTCGGCGCGACCCTGCCCGGGCGCCCCGGGCCGGAGCTGCGGGACACCGTCGGCTACTTCGTCAACACCGTGCTGCTGCGCGGGGATCTCGCGGGGGACCCGACGTTCCGGCGCCTGCTGGCCCGCGAGGCCCGGGTGGTGTCCGGCGCCGTCGCGCACCAGCATCTCCCGTTCCCCCTGCTGGTCGAGCGCCTCGCCCCGGACCGCGACCTCGGCCGCTCGCCGCTCTACCAGGTGCTGCTCGCCTTCTACGACGGGGATGCCGAAGCACAGGTCCTGCGCCTGCTGACCGGCGCGGGAGGCCGCATCCGCCTCGGCCCACTCGACCTCGAGCCGTTCCCGATCGACCGCAGCACCTCGATGCTGGACCTCACGCTGAACGTGATGGCGACGCCCGGCCGCATGGGGTTTTCGCTCCAGTACGACGCCGACCTGTTCGACGCGGCGACGGCAGAGCGCCTGGCCGGCGGCCTCCAGGCCCTGCTCGAGCAGGTCGCCCGGAACCCGGACGCGCGCCTCTCGGAGCTCCCTCCCGGCCGCCCGGCGGAACACGGCCAGCTCGTCGCCGAGGCTCCCGGGAAGGTGGCACCGCCCCAGCGCGACGAAGCGGACGATCTTCAGGGTGATCTTCAGGGAATTGCCATCGTCGGCCTCGCCCTCCGTTTTCCCGGCGCGGCGGACGCGGAGCAGTTCTGGGAGAACCTGTGTGCCGGCGTCGAGGCGATCACCTTCTTCGACCGCGAGGAGCTGCGGGCCGCCGGGACCGAGCCGGCCCTGCTCGACCATCCCAACTTCGTGCGCGCCGCCGGCCGGCTCGACGGCGTCGAGCTGTTCGACGCGGGCTTCTTCAACTACAACGCCCGCGAGGCGTCGATCATCGATCCGCAGCAGCGGATCTTCCTCGAATGCGCCTGGGAGGCGCTGGAGGACGCAGCGTGCGATCCGGAGACCTGCGAAGGTCCGATCGGCGTCTACGCCGGGGTCGGCGCCGGCACCTACCTGTACCACCTCCTGGCCCGGCGGCAGCCCGGCGATCCGGTGGACTGGCTGCTCAACCTGGTCGGCAACGACAAGGACTTCGTCGCCACGCGGACCTCCTACAAGCTGGGCCTGACCGGGCCGAGCTACACCGTCCAGTCCGCCTGCTCCACCTCGCTCGTGGCGACTCACCTGGCCTGCCAGAGCCTGCTCAACGGCGAATGCGACGTGGCGCTCGCCGGCGGCTCTTCGATCGCCACGCCGCAGGCGCGGGGCTACCTCTACAGCCCCGCCGGGATCATGTCGCCCGACGGCCACTGCCGCGCTTTCGACGCCCGCGCCCGGGGGACGGTGAGCGGCAGCGGCACCGGCGTGGTGGTGCTGAAACGCCTGGAGGATGCCCTGGCGGACGGCGACCGCATCCGCGCCGTGATCCGCGGCTCGGCGGTCAACAACGACGGCTCCCGCAAGGCCGGCTTCACCGCCCCGAGCGCCGAGGGCCAGGGGCGGGTGATCGCCGAAGCCCTGGCGGTCGCCGGAGTGCCGGCGCGCAGCATCTCCTACGTCGAGGCCCACGGCAGCGGGACCCCGCTGGGAGACACCATCGAGGTGGCGGCGCTCACCCGGGTGTTCGCCGCGGTCACCGAGCCGCGCCGTTGCGCTCTCGGATCGGTCAAGACGAACCTCGGGCATCTCGATACGGCCGCGGGGATCGCCGGCCTGATCAAGACGGCGCTCGCCCTCCAGCACGGCACCCTGCCGGCGAGCCTCAACTTCGAGGAGGCGAGCCCGCGGCTGCGCCTCGACGAGGGGCCGTTCTACGTCAACACCCAACTGAGCCCGTGGCCCGCCGGTCCCGGACCGCGCCGCGCCGGGGTGAGCGCCTTCGGCCTGGGAGGCACCAACGCCCACCTGGTGCTGGAGGCGGCGCCGGCCCCGGAGCCCGCCACCGCCGCCACCGCCTCCCGCCCCTGGCAGCTCCTGCTGCTCTCGGCGCGCACCCCCACCGCGCTCGAAGCGGCCACCGACCGGCTGAGCGCTCACCTGGCCGCCCACCCCGGGCAGGGCTTTGCGGATTTCGCCGATTTCGCCGATATCGCCTACACCGGCAAGCTCGGCCGCCGGGCCTTCCAGCACCGCCGCATGCTGGTCTGCCGCGACCGCGCCGACGCCGCCGCGGCCCTGGCGGGACGCGATCCGGGCCGCCTCTTGAGCGGCGCCGAGGAGATGGCCGGCCGGCCGGTGGCCTTCGCCTTTCCCGGCCTCGGCGACCACTACCCGGAGATGGGCCGCGGGCTGTATGAGCAGGAGCGCGGCTTCCGGGAGCGGATCGATCTCTGCGCCGAGCTGCTCCTGCCGCTCCTCGGGACCGACCTGCGGGAGGTGCTCTATCCGGCGCGCTCCGCGGAGCATGGCGGCGGCGGAGGAGGCGTCGACCTGCGGGCGATGCTGGGCCGCGGCGGCGGCGACGATTCAGCCACCGGTCTTCTCGACAGGACGGCCTTCGCGCACCCGGCCCTCTTCGCCGTCGAGATCTCGCTCGCCGGACTGTGGCAGGACTGGGGGATCGTGCCGCAGGCAGTGGTGGGCTACAGCCTGGGCGAGTACGCCGCGGCCTGCGTCGCGGGGGTCTTCTCCCTGGAGGACGCCCTGCTCCTCGTCGCGCGGCGGGCGCAGATGATCGAAGAGCTGCCCGAAGGCGCGATGCTCGCCGTGCCGCTCGCGGCGGAGGCGTTGCGCGACCTGCTCGGCCCCGACCTCGCCGACCTCGCCGTGGCCGCCGTCAACGGCCCCCGGATCACGGTGGCCGCCGGCCCCACCACGGCGGTGGCGGAGCTGGAGGGCCGGCTGGCCGCGCAGGGCCTCGCCTGCCGCCGCCTGCGCACCCGGCACGCCTTCCACTGCGGCCTCATGGCGCCGGTCGCGGAGCGCCTGACCCGGCTGGTGGCCGAGGTGCCACGCCGGGCGCCCTCCATCCCCTGCCTCTCGAACGTCACCGGCACCTGGTTGCGGCCGGACGAAGCCACCGATCCCGGATACTGGGCCCGCCACCTGCTCGGCACCGTCCGCTTCGCCGACAATCTGGCCGAGCTGTGGAAGGAGCCCGGGCGCATCGTGCTGGAGACCGGCCCCGGGCAGAGTCTGGCCAGTCTGGCGCTCCAGCATCCGGCGAGCGCCGCCGGCCCCCTCGCTCTCCATTCCCTCTCCTCGGCCTATGAACGCCAAGACGATCAGGCGGTCCTGCTGACCGCCCTCGGCCGCCTCTGGCTGGCGGGGGTGCGCGTCGACTGGCGGCGGTTCTACGCCGGGGAGCGGCGCCTGCGCGCGGCGCTCCCGACCTACCCTTTCGAGCGGCAGCGCTACTGGCTCGACGGTCTCGGGGAGGCTGCTCGCGCGCCGGAGGCCGTCGTGCCGGCACCGGCCTCGCGGAGCACCAGCGTCCACGCCCGGCCCAACCTCGCGAACGTCTACGTCGCCCCGGAGACCGACCTGGAGCGCAGCATCGCCCGGCTCTGGCAGGAGCTGCTCGGAATCGACCAGGTCGGCGCGCACGACAGCTTCTTCGCCCTCGGCGGGCATTCGTTGCTCGCGACCCAGGTGATCTCCCGCCTGGTCGACTCCCTGGGGGTCGAGCTGTCGCTGGAGCAGATCTTCGCGGCGCCCACTGTCGCCGAGCTGGCCGTCTTGATCGCCGCCGCGGATAGCCGCACGGACGCCGCGGCGCCACCGCGGCCGGCGATTCCCAAGCGCCCCGACCCCCGGCAGGCGCCCCTCTCCTTCGCCCAGCAGCGCCTCTGGTTCATCGACCAGCTCGCGCCGGGCAGCCCGCTCTACAACGTCCCGGTGGCATTGCGCGCCGAAGGACCCCTGGATTCCCGGGTGCTGGCACTCTGCCTCGGCGAGATCGTGCGCCGGCACGAAACCCTGCGCACGGTTTTCGCCGTGGAGGAAGGCTCGCCGGTGCAGGTGATCCAGCCGGCGGCACCCTTCGTGCTGCCCGTGGTCGATCTGTCGGCGCTCCCGGAGAGCCGGCGCGAGGCGCTGGTGCCCGTCCTGACCCGCGAAGAGGCAGTCCGCCCCTTCGATCTCGCCGGCGCCCCGCAGTTGCGCGCCGCGCTGGTGCGGTTGGCCGAGGGCGACCACATCGTCGAATTGACCCTGCACCACATCGTCTGCGATAGCTGGTCGATCGGCATTCTGGTCCGCGAGGTCACCGCTCTCTACGCGGCGCTGTCCGGGGACGCCGCCGGCCGGCCCTCGCCGCTGCCGGAGCTGCCGGTGCAGTATGCGGACTACGCGGCCTGGCAGCGCTCGTGGCTGCACGGCGCGGCCCTGGAGACCGAGCTCGCCTACTGGCGCGAGCAGCTCGCGGGCCTGCCTCCCCTCCTCGCCCTGCCGTCCGACCGGCCGCGGCCCGCGGCGCAGAGCTTCCGGGGCGCCTCGCGGCCCGTGCGGCTGACCGCCGGGCTCACCCGGCAGGCCGAGGCGCTGGGACGGAGCGCGGGAGCGACCCTCTTCATGGTGCTCCTGGCCGGCCTCCAGGCCGTTCTGGCGCGCGCCAGCGGCCAGCGGGACCTCGCGGTGGGCACCCCGATCGCCGGACGCAACCGGGTGGAAGTCGAGGGGTTGATCGGGTTCTTCCTCAACACCCTGGTGCTGCGCGGAGACTTGAGCGGCGCCGCCGGCGGGCCCTCGTTCCGGGAGCTGCTCGGCCGGGTCCGCGAGACCGCGCTGGCCGCCTACAGACACCAGGACGTCCCCTTCGAAAAGCTGGTCCAGGAGCTCGCCTCCGAGAGGCGCCTCGATCACCCTCCCCTGGTCCAGGTGATGCTGGTTCTGCAAAACGCTCCCGCCGGCGACCTGGAGATCGAAAACCTGCGCCTGCGGATGATGCGCGGCGCCACGACGACGGCGCGGTTCGATCTCACCTTCAACGTCATCGAGGAAGAGGACGGCGCGCTGGCCGGGGAAGCCGAGCACTCGACCGATCTGTTCGACGGCGCGACGATCGACCGCCTGACCGGGCACTGGGAGCGGCTGCTCACCGCGGCCCTGGCGGAGCCGGACGCGACGATCTGGGAGCTGGCCCTGCTGTCCTCCGCGGAGCGCCACCAGCTCCTGGCGGAATGGAACGACACCGCGGCGGCCTGCTCGCGCGGGGTCCTCGTGCACGCTCTCTTCGAGGCCCAGGCGGCCCGCACGCCGGACGCCCCGGCCGTCACATTCGAAGGCGAGACCCTCACGTACGCCGCGCTCGACGAGCGAGCGAGCCGGCTGGCGCGCCACCTGCGGACGCTGGGCTGCGGTCCGGAGAGCCGCGCCGGTGTCTCCCTCGAACGCTCTGCCGACCTCATCGTCGCTCTCCTCGGCGTGCTCAAGACCGGGGCCGCCTACGTGCCGCTCGATCCCGGCTACCCGCGCGAACGGCTGGCCTTCGTGCTGGAGGATGCGGCTCCGCGCGTTCTGATCACCGAGACGTCTCTTCTCGATGGCCTTCAGGACGATGCGGACACCGGCGCGCCGGTCCCCGGTGACGGCCTCCAGCTCGCCTATGTCCTCTACACCTCGGGCTCGACCGGCCGTCCCAAGGGAGTGGGCGTCTCCCACCACGCCCTGGTGAGCTTCCTCGCGTCGATGCGCCGGAGCCCGGGTTTCTCCCCGGGGGAGCGGCTGCTCGCCGTCACCTCGCTCAGCTTCGACATCGCGGCGCTGGAGATCTTCCTGCCGTTGACGACCGGCGGCTGCGTCGAGCTGGCCAGCCGGGCCGAGGCGGCGGACGGCGCTCTCCTCGCGGCCCGGCTCCGCGCGTCCGGGGCCGGCGTGCTGCAAGCGACCCCGGCGACCTGGCGCATGCTCCTCCAGGCGGGTTGGGAGGGCGACCCCAAGCTCAAGGCGCTGTGCGGCGGCGAAGCGCTGCCGCGCGATCTGGCCGCGTCCCTGGCCGCCCGCACCGGCGAGCTGTGGAACCTTTACGGCCCCACCGAAACCACCGTCTGGTCAGCCGCCGCGCGCATCCGGCCGGAGGAGACCGGCCCGGTCTCGATCGGCGGCCCGATCGCGAGCACCCGCATCCATCTGCTCGACCGGGAGCTGCAGACGGTGCCCCTCGGAACGCCCGGCGAGCTCTGGATCGGCGGCGCCGGCCTGGCGCGGGGCTATCTGGGCCGGCCGGACCTGACCGCGGAGCGGTTCCTGCCGGATCCGCTGGCGGCGGCAGCCGGCGAGCCGGGGGCGCGCCTGTACCGGACGGGAGATCTGGCGCGCCACCTGCCCGGCGGGCGGATGGAGGTCCTGGGGCGCATCGATCATCAGGTCAAGGTCCGCGGTTTCCGTATCGAGCTGGGAGAGATCGAGGCGGTGCTGGGCGGGCTGCCCGGAGTCCGCGAAGCGGTCGTGGTGGCCCGCGAAGGTCGGTCCGCGGGGGACCCTGGCGACCGGCAACTGGTCGCCTACGTGGTCGGCGACGCCGAGACCGGCCCGGCTCCCGAAGGCGCGCTGCGGCGATCGCTCCAGGAGCGGCTGCCGGACTACATGGTGCCCGCGGTCTTCGTGATGCTCCCGGCGCTGCCCCTCACCCCGAACGGCAAGGTGGACCGCAAGGCCCTGCCGGACCCCGAATCGCGGCAGGCGGACGCCGGCGACCTGGCTCCCCGCACGCCGGCCGAGGAGCTGCTGGCCGGTCTCTGGGCGGACGTCCTGGGGATCGACCGGGTCGGCATCCACGACAGTTTCTTCGATCTGGGCGGCCACTCCCTCCTCGCCACCCAGGTCGTCTCCCGCTTGCGCAGCGTGTTCGGAGTCGAGCTGCCGGTGCGGGTGTTGTTCGAGAGGCCCACCCTGGCGGAGCTGAGCGCGGCCGTCGAAGCGGCCCGGCAGAGCGCCACGGGCGGTCCGGCCCCCGCTTTGGTCCCGGTGCCGCGCACGGGAGACCTGCCGCTCTCGTTCGCCCAGGAACGGCTCTGGTTCCTCGACCGGCTCGAACCCGGCAACACCGCGTACAACCTGCCGCTCGCGGTCCGGCTCTCGGGGCGGCTCGATCTCTCCGCCCTCGCCGCGGCGTACGAACAGATCCTGCGGCGCCACGAGGCCCTGCGCACCACCTTCGTCGAGGTGGACGGCCGGCCGGTGCAGCGGATCTCCCCGCCCGCCGCGGTCTCCGTGCCGGTGGCCGACCTCTCCGGGCTCGCCGAGCCGACCCGGCAGGCCATCGGACGGGCGCTGGTGGAGGCGGCGGCGCGGCGGCCCTTCGACCTGACCCTCGGCCCGCTGGCGCGGCTCACCGTGCTCCGCCTTGCGCCTGACGAGCACCTCGCCGTGCTCGCGATGCACCACATCGTGACCGACGGCTGGTCGATCGGCGTGCTGATCCGCGAGCTGGCGGTTCTGTACTCCGCGGTGGTCCAGGGGCTGCCGTCTCCCCTGCCGGAGCTGCCGGTGCAGCCGGCGGACCATGCGGTCTGGCAGCGCGGCCGGCTGCGCGACGAGACCCTGGCGGCAGAGCTCGCCTGGTGGCGCGGGCAGCTCGCCGGCGCACCGCCGCACCTGAATCTCCCCTTCGCCCCCCCGCGGGAGACGCGAGGCGGCGGCGGGGCGGCGCAGGTGGAGACCGGTCTCTCCGCGGAAAAGGCCACGGCGCTCGAAGCGTTCAGCCGGCGCCAGGGAGCGACCCTGTTCATGACCCTCCTGGCGGGATGGAGCGCCCTGCTGTCCCGCTACACGGGCCAGGAGGACGTGCTGGTCGGCTCGCCGATCGCCAACCGCACCCACCTGGAGACCGAGGAGCTGATCGGCTTCTTCGCCAACACCCTGGTGCTGCGGACCGACCTGTCCGGCGAGCCCGGGTCCGGCGAGTTGGTGGCGCGGGTCCGCCGCGCCACGCTCGCCGCCTACGACCACCAGGAGCTGCCGTTCGAACGGCTGGTCCAGGAGCTTCAGCCGGAGCGCCATCTCACCCGCTCACCGCTCGTCCAGGTCTTCTTCGCGCTGCAAAACGCGCCCCGGTCCGCTTTCGAGCTGCCGGACCTCCGGCTGGAGCTCCTCCCCCTCCTCCAGGAGAACGCCAAGCTCGACCTGAGCCTCGTCCTGGCGCGGCATGGCGTGGGGCTCGCGGTGGCCCTCGAATACCGGCGGGACCTGTGCGATGCGGCCACCGCGGCACGCCTCGTGGAGCACTGGCGGAACCTGCTCGACGGCGTCCTGGCGAATCAGGAGACCCGGGTGGCGGAGCTGCCGCTGCTCAGCGCCGCGGAACGCCGGCAGCTCGTGACCGGGTGGAACGACTCGCGGACGGCCTATCCGCGCGAAGCGACGATCCAGGAGCTGTTCGAGGCGCAGGTGAAGGCGGCGCCGGAGGCACCAGCGCTCGTCGAAGGGGAAACCGTCTGGAGCTACGGGGAGCTGAACGCCCGGGCCAACCGCCTGGCGCACCACCTGCGCCGTCTCGGGGTGGGCCCGGAGGTCCGGGTGGGAGTCTGCCTGGAGCGCTCCGCGGAGCTGATCGCCACCCTGCTGGGCATCCTCAAGGCCGGCGGCGCCTACGTCCCGCTCGACCCGTCCTATCCGGCGGAGCGGCTGCGCTTCCTGCGGCACGACAGCGGCGTGCGCCTGCTGGTGTCCCGCGAGGTCCTGGCCGCGGAGCTTGGCGCCGGAGAGATACCGATCCTCTGCTGGGACCGTGACGGCGGTGTGCTGGCGCGGCAGAGCGCGGAGAACCCGGCACCCTCCGGCGGAGCCGGCAACCTCGCCTACGTGATGTACACCTCCGGATCGACGGGCCTGCCCAAGGGCGTCGCCGTCGCCCACCGGAGCGTCGTCCGGCTGGTGCGCGAGACGGACTACGTGCGCTTCGGTCCCGGGGAGATCTTCCTGCATCTGGCTCCGGCCTCCTTCGACGCCTCGACCTTCGAGATCTGGGGGGCGCTGCTCAACGGGGCGCGGCTGGCCGTCCTCCCCGGGCGCGTGCCGTCGCTCGACGAATTGGGCGCGGCGCTGGGGCGCCACGGCGTGACGACCCTGTGGCTGACCGCCGGCCTGTTCCACCAGATGGTGGACGAGAGGCTGCCCGCGCTCGCCGGGGTCCGGCAGCTCCTGGCCGGAGGCGACGTGCTGTCACCCGCGCATGTGCGGCGGGTCCTGGCGGAGCTGCCGGGCTGCACCCTGATCAACGGGTACGGACCGACCGAGAACACCACGTTCACCTGCTGCCACGCTGCGATCATCCTGCGCGAGCCGGGGGAGGCCGGAGACACGGTCCCGATCGGCCGGCCGATCGCCAACACCCGGGCCTATCTCGTGGACCGTGCCCTGCAACCGGTGCCGGTGGGTGTTCCGGGCGAGCTTTTCGCGGGCGGCGACGGTCTGGCGCGCGGCTATCTGGGCCGGCCCGGGCTGACCGCCGAGCGGTTCGTGCCCGACCCCTTCGCGGCCGAGACCGGCGAGCCGGGAGGCCGCCTCTACCGCACCGGCGACCTGGCCCGGCGGCGGGCGGACGGCGACATCGAGTTCCTCGGGCGGATCGATCAGCAGGTCAAGATCCGCGGCTTCCGGGTCGAGCCGGGAGAGGTCGAGGCGGCGCTCGTTCGCCACCCGGACGTCCTGGAGGCGGTGGTCCTGGCACGCGAGGTGACGCGCGAGGTGGCCGGGGCCAGAGCCCTGGTGGCCTGGGTCCTCTGTGGCGCCGTCCGGCCCGCCCCGGCCCGTCTCCGCGAGCACCTGCGCGAGAGCCTGCCGGAGCACATGGTGCCGGCCGCGTTCGTCTTCCTGCGCGAGCTGCCGTTGACCCCCAACGGCAAGGTGGACCGGCGGGCGCTGCCCGATCCGGAGAGCGAGACCTTGGCGGCGGGGCAGGTCCGTCCCCGCACCCCCGTCGAAGAGGTGCTGGCCGGCGTCTGGGCCGAGGTGCTCGGGCTGCCGCGGGTCGGCCTCCACGACAGCTTCTTCGATCTCGGCGGCCATTCGCTGCTCGCCACCCGGGTCGTCGCGCGGCTGCGCGGTGCGTTCGGCGTCGAGCTGCCGCTGCGGACGCTGTTCGAACGGCCGAGTGTGGCGGAGCTCGCCACCGCCGTCGAAGACGCTCTGCGCGGCGGTGCCGAGATGGCGGCGCCGCCGCTGGTGCCGGTGCCGCGCTTCGGCAACCTCCCCCTCTCGTTCGCCCAGGAGAGGCTGTGGTTTCTCGACTGCCTGCAACCGGACAGCTCGACCTACAACCTGCCGCTGGTGCTGGAGCTCCGCGGCGTGCTCTCGCTGCCGGCTCTCGCGGCGAGCCTCGACGCGATCATCGCCCGCCACGAAGCATTGCGGACCACCTTCCGTCTCGCCGGGGACCAGCCTGTGCAGGTGATCGCGCCGGCGGGCACGACCGCGCCCGGCCAGGTCGATCTGGAGGGCCTGCCGGAGGCGCTCCGCGGCGGCGAGGCGGCCCGGCTGGCCCGCGCGGAGGCGCTCCGCCCCTTCGACCTGGCTCGCGGACCGCTGGTCCGCGCCACCCTCCTGCGGCTCGCGAGGGAGCACCACGTCGCGCTCTTCAACCAGCACCACGTCATCTCGGACGGCTGGTCCATGGGTGTCCTCGTCGACGAGCTGGCCGTGCTCTACCGCGCCTTCGCCGCAGGGGAGATCCCAACGCTGCCGGAGCTGCCCGTCCAGTATGCCGACTACGCCATCTGGCAGCGCCGGTGGCTCACCGGCGCGGTCCTGGAAGACCTCCTGCGCTGGTGGCGGGACCGCCTGGCCGGCGCCCCCCACACGCTCGACCTGCCCACCGACCGGCCCCGGCCTGCCGCGCGGAGCCAGCGCGGCGCCCAGGAGCCCTTCGCCCTGCCGCGCGGGCTCTCCACGGCGCTCCACGAGCTCTCCCGCCGCGAGGGAGCGACCCTGTTCATGACCCTGGCCGCGCTCCTCGCGGCACTCCTCTCCCGCCAGACCGGGGCCGAGGACCTCCTCCTCGGCTCGCCGATCGCCGGCCGCGGCCGGGCGGAGACCGAGCGGCTGATCGGCATGTTCGTCAACACCCTGGTCCTCCGCGCCGAGATGGCCGGAGATCCGGCCTTCCGCGAGAGCCTCGGCCGGATGCGCGAGATGGCGCTCGGCGCCTACGCCCGCCAGGACCTGCCGTTCGAGAAGCTCGTCGACAGCCTGCAACCGGAGCGCAGCCTCGCCCACACCCCGCTCTTCCAGGTGATGCTGACGCTGCAGAACACCCCCCTGGAAACGCTCGCGCTGCCCGGGCTGACCCTGGCGACGCTGCCCGCCACGCCGGGGACGGCGAAGGTCGACCTGCTGCTCGCCGCCGCCGAGGTCGAGGGCCGGCTCGCCGGCGCCCTGGACTACGACCGGGACCTGTTCGATCCGTCGACCATCGCCCGCTTCCTGAGACACCTGCGCGTCCTCGCGGAGGGCGCGGTCGCACGCCCGGAGGCGCGGCTCTCCGAGCACCCGCTCCTCTCCGCGCCGGAGGTCCATCAGCTCCGGCACGAGTGGAACGACTGGAGCGATGCGGCCCCGGGCACGGCGGCGAGCCTGTCCCGGCACTTCGAGGCCTGGGCGGCGGCGACCCCGGACGCGGTCGCGGCCGTCTACGAAGGCCAGGCCCTCTCCTATGAGGCCCTGAACGCACGGGCCAACCAACTGGCCCGCTCCCTGCGGCGCCTGGGCGTCCGGGCCGAGGCCCGAGTGGGCGTCTGCCTGGAGCGCTCGCTCGACCTGGTCATCGCCCTCCTCGCCATCCTCAAGGCCGGAGGCGCGTATGTGCCGCTCGATCCCGACGCGCCCGACGAGAGACTGCGCTTCCTGCTCGCCGACGCCTTGGGATCGACCGCCTCCCCCGTCCTCATCACCGCGAGCGGTCTCGCCGGCCGGTTCGAGGCGATCGACTCGGGCTCCTTGCACATCGTCCAATTCGACGCGGAGGAAAGCCTGGCGCGGGAGAACCCGGACGACCTGGCGGAGGCCCCGTCGGCGGACCACCTCGCCTACGTGATCTACACCTCGGGCTCGACCGGCCACCCGAAGGGGGTCCTGGTCACCCATGCCAACGTGCTGCGGCTCTTCACCGCCACGCGCTCCCGGTTCCAGATCGACGAGCGGGACGTCTGGACCCTGTTCCACTCCTTCGCCTTCGACTTCTCCGTCTGGGAGATCTGGGGCGCCCTGCTCCACGGCGGGCGGCTCGTCGTCGTCCCCTACTGGGTGAGCCGCTCGCCCGACACCTTCCACCGCCTGCTCGCCACGGAAGGGGTCACGGTCCTCAATCAGACCCCCTCGGCCTTCCGCCAACTCATGGAGATCGATGAGATGCAGGCGGCGCAGGCCGGGCCGGACTCCCTGCGCCTCGTCATCTTCGGCGGCGAGGCGCTGGAGACAGCGAGCCTCGCGCCGTGGATCGCGCGCCATGGCGACCGCCGGCCACGGCTGGTCAACATGTACGGCATCACCGAGACCACCGTGCACGTCACCTGCCGGCCGGTGGGTGCGCCGGACCTTGCTGCGAGCCCGGGGAGCAGCCCGATCGGAGGGCCGCTCGGGGACCTGCGCCTTCACCTGCTCGATCGCCATTTCCAGCCGGTGCCGGCCGGGGTCGCGGCAGAGATCTGCGTCGGCGGAGCCGGGCTCGCCCGCGGCTACCTGGAGCGGCCCGATCTCACCGCGCTGCGCTTCGTCCCCGATCCCTGGAGCGCCGCGACCGGACAGCGTCTCTATCGCTCCGGAGACCTCGCGAGCCGGAGACCGGACGGCGACGTCGTCTTCCTCGGCCGCATCGATCATCAGGTCAAGATCCGCGGCTTCCGCATCGAGCCGGGCGAGATCGAAGCGGCTCTCCTGGGACACCCCGGTGTGCGCCGAGCGGTCGTGCTGGTGCGCGCGGATCAGCTCGTCGCCTGGTTCGTGCCGGCGAGCGCGGAGACCGGCGCCGCCGAGCTGCGGGCGCACCTGCGGCGGAGCCTGCCCGAGTACATGGTGCCGTCGGCCTTCGTCTCGCTTCACGAGCTGCCGCTGACGGCCAACGGCAAAGTCGACCGGCGGGCTCTCCCGGAGGCGCAGGCGGTGACGACGTCGGGCGGGCCGGGCGGGCCGGCCGGACCGGCCATCCCCCGCGGCCCGGTCGAAGAGGCGCTCGCCGCCATCTGGGCGCAGGTTCTCGGGGTGGGCCGCGCCGGCGTCCATGACAACTTCTTCGACGTCGGCGGGCACTCCCTGCGCATCATCGAGGTCCAGGCCGGCATCCGCCGCGTGCTCGGCCGCGAGGTGCCCGTCGTCGAGCTGTTCCGGCACCCCACGATCGCTTCGCTCGCCGCCTTCATCGAGGGGATTTCTCCCGATACGCCCCGGCGGATCGGCGACATCCGGGCAGCGACCACGGACATCGCCATCATCGCCATGGACGGGAGGTTCCCCGGGGCTTCCGGCCTCGAACAGTTCTGGCACAACCTGCGGGACGGCGTCGAGTCGATCGCGCGGCTGAGCGACGAGCAGCTCCTCGCCGCCGGCGTCGATCCCGGAGCGTGGGCGCAGCCCGGCTTCGTCCGCGCCGAGGCGCTGCTCGCGGGGATCGATCTGTTCGACGCCGCCTTCTTCGGCTTCAATCCCCGCGAGGCGCAAGCGCTCGATCCGCAGCAGCGCCTCTTCCTGGAGATCGCCTGGGCCTGCCTGGAACGGGCCGGTTACGATCCGGCGCGCTCCGCGGCCCGCATCGGGGTCTTCGCCGGCTCGGGGATGGCGACGTACGCCTTCAACCTCTTCTCCAACGCGGAGATGGTCGAGGCTCTCGATCCCCTGGCCTTGCAGGCCTCGGTCGACAAGGACTTCCTGGCGACGCGGGTCTCCTACAAGCTCGGCCTGCGCGGCCCCAGCTTCTCGGTCCAGGCCGCCTGCTCGACGTCGCTCGTCGCCGTCCACCTCGCCCGCCAGTCGCTGCTCGCCGGCGAATGCGACATGGCGCTGGCGGGAGGGGTCACCCTGAGGACCCGCCAGGGCACCGGTTACCGCTACCGCGAAGGGGCCATCCTCTCGCCGGACGGCCACTGCCGCGCGTTCGACGCCGCGGCCGCGGGCACAGTCTTCGGCAGCGGCGCCGGGATCGTGCTCCTGAAGCGCCTGGAGGATGCGCTGCGCGACGGCGACACCATCCATGCGGTGCTCAAGGGGAGCGCGATCAACAACGACGGAGCGCAGAAGGTCGGCTACACCGCCCCGGGCGTCGAGGGGCAGGCAGAGGTCGTCGCCGCGGCGCTCGACGCCGCCGGGGTCTCCGCCGACAGCATCGCCTACATCGAGACGCACGGGACGGCGACGCCGCTCGGCGACCCCGTCGAGGTCGCCGCGCTCACCCAGGCCTTCCGCCGCACGACCGGCCGCACCGGTTTCTGCGCGATCGGCTCGGTGAAGACCAACGTCGGCCACCTCGACACCGCGGCCGGCGTCGCCGGGCTGATCAAGGCCGCGCTGGCGCTCGCGCACCGGCAGATCCCGCCGAGCCTCCATTTCACGGCGCCGAACCCGCAGATCGACTTCGCGGCCAGCCCCTTCCGGGTGAGCGACCACCTCCAGGAGTGGGCGCCGGACGGCGGGCCGCGACGGGCAGGGGTCAGCTCGTTCGGCATCGGCGGCACCAACGCCCACGCGATCCTCGAAGAGGCTCCGCCGGCCGCGCCCTCCGGCCCGTCCCGGCATCGCCAGCTCCTCCTGCTCTCCGCCCGCACCCCCACCGCCCTGGAGGAGGCGACCCGCAACCTCGCCGGGTTCCTGGCCGCGCACCCGGAGGTGAGCCTGCCCGACGCCGCCTGGACGCTCCAGGTGGGAAGACAGCCCTTCGAGCACCGCCGGATGCTGGTCTGCGAGACGGTCGAGGACGCGGTCGCCGCCCTCCGCCAGCCCGCCGCCGCGGGACGGGTCTTCACCCGCCGGCAGGAGCCGGGCCGGCGCGGTGTCGCCTTCCTCTTCCCCGGCCAGGGAGCGCAACACCCGGACATGGGGCGCGGCCTGTACGTGGAGGAGGCGGTCTTCCGCGCCGAGATCGACAGCTCCGCGGAGCGGCTGCTCCCGCTCCTCGGCCGCGACCTGCGCGAGCTGCTCTTCCCACCGGCCGATCAGCGCGAGGAGGCGGCGCGCGAGCTGCGCCAGACCCGCTTCGCGCAGCCGGCTCTCTTCGCCGTCGAGCTGGCCCTGGCGCGGCTCTGGATCTCCTGGGGCATCCGCCCCGAGGCGATGATCGGCCACAGTCTCGGCGAGTACGTCGCCGCCTGCCTGGCCGGTGTCTTCTCGGCGGACGACGCGCTGGAGCTGGTCGCCGCGCGCGGTGCGCTGATGCAGGAGCTGCCCTCCGGGGCCATGCTCTCCGTCGAGCTTTCCGCCGGCGAGCTGGCACCCGAGCTGGAGGCGCTCCCCGGGCTCTCGCTCGCCGCCGTCAACGCCCCGTCTCTCTGCGTGGTCTCCGGCGCGGACGAGGCGGTCGCGGCCCTGGAGGCGCGGCTCGCCGGGAGAGACGTGCAGATGCGGCGGCTCCGCACCTCGCACGCCTTCCACTCCCCGATGATGGACCCGGCCGTCGCCGCGTTCTCCGCGCGGGTGGCCCGGGTTGCGCGGAAGCCGCCGGCGATCCCCTTCCTCTCCAACCTCACCGGCACCTGGATCACCGCGGACCAGGCGACCGACCCCGGGTACTGGGGCCGCCACCTGCGCGCCACCGTGCGCTTCGCGGACGGCCTCGCGGCCCTCCTCGCCGCCTCGCGTGCCGCCCTCCTGGAAGTCGGCCCCGGCACCGCGCTCACCGAGCTGGCGAGGCGTCAGAGCGACCCGGCGGCGCGGCCCGCCCCCATCGCCTCGCTGGGCCGGGCGGGCGCCGCGGAGCCGGAGCCGGCCACGGTGCTCGCAGCGCTCGGCCGGCTGTGGCTCGCCGGGGCCGAAGCCGACTGGCCGGCGTTCCACGCCGGAGAAGGGCGCCGGCGCATCCTCCTGCCCACCTACCCCTTCCAGCGCCGGCGCTACTGGATCGAGCCCGGCCACACCGGCCTCGCGGCCCTGCACGAAGCGGAAGCCACCGCCCTCCAGGAACGGCCCGGCATCGACACGCCCTACGAGGAGCCGGGCACCGGGACCGAGCGGCGCCTCGCCATGCTCTGGGGACACCTCCTCGGCATCGACAGGGTGGGCGTCCACGACGATTTCTTCGCGCTCGGAGGGCACTCCCTGCTCGCCACCCGCCTCCTCTCCCGGGTGTGCGAGGAATTCGAGCGCGAGATCCCGCTGGAGGCCGTCTTCAACCACCCCACGGTGGCGCGTTTCGCCGCCCACCTCGATGTCCGGCTCGACGTCCAGCTCGACGACATCCAGCCGCGGATCCCGCGCGCGGACCGCGCGGCGGACCTCCCCCTCTCCTTCGCCCAGCAACAGATCTGGGTCCTCCAGCAGCTCGATCCGGCGGACCCGTCGTACGGCCTGCCCGGCGCCTTCCGCCTGCGGGGAGACCTCGATCCGGATGCCGTCGCCTGGAGCCTGCGCACGGTCGTGGAACGCCACGAGGTGCTGCGCACCACCTATCCGGCCGTCCAGGGGTGGCCACGGCAGCGGATCGCGACCGCGGCCGCGGTGCCGTTCCCCGTCATCGACCTCGAAGCCCTGGGCGTGGCCCGGGCTGAGCGGGACGTCCAGGAGCTGCTGGTGCGGGAATCCCTGCGGCCCTTCGATCTGGCCCGCGAGCCCACCTGGCGCGCCGCCCTCTTCCGCTTCGCGGCCGGCGACCACCTGCTCTGGCTCTGCTTCCACCACATCGGTTTCGACGGCTGGTCGTGGGGCGTGCTGTTCGCCGAGCTGGCCTCGCTCTATGCCGCCCGCCGCGCCGGCCGGCCCTCGCCGCTGTCCGCGCTCCAACGCCAGTACGCCGACTTCGCGAGCTGGCAGAGAGATCCCGCCCGCCAGGACGCCCGCGAGGCCGTGGAGAGCCTCGACTGGTGGCGGCGGCGCCTCGCCGGGCGGGTGCCGCTCCAACTCGCGCCCGAGCCGCCGCCGGGGAGCACTCCCCGGGGCGGCGTCGAGACGTTCCAGTTGGCGCCGGAGCTGAGCGAAGCGCTCGGTGCCCTGGCGCAGGCGGAAGGCTGCACCTTGTTCATGGTGCTGCTGGCACTCTTCAAATTGCTGCTTCAACAACGGACTGGACAGGATGACATCGCTGTCGGCTCACCTGTGGCCGGCCGGCGCACCTCTCAAGTCGAAGGGATGCTCGGAAACTTCGTCAATACCCTGGTGTTGCGGACCGCTCTCGCACCCAGGCTCACGTTCCGGGAGCTGCTCGCCCGGATCAAGGAGACCGCCCTGGGAGCCTATTTCCATCAAGAGACGCCTTACGAGCAGGTGGCCGCGTCGCTGCACGTCCGCAGCCAGCGGGCGCGCCTGTTCGAGGTCTGGTTCGTGCTCCACAACACGCCCATGCCGGCCCTGGAGCTCCCCGGGCTCACCGCCGAAATGGTCCGGCTCGCCGGCACCGCGCCGCGGCACGACCTGAGCCTCAGCCTGCGGCAGGGCGGCCATGGGCTCGAAGGCACGCTGGACTACCGGGCGGACCTCTTCTCTCCCTCCGCGGTCCGCCAGATGGCCGCGGACTTCACCACCCTGGCGCACGCCGTCGCCACCGACTCCGACGCCGCCGGCCAGCCCTGCTCAACTCTCTGCGGACTGCTGGAGCGAAACCGCCGGGAGCACCAGGAGAGCCGCCAGCAGGCGGTCCGCAGCGCCGGCCTGGAGAAGCTGCGGGCCAGGCGGCGCGAGACGGCCGGGAGAACGGCCGAAGAATGGAGCCAAGAATGAGCCAACCCGGCCCCGGTCTGAAGAAACTGAGCCTCACCCGGCGCCAGGAGGTGGGCACCTCCCCCGCGGACCTGGTGCGCCAGGAGCCGGCCTTCGCGGACACCGAGATGATCGTGAAGATCGAGCCGGCGACCGACGGCGTGAGCCTCCGCGAGTGGGTGCGCAACAGCCGCGCCACCCTCGACGCGCTGCTGCTGCGCCACGGCGGGGTGCTCTTCCGCGGCTTCCGCATCGGCCGGGTCGAAGACTTCGAAGAGCTGGTGCGCGAGATGGCCGGCGGCGAGCTGATGGAGTACAAGTACCGCTCCACCCCCCGCACCGAGGTCAGCGGCCGGATCTACACCTCGACGGAGTACCCGCCGGATCAGTGGATTCCGCAGCACAACGAGATGTCCTACTCCCGCGAGTGGCCGCTGCGCATCGCCTTCCTCTGCGTCAAGGCCGCGGAGACAGGCGGCGCGACACCGCTCTCGGACAGCCGCCGGGTGTATGAGCGCCTCTCCCCCGCCGTGCGCGACCGCTTCGCCGCACAGGGTGTGATGTACGTGCGCAACTACAGCCCCGGCCTGGACGTCCCCTGGCAGGACGTCTTCGGGACCTCCGACCGCGCCGCGGTCGAAAGCTTCTGCCGGCCGGCGGGCATCGAGCTCACCTGGAAGGCGGACGGTGGCCTGGCCACACGGCAGGTCTGCCAGGGGGTCGCCCGCCACCCGGCGAGCGGCGAGATGCTCTGGTTCAACCAGGCCCATCTCTTCCACGTCTCCAACCTCGATCCCGCGGTGCGCGCCGCACTGATCGCCGAGCGCGGCGAGGAGAACCTGCCGCGCAACACCCGCTACGGAGACGGCTCGCCGATCCCCGACGCGGTGCTCGACGAGATCCGCGCCGCCTTCCGCCAGGAGATGCGCTCCTTCACCTGGCACGACGAGGACCTGGTCCTGCTCGACAACATGCTGATGGCCCACGGCCGCGCGCCCTTCTCCGGCCCGCGGCGGGTCCTGGTCGGCATGAGCGGCTCCGGCGCGGCCGCCGGAGTGCCGCGGGAGGAGGCGCGGCCTTGACGGTCTCCGGAGGAGGTTTCCGGCTTTCGCCGCAGCAGCGCCGGCTCTGGCAGCTCCAGAGCGCGTGGGGCGAGCGGCCGTTCCGCGCCTGTGCCGTAGCCCGCGTCCGCGGCGGCCTCGACGCGGACGTCCTCCGCCGGGCGGTCGACGCGGTCGCCGGGCGGTTCGAGATCCTGCGCACCACCTTCCCCTGCCCGCCGGGCCTGACCCTGCCGGTGCAGCGGGTCGCGCCGGTCGCCATCGTGACCTGGGAGACGAAGCGGGATCTCTCCGGGGTCGCCGCGGCGGAGTGGGATGCCGCCCTGGACTCCCTTGCCGAGAGCGTCGCCGACGAGCCATTCGACCTCGCCGGGGGGCCGCTCCTGCGCCTGGCCCTGGCGCGGCTCACGGCGGAGGAGCACGCCCTCGTCCTGGTCCTTCCCGCCCTGTGCGCCGACACGGTCACGCTCTGCAACCTGGTGCGGGAGATCGCGTCCGGATACGCCGCGCTGTCGGCAGCCGCGCCCGTCGCGGAAGGATCCGAGCCGTTCCAGTACGCCGACCTGGCGCAGTGGCAGAACGAGCTTCTGGAGGACGAGGAGACGGCCGAGGGGCGGGAGTATTGGGAGAGCTGGGACCCGGCCACCTGCCGCGCCCTGCGGCTCCCTTTCGAGGCCCCCAGGACCGGGGAATCCCGCTTCGCGCCGGCCGTCCTGCCTGTGGATCTCGACCCCGGTCTCGCCGGGCGCGCCGCGGCCTGCGCCGCCACGTTGGAGATCCCCGTCGCCACACTGTTCCTCGCCGCTTGGCAGGCGCTGCTCTGGCGCCTCCTGGGACAGGAAGAGATCGTCGTGGGGTCGCTCGCCGAGTGCCGCTCCTACGAGGGGCTTGCCGAGAGCCTGGGACCGCTCGCTTCCTACGTGCCTCTCGCCTGCCGCCTGGACGCCGGCCTCCGCTTCCGTGACGCCGTCGCCCGGGTACGGGACGCCGCCCAGACCGCCGCCGGATGGCAGGAGCACTTCCGCTGGGAGCGCGCCGCCGAGCGCTCGGGCCTGGCGCTGGACGAGACCGTGTTCCCGCTCTCGCTCGCGGTCCTGGAGCGACCCGCGCCCTGGCAGGCAGGCAGCCTGGAATGGGCCGTGCCGCGGTGCGAGGCCGTGATCGATCGTTTCCGGCTTGAGCTTCGAGTGCGCGCTGGCTCTCCAAATGGTTCTCCGGATGGTTCTCCGGGCATCGAGCTGGCATGGGACGGCGCGGTGATCTCCCGCGCCGATGCCGAGGGGATGGCGCGCGCCTGGCAGGCCCTGCTGGCCTCCGCGGTCGACGATCCGGACGCCCTGCTCGGCGAGCTCGCGCTCACATTTCCGGACGAGCGGCGCAAGCTCGCCCTCGCCGGGACCGGCGGCGAGGCCGCCGCGCCGGCTCTGGTCCATGCGCTCTTCGAACGCCAGGCGCGGCGGGTGCCGGACCGCGCCGCCGCCGTCTGTGACGGGAACAGCGTCACCTACGCCGAGCTCGCGGAGCGGGCGGGCCAGCTCGCCCACCGGCTGCGCCGGCTCGGTGTGGGACCGGAGTCCCTGGTGGCTGTCTGCCTGGAGCGGAGCCTGTCGCTGCCGCTGGCAGTGCTCGGCACCCTCCAGGCCGGCGGCGCCTACCTGCCCCTGGAGCCGAGCCTGCCGCGGGAACGGAAGTCCTTCCTCCTCGCCGACGCCCGGCCGCGCGCGGTCCTCACCGAGAGCCGCTTCCTCGCCGGCATCCCGGCGGCCGGGATTCCGGTCCTCTGCCTCGACGGCCCCTGGGACGCGGAGATCCCGGCCCTCGCGGACCAACCTGCCGCTCCGGCGCCGGACCCGGCGGGTCTGGTCTACGTGATCTACACCTCGGGCTCGACGGGCACCCCCAAGGGCGTGGCCGTGGAGCACCGCCAGCTCACCAACTACATCCAGGGGGTGGCGGAGCGGCTCGCCCTGCCCGACGGCGCCTCCTACGCCATGGTCTCCACCTTCGCGGCGGACCTGGGCAACACCGTGCTCTTCCCGTCGCTCTGCGGCGGCGGCACCCTGCACCTGATCCCCGAGCGGCAGGCCACCGACCCCATCGCCCTGGCCGCGGCGCTGGAGCGCCATCCGGTGGACTGCCTGAAGATCACGCCGAGCCACCTGGAGGCGCTGCTGGCGGGCGCGCCGAGCCCGCGGCTGCTCCGGCTACTCCCGGGCCGCTGCCTGGTCCTGGGCGGCGAGGCCTCGCGCCGCGCCTGGGTCGAGGGCCTCATGGCGCTGCAACCGGGGATGCGGGTGATCAACCACTACGGCCCCACGGAGACCACGGTGGGCGTGCTGACCCACCCCGCCGGGCCGGAGATCCGCACCGCCACCCTGCCGCTGGGACGGTCCCTTGCCGGCTCGGTGGTGCGGCTTCTGGGGCCGGATCTCGCGCCGCTGCCGCCCTGGTTCGCCGGCGAGCTCTTCGTGGGCGGCGCGGGCGTGGCGCGTGGCTACCTCGGCCGCCCCGGCCTGACCGCGGACCGCTTCGTGCCCGATCCCCTGGCGGAGTCCCCCGGCGGACGCATGTACCGGACGGGCGACCTGGCCCGCCGCCTGCCGGAGGGGACGCTGGAGCTTCTCGGCCGGGCGGACGACCAGGTCAAGATCCGCGGCTACCGGATCGAGCTGGGGGAGATCGAGACGGTCCTGGAAGACCATCCGGCGGTGCGCCGCGCCGCCGTGGCCGCGCGCAATGACGGCGACGGCTCCGGGGCGCGGCGCCTGGTGGCCTACGTGGTGGCCGAGAATGCGGGTGCTGCCGGCACCTCCGCCTTGCGCGAGCACCTGCGGGAGCGCCTGCCCGAGTTCATGGTCCCCGCGGCGTTCGTGGCCCTGGACGCGCTGCCGCTCAATGCCAACGGCAAGGTCGACCGCCGCGCCCTGCCCGAGCCCGACTGGCGGCATCTCGGCGCGGGTGAAGAATTCGTCGCCCCCGCGACGCCCGCCGAGGAGCTGCTGGCCCAGGTGTGGTCCGAGGTGCTGGGCGTCGAGTTGGTGGGGGCGCGCGACAACTTCTTCCTGCTGGGCGGCGATTCCATCCGCGGCCTCGTGGTGCGCGCCCGCGCCGAAGAGCGGGGGGTCGCCTTCTCGGTGCAGCAGCTCTTCGAGAACCCGGTCCTGCGCGATCTCGCCCGCGTCGCTGCAACCGGCGAAGGAGACGATGCGCCCGCGGGAGAGGCGCGGACGGAGGCGTTCGCGCTCGTTTCCGCGGCCGACCGAGCGCGGCTCCCGGCGGGGATCGAGGACGCCTATCCGCTGGCGCGGCTCCAGGCCGGCATGCTGTTCCACAGCGAGGCCGGCACGGGCACGGCGATCTTCCACGACCTGCACAGCGTGCAAGCCCGGGGTCCCTGCGTTCCGGAACTGCTGCGCGAGGCGGTGCGCCAGGTCTCGCTCCTCCAACCCGTGCTGCGGACCTCCTTCGACCTCGCGAGCTTCGACGAGCCGCTGCAGCTCGTGCATGCCGGCGTCACCGCGCCCTGCGAGATCCACGACCTGCGCTCGATGCCGCCGGAGGAGCAGGAACCGGCCGTCGCGGAGTGGCTGCGCCAGGAGCGGCGGCGGCCCTTCGACTGGATGCGGCCGCCGCTCGCCGCCTTCCACGTCCACGTCTGCGCCGAGGAGCGGTTCCAGTTCACCCTGAGCTTCCACCACGCCGTCCTCGACGGCTGGAGCTCCGCCTCCCTGCTCACCGATCTCTTCCAGCGCTACGCCGCGCTCCTGCGAGGTGAGGCGCCTTCCACCGATCTCCTCGGGGTGACCTACCGCGACTTCGTCGCGCTCGAACGCGCGGCGCTCGTCTCCACGGAGGCCCGGAGCTTCTGGAGCCGGATGCTCGACGGCGCCGAGCCGGCCCGCCTGCCGCGGCGGCCGGCGGCGGGAGCCGCGGCAGGACCGGAGACCGGGGTGCGCCGAATCGACCCGCGCATCGGTCCGGAGCTGTCGGAGGGCGTGCAGAGAGCCGCGCGGGAGGCCGAGGTCCCGCTCAAGAGCCTGCTGCTCGCCGCCTATCTCAAGGTGCTGGGCGTCCTCGGCGGGACGTCCGACGTGCTCACCGCCCTGATCGGCCACGGCCGGCCCGAGCACGCGGACGGCGGGCGCCTGCTGGGGCTCTTTCTCAACACCCTGCCGCTGCGGGTGCGGCTGCGCGGCGGCTCCTGGCGCGATCTGGCGCGCGAGGTGTTCGACGCCGAGCGGCAGATGTTCCCGTTCCGGCGCTTTCCGTTCGCCGAGATGCAGCGCGGCGAGGGGCGCCGGCTGGACCTCGACGCCGCCTTCAACTTCGTCAACTACCACGTCTACCAGGAAGCCGCCGGCCTGCGCGAGTTGGAGATCCTGGGTCGCCACGACTACGAGGAGACGAACTTCGCCCTGGTGGCCCACATGGCGCTCGATCCGCACGGCCGGTTTCTGCAGATCGGGCTCGGCCACCGCCCGGAGCTCGAAGCGCGCGAAGTCGAACGGTTTGCCGGCTACCTGGTCCGCGCCCTGGAGAGCCTGGCGGAGGATCCGGCGGCGCGGCACGACGAGGCCGTGCTGCTGACCCGGGACGAGCTGGCGCAGGTGCTGGCCGAGCCCGGCGGCAAGAGCGCACCGCCGACGACGCCGGGAGCGCTCCTCCACCGCCGCTTCGAGCACCAGGCCTCGCGGACGCCCGGCGCGACGGCCCTCGTCTGGGAGGGGCGGCGGATGAGCTACGGAGCCCTCGAGACGGCCGCCAACCGTCTGGCGCGCCGCCTGCGCACTCTTGGCGTCGGGCCCGAGGTCCGCGCCGGCGTCTGCGCCGCGCGCTCGCCACGCCTGATGGCCGCCCTGCTCGCCGTGCTCAAGGCCGGCGGCGCCTACGTACCGCTCGACCCCGCCTGGCCGCGGGAGCGCCTGGCCTACATGCTTGCCGACGCCGGGGCCGCCGTGCTGCTGACCGAAGAGAGCCTGCTCGGGGTCCTGCCCGCCGGCGGCGCGCAGATCGTCCTGCTGGATGGATGCGCTGACGGGAACGACGAGGACCTTGAGAACGCGGAGGCCACTGTCGCGGAGCCCGGTCCGGACGGAACGGGACCGGAGAGCCTCGCCTATCTCATCTACACCTCCGGCTCGACCGGACGCCCGAAGGGGGTGGCGATCTCCCACGGTGCCGCCGCGGCGCTGGTCTCCTGGGCGGTGGCAGAGCTTCCGGCGGAGGACCTGGCCGGCGTTCTCGCCACCACTTCGGTCTGCTTCGACCTCTCGGTCTTCGAGCTGTTCGTACCGCTCTCCTGCGGCGGCACGGTGCTGCTGGTCGACGACGCCCTGGCGCTGACCCTGCCACGGGGCGCCGCGACCGCCGCGGGGGCGACGCTCCTCAACACCGTCCCCTCCGCCGCTGCCGAGCTTGTCCGGTCCGCGGCGCTGCCGGCCGGGCTGCGGGTGGTGAGCCTGGCCGGCGAGCCTCTGCCGCGCGCGCTCGTCGACCAGCTCCACGGCGCGGGCGTCCCCCGGGTCTACAACCTCTACGGTCCCTCGGAGGACACGACCTATTCGACCGCCGCCCGCATCCCTGCCGGAGAGTCCGGACCGCCCGCCATCGGGCGCGCGATCACCGGCGGGCTGGCCCTCCTGCTGGACGGCTGGCTCCACCCGGTGCCGCCCGGGGTCGCGGGCGAGATCTTCCTCGGCGGCGCGGGCCTGGCGCGCGGCTACCTCGGGCATCCCGAGCTGACGGCGGCGAGCTTCCTGCCCGATCCGTGGAGCCGGCCTCCCGGCGGGCGGCTCTACCGCTCCGGCGACCTCGCCCGCCTGCGGGCGGACGGAGAGCTGGAGTTCCTCGGCCGGATCGACCAGCAGGTCAAGGTGCGGGGCTTCCGGATCGAGCCGGGGGAGATCGAGAACGCCCTGCTGCGCCACCCCGGCGTGCGCGAGGCGTTCGTGGCGACCCTCCCGGGCCCGGACGGCGGCCGGCGCCTGGTCGCCTGGGTGTCTGGCAGGGAGTCAGGCGCTCTGCGCGGCGATTTGCGGGAGGGACTACGGGAATGGCTGCCGGAGCACATGGTGCCCTCGCTCTTCGTGGCCCTCCCGGCGCTCCCGCGCACCCCGAACGGCAAGGTGGACCGGAGCGCTCTGCCGTCTCCGGAGGCGGGCGTGGAGGTCGAGGTGCCCTACGTGCCGCCGGGAGATCCCATCGAGGAAGCGCTCGCCGGTATCTGGGCCGAGGTGCTGCGGCGTGACCGCGTCGGGATCCACGACGACTTCTTCGCCCTGGGCGGGCACTCGCTGCTCGCCACCCAGGTGGTGTCGCGGGCGCGCAAGGTCCTGGGTGCGGAGCTGCCGCTGCGCCGGCTGTTCGAGGCGCCGACCGTCGCCGCTCTCGCCCGGGGTATTCGCGAGGGACGCGCAGGGGGCGAGGCGCGGCTGGAGCCGCCGATCCTCCCCCTGCCGCGCACCGGCTATCCCCTCCAGCCGGAGCCACCCCTCTCCTTCGCCCAGCAGCGGCTCTGGCTCATCGACCAGCTCGAGCCCGGCAATCCGGCCTACAACATCCCGTTCGCCGGCCGGCTGGCCGGCGATCTCCCGGCCGGGCTCCTGCAACGCGTCTTCGCCGAAGTGGTCCGCCGGCACGAGGCGCTGCGCACCACCTTCGCGGTCCGCGAGGGGCGGCCGGTGCAGGTGGTGGTGGCGCCCGCGGAGACGCCGTGGGCGCTCGCAGTCGTCGACCTGACGAGCCTGGCCGTCGCGCCCCGGGAGGCGGCGGCGCGCGCCCTCGCCCGCGACGAGGCGCGGCGCCCCTTCGACCTGCGACGGGGCCCGCTGCTGCGGGTGACCCTGGTGCGCCTGGCTGAGCGCGATCACCTGCTCCTGTCGACCCTGCACCACATCGTCTCCGACGGCTGGTCGATGGGCGTGCTGCTGCACGAGGTCGCGACCCTCCTCGATGCCTTCTCCCGCGGGCTGCCCTCGCCCCTGCCGGAGCTGCCGGTCCAGTACGCCGACTTCGCGGTGTGGCAGCGCGGCTGGCTCCAGGGGGAGGTGCTCGCGGAGCAGATCGAGTCCTGGCGAACCCGGCTCGCCGGCGCTCCGCAGGCGCTGGAGCTCCCCACCGACCGGCCGCGGCCGGCCGCGCAGACCTTCCGCGGCGCGGTGCGGTCTCTGGCCCTCCCCCCGGCCGCCGCCGTGGCGCTCCGCGAGCTCTGCCGGCAGGAGGGTGCCACCCCGTTCATGGTCCTCCTCGCCGCCTGGGCCGTCCTGCTCGGCCGCCATGCGGGCCAGGACGACGTGCTGGTGGGCTCGCCGATCGCCGGCCGCAACCGGCGGGAGATCGAAGGCCTGATCGGCTTCTTCGTCAACACCCTGGTCCTGCGCTCCGACCTGGCGGGAGATCCCCCGTTCCGCGAGCTGTTGCACCGGGTGCGCGGCACGGCGCTCGATGCCTACGCGCACCAGGACCTCCCCTTCGAGCGGATCGTCGAGGAGCTGGCCGCGGAGCGCGACCTCTCCAGGCCTCCCCTCTTCCAGGTCCTGTTCGTGCTGCACAACGCGGCGGCGGAGGCCCCTCCGGCGATTCCAGGATTGGCGTTCACGCCGCTCCCGGGCCACGGTGGGATGGCGAAATTCGACCTGACTCTCGGCTTGACAGAGACGCCGGATGGGATGCTCGGCGGCCTCGAGCACAACATCGATCTCTTCGACGGCAGCACGGCCGAGCGCCTCGCCAGCCGCTTCGTGCAGCTCGCGGCGGCGGCCGTGACGGAACCGGGCCGGCGTCTCGGTGACCTGCCGCTGCTCCTCCCGGCCGAGCGCCATCAGGTGCTGGCAGAGTGGAACGACACCGGCCGCCCCGAGGCCGCCGGCGCCTGCCTCGACGAGTTGATCGGCGACCAGGCGCGGCGCACTCCCGGCGCCGTCGCCGCCGCCTGGGAAGACAACGAGATGACCTACCGCGAGCTGGAGAGCCGCGCCGGCGCCCTGGCCGCGCACCTCGTCCGCTGCGGCGTCGTCCCCGACGACCGGGTGGGCGTGCTGGCAGAGCGTTCCGGCGAGATGATCGTGGGCCTTCTGGGCACCCTCCAGGCCGGCGCCGCCTACGTCCCCCTCGACCCCACCTGGCCGGCCGAGCGCCTCGCCGTGCTGATCGAGAGCGCCGGGGTCCGGGTGGTCCTGGCGCAGCAGAGGTTCCTGCCGCTCCTCCCCGGGCAGGGCGTGCGGGCCGTGCCGCTCGACGCCGCTCCCTTCCCGCCTCCGGCCGGGGAGGAGAGGCGCCGCCACCACGCGGACAATCTGGCCTACGTCCTGTTCACCTCGGGCTCCACCGGGGTTCCCAAGGGGGTGATGATCCCGCACCGCGGGATCGTCAACCGCCTGCTCTGGATGCAGGAGGCCTACGCTCTGTCCCCCGGCGACCGCGTGTTGCAGAAGACCCCGTTCAGCTTCGACGTGTCGCTCTGGGAGCTTTTCTGGCCGTTGCTGGCCGGGGCACGGCTGGTGTTCGCGCGGCCGGAAGGGCACAGGGACCCCGCCTACCTGGCGGAGCTGATCGCCCGCGAGAGGATCACCACCCTCCATTTCGTCCCGTCGATGCTGCGGGCGTTCCTGGAGGTACCGGATCTGGTGGCGCCGCCCTCTCTGCGGCGGGTGATGGCGAGCGGCGAGGCCCTCGCTCCGGACCTGGTGCGCCGCTTCTTCGCGCGCCTCCCCGGCGTCGAGCTGCACAATCTCTATGGCCCGACCGAGGCGTCGGTCGACGTCAGCTACTGGGCCTGCGTGCCGGAGCCGCCGCGCGGCGCGGTTCCCATCGGGCGGCCGATCGCCAACCTGCGGCTCCACGTGGTGGACCGGGCGTCGCGGCCCCAGCCGGTCGGCGTGCCCGGCGAGCTGCTCCTCGGCGGCGCCGGGCTCGCCCGCGGTTACATGGCACGGCCCGAGCTGACCGCCGCGGCCTTCGTGCCCGATTTTCTCGGCAATGCGCTCGGCGATGCGCCGGGCGGCCGCCTCTACCGCACCGGCGACCTGGCGCGCCTGCTGCCCGACGGCCAGGTGGAGTACCTGGGCCGCCTCGACCACCAGGTGAAGATCCGCGGCTTCCGCATCGAGCCGGGCGAGATCGAGGCCGCCCTGGCGAGCCATCCCTGGGTGCGGGAGTGCGCGGTCCTGGCCCTGCGGGAGGTGCTGGTCGCCTATGTAGTCCTCCAGCCCACCGCCCCTGGGACCGAAGGAGAGGGAGGCGAAGACTTGCCCGCCGCGCTCCGCGCGTTCCTGGGCCGGCGCCTGCCGGACTTCATGGTGCCCGCCGTCTATACCGTCCTCGAAGCCCTGCCGCTGTCGCCCCACGGCAAGGTGGACCGCAAGGCCCTGCCGGCTCCCGCGATCGATCCCGCCGGCGCAGTCGGCGGACGCAGCGGAGGCTACGCCGCGCCGTCCGATCTCGTCGAAGAGATCGTGGCCGGAATCTGGTCCGAGGTGCTCGGGCGCGACCGGATCGGAGCGCACGACGACTTCTTCGCCCTCGGCGGCCACTCCCTGCTGGCCACCCAGGTGGTGTCGCGGGTGCACGCCGCCCTCGGCGTGGAGCTGCCGCTGCGCCGGCTGTTCGAGGCTCCGACCGTCGCCTCCCTGGCCCGGGCGATCCGGGTGATCCAGGCGGTCGAGGAGGTCCGGCCGGCCGCGCCGCTGGTCCCCACGCCGCGGCTGGGTGAGGCGCCCCTCTCCTTCGCCCAGCAGCGGCTGTGGCTGCTCGACCGCCTGGAACCGGGCAACCCGGCCTACAACATCCCGTTCGCCGTGCGGCTCGACGGAGAGCTTCCGGCCGGCCTCCTGGAGCGCGTCTTCGCGGAGGTGGTCCGCCGGCACGAGGTGCTGCGCACCCGCTTCCCCGCGGAGCGGCCGGTGCAGGTGGTCATCCCGCCCACCGGCGCGCAGGGGCTGCCACTGATCGATCTCTCGCATCTTTGGGAGGAGACGCGAGAGCCCGCGGCACACGCCCTCGCCCGGGAAGAGGCGCGGCGGCCGTTCGACCTGCAACGCGATCTGCCGCTCCGTCTGCTGCTGGTTCGGCTGGGCGCACACGGCCACCTGCTGCTGCTCACCATGCACCACATCGCCGCGGACGGCTGGTCGATCGGCGTGCTGCTGCGCGAGATCGCCGCCCTCCTCCCGGCGTTCGCCCGGGGGCTGCCCTCCCCCCTGCCGGAGCTCCGCCTCCAGTACGCCGACTTCGCCATCTGGCAGCGCGGCTGGCTCCAGGGGGAGATGCTGGCCGGACAGATCGATTTCTGGAAACGCCGGCTGGCCGGCGCTCCGCAGGTCCTGCGGCTGCCCACCGACCGGCCGCGCCCGTCGGCGCCAAGCTCCCGCGGAGCCTTGCGGCGCCTGTCCTTCCCTCCGGCCCTGACGGAGGCGCTCCGCGGGCTCTGCCGGCACGAGGGCGTCACCCCGTTCATGGTCCTGCTGGCCGCCTGGGCCGTCCTGCTCGGCCGCCTCGCGGATCAGGACGACGTGCTGGTCGGCGCTCCCATCGCCGGTCGCAGCCGCCGGGAGATCGAGGATCTCATCGGGTTTTTCGTCAACACCCTGGTGTTGCGCTGCGACCTGTCGGGGAATCCCCCCTTCCGGGAGCTTCTCGGCCGGGTGCGCCGCACGGCGTTCGACGCCTTCACCCATCAGGACCTCCCCTTCGAGCGGATGGTCGAGGAGGTCGCCGTCCAGCGCGACCGGGCCGTGGCGCCGCTCGTCCAGGCGATGCTCGCCTTCCAGCACGCGCCGCGCGTGGAGCCGGAGCTGCCCGGGCTGCGCATGGCGCGGGTCGAGGTCGATCCCTGCGCGGCGAAGCTCGATCTGACCCTGGCGCTGGTCGAGAGCCCGGAGGGCTTCTCCGGCAGCCTCGAATTCAACACCGATCTGTTCGACGCCGCCACGGCGGGGCTGCTGGTCGACCGCTTCACGCTCCTGCTGGAGGGAGCAGCCGAGGACCCCGGCCGCTCCCTGGCGGCCCTCCCCCTCCTGCTGCCGGCGGAGCGCCGGCAGCTCATCGCCTGGGGTGAGGCCGCGCGGGAATCCCCGGCCGGTGACTGCATCCACCGCCTGTTCGAGCGCCAGGCCGCCCGGACGCCCGCGGCGACCGCCCTGGTCGCCGAGGGGTGGCGGATGAGCTACGGCGAGCTCGACGCGGCGGCGAACCGCCTGGCGCGACATCTGCGCTCCCTGGGGGTGGGCCGCGAGGCGCGGGTCGCCCTCCTGCTGGAGCGCTCGCCCGACCTGGTGATCGCGCTCCTCGCGGCCCTCAAGGCGGGGGCCGCCTACGTGCCGCTCGATCCGTCCTACCCCGCAGAGCGCCTCGCCCGGCTGCTCGCCGACAGCGCGGCCCAGGTACTTGTGACGGCAGGCGATCTGGGCTTTCTGGACGGGGCCCTGCCGGCGTCCCCGGTCCGCACCGTTCGCCTCGATCTGGACGGCGCGGCGATCGCCGCGAGATCTGCCCAGGCACTCGCCGGCGCGGACGAGCCGGCGGGCCTCGCGTACGTCATCTTCACCTCGGGCTCGACCGGCCGGCCCAAGGGCGTCCTGGTGGCGCACGACGGGCTCTGCAACCTGGCCCACGCCCAGATCCGCTTCTTCGGCGTCGCACCCGGCGACCGGGTCCTCCAATTCGCCTCGCCGGGCTTCGACGCCTCCGTCTCGGAGATCTGGATGGCCCTTCTCGCCGGCGCCGAGCTCCACCTGGCGGAGGCCCGCAGTCTTGTGCCGGGGCCGGAGCTGCTGTCCCTGCTGCGCGAGCGGCGGATCACCCACCTGACGATCTCTCCCTCGCTGCTGGCCGCTCTCGCCGTCGAGCAGATGGACCTGCCGGACCTCACCGCTCTCGTGATGGCGGGCGAGGCCTGCCCGCCGGACCTGGCACAGCGGTGGCGGCGGACCGGGCGGCGCCTGTTCAACGCCTACGGACCGACCGAGGGGACGGTCTGCGCCACCATGGCGCACCTCGACAAAGGCAATTTCGGCAACGACGGCGAGGACGGCGGTCTCGTCCCGATCGGACGGCCGATCCCGGGGGCGCGCATCGTGCTGCTCGACCGCCATCTCGCACCGGTGCCGGCCGGGATGCCGGGGGAGATCTGCCTCGGCGGGGCCGGGCTCGCGCGCGGCTATCTCGGACAGCCCGGCCTGACCGCCGAGCGCTTCCGGCCCGATCCGGCGAGCGGCTCCACCAGCGCGCCCGGCGAACGGCTCTACCACACCGGCGATCTCGGGCGGTGGCTGCCGGATGCGAACGATGCGAACGGTGCGCTGGATTTCCTCGGCCGGATCGACGACCAGGTCAAGATCCGCGGCATCCGTATCGAGCCGGGGGAGGTCCGCGCGGCCCTCCTCGACCATCCCGCGGTGCGCGAGGCGGTGGTGCTCTCCCGCGAGGACACGCCGGGCGGCCGGCGGCTGATCGCCTGGGTGGTTCCCGCGCCGGGAGAAATCCCCTCCGCGGCCACGCTGCGCGACTTTCTCCGCCGGCGCCTGCCCGACTCGATGATCCCCGCCGCCTTCGTCACCCTCGGCGCGCTGCCGCTCACCCCCCACGGCAAGCTCGACCGGAGCGCGCTCCCGATGCCCGCGGCGGCGGGCGATCCCGGCGCGGCCTTCCTCGCGCCGCGGACGCCGGACGAGGAGATCCTCGCCACCCTCTGGGCCGGCCTCCTGAGGCTCGATCGCGTCGGGGTCCACGACGATTTCTTCGCGCTCGGCGGACACTCCCTGCTGGCCACGCAGGTGATCTCCCGGCTGGGCGAGACGCTCGGCGTGGAGCTCCCGCTGCGCCAGCTCTTCGACACCCCGACGGTCGCAGGGCTCGCCCGTGCGGCCCGCGAGGCGGCCCCAGGCAGGCGATCGGAGCCATCGGCGGCGCCACCGCTCCGGCCGGTGCCGCGCGGCGCCGGGAGCGCGGGCGTCCCGCTCTCCTTCGCGCAGCGGCGCCTCTGGCTGCTCGACCAGATCGATCCGGGAAACGCCACCTACAACATCCCGCTCGCCCTCCGCCTGGAGGGGGACGTGTCGCCCTCCCTGCTGGAACGGGTGTTCGGCGAGATCGTGCGCCGCCACGAGGTCCTCCGCACCCGCTTCGCCATCCGCAATGGGGAGACGGAGCCGGTCCAGGTGATCGCCGCGGCGGCCGGCTGCGACCTCCCCCTCCTCGATCTCTCCGCCCTGCCCGCGAGCCGGCGCGAGGCGCAGGCGCGGGCGCTCACCCTCGACGAAGCGCTGCTCCCCTTCGATCTCCAGCGCGGCCCTCTGCTGCGCCTGCGCCTGGTGCGGCTTGCCGGGCGGGACCACCTCCTGCTGTTGACCCTGCACCACATCGTCGCCGACGCCTGGTCGCTCGGCGTTCTGCTGCGCGAGGTCGAGTCCCTTCACGAGGCCTTCCGCCAGGGGCTCCCCTCCTCCCTGCCCGAGCCGCCGGTCCAGTACGCCGACTTCGCGGTCTGGCAGCGGAGCTGGCTCCAGGGCGAGGTGCTGGCGGCACAGCTCGACGCCTGGAAGCAGCGCCTCGCCGGAGCGCCCCGCGTGCTGGAGCTGCCCGCCGACCACCCACGGCCGGCTGTGCGGAGCGGGCGCGGCGCGGCGCACCCGCTCGCCCTGCCGCCGGCTCTCTCCGCGGCGGTCCACGCGCTCTGCCGGCGCCAGGCCGCAACCCCTTTCATGACCCTGCTGGCCGCCTGGGCGATCCTCCTCGGGCGCCTCGCCGGCCAAGCGGACGTCCTGGTCGGCTCCCCATCGCCAACCGCAACCGGCGGGAGGTCGAGGATCTGATCGGGTTCTTCGTCAACACGCTGGTGTTGCGAGTCGACCTGGCGGACGATCCTGGGTTCGACGCGCTGCTCGCCCAGGTGCGCCAGACGTCTCTCGACGCTTTCACCCATCAGGACCTGTCGTTCGAGCGGATCGTCGAGGAGATGGCCATCGAGCGGGACCTGGCCGTGTCGCCGCTGTTCCAGGTGACGTTCCTGTTGCAGAACACGCCGCAGAAGCCACTGGAGCTGGCCGGCCTCGCCCTGGCGCCAGCCGCGGTGGAGGCGGGGCTCGCGAAGTTCGATCTCACCCTGGCCCTCGGCGAGGGGGCGTCCGGCTTTGCCGGCTCGCTCGGTTACGCCACCGACCTGTTCGACGGCTCGACGGTCCGCCGCTGGCTCGCGGCCTTCGAGACGCTGCTCGCCGGGATCGTCGCCGAGCCCGCCCGGCGCATCGCCGAGCTGCCGCTGCTCGGCGCCGCCGAGCGCTCACAGCTCCTGGTGGAATGGAACGACACCCGCCGGGCCGGCGACGCGCCGGAAAGCGTCGTGGAGCGGTTCGCGGCCCAGGCCGCGAGCACGCCCAAGGCGACCGCGCTTGTCTGGCGCCCCGCCGGAGGCGCCGAGGAACGCCTCACCTACCGCGAGCTGGACCGTGCCGCCAACGGCCTGGCCCACCGCCTGATCGCGGCCGGCGTGGGCGCCGAAACGCGCGTCGCCCTGCTCGCCGAACGGTCGCCCGAGCTGGTCGCCGGCATCCTGGGCATCCTCAAGGCGGGGGGCGCCTACGTGCCGCTCGACCCGGCCTATCCAGAGGAGCGGCTCCGGTTCCTCCTCGCGGACTCGGGAGCGGCCGTGCTGGCCGCGCCGCCCCACCTGCTCGATCGGGTGGCGGGCTCCGGGATCACCGTCGCCCTCCTCGGCCCCCAGGGAGGAGAGGGGAGCGATCACGGCCCGGAGCACCGGCCGCGGCCCGAGGATCTGGCCTACATGATCTACACCTCCGGGACGACGGGGGCTCCCAAGGCCGTAATGGTCGAGCACGGCAGCCTCGCGCACACCCTGCGCGCCACCCGCGAGGCCTTCGGCTTCGGCCCGGCGGACCGCATGCCGTGCCTGGCCCCGTTCTCCTTCGACATCTTCCTCTTCGAGCTCTTCGGCCCGCTCCTCGCGGGAGGGACCGCGGTCCTCGCCGACCTGCGCCCGGTACCGGACGTCGACCGGCTGGCCGCGGAGCTGGAGGAGGCGACCCTCCTGCACGCCGTGCCCGCCCTGATGCGGCAGATCGTCGACGCCGTCGAACGGCGGCGGCCTGGGCACGCGGAGCGCCATCCACACTTGCGGGGGATCTTCGTGGGCGGCGACGCGGTGCCCCCGGAGCTGCTCGCGGACCTGCGCCGCACCTTCCCCCAGGCCCGGACGTGGGTGCTGTACGGCCCCACGGAGGCGACGATCGTCTGTACCAGCCGCACGGTGGCTTCTGGGATTCACCGAGCCTGGATCGGACGACCGTTGGCCGACGCCACCGTCCGCGTCTGCGACCCGCACGGCAACCCGGTCCCGATCGGCGTGGCGGGAGAGGTCTGGATCGGCGGTCCGGGGGTCGCCCGCGGCTACTGGAAGCGGGACGAGCTGACCGCGGAGAGGTTCATCACCCTTGCCGGCGAGCGGTTCTTCCGCACCGGGGACCTCGCACGCCATCTGCCGGACGGCGACCTGGTCTTCCTCGGGCGCGCTGATCACCAGGTCAAGGTCCGCGGCTTCCGCGTCGAGCCGGGAGAGGTGGAGGCCGCGCTGCTCCGCTCTTCCCTGGTCCGCGAGTGCGCGGTGCTGGCTCGCGAGGACCGACCGGGCGACCGCCGCCTCGTCGCCTACGTCGTCCCGCGCATCGCCCTCGACGGCGAGGACGGCACCGCGGAGCCGCTGGAGGCGCGCCTGCGCGCCGGGTTGGCCGGGATCCTCCCCGAGTGGATGATCCCCTCTCTCTTCATCGCTCTCGACGCGCTGCCCCTGACCGCCCACGGCAAGGTGGACCGGAAGGCCCTCCCGGCCCCCGCCCAGAGCCGGCCGGCCGGCACCGGAGATCTCGCCGCCCCGCCGGGCGGCGCCGAGGGAGTGCTCGCCGCGATCTGGGCCGAGGTGCTCGGGGTCGGCCGGGTCGGTCTCCACGACAACTTCTTCACCCTGGGGGGCGATTCGATCCTCAGCATCCAGGTGGCGGCGCGGGCGCAGCGCGCGGGCCTGGGGGTCACCTCCCGGCACGTCTTCCTGCACCAGACCGTGGCCCAACTGGCCGCCGCTGTGCGGGACCTGCGGAGCGTGAGCGTCGACCAGGGTCCGGCGGTGGGTCTCCTGCCGCTGACGCCCATCCAGCGCCGGTTCTTCGCCGGAGAGCCGGCCGATCCGCACCATTTCAACCAGTCGGTGCTGCTGGAGGAGGCCCGCCGCCTCGACCCCGGCCGCCTCGCCGCGGCGCTGGCCCTCGTCTCCGCGCACCACGAGGCTCTCTGGCTGCGATTCCGCCATGAGCCTGCCGGGTGGCGGCAGGAGGGAGTCCTCCCCGAGGAGGGATCGCCGCTCGCGGTGGCCGACCTTTCGGCCCTCCCGCCGGCGGCCCATGGCGCCGCCATGAACGACGCCGCGGCCGCCGTCCAGACCAGTCTGGATCTCGGCCACGGGCCGTTGCAGCGGGCCGTCTTCTTCGCCTGCGGTGCGGAGAGCCCCGGCCGGTTCCTCTGGGTGATCCACCATCTCGCCGTCGACGGCGTCTCCTGGCGGCTGCTCCTGGGAGACCTGGCCGCGTCCTACAGCGCCCTGGAGGCGGGACAGCCGGCCGGTCTCCCCGGCCGGACGGCACCGTTCAAGCTCTGGGCCGAGCGGCTCGCCGCGGAGGCCGCCACCGCCGCGACGCAGGCGGAGCTCGCCTACTGGCGGGAGCAGCGGCGGCCGCAGGTTCCGCGCCTCCCCCGCGAGCTCGCCGGCGCCCCGGAGGCGAACACGCTGGCCTCCCAGAGGTCGGCCTCGCTCCGGCTCGACCCGGAGGAGACGCAGGCGCTGCTCCAGGAGGTTCCGAAGGCCTACAACACGCGGATCAACGACGCGCTCCTGACCGCCCTCGCCCTGGCATTCCAGGAGTGGAGCGGCTCGCCGCTGTTGCTGGTCGACCTTGAGGGGCACGGCCGGGAGGATCTCTTTCCCGACCTCGACCTCACCCGGACGGTTGGCTGGTTCACCTGCGTCCATCCGGTCCTCCTCGACCTCAGCCGGTCGCAGGGCGTCGGCGAGACCTTGAAGGAGGTCAAGGAGCAGCTCCGGCGGATTCCGCGCGGAGGTGTCGGGTACGGGCTCCTGGAGGATGGCGCCGGAACTGGCCGGTTCGCCGGCCTGCCCGAGCCGGAGGTCAGCTTCAACTACCTCGGCCAGCTCGACCAGGTCTTCTCCGACGGCTTCCCGTTCCGCGCCGCCCGCGAATCCTCCGGAGCCGAGCGCTCCCCGCGCTCGCGCCGGCCCTACCTCCTCGAGGTCCAGGGGAGCATCTTCACCGGACGCCTGTCGCTCTCGTGCCTGTACAGCGAGAGCATCCACCGGCCCGCCAGCATCGAGTGGCTGGTCGCGCTCGTGGGACGGAAGCTGCGCGAGCTGATCGACCACTGCCGCACCCCCGCGGTGGGCGGCTTCACACCGTCCGACTTCCCGCTCGCCGGCCTGACGCAGGCGCAGCTCGACGGCATCCTAGGAAGAGGCACTCGGCGATGACCACGCAGAGCACCGTCGAGGATATCTACCCTCTGACGCCGATGCAGCAGGGGATGCTGTTCCATACGCTGTATGCGCCGGGCAGCGGCATCTACCTGTTGCAGATGAGCTTCCGGATCGGCGGGCTGGATCCGGCCGCCTTCAAGCGGGCGCTCGCCCAGGTGATCGAGCGCCACGCCGTCCTGCGCACGTCGTTCGCCTGGAAGGGTCTCGGACAGCCGGTGCAGGTGGTCCACCGGGAGGCCCCGTTCCCCGTCCGGGAGGAGGATTGGAGCGGCCTGCCGGAGGCCGGGCGCCGGCAGCGGCTGGAGGACTACCTGACGCTCGACGCGGTCGAAGGCTTCGATCTGGAGCTGGCGCCGCCGACGCGCTTCCTGCTCGCCCGCGAGGCCGGGGACTCGTTCCGGCTCGTCTGGACCATTCACCACCTCCTCGTCGACGGCTGGTCGACGGCGCGGATCATCGGTGAGCTCTTCGCCTGCTACGGCGCTTTGCAGCAGGGTCAAGGCGCCCTCCTCCTCGAGCCGTCACGGCGCTACCGGGACTACATCGCCTGGCTGGCGCAACAGGACCCACGGCAGGCGAAGAGCTTCTGGCAGCAGGAGCTCGCCGGCTTCAACGAGCCGACGCCTCTGCCGGGAGAGCGGCGCCTCGGCCGGGTGGAGGGCACCCTCGGGCAGAGCCACGCCCTCCTCAGCGAGGTGCTCAGCGAGGAGGCCACGGAGGCGCTCCAGGCCTTCACACAGACCCATCAGCTCACCCTGAACACGCTGGTCCAGGGTGCGTGGGCCGTGCTGCTCTCCCGCCTGAGCCATCGGCAGAGCATCGTCTTCGGCGTCACCGTCTCCGGCCGGCCGCCCGAGCTGCCCGGCGCCGAGACGATCGTCGGCCTCTTCATCAACACGCTGCCGCTGCGCGCAGAGGTGGATGCTGAGGCGCTGCTCGTCGACTGGCTGCGGCGGCTTCAGGACCGGCACTCGGAGGCGCGGCAATTCGGGCACGTCCCCCTGGTCGAGATCCAGGGCTGGAGCGAGCTGCCGCGCGGCACCCCGCTCTTCGAGAGCCTGCTGGTTTTCGAGAGCTATCCGGTGGACGCCCAGGTCAGGAAGGGAGGGAGCGGCCTCGTCATCGACGATCTGCGCATCCGCGAGGCCAACAACTTCCCGCTGACCCTGGTCGGCACGCCCGGCCGCAGGCTCTCGCTCGCCCTCGCCTGGGACCGCTCGCGGTTCGACGGTGCCACGGCCGGCCGCCTCCTCAGCTACCTCGCCGAGCTGCTCCACGGAATGGTCCGGCGGCCGGAGGCCCGGCTGGAGAGCCTGGACCACCTGCCCGCCGGGGAACGCCATCAACTGCTCGTGGAGTGGAACGGCGGTGGTGGCGGCGACGGCAATGTGGAGGCCGGTTCCTGCCTCCACCGGCTCTTCGCGGCGCAGGCGGCGCGCCGCCCGGACGCGGTCGCGGTCACCGGGGAGGGGTCGAGTCTCACCTACGGGGAGCTGAACTGCCGCGCCAACCGGATGGCGCACCACCTGATCGCCCTGGGCGCCGGCCCCGAGGTGCCGATCGCGCTGTGCCTGGAGCGCACCCCGGAGATGGTGGTGGCGATCCTCGCCGTGCTCAAGACCGGCGGCGCCTACGTGCCCCTCGATCCGGCGCACCCGGCCGAGCGCCAGAGGCTTGTGCTGGAGGACTGCCGCGCCCCCCTGCTGATCGCTCACCGCCATCTCGCCGAACAGCTCCCCCTCCACGGCATGCGGCTGCTCCCCGTCGACCCTGAGGCTGGAGAGGAATGGGCGAACGCGGCGGAGGTCGACCCAGAGATCGGGGTCCATCCGCAGAGCCTGGCCTATGTGATCTACACCTCGGGCTCGACTGGCCGGCCCAAGGGGACGCTCGTGGCGCACGCCCAGGTGAGCCGGCTCTTCAGCGCCACCGGCGCCTGGCTCGGCTTCGGGGAGGGAGACGTCTGGAGCCTGTTCCACTCCTATGCTTTCGACTTCTCGGTCTGGGAGATGTGGGGCGCCCTGCTCCACGGCGGCCGGCTCGCCGTCGTGCCCTGGCTGGTGAGCCGCTCGCCGGAGAGCTTCCGGGAGCTCCTGGCGCGCGAGGGGATCACGGTTCTCAACCAGACCCCGACCGCCTTCCACCAGCTCGTCCGCGCCGATGCGGCGGTCCAGGGAAAGACGGCTCTCCGGCTGGTGATCTTTGGCGGCGAGGCCCTGGAGCCCGAAAGCCTGTCCCCCTGGATCGGGCGGCACGGGGACGAACGGCCGCGGCTCATCAACATGTATGGCATCACCGAGACGACCGTCCACGTGACGTACCGCAGGATGACCGCGGCGGACGTCGGGCAGCAGGCGAGCCCGATCGGTGTTTCGCTCCCGGACCTGCGGGTCCACCTGCTCGACCCGGTGCTCCGGCCGGTGCCGATCGGCATCCCGGGGGAGATCTACGTCGGCGGTGCGGGCGTCGCGCGGGGCTACCTCGGCCGCCCGGACCTGACGGCGCAACGGTTCGTGCCGGACCCGTTCTCCGCCCAGCCGGGCGAGCGGCTCTACCGCGCGGGCGACCTGGCGCGCCATCTGCCGGACGGAGAAATGGAGTTCCTGGGCCGGATCGATCACCAGGTCAAGATCCGCGGCTTCCGCATCGAGCTGGGCGAGATCGAGTCGGCCCTGGCCGCCTGTCCCGGCGTGCAGGAGGCGGCGGTCCTGGTGCTCGGCACCGGGGCCGAGCAGAAGCTCGCCGCCTATCTGGCCCCGGAGGATCTCTCCCCCGCCGCCCTGCGCAGCTTCCTGCGGACGCGGCTTCCGGAGCCGATGATCCCGGCCTCCTGGGTTTTGCTCCCGTCCCTGCCACTCTCACCCAACGGCAAGGTCGACCGGCGCGCCCTCACCCGCATCGAGCCGGGCGCACCCGGTCGCCACGAGTCCGAGCGCCCACCGTCCGAGCCGCTCGGCCGGATCGAGGGCATCGTGGCGTCGGTGTGGTGCGAGGTCCTCGGGGTCGAGCGGGTCGGGCGTAACGAGAGCTTCTTCGACCTCGGCGGCCACTCGGTGCTGCTGATCCGGGCCCAGGGGAGGCTCGCCGAGGAGCTGGGCCGCGAGATTTCTCTCGTCGATCTGTTCCGCTACCCGACGGTCGGCGCGCTGGCGGGCTTTCTGGAACCGGCCGCCGCGGTCTCCGCCCCCGCGCCGCGCCGCCGGACCGTCGCGCCGGAGGACCGCCGCATCGCCGTCATCGGCATGGCGGGCCGCTTCCCGGGGGCTTCCAGCGTCGAAGCCTTCTGGCAGAACCTTTGCGCCGGAGTCGAATCGATCTCGTTCCACACCGCCGCCGACCTCGCGGCGGCCGGCGGCGACCCTGCCGCGTTCTCCTCGCCCCGCTTCGTGGCGGCCAACGGTGTGATCGAGGGGATCGAGCTGTTTGACGCCGGCTTCTTCGGCTACACGCCGCGGGACGCCGAGATCGCCGATCCGCAGTACCGGCTCTTCCTCGAATGCGCCTGGGAGTCGCTGGAGAGCGCGGGCTACGCCCCCGAGGGGTGCCCCGGGCCGATCGGGGTCTTCGCCGGCATCAGCCGCAGCGAGTACGTCTGGAACCTGCTCTCCAACCGCGAGCTTCTCCAGTCCGTCGGCGCCAACCGGATCGGTCTCTCGACCGACAAGGACTTCCTGGCCACGACGGTCTCCTACAAGCTGGACCTCAAGGGACCGAGCTTCTCCATCCAGACCGCCTGCTCGACGTCGCTGGTCGCCGTCCACGTCGCCTGCCGCAGCCTGCTCGCGGGGGAGTGCGACATGGCCCTGGCGGGAGGTTCCTCGATCTCCGTGCCGCAGCAGACCGGCTACCTCTACCAGGAGGGGGGCATCCGCTCGCCCGACGGCCACTGCCGCGCCTTCGACGCCCGCGCCGGAGGCCTGGTCGCCGGCAACGGGGCCGGCGTCGTGGTTCTCAAGCGCCTGGAGGACGCGCTGGCCGATGGCGATCCGGTCCGTGCCGTGATCCTGGGCTCGGCGGTCAACAACGACGGCGCCGCCAAGGTGGGCTACACGGCGCCAGGCGTGGACGGTCAGTCGGAGGTCATCCGGTCTGCGCTGGAGGCCGGCGGTGTCGATCCGCGCACGGTCGGCTTGATCGAGGCCCACGGCACCGGTACCCCGCTCGGCGATCCGATCGAGGTGGCAGCGCTCACCCGGGCGTTTCGCGAGGCCGGTGCCGAGGAGGCCGGCTTCTGCGCCCTGGGCTCGGTGAAGACCAACATCGGCCACCTCGACGCGGCGGCCGGCGTGGCGGGCCTGATCAAGGCGGCGCTCGCCGTGGAGCGCGGTCTGCTGCCGCCGAGCCTGCACTTCACGAGCCCGAACCCGGCCATCGACTTCGCGGCGAGCCCCTTCCGGGTCAACGAACGCCTGCGGGAGTGGCGGACGGAGGGCGGGCCGCGACGGGCGGGGGTCAGCTCCTTCGGCATCGGCGGCACCAACGCCCACGCCGTCCTCGAAGAGCCCCCGGCGGCCGAGCCCGGCTCGCCCCCCCGCCACCCCTGGCAGCTCCTCGTCCTCTCCGCCCGGAGCGAAACCGCCCTCGGCGCGGCCGCCGGACGCCTGCGCCGGTGGCTGGAGGAGAGACCGGAGACCGATCTGGTCGATCTGGTCGATCTGGGCGATGCGGCGTGGACGCTCCAGGCCGGCCGGCGCGCCTTCGCGCACCGGCGCGCCGTGCTCTGCCGGGATGCGGCGGAGGCACAGGCGGCGCTCGCCAGGCCCGGGGGAGAGCGGGCCGAGGAGGAGAGGGGTGTGTTCTTTCTCTTCCCAGGCCAGGGAGCACAGTATCCGGGCATGGGGCTCGGCCTCTATCGGACCGAGCCGGTCTTCCGCGAGGAGATGGACCGCGCCTCCGAGATCCTCCGGCCGCGGCTCGGCTGCGCCCTGCGCGAGCTGCTGGCAGACGGACGGATGGAGAGCGAGGACACGGCGTTCGTCCAGCCGGCCCTGTTCGCGGTCGAGCATGCCCTGGCCCGCCTGTGGATGAGCTGGGGAATCCGCCCCCAGGCGGTGATCGGCCACAGCCTGGGCGAGTACGTCGCCGCCTGCGTGGCCGGCGCCTTCTCGTTCGAGGACGGTCTCGCCCTGGTGGCTGAACGCGGCCGGCTGCTGGGGGATCTGCCCCATGGGGCGATGGCGAGCCTGCCGCTCTCCGAGGAGGAGGTGGCTCCTCTGCTGGCGGGAGGCCTCTCCCTGGCCGCGGTCAACGCGCCGGCGCAGTGCGTGGTCTCGGGCTCCGAGGAGGAGGTCCGCGGCCTGCTCGAGCGGCTCGCCGTCCGCGGCGTCGCGGGGCGGCGGCTGCGCACCTCGCACGCCTTCCATTCGGCGCTGGTGGAACCGGCCGTGGCTCCCTTCCTCGCCGCCGTCCGGCGGGTCCGGCTCTCGCCGCCGCGGATCCCCTGGGTCTCCAATCTCACCGGAACGTGGATCTCGAAGGAGGAGGCCACGGACCCCGCGTATTGGGCGCGCCATCTGCGGAGCACCGTGCGCTTCGCGGCGGGTCTCACCACCCTGCTCCATCCCGCCGAGGGCCGCCCCGCCCCGGCGCTCCTGGAAGTCGGCCCCGGCCGCACCCTTTCCGCCCTGGCGCGGCGCCATCCCGACCGCACCGCGGCCCACCCTGTGGTGGTCTCGCTCCGCCATTCCGAGGACACCAAGGACGATTCCGAGACCCTCCTCACCGCCCTCGGCCAACTCTGGTCCGCGGGCGCCCGGGTCGACTGGCGCGCCTTCCGGGGCGGCGAGCGCCGCCGCCGCGTCGCGCTGCCGACCTATCCCTTCGAGCGCCGCCGCTACTGGATCGAACGGGAGAGGGTGCCCGCCACGCCGGAGCCTCCGGCGCCCGCGCGCCGCGAGCTGGCCGACTGGTTCTGGACTCCGTACTGGAAGCCGGCACCGCCACTCTCGCCGATGCCGGTCAACCAGCGGGCCGAGGGTCCCTGGCTCGTCGTCCTCCCCGGCGAGGAGGGACGCGGCCAGGACATTGCCGAGGCCCTTCTCGATCACCTCCGCCAGCTCGGCGCGGAGCTGGTGATCCTCCGCCCCGGCACACGGCCCTCCCGCCGCGAGGACTATGACGCCCTCCTCGCCGGCGTGGCCCGGGACCGGACGGCGCTCCCCTCCCGCGTCCTGCACCTGGGGAACGTGGCGCCGCCGGAACCGGCGGACGGCTTCACGGAACGGCTGGCCCGGCTGGAGCGGGAGAAGGAGCGCGGCTTCTACAGCCTCCTTGTCCTGCTCCAGGCGCTGGGCGACCGGGGCGGCGCGGAGAGCTTCGAAATCACCGTCGTGACCGCCTGCGCCCAGCGGGTCGCCCCGGGAGACCTCCCCTGCCCGGAGCGCGCCATGATGCTCGCCCTCTGCCGCGTGGCGCCGCGCGAGAGCCCGGGGTTGACCTGCCGCGCGATCGACATCGGGTTCCCCCTCGCACCGTCGTGGCTCGCCCGGATCGCAGGAGACATCGCAGTGCCTTCCACCGAGCCCCTGGTCGCCTGGCGCGGCGGCGAGCGCTGGCTGCCGGACCTCGCGCCCCTGCGTCTCACCGAGAGCGCACCGCTCCGCCCGGAGGGGGTCTGGCTGGTGACGGGCGGTCTCGGCGGCATCGGTCTGGAGGTCGCCGAGCACCTCGCGGCGTCGCGCGCCCGGCTGGTGCTGGTGGGCCGCACGGGCCTGCCTCCCGAGACGGAGTGGGAGCGCGATCTCGCCCGGAACGAACCAGCAGACGCCTCCCTGGCTCCTCTCCTCGCCCGGCGCGAGGCCGAGCTGCGGCGCGAGCTCGGCGTGCGGGGGATCGCCAGCCGGCCGGGCGCGCAAGAGGCGCTCGACGCCTTCTGCGCGGCCCGCCTCCTCCAGTTCCTGGTCGAGTCGGGGATCGAGATCCGCCGTGGTGCAGAGCACCGCCGCGCCGACCTGCGGGAGGCGCTGCATCTGCGGCCGAAGCTTTACCGCTTCCTCGATTTCCTGCTGGAGGTGCTGGCCGAGGACGGCTGGGTCCGGATGGATGGAGACACGGCTGTCGTCCAGATCGACGCGGTGGAAGCGCCCGACCCGGCCGCCCTGGCCGTTGCGGCGGCGGAGCGCCACCCCGCCCTGCGCCCGATCTTCGAGCGGATCGAGCAGTGCGCCGCCAGCTACGGGCCGACCCTCGCGGGCTCGCAGGAAACGCTGGGCGACCTGGTGTCCGGCGCCTACGGCGGCGAGACCGAGAGCCTCTTCCACGTGCCGGTCTACACCCGGCTCGCCGCGGAGATCGCGGTGCACGCGGCCGAGACCGTTGCCGTTGAGGGGCGCGGCCTCCGCGTCCTCGAAATCGGCGGCGGCCACGGCAGCCTCACTCGCCAAGTGGCCCCCGCCCTGGCCGGCCGCGGCGCCGAGTACTGGTTCACCGACCTCGGCCGGCTGTTCGTGACCGACGCCGAGCTGGCGGCCCGCCGGGAGGGACTCGATTTCCTGCGCTTCGGCGTGCTCGATGCCTCGCGCGATCCGGTGGCGCAGGGCTATGCCGCGGAGAGCTTCGACCTGATCTTCGCGCTGAACGTCGTGCACGCCACGCCGGACGTGGAGGCGTCCCTCTCCCACCTGTGGAAGCTCCTGCGCCCCGGCGGCTCGCTCTGCCTGATCGAGCTGACCCAACGCCAGCGCTGGGGCGACATGATCTGGGGGCTCACGGAGGGGTGGTGGCACTTCTCCGATTCGTTCCGCCAGGGCTCGCCGCTGCTCGACCTCGACTCCTGGCGGAAAGTGCTCGCCCGGACCGGCTTCGAGGTGGCGGTCACCCTGCCGGCGAACGGTGACGAACGGGCCGACTCCGACTGCGGCCTCCTGCTCGCCACCCGCCCGGCCGTTAGCCGAACCGCCAGCCGGGCCTCCCGCATCCGCCACATGCGGGACCTGGGCGCCGAGGTGGTCGTCGAGGCGGCGGACGTGGCGGATGCCGGCGCTCTGCGCGCGGTCGCCTGCCGCGCGGTGGAGCGCTTCGGACGTCTCGACGGCGTGATCCATGCCGCGGGCGTGCCCGGGGGCGGCCTCATCGAGCTGCGGACACGCGAGTCGCTGGAGGAGGAGCTCGCGGCGAAGGTCCGTGGCACGCTCGCCGTCGGCGAGGTCTGCCGCGAGCTGTCCCCCGCCCACCTCGTCCTCTTCTCCTCGACCAGCGCCTTCACCGGTCAGCTCGGCCAGGCCGGCTACTGCGCCGGCAACGCCTTCCTCGACGCCTGGGCCCACCTGCACGCGGCCGAGACCGGCGCGGCGGTCCTGACCCTCGACTGGGACCGCTGGCAGGGGACCGGAATGGCCGTCGCGGTGGAACGGCGTCACCGGGAGCTGACCGGCCTGGCGGCGGCCGGAGGCATGACGCCTGCCGAAGGCGTCGAAGCGTTCGCCCGCGCCCTGGCGGGAGGACGCACGCAGCTCATCGTCTCCCCGGAAGACTTCGCGGCCCGCCTGGCGCACGAGCGAAAACCCGCGGCGGCCGAGCCCGGCGCGCCCGGGGTCGCCGCGCGGCGGAGCGCGCCGGCCTCCCTCCACGAGCGCCCGGACCTCGCGACCGGCTACGTGCCGCCTTCCGACGAGCTGGAGCGGGACGTCGCGGAGGTCTGGCAGGAGGTCTTCGGCATGCAGCGGATCGGCATCCACGACGATTTCTTCGAGCTGGGCGGGGACTCCCTGGTCGCCCTCCAGCTCGTCTCCCGTCTGGGCAAGGTCGTCGGCCTCGAGCTGCGGGTGCGCAGCCTTTTCGATGCGCCGACCATCTCCGCCCTCGCCGTCTTCATCGAAGAGGCGATGCTCGCCGGCGCCTCGGAGGAGGAGCTGGCGTTGACCGGCGACAGCGGCGATCGAGAGGCCGCCTCATGACAGAAACGGCCGCAACGCTCGATCAGCTCTCCCGCGAGGAGCGGAGGCGGCGCGTCCAGCGCCTGCGCGAGCACCGCCGGGAGACCGGCCAGGAGCAGGCCGTGGCGGCGATCCCGCGCCAGGGAGACGGCGGCCCCTACCCGCTCTCCTTCGCGCAGCAGCGCCTCTGGTTCCTCGACCAGCTCGAGCCCGGGCTGATCGCCTACAACATCTCCCATGCCCTGCGCCTGACCGGGCGACTCGACCTGCGCGCGCTCGCCCGCAGCCTGGAGGAGATCGCGGCGCGCCACGAGTCGCTGCGCACCACCTTCACCGTCATCCCCGGCAGCGCCGAGGAGCCGGCGCAGGTGATCGCCCCGCCCGCTGCCGTCGAGCTTCCGGTCCTCGACCTCACGGGCCTGCCGGAGGCGGCGCGCGAGCCGGCGGCCCTGCGCCTCAGCGCCGAGCAGATCCGGCGCCCGTTCGACCTGGAGCGCGGGCCGCTCCTGCGGACGGTCCTCCTCCGCCTGGGCGCGGAAGACTGGATCGTGCTCTTCGCGCTCCACCACATCGTGGCGGACGGCTGGTCGCTCGGTCTCTTCATCCGCGAGCTCGTGCAGCTCTACAGCGGCCTGGCGGCCGGGCGTCGGCCGCATCTGCCCGAGTTGCCGATCCAGTATGGCGACTTCGCGAGGTGGCAGCGGCAGCACCTGGAGGGTCCGGCCCTGGCGCGGCAGATCGACTACTGGCGCGACCGCATGGGCGGCTCCCTGCCCGCGCTCCTCCTGCCCACCGACCATCCCCACCCGGCGGTGCGGAGCTATCGCGGAGCGCACCGGGGGCTCGGTTTTCCCGCGGCCCTCGCGGAACGGCTCCGCGCGCTCGGCCGCGGCCGCGGTGCGACTCTCTTCATGACCCTGTTCGGCGCCTTCGCGACTCTGCTCCACCGGTACTCGGGGCAGGACGACATCCTCATCGGCTCCCCGGTGACCCACCGCAACCGGGTGGAGACCGAGGGACTGATCGGCTTCTTCGTCAACACCGTGGTGCTGCGCATCGACCTCGCCGGCGACCCCTCCTTCCTGGACCTGCTGGAGCGCGTCCGCGAGACGGCGCTGGGCGCCTACTCCCATCAGGATCTCCCGTTCGAGCGCCTGGTCGAGGAGCTGCAACCGAACCGTGACCTCAGCCGGGCTCCCCTGTTCCAGGTCCTGATGACCCTGGAGAGCGCTCCCGGCGCGGCGCCGCTGGAGCTGCCAGGTCTCGCCCTGGCGCCGGTCCCGGCCGAGATCGGCTCGGCGCGGATCGACCTCGGCCTGGAGCTGCAGGACGGGGAGGCCGGCCTCCACGGCATGCTGGAATACAGCACGGAGCTGTTCGACGCGCCGACCCTCGGGCGGCTCGTCGCCCACCTGGACCGGCTGCTCCAGGGCGTCGCCGCCAACCCGGAGATCCGGCTCTCCGATCTCCCTCTGCTCAGCCCGGGAGAGCGCCATCAGCTCGTCCACGACTGGAACGACACCCGGCGCGACAGGGTGGATGAGCCCGGCCTGCACCAGCTCTTCGCGAGCCAGGCGAAGCGGACGCCGGAGGCACCCGCCGTCCTCTCCGGCCAGGAGAGCCTGACCTACGGCGAGCTCGCCCGCCGGGCCGGGGAGCTCGCCCGCCGGCTCCGCCGGATGGGAGTGACCACCGAATCGCGGGTCGCCGTCTGCGTCGAGCGTGCGCCGTCGGCGCTGGTCGCCCTGCTCGGCGTGCTCGAAGCCGGCGGCGCCTACGTGCCGCTCGATCCCGAAGCTCCAGCGGAGCGCCTCCTCGCCATCCTGGAAGACGCCGGTGCCGGCGTCCTGGTCACCCAGCGCCACCTGGCGCCGCGCCTCGGCGGGCTCCCCGGCCGCATCGTCCTGGTGGAAGAAGAGGACAGCTCTCCGGCGGTCCCGGCAGTCCAGGCGGTTCGGGCGGTCCAGGCAGACACCGCCGCCTACGTCATCTACACCTCCGGCTCGACCGGTACCCCGAAAGGGGTGATCGCCACCCACCGCGGGGCGGTCAACTTCGTCCATGGCCTCGCCGGCGCGCTCACGCTCGGACCGGACGACCGGCTGCTGCTCTTCGCGCCGCTCGCCTTCGACGCTTCGGTGCTTCAGATCTTCCCCACTCTCGCGTGCGGCGCGGCGCTGGTGATCCACCCCAATCCGCGGGAGCTGGCGGCGCGGGACATTGTGGCTCTCTGCGCCCGCCACGGCGTGACCGTGCTCGACCTGCCCGCGGCCCTCTGGCGGCAGTGGGTGGAGGACGTGACCTCCGAGCGCCTCTCCTTGCCGCCGAGCCTGCGTGCCTTCCTCACCGGCGGCGAAACAGTGCCGACGGCGCGCCTGCGGACCTGGGCGGCGCTCGCCGGCCCCTCGGCGGCCTTCCTCTCCTCCTACGGACCGACCGAGGCCACGGTCACCACGACGGTCTGGCAGTCGACCGGCGGCGAAGTCACTGGGCTCACTGCGCCAAACGTTCCGATCGGCCGTCCGCTGCCCAACGCGCGGACCTACGTCACCGACCGCGCGCTCCGGCCGGTGCCGGCCGGTGTGGCCGGCGAGCTGCTGCTGGGGGGCGCCGGCCTCGCCCGCGGCTACCTCGGTCGGCCCGGCATGACCGCCGAGGTCTTCATCCCCGATCCGCTGGGCGGGGAATCGGGCGGGCGCCTCTATCGCACGGGCGATCTGGCTCGCCGGCTCCCCGGGGGGGACCTCGAGTTCCTCGGCCGCGCCGACGGGCAGGTGAAGATCCGCGGCTTCCGCATCGAGCCGGGGGAGATCGAAGCGGCGCTGACCCGCCATCCCGCCGTGCGCCAGGCGGTGGTGGCGGTCCGCGAGGAGCGCCCGGGAGACCTCCGCCTGGCCGCCTACGTGGTGGTCGAGGACGGCTCTCCCGCCACCCTGGGCGAGGAGCTGCGCCGCTGGCTGACCGAGCGCCTCCCCGAGCCCATGGTGCCGGCGTCGTTCACCGCCCTTGGCCGGCTGCCGGTCCTCCCCTCGGGCAAGGTGGACCGGCGGGCTCTTCCCGCCCCGGAGGCCCGGCGCGCTGCCGCGGAGAGCGCCGAGCCGCGCACCCCCGTCGAGCAGGTGCTCGCGGCGATCTGGGAGGAGGCGCTGGGTGTCGCGCGGGTCGGTTTGGACGACCACTTCTTCGCTCTCGGCGGCCACTCCCTGCTGGCGACCCAGGTGGTGGCGCGCGTGCGCGCCGCCCTGGGCGTCGACGTGCCGCTCCGCGCCCTGTTCGAGGAGCCGACGCTCGCCGGGCTTGCCGGGCGGATCGGCGCCCTCCGGCAGGACGGTCCGCGGGACCGGGTGCCGCCGCTCCTCCCCGTGCCGCGCGACCGCCCGCTGCCGCTCTCCTTCGCCCAGCAGCGCCTCTGGTTCCTGCACCAGATGGACCCCCTGAGCCCCGCCTACAACATGCCGTTCGCCTTCCGGCTGAGCGGGCCGCTCACCGTGCCAGCGCTCGCCGCCAGCCTGAACGAGGTGGTCCGGCGCCACGAGACGCTGCGCACCACCCTGGTGCTCACCGGCGACGAGCCGGTGCAGTCGATCGCGCCACCCGCACCGCAGCCCCTCGCCGTCGTCGATCTCGCGTCGCTGCCCGAGGCGGCGCGCGAGGCGCTGGCGTTGCGGCTCGGCGAGGACGAGGCGATGCGGCCGTTCGACCTCGCCCGTCCGCCGGTCGTGCGGACCCTTCTGCTGCGCCTCGCCGGGAGCGATCACGTCCTGCTGTTTACCATCCATCACGTGAGCGGCGACGGCTGGTCGGCCGACGTACTGGCGCGCGAGCTGGTGGAGCTGTACGAGGCGGCGGTGGCCGGCCGCGCGGCGCGGCTGCCGGCGCTGCCGGTGCAATATGCCGACTTCGCGGTCTGGCAACGGAGCTGGCTGCACGGCGACGTGCTGGCGGCGCAGACCGAGTACTGGCGCGGGCAGCTCTCCGGCGCCCCCGCCGTGCTGGAGATGCCGCTCGACCGGCCACGCCCACCGGTGCAGGGCTCCCGCGGCGGCCGGCGCCGCCTGCGGCTGCCGGCCGAGCCCGCCGCCGCGCTGGCCGCCCTCGGCCGGCGCGAGGGGGCGACCGGCTTCATGACCCTGCTCGCCGGCTTCCAGGCGCTGCTCCACCGCTACAGCGGCCAGGAGTCGGTGGTGGTGGGAACGCCCATCGCCAACCGCGAGCACGCCGAGCTGGAAGGGTTGATCGGCTTCTTCGCCAATACCCTGGCGCTGCGCGCCCGCTTCGCGGGCGATCCGGGCTTTGCGGCCCTGCTGGTGCAGGTGCGCGAAGCGTCTCTGGGGGCCTATGCGCACCAGGACCTGCCGTTCGAGAAGCTGGTGGACGAGCTGGCACCGCAGCGCGACATGAGCTATGCGGCGGTCTTCCAGGCGCTGTTCGTCTACCAGAACCTGCCCCCGCGGCAGCCGCGCCTGAGCGAGCTGTCCCTCCTTCCGTTCGGTACCGATGGGGCGGTGGCCCGGTTCGACCTGACGCTCGCCTGCGCCGAGACCGGCGCGGGCCTGGCGTTGAGCGTCGACTACAACGCCGACCTGTTCGAGGCGACGACGGCGGACCGCATGCTGCGCCTGTTCGTCCACCTGTTGGCGCGGATGGCGGCGGAGCCGCGGCAACCGGTCTCCGGGCTCTCACTGCTCGACGAGGCCGAGCACCGCCAGGTGGTGCTCGCCTGCAACGCGACGGAGCGCGAGCGGCCCGCGGAGGACCTCTGTCTGCACGCCCTCGTCGCGCGGCAGGCGGCGCGTGCTCCCGAGGCGCCGGCGGTGGTCACCGAGGACGGCGTGGTCCGCTACGGCGACCTCGCCGCCTGGGCCGGCCGGATCGCGGAGCGGCTGCGCCGGCTGGGGATCGGCGCGGAGGACCGGGTGGGGGTCTGCCTGGAGCGCTCGCCGGCGGCGCTGGCCGCGCTTCTCGGCGCCCTGGCGGCAGGCGCCGCCTATGTGCCGCTCGACCCGGAGTGGCCGCGCGAGCGGCTGGCGGCGGTGGCGGCGGACGCCGGCCTGGCGGCGCTCCTGACCCGCTCGGGCCTGACCGCCGGGGCGGGCTTGGCGCCCCGCGAGGTGCTCGTCGAGGAGGCGCGGCACGGCGCGCCGGCGAGCCTCTCCTGGGCGCGCCCCGCCTCGGCCGAGCAAGCGGCCTACATCATCTACACCTCCGGATCGACCGGCGCGGCCAAGGGGGTGGTGATCTCCCACCGCGCCGCCGCCAACTTCGTGCTGGCTCTCGCCGAGACCCTGGAGCTGGCGCCGGCGGACCGGCTGCTCCTCTTCGCGCCGCTCTCCTTCGACGCCTCGGTGCTGCAGATCTTCCCGGCGCTGTCGCGCGGCGCGGCGGTGGTGGTCCACGCCGATCCGCGCGAGCTCGCCGGGGCCGAGCTGCCCGGCTTCTGTGAACGCCATGGCGTCACCGTGCTGGACCTGCCGGCGGCTCTCTGGCGGCAATGGATCGAGGACAGGGCCGCCGAGGGCCACGCTCTTCCCGCGGGGATCCGCACCTATCTGACCGGCGGCGAGAGCGTCCCGGTGGAGCGCGTGCGCGCCTGGGCCGGGTTGACCCGCCGCCCGGCGGCATTCCTCTCGTCCTACGGACCGACCGAGGCGACGGTGACCGCCACGGTGTTCTCCACCGACAGCCGCGCCGCCGGTGCCCTGCCGGAAGGCAAGGTGCCGATCGGCCGGCCGCTCGCCAACGTGCGGACCTACGTGCTCGACGCGCGGATGCATCCGGTGCCGGCCGGCGTGGCGGGCGAGCTGTACCTGGCGGGCGACGGGCTGGCGCGCGGCTACCTCGGGCAGCCCGGATTGACTGCGGCGTCCTTCCTGCCCGACGCGCTGGGCAACGCCCGCGGCGGGCGCCTCTACCGCACGGGCGACCTGGCGCGCCGGCTGCCCGGCGGCGACCTGGAGTTCCTCGGGCGCGCCGATACGCAGGTGAAGATCCGCGGCTTCCGGCTGGAGCTGTCGGAGGTCGAGACGGTGCTCCGCCTGCACCCGGACCTGGCCGAGTGCGTGGTGGCGGTGCGCGAGGACCGGCCGGGAGACCGCCGGCTGGTGGCCTACGCGGTGCCGCAGCCCGGCGCCACGGCCGGCACCTCCGCGCTGCACTCTTTCGTGGCCGAGCGGCTGCCGCAGTACATGGTTCCCGCGGTCTTCGTCCTGCTCGCCGCGCTGCCCGTATTGGGCAGCGGCAAGGTCGACCGGGCGGCGCTGCCCGCCCCGGAGATCGACCGGCCCGAGCTGGGCTCGACCTACTCGGACCCGGCCACCCCGGCCGAGGAAGCCCTGGCCCTCCTCTGGGCGCAGGTTCTCCGCCTCGACCGGGTGGGTGTCCACGACAACTTCTTCGAGCTGGGCGGCGACTCGATCCTGTCGATCCAGATCCTCGCGCGCGCCAACCAGATGGGGATGCGGCTCACCGCCCGGCAGATCTTCGAGCACCCGACGGTCGCCGAGCTGGCGCGGGTGGCCGCGTCGACGCCCCTGGTGGCCGCCGAGCAGGGGCTGGTCACCGGGCCGGCGCCGCTGACGCCGATCCAGCGCTGGTTCTTCGCCGAGGATTTCGCCGCGCCCCACCACTTCAACCAGGCCATGGTGCTCGCGGTCACCGCGCCGCTCACCCCCGCGGCTCTGGAGCGCGCCGCCGCCGCTCTCGCCGGTCACCACGACGCCCTCCGGCTGCGCTTCCGGCGCGAGGGCGGCGAGCTGCGGCAGGAAAGCTCCGCTCTGGAAGGCGCCGTGCCACTGGTCTGGATCGACCTGTCGGCCCTGCCGGCCGGCTCGCGGGCCGCGGCGCGGCCGGTGGCCCAGGACGCCGTTCAGGCGAGCCTGGACCTGGAACGCGGACCGCTGACCCGGCTCGCTCTCCTCGACGGCGGCGCGGACGGGCGTCGCCTCCTCTGGGCGGCGCACCACCTGGTGGTGGACGGCGTCTCCTGGCGGGTGCTCATCGAGGACCTGGAGACCGCCTGCCGGCTCGCGGCCGAGGGCCGGCCGCCGGCACTGCCGCCCAAGACCACCTCGTTCCGCGCCTGGGCCGAACGGCTGGTCGGCCACGCCCGGTCCGGCGGCTTCGCCGGCGAGCTGACGTACTGGATCGGTCTCGTGGAGCGTCCGATGGTCCGGCTGCCGGTCGACTTCCCCCAGGAGGCGGCGGCGAATACCGTGGAGTCGGGCCAGACCGTCGGGGTGACGCTCACTCCGGAGGAGACCCAGACGCTCCTCCAGGCGGTGCCGGCCGCCTACCGGACGCAGATCAACGACGCGCTTCTCGCCGCCCTGGCGCGCGCCTTCGCCGCCTGGACCGGGGCTCCGGAGCTCGTCGTCGACCTCGAAGCACACGGGCGCGAGCCGCTGTTCGACGACGTCGACCTGTCGCGGACCGTGGGCTGGTTCACCACCCATTTCCCCGTGCGCCTCGACCTCACTGGAGCCGGCGGCGCGGTGGACGCGCTGCTCGCCGTCAAGGAGGAGCTGCGCCGGGTGCCCGGTCACGGCATCGGCCACGCCCTGCTGGTCCATGAGGGCGGCCCCGAGGCGGCGCCGCTGCGGGAGGCGCCGGCGGCCCAGGTCAGCTTCAACTACCTCGGCCAGTTCGACCAGATGGCGGCCGAGGCGACTCTCTTCCGCCCCACCGGCGAGGCGGCCGGCGCGACGCGCCACCCCCGCTCGCACCGCACCCACCTGATCGAGGTGGGCGGCCTGGTCGCCGGCGGGCAGTTGCACATCGGCTTCGGCTACAGCGCGAACCTGCACCGGCGCGAGACGATCGAGCGGCTCGGCGCCTCGTTTGGCGCCGCGTTGCGCGATCTGATCGCCCGCTGCCGGCAGGGTGAAGAGGCTGCGCCGGCGCCGTCCGATTTCCCCCTGGTCCATCTCGATGAAAAGAGCTTCCGCAAGCTTTCGGCCCTGCTGGACGACGAGGATTGATCTCCGGAGCCCCCATGAAGAACGTCGAAGACATCTACCCTCTCTCCCCTCTGCAACAGGGCCTGCTGTTCCACAGCGTCCTGGAGCCGGCGTCCGGCGTGTACGTCAATCAGTCCAGCTACCGGCTGCGCGGCGGCCTCGACGCGGCGGTCTTCCGGGAGACCTGGCAGCGGGTGGTGGATCGTCACGCCATCCTGCGCACGGCTTTCCTCTGGGAGGATCTCGCCGAGCCGGTGCAGGCGGTGCGGCAGCGCGTTCGGCTCCCCTGGCGGGAGGAGGACTGGCGCACGGTTCCCGGGGAGGATCGGGAAGCCCGGCTCGACGAGCTACGGGCTGCCGAACGCTTCCGCCCCTTCGATCTGGCAAAGGCGCCGCTCGCGCGCTTCGTGCTCGTCCGCCTGGCGGACGATGAGCACGAGCTCGTCTGGACTTTCCATCACATCCTGCTCGACGGCTGGTCGACCCCCCTGCTCCTCCAGGAGCTGCTGGTGATCCATGCCGCCTTGAGCAGCGGCCGGGACCCCGGGCTGCCGCCGGCCCCCCGCTACCGCGACTACATCGCCTGGCTGCAACGGCAGGACCTCGCCGCGGCCGAAGCGTTCTGGCGGCGCACCCTGAAGGGATTCACCGCGCCCACGCCGGCGGGCATCGGCCGCACTGGCGGAACGTCCGGATCGTCCGGGACGTCCGAGGAGCACCGGCCGGTGGCGCCTGAGGTCACCGCGGCTCTCCAGGCCCTCGCGGCGCGCCACCAGGTAACCCTCAACACCCTCGTCCTGGGGAGCTGGGCGCTCCTTCTCGGCCGCTACTCGGGAGAGGAGGACGTGCTGTTCGGAAGCGTGGTCTCCGGCCGCCCTGTCGACCTGCCCGGAGTGGAGTCGATCGTCGGGCTTTTCATCAACACGCTGCCGGTGCGCGTCGCCGTCCCCGGGGAGGCGAGGCTGCTCGCCTGGCTCCGCGACATCCAGAGGAATCAGCTCGAGCTGCGCCAGGTCGAGCACAGCCCGCTGGTGCAGATCCAGAAGTGGAGCGACCTGCCGCCGGGCTCCCGCCTGTTCGAGAGCCTGTTCGTGTTCGAAAACTATCCCGCCGGCGCCGGAGCGCAGGGCGGCGGCGGGGAGGAGACCGGGCTGCGGGTGACCGGCGTGCGCTCGGTCGAGAGCACCGGTTACCCCTTGACCCTGGCCGCCTGGGTCGCCGGCGATCTCGGCCTGCGCCTGAGCTACGACTCCGGCCGTTTCGAGCCCGCGGCGGCGCGGCGCCTGCTCGGCCACCTGGCGAGCCTGCTGGCGGCGATCGCCGCCGGGGAGGACCGTCCGCTGGCGGAGCTCCCGCTGCTCGGCGCCGAGGAGGAGAGGCAGATCGCGGCATGGAACGGCACCCGCGCCGGCTGGGACCTGGAGGTCTGCCTGCACACCCTGATCGAGGCGCGCGTCGACCTCGAGCCCGCTGCGGCGGCGGTCGCTTTCGAAGGGGCTGCGCTCACCTACCGGGCTTTGGACGAGCGGGCGAACCGCCTCGCCCATCGCCTGATCGCGCTCGGCGCCGGCCCGGAGCAGCGGGTCGCGCTGTTCCTTGAGCGCTCGGCCGAGCTGGTCGTCGCCCTCCTCGCCGTGCTCAAGAGCGGCGCCGCCTATCTCCCACTCGATCCCGATCATCCGGCCGAGCGAATCGTCTTCCAGGCGGCCGATTCCCGCCCGGCCGTGGTGCTGACCCAGGCGCACCTCGCCAGCCGCCTGCCGGCGCTCCAGGCACCCGTGCTGGTCCTCACCCCCGCCGGGGAGGAGGTGGCGGCAGAGAGCGCCGCCCGGCCGGGCGTCCGCACCGATCCGGACCACCCGGCCTACGTGATCTACACCTCGGGCTCGACCGGCCGTCCCAAGGGCGTGGCGGTGCCACACCGGGCGATCGTCAACCGGCTCCTCTGGATGCAGGACGCCTACGGCCTCACGCGGAACGACCGGGTGCTCCAGAAAACCCCGTACAGCTTCGACGTCTCGGTCTGGGAGTTTTTCTGGCCGCTGATCGCGGGTGCCCGCCTGGTGGTGGCCACCCCCGGCGTCCACGGCGACAGCGCCCGGCTGGTCCGCATGATCCGCGAGGAGGGCATCACGGTGATGCATTTCGTGCCCTCCCTGCTGCGGCCGTTCCTGGAGGAGCCGGACGTCTCGGCCTGCCGCACCCTGCGCGACGTGATGGCGAGCGGTGAGGCACTCCCCAGCGATCTCGTGCAACGCTTCTTCCAACGCCTGGGGGCGCGCCTGCACAACCTCTACGGTCCCACCGAGGCGGCGGTCGACGTGACGTTCTGGGTTTGCGAGCCCGGCGCGGACGGCACCGTCCCGATCGGCCGGCCGATCGCCAATACCAGCATCCACCTGCTCGACCGCGGCCTGCACCCGGTCCCGGTGGGCGTGGCGGGCGAGCTGTACATCGGCGGTGTCAACCTGGCCCGAGGGTATTTCGCGCGTCCCGCGCTGACCGCGGAGCGCTTCGTGCCCGCTCCCGCGGCGGACCGCGGCAGCGTCCCCGGCGCCCGCCTCTACCGCACCGGCGACCTGGCTCGCTACCGGGAGGACGGCGCCGTCGAGTACCTCGGCCGGACCGACAACCAGGTGAAGGTGCGCGGCTTCCGCATCGAGCTCGGCGAGATCGAGGTGGCGCTGCTCGCCCACCCCGCGGTGCACGAGGCGGCGGTCGCGGCGCCCCAGCGGCCGGACGGCCACCGGCGCCTGATCGCCTATGTGGTGGGCGATGCACTCCCCGGCGGGGAGGAGCTGCGGCGCTTCCTGCTCGAACGGCTGCCGGAGCACATGGCGCCGTCGCTCTTCATGCCCTTGGAACGGCTGCCGCTCGGCAGCGCCGGAAAGCTGGACCGGCGGGCGCTGCCGGAGCCGGACGCGGCGCGGCCCGAGCTGGCGGAGGCCTATGCTCCGCCCGAGGGAGACGGGGAGCTGGCCCTGGCGGCGGTCTGGTCGGAGGTCCTGCAGGTCGAGCGCATCGGCCGCAACGACAACTTCTTCGCCTTGGGCGGCGACTCCATCCTGAGCCTCCAGATCCTGTCGAAGGCTCGCGAGCAGGGACTCGAGCTGTCGCTCCAGCAGATCTTCCAGCATCCGACCCTTCGCCAGTTGGCCGCCCAGGTCGGCCGCGGAGGCGAGGCGGCGCAGCCGCTCCTCCACCTGGAGCCTTTCGAGCTCCTCTCGACCGGCGACCGGGGCCGCCTCCCCGCCTCGCTGGAGGACGCCTACCCGCTCGCCATGCTCCAGACCGGCATGCTGTTCCACGGCGAGCTCGGCACCGAGGCCTCGACCTATCACAACACGGTGAGCGTCCATCTGAGCGCGCGCTTCGACCTGGCGTGCCTCGATCTCGCCTTGCAGCGGCTGGCCTCCCGGCATCCGCTGCTGCGCACCTCGTTCGCCTTCTCCGGCTTCAGCGAGCCCCTCCAACTCGTGCACCGCGAGGTGTGCATCCCCCTGGAGACCCACGATCTGCGGGCGCTCTCCGCCGCCGAGCAGGAGGCGGAGCTGGATCGCTGGTTCGAGCGCGAGACGCATCGCCTCTTCGACTGGAGCGAGGCGCCGCTCATCCGCTTCCACGTCCATCGCCGCGCCGACGACCGCTTCCAGCTCTCGTGGAGCGAGCACCATGCGATCCTCGACGGCTGGAGCGTGGCCGCGATGACCGCGGAGCTGGGCCAGGACTACCTGGCGCTGCTCAAGCAGGGCCCCGGGGCCCCCCAGCCGCCGACCTCGACGAGCCAGTTCCGCGACTTCGTGGCCCTGGAACGGCAGGTCGTCGCGGACGCCGAGGCGCGCCGTTTCTGGCTCGATCTGCTCCGCGACGCCAGCCTGATGACCCTGCCCCGGCTCGGCGAACGGCCGCCGGAGCCGCCGCGCATCGTGAGCCTCCCGGTGACGCTGCCGGCTGATATCACCGGCCGCGTGCAGGCACTGGCAAACCGGGCGGGCGTGCCGCTCAAGAACACCCTGCTGGCGGTTCACGCCCGCGTGCTCGCCCTGGCGAGCGGCCAGGAGGACCTGATCTTCGGCGTGGTCAACAACGGCCGCCTGGAGGAGGCCGACGCCGAGCGCGTCTTCGGCCTGTACCTGAACACGCTCCCCTACCGCCTCCGCCTCGGCGGCGGGACCTGGCTCGATCTCGTGCGGCAGAGCTTCGAGATGGAGCGGGCGATGCTCCCCTACCGCCGCTTCCCGCTCGCCGAAATCCAGCGCCTGGCGGGCGGGCGGGCGCTGTTCGAGGTGGCGTTCACCTACATGAATTTCCATGTCATGCAGGGATTTGCCGATACCAGCGGGGAGATGCGGATGATGGGCGCGCGCAATCACGTGCCGACCAACTTCCCGCTCTCGGTCTATTTCGAGCTCGAGGCCTTCTCCTCCCAACTGCGCCTGAGCCTCGACTACGACGCCGCGCAGCTCACCGCCGGCCAGGTGCAGGCGCTCGCCGGCACCTACCAGCGCGCCCTCTCGGCCCTGGTCGAACGGCCGGAGAGCCGCTATGCCGAGGAGTCCCTGCTCGCGGAGGCGGAGCGCCGCCAGGTGCTCGCGGAATGGAACCGGACGGAGGTGGTCTATCCCGAGGCCGGGAGCCTCCTCCATGCGCTGATCCAGGCGCAGGCGGAGCGGTCGCCGGACGCGCCGGCCCTGGTGTTCGAGGGGGAACGGCTGACCTACCGCGAGCTCGAGGCGCGCGCCAACCGCCTCGCCCACTTCCTGCGCCGGCTGGGCGTCGGGCCGGACGCGCGGGTGGGCGTTTCGCTGGAGCGTTCGTTCGACCTGGTCGTGGCCCTCTACGCCGTGCTCAAGGCCGGGGGCACCTACGTGCCGCTCGACCCCTCCTATCCCGCCGACCGTCTGGCGTTCATGGCGGCCGATGCCCGGGCGCCAGTGATCCTGACCACCCGGAGCCTGGCGGAGAGCCTGCCGGCCGGCGCCCGTCTCGTCCGGCTGGACGAGGAGAGCGGCGCCTGGGCCGGCGAGCGGGAGGACGCGCCGCCGGAGTGGGCAATTCCCGAAAACCTGGCCTACTTGATCTACACCTCGGGCTCGACCGGAGTGCCCAAGGGGGCGATGAACACCCATCGCGCCGTGGTCAACCGCCTGCTCTGGATGCAGGAGACCTACCGGCTCACCGCGGCGGACCGCGTGCTGCAGAAGACCCCCTTCAGCTTCGACGTCTCGGTCTGGGAGCTTTTCTGGCCTCTTCTCGCCGGGGCCTGCCTGGTGGTGGCGCGGCCCGAGGGGCACCGCCAGAGCGACTACCTCGCCGAGCTGATCGATCGCGAGGGGGTGACGTTCCTCCACTTCGTGCCGTCGATGCTGCGCGCCTTCCTCGAAGAGCCCCGCGCCGCGCGTTGCGCCTCGATCCGCCAGGTGTGCGCCAGCGGCGAGGCCCTCCCCGGCGACCTCGCGCGCCGGTTCTTCCAGGTGCTGCCGCACGCCGGGCTGGACAACCTCTACGGCCCCACGGAGGCGGCGATCGACGTCACCGCCTGGTCTTGCGATCCGGCGCACACCGGCCCGGCGGTGCCGATCGGACGGCCGATCGCGAACCTGCGGATCTACGTGCTCGACCGCTTCTTGCAGCCGGTTCCGCCGGCGACACCGGGCGAGGTGCACATCGGAGGCATCGGCCTCGCCCGCGGCTATCATGCCCGGCCCGAGCTGACCGCGGAGCGCTTCCTCCCCAGCCCCTGGGGGGAGCCCGGCGGCCGCCTCTACTCGACGGGAGACCTCGGCAGGTACCGGCCCGACGGCAGCGGCGAGTACCTGGGCCGCCTCGACCATCAGGTGAAGCTGCGCGGCTTCCGCATCGAGTTGGGGGAGATCGAAGCGGCGCTGCGCGACCACCCGGCGGTACGCGACTGCGCCGCGCTGCTGCGCGAGGAGGCGACGGCGGCGGCCCACCTCGTCGCCTACGTCGTGGCCGCGCCCGATCCGGCCGAGGCCGCGGGCGCGCTGGGCCGGGAGCTGGCCGGCGAGCAGGTGACGCAGTGGCGGATGGTGTTCGACCAGGCCTACGAGTCCGGCCAGGGAGAGCCGGGGTTCGACATCTCCGGCTGGGTCAGCAGCTACACCGGACAAGCCATCCCCCCCGGCGAGATGAGGGAGTGGGTGGATGCCACCGTCGAGCGGATCCGCGCGCTGGCTCCGCAGAGCGTGCTCGAGATCGGCTGCGGCACCGGGCTGCTCCTCTCCCGCCTGGCGCCACACTGCGCCCGCTACTGGGCGACCGACCTGTCGGAGATCGCAGTCGAACGGCTGCGTGCCCACTTCGCGCCGGACGAGACAGACGAGAGCTCTCCGGTCCGCCTGCTCCACCGCGCAGCGGATGACTTCTCGGGCATCCCCGAGCGGTCGTTCGACGTCGTGGTTCTCAATTCGGTCGTCCAGTATTTCCCGGGCGCGGACTACCTGGCCCGGGTGCTCGCGGCGGCGGTGCGCGCTGTACGGCCCGGCGGCTTCGTCTTCGTGGGCGACGTGCGCAGCCGGCCCCTCCACGCGACCTTCCATGCCACGGTGGAAGTCGAGACCGCGCCGGCCTCGATGCCGGTCGGCACCGTGCGGCAGCGCGCCCTGGCCCGCGCCGCCGAGGACGGCGAGCTGGTCCTCGATCCGGCCTTTTTCACCGCCCTGGCGCAGCGCCTGCCCGGCGTGGCGGGGGCGCGGCTCGCGCTGAAGCGGGGCCGCCACCACAATGAGATGACCCTTTTCCGCTACGACGCCGTCCTCGTGGTCGGAGAGGCCGTTCCGCCACCGCGCTATGAGGAGATTGCCGGAGACGCGGCCTCCTTAGACACCCTCGAAATGGTGCGCCGGCACCTCGCCGGAGAGCGACGCGAAGGCCTCCTGCTCCGCGGCCTGACCGATGCCCGCCTGGTGCGGGGAGTGCGGACCGCCGAGCTGTTGGGCGGCGACGGCAGCCTGTTCCTGGGCCAGATCCTCGACGCCCTGCGGACGGATACCGCCTCCGCGGCGGCCGTCGATCCCGAGGACCTCTGGGGGCTCGCGCAGGAGATGGGATCCACCGCCGACCTCACCTGGACGGGCGATGGCCGCGACGGCAGGTTCGACGCCTTCCTCTGGCCCGGAGACGCACCCGCGAACCGCCTGCCTCCCACCGGCCCCGGCCGGCCGGTGGAAGCGGCCGCGGATCTCCCCTGGAGCACCTTCGCCAACGATCCGCTCCGCGCCAAGCTCCTCGCCCACCTGGTGCCGCGGCTGCGTGCGCATCTGGTCAGCCGCCTGCCCGACTACATGCTGCCCTCGGCCTTCGTCCTGCTGGAGGAGATCCCGCTGTCGCCCAACGGCAAGCTCGACCGCGCCGCCCTGCCGATTCCAGAGCAGGCCGGGGCTGCGGCTCCGGCCTACGTGGCCCCCCGCACGCCGGTCGAGGAGACGCTGGTCGGCATCTGGCAGGACGTCCTGCGGCGCAGCCGGGTGGGGATCGAGGACAACCTCTTCGAGATCGGCGGCCACTCGCTCCTCGCCACCCAGATCGTGGTCCGCATCCGGGAAGCGATGCAGATCGACCTGCCGCTGCGCACCCTCTACGCCGCGCCGACGGTGGCGGCGCTGGCGGTGGCCGTGGTGCAGCGCCAGGCCGAGATCGCCGACGCCGCGCTGCTGGAGAGCCTGCTCGCCCAGATCGAGCAGGACGGCGCCGTCGCCGAGGGGACCGCCCGATGAGCGACACCGCCCGCCGCATCGCCGCCCTCTCGCCCGACCAGCGCGAGCGGCTCATGCAGGAGCTGGCCCGCGCGCGCCGCGACGAGCCCGCGGCCGCGGCGAATTCGCCGGTTGCGACACTCGCGATGACTGGGACGATCGGGACGGCCGATACGACTGAAGCGGCCCTGCCGCCCCTCGTGCCTCGCCCCGAGGAGATCTGGCAGCCGTTCCCGTTGACCGTCGTCCAGCAGATGTACTGGTCCGGGCGCAGCCGCTGCTTCGACCTCTGGGCGCCCGGCGGCAACGTCTATATCGAGTATGAGCTGACCGGCGATCAGGCCGGGATCGCCGACGGCGTCGAGGCAGCCCTGGAGAAGGTGATCGCTCACCACCAGATCCTGCGCTTCGAGGTCCGGCCGGACGGCCGCGGGCAGCTCCTCGAGACGCCGCCCCGTTTCCACGTCGAGGTGGTGAGCCTGGGGCGACTCGCGCCGGCGGAGGTCGAGCGGCGGCTCGCCGAGGCGCGGGAGCGCTTCCGTTACCACGAGGGGCCGGTCGACCACTGGCCGCTCTTCGGCATCCTCCTCCACCTGCTCGACGACGGGCGCAGCCGTGCCCACCTCTGGTTCGACTGCCTGCTGGTCGACGGTCTCTCCCGCGACAACTTCTGGCGGGATTTCTTCCAGGTCATCCGCGAGCCCGACACGCCCCTCCCTCCCCTCGCGATCACCTACCGCGACTACGCCGTGGCCTGGGAAGAGATCCGCGCCGGCGGGGTGTACAGGCAAGCCCGCGAACGCTGGCAGGCGCGGGTCGCCGCGCTCCCTCCCCCTCTCGACCTGCCGCTCGCCGAGCCTCTCAGCCCGGCGACGCGCAGTTGCCTCACCGAAGTCTTCGGGCAGATCCTCTCCGCCGCGGCCTGGCAACGTCTCAAGGAACGGACCGCCCGGCTCGGCGTGACCCCGTCGAGCCTGCTGATCGCGGTGTTTGCCGAGGTCGTGCGGGCCTGGAGCGCCAATCCGCGGTTTTTCTTCAGCCTGGAAGGCTCCCACTGGCCGCCGATCCACTCCCAGATCCGCGAGATCGTGGGGAATTTCAACACCATCTACATCGTCACCGCGGACGACCTCGCGGGATCGTTCGCGGATCGGCTGCGGCGGATGCATGTCCAGATGTCCCAGGTCCTCGAGGACCGCGTCTTCTCCGGTTTTGAGGTGCTCCGCGAAGTGCGCCGGAAGCTGGGCGGCGGCACGCGGGCTCTCTCCCCGGTGATGTTCAACAGCCTGGTCGAGTTCCGTCACGTCAGCTACGAGGTCGGCCGGACGCCGCCGCCCTCCGAGGGATCTCCACTGGAAAGCACGCCCGCCGGCGGCGCCATCCAGATGCGGACGGTCGAGGAGGCGGCCTTCATGCCGCAGCTCCTGCTGCTGCCGGCGATGATCGAAGTCGGCGACGGCAGCCTGTTCTGCAAGCAGATGAGCGACGAGCCCGCCCTGGCGCCGGGAGTCCCCGGAGACCTGCGCGGCGCCCTCGCCGCTCTCCTCGAACGGCTGGCGGACGACGACGGGAGCTGGCAGGCTTCCCACTTCAGCCTGGCGCCGGCCGCCCATCTCGCCGCCCGCGCGGCAGGGACGCCGCCGCGTTTGGCGGAAAGAACCCTCGGCGAGCTGTTCACCACCCGGGCCGGGGAGCGGCCGGGCGCGGTGGCGGTGGCCTGGGCCGGCGGCGCCATGACGTACCGCGAGCTGGCGGACCGCGCCCAATCCCTCACCCGCCGGCTGCGGGCCCTGGGTGCGGCTCCGGCCCATGCGGTGGCCGTGGTGCTCGACGGCTCCTGGCGCCAGGCGGCGGCGGTGCTCGGCACCCTGGGCGCCGGTGCCGCCTGCCTGCCGCTCGACGGTTCCTTGCCCACCGCGCATCACGCCGAGGCGCTCCGGCGTCACGGTGTGCGCCTCGGTGTTGGAAGCGCTGGAGGCTCGACCGGGGGGCCGGAAGGGATCCGCTGGCTGGCGGTCGAGGACGGAGTCCTGGAAGATGGGCTGAACGGCGGGCCGGACGAGACCTTCGCGGCGCCGCAGCCGGGCGACGTCGCCTATCTGACCGGCCGCGCGGAGGTCGAGCACCGGGCGGCGGCGGCCGCCTTCCTCGATCTCAACCTGCGGCTGGACCTCGGCCCGGAGGACCGCGTGCTCGGCCTCTCGCCGCCGGGCTCCGATTTCGCCCTCTACGAGATGCTCGGCCCGCTGGCCGCCGGCGCGAGCGTGGTGCTGCCCTCGGGCGGCGAAGCCACGGTCTGGAGCGGCCCTCCCGCCCTCCTCGAACAGGCGCTCGCCCGCCGCCGGGCCGGAGAGCTGCCGCCACCGCGGCTCGCGCTGATCAGCCGGGACACGGTCCCGCTCTCTCTCCCCGGCCGGCTGCGCGCCGCTGCGCCGGGCCTCCGGGTGCTCGCCTGTACAGGCCTGCCCGAAACCCCGGCCGCCTTCGCCCTCCACGAGGTGGATGGGGTGCCGATCGACGCGGTGCGAATCCCGGCCGGCCGGCCGGTCGGCGGCTTCACGCTCCACGTGCTCGATCACGCCCTGGAGCCGCGCCCCGACTGGGTCCCCGGTGAGCTGTACGTCGGCGGACCCTGCCTCGCCCGCGACGCTGCCAACGCGGGCGCCCCCTCCCGCTTCTTCCTTCACCCGCGGACCGGCGAGCGCTTGCTCAAGACCGGCCTTGCCGCCCGTTTTCTGCCCGAGGGCGTCCTGGAGGTTCTGGGCCGCACCGACGACTGGGTCGCCAACCGCTTCGGCTACCCGGTCGAGCCGCGCCGGATCGAGGCCGCGCTCGAACGGCATCCCGCAGTCGCTGCCGCGGTTGCCCGCGGGACCAGCGCCGGTCTCCACGCCTGGGCCCTCCTCACAGCCGGCGCGGCTGTCGACGCGGCGGAGCTCGCTGGTCATCTCGCGGCGCGGGTGCCCCTGTATATGGTGCCCGCGAGCCTCGAGATCCTCGCGGAGCTCCCGCTCGATCCGGATGGAGCAGTCGACCGCGGGGCGCTCCTCCCGGCCACCGCTTCGCCCTCGCCGGCCCTTCCTGATCTCCTCCCGCCCAGCGATCCGCTGGAGGAGGAGCTGGCGCGCGACTGGTGCGAGGTCCTGGGGCTCGACTCCGCCTCGGTCAATGAAAATTTTTTCGAGGCCGGCGGAGACTCGTTCCGCGCCGTTCTGCTGCTCGACCGTGTCCGCGCACGCTTTGACGATGCCGGCGACCTCACGGCGTTTTTCTACGACCCGACGATCCAATCCCTCGCGCGGATGGTCCGCGGCAAGAAAAGGACGGTGGCCACCGCGGCGCGCACCTCGATGTTCCAACGCCTCGCCGGCTTCCTGCGGCGGTCTGTGCAACCGGCTCCGGAGGATGATCGAGAGAGAAGCGGCTTGCACGAAAGCCCGAACGCACTGCTCGAGATGCGCGCCTTCCTCATCCTCTGGTTTGGCCAGCTCGTGTCGAACCTCGGCACCAGCCTGGGCAGCTTCTCTCTCGGCGTCTGGGTCTACCAGAAGACCGGCTCCACGACGCCGTTCGCCATGATCGGCATGATCGCCGGCATTGTGGTGCTGGTGCTCGCGCCCATCTCCGGCACCCTCGCCGATCGCTGGGACCGGCGCAAGATCATGCTGTTTTCCAATGTCGGCTCGGCGGTGATGACCGTCGGCCTCGCCTCCTTGATGCTGACCGGCCGGCTCCAGCTCTGGCAGGTCTATCCCTTCATCATCGTCATGGTGGGACTGGGCGTCATCCAGGGACCGGCCCTGACGGCGTCGATCTCGTTTCTCGTGCCGCGACGGCACCTGACGCGGGCGGCCGGCCTGACGCAGGTCTCGCATTCCACCGCGGCGATCGTCGGCCCCCTCGCCGCCGGCATCCTGGTGTCCGCGATCGGCTACTACGGCGTGATCTACATCGACTGCGCGACGTTCCTGTTCGCGGCGGCCACGCTTCTGCTGGTCCCAATCCCCAACCCACCCCGGGCCGCCGAGCCCTCCGGAGGCCCGCGGCGCTTCGCCATGTTCCGCGACCTCGGCGCCGGTTGGGTCTATCTGCGCGAACGGCGCGGCCTGTTCGCCCTGCTCAAAATGTACGCGCTGACCAATTTCTGCATGGGCATCGTCCAGGTGCTGCTCACGCCGCTGATCCTCGCCTTCGCCACCCCCGTCGATCTGGGTAGCGTGAACTCGGCAGGTGCCGGCGGCGCGCTCCTCGGCAGCCTCGCTCTGTCGCTCTGGGGAGGGCCCAGGAGCCGCATCTGGGCCATCTTCGCCGTCCTCCTCTTCCAGGGCTGCCTCCTCTTCCTGGGCGGTGTCGAGCCCAGCATTTCGCTGATCGCCCTGGCGACCTTCGGCTTCATGTTCACGGCGCCCATCATCGCGGGCTCCAACCAGGCGATCCTCCAGGCCAAGGTCGCTCCCGAGGTGCAGGGCCGGGTCTTCGGCATGGCCGCCTTCATCGTCGCCTGCACCGCACCCCTGGCCTCGGGGATCGCCGGCCCCCTGGTCGACCGCGTGTTCCAGCCTCTGCTCACCCCCAGGGGGGCGCTTGCCGCCACCTTCGTCGGGCGCCTGATCGGCGTCGGTCCGGGCCGTGGCACGGGCCTGCTCTTCGTCGTCCTGGGGGTCCTCGTTCTCATCATCGTCAGCATCGCCTTCCTGAACCCACGCCTGCGGCGGCTGGAGACCGAGCTGCCCGACGCCGTGGACGAACGGCGCCCGCGGCGCGCCTGACACCGAGAATGGCAAATCGATTGTACGGAGCTCAAGTATGGCTATTCCCAAGGTGACCATCGTCGGAGCGGGCCTCGGCGGAACACTCCTGGGCATCTATCTCGCCCGCCGCGGCTGGGACGTGGATCTCTACGAGTCGCGCAACGATCTGCGCCGCAGTCCGGCCGAGACCGGCCGCTCGGTCAAGCTGACTCTGGCCGAGCGCGGTCTCGCCGCCCTCGCCGAGCTCGGCCTCGCCGAGCATGTCCAGAAGAACATCTGTGTGCCTCTGCGCGGGCGTGCCATCCACAGCGGCAAGGGAACCATCACCTACCAGCCCTACGGCAAGAACGATCATGAGGTCATCCACTCCTTCTCGCGCAACGACCTGAACGGCTTCCTGCTGGACGTCGCCGAACGGGAGGCCACCCTGCGCCTCCACTTCGGCGAACGTTGCGTCGCGATCGAGAAGGAGAACGCCGCCGCCAACTTCCAGAACACCCGGACAGGCTTGGAGACCCGCGTCCAGGGAGACATCCTGATCGGCTCCGACGGCGCCTTCTCCACCATCCGCCGGCTGATGATGGTGCGCGAACGGATCGATTTCAGCCAGGAATTCCTCCCCTGGGGTTACAAGGAGCTGACCATCGAGGCTACCGCCGACGGGCTGCCTCCGATGGACCGCCACGCCCTCCACATCTGGCCCTGCGGCGATCACATGCTCTTCGCGCTGCCCAACCTGGACGGCTCGCTGTGCGGCGTCTGCACACTCCCCTTCACCGGGAGCCACAGCTTCGAGTCCCTGACGGATGAAAACGCCGTCGAGACGATGTTTCGCACTCATTTCTCGGATGCGGTGCCGTTCATGCCCAACGCGCTGCAAGAGTTCCAGGACCATCCGATCTCCGAGTTCATCACGATTCGCACCTCGCGCTGGCACTACGAGGGCAAGGTCCTGCTGATCGGCGACGCCGCCCATTCGGTCGTCCCCTTCTATGGCCAGGGGATGAACGCGGCGTTCGAAGACTGCTCGACCCTCAACCGCCTGATCGACCGCCGCGGCACCGGCGACTGGAAGGCCCTCTTCGCCGAATTCCAGGCCCTGCGCAAGCCAAATACCGACGTGCTGGCACAGCTCTCGATCGAAAATTTCTTCGAGCTGCAGGACACCGTGCGCCGGCCCGTCGTAACGGCCCGCAAGCGCACCTCGATCCTCCTCAACAAGCTTTTCGGCCAGCATTCGGTACCGCTGTACACCATGATCTCGCACAGCACCATGCCTTATTCCGAAGCGGTCGAGCGCCACCGGCGCCAGGAGAGGATCGCCCGCTGGCTTGGCCTCGACCTGGTGGTCGGCGCGGTCTCGCTTCAGGTCCGCCTGCGCTCGGCCCTCGCCCGCCGCCGTGCCGGCCGTCTTGCCTCGACCCTCGCCACTGCGCTACCGAACCTCCCCGAGAGCGTAGGGACAACCAACTCTTGAAAGAGGAGATGATGCCGACCACTCGACCTGTCCTGAAGGTTCCCTCCCCTGTGGCCTGGGGACATCCGGCGGCTGATTCGCTACAAGCGCGAGGAGGCCTACTGGGCGTCCATGCCGCTGCAGGGTAGCCCTTTCCGCATCTCCTGGGCCGGCGAGCTGACCGGCATCCACCCTCCTCCACCGAGCCTCAACCTGCGCCTCAAGCCATTCGGTGTCGCCCAGAGCTCAACGATGAGCACACCCGCCGGCAAGATCAACGATGATCGGCAGGACGCCGGCCTGGACGTCAAGTGGGGGCTCAGCCGCAACCTGACCCTCGACCTGACCTACAACACGGATTTCGCCGACACCGAGGTCGACGATCAGCAGATCAATCTCACTCGTTTCTCCCTGTTCTTCCCGGAGAAACGTGAGTTCTTCCTCGAAAACTATGGGATCTTCGAATTCGGTTTCAATTCACCCGGCGCCCCCCTGCTCAAGCCCTTCTTCTCCAGGCGCCTGGGTATCAGTGCCGCCGGCACCGTGGTTCCCATCAATTGGGGAGCCCGCCTGACCGGCCGCGAGGGACCCTGGAGCATCGGCCTGCTGGACGTGCAGACCCGCCAGAGCACCATCGCGCCCGGATTCAACGAGCCGGAGGACAACTGGGGGGGCGTGCGCATCAAGCGCAACATCGGGGATCGCTCCACGATCGGCTTGATCGCCACCAACCGGGACGCCAACAGAGGTGACACCAACCGGGTCTTCGGTCTCGATACCTCCCTGTACGCCACCGACCAGCTCTCGTTCAGCGGGTTCTATACCGCGAGCGACGACCCAGGGCCCTCCCGCGGCCAGGGCGGGAGTTGGGCCGGCGGCGCCAGAGCCGCCTGGGCCGGACCGATCTGGAACTGGAGCTTCGACGCCGTCCAGGTCGGCGAGGATTATGATCCGCAGTCCGGTTTTCTTCTCCGCAGCGGAATCCGCCGCTACTATCCGAACGTCACCTTCGAGCCGCGCCCACAGATCGCAGGCGTGCGCAACCTCCATTTCGGATTCTCGGCCGACCTCGTCACCGACCTCAACAACCGGATCGAGTCGCGTTCCCTGTCGGCCGACATCGCCGGCATCCGGTTCCACTCCGAGGACCAACTCACGGTCTTCGTCGACTCGAATTTCGACCGGGTGCCCGCCGCCTTCAGGATCGGCCCCGGCGTTACCATCAACGCCGGTGAGTACTCCTTCAACGACGCCGGCATCAGCTACTCAACCAACAACAGCCGCTGGCTCTCGGCCAGCGGATACATCTTCAAGGGCGACTACTACGACGGGAAACGTCTGAGCAGCTTCACCGATGTGATCGTCCGCGCCAGCCGGAACCTGCGTTTCGACACCATCTGGCAGCGCGACGATCTCGACCTGCCGGGCGGCTCTTTCATCAGCAATATCATCCGCGAACGCATCGGCATCTCGCTCACACCCAACCTTTCAACCAACGCCTACGTCCAGTACAACGACCTCGGCGATCTGCTGTCGCTCAATCTTCGCCTCAACTGGACCTATCGGCCCGGCTCGGACATCTACCTCATCTTCAATCAGAACTGGCAGGCGCCGAGCCTGGGAGACCTGGCGGTCCGCGACCGCGCCGTCATCCTCAAGCTCACCTACCTGCTGCAGCTCTGAGGTAGCCGGACGCGCGCGCCGATGCCGCCAGCTTCCTGAGACTCCCGGCAGGACTCAGTGCCCGGGTTCGCCCTCGACGGCGGCGAGGGCGTTCTCCAGAGATTCCAGCAGACGGTCGAGGGCCGGACTCTGGAGGATGGAGCCGTGGTCCGAGTCCGGGATGAGGTGAGCGTCTATCCTGGCAAGCTGACCCCAGCCCTCGGTGAGATCCGTGGCCCCCGGAGCCACCGACTCACCGGATCGGCGGCTTTCTCCCTACCTTCGAATCTCCTCTTGGAGGGCCAGAGCCGCTGGGGTCGCGCGATGGACTACCCAGGCGAAGAGCTCCTGAAGCGAGCTTCTCAAAGCCGGATTCGACGCAGTTCTTTTCCAGGCTGTGTGGAGAAGGTCGACGATCGCCTCGTCCAGTGAGCTTTCCTGACTGTCTCGAAAGGAGGGGAGAGCCGCAGCCAGCCAGACGATTCCGGAAGGAACGAGATCGAAAGCCGCGGGCGTCCCCAGAAAACGCGCGAACTGTTTCGCGGTCCGCTCGCCGGTGAGATGCCCTTCAGCCCAGCTCTGGTAGAACGGGAGCAACCGGCCGACCGCCGGGCGGTACTCCGCCGGTCCCTGCCAGTGCAGACCCATGAGGAATTTCCATTCGAGATCCCCGACGGAGCCATTGTTCTCCGAGGTCGCGTAGTGGATGATTTCTATCCAACAGCGGACAAAGTGATCGGGGCTGTCAGCCGCCGGAGGGCCGGAATAGAACCAATCCTTGAGAAAATTCGCGACGAGGCCGCTGGCGGCCTCTCCCGGGCTGAACAGAGGCGCCCAAAAGGACCGTCTCTCGGCAGGTGTCGGGAGGCGGGGAACCAGGGAGGCGATACGCTCCAGGACCCAAGCCGCGTAGTCCGACATGAGGCCTTCGCGACGGCGTTTATTCGGCGTAAGGTGTGCGACTGCCAGACAAGGTCCCACAGCGACATCCAGCAATCTGCGGTGCAGCTCAAGCCAATCTTCCCGTTCGTGGGCGCTTGCAGCCTCCCAATTCGGCAACCAGGAAAATGCAGCCTTGAGGTCGCGCCGGTTGAAGCCTGAAGAGGTCAGGTCAACGGGCCGAAACCAGGGATGCGCAAACTCGTCCTCCAGCGTCGCCGCCTCCTTGTGATGAAACCGGGCCCGCAAGGAGCGCGATCCCTGAGCGATCCTCTTCCAGTCGAGCGGCTGGGAAGGAAGCCTTGCCTGCACGAACCAGCCGGCCAGGCGAGCCGCCCAGCGGTGGGGCAACGAATCTCCTTGGGGATCCAGGTGATGTCCCATCGAATTCAGAGCGGCCCAAAGGACGGCCAAGTTCTGCATTCTCCCCCAGTCGTCTCCCAGGCGCCGCCGTTCCCGAAAACCTCGGGTCATGGCAATGCCTGTCGTCTCCGCCCTGTGCCACCGGCTCATGACGGCCATCGCCGTAAGGTGGCGGGCTCTCAGGTCGGTTGGTTCTTCCGCAAGGAGCGCGATCGCCGTTTCCGCCGAAAAGCCAGGCCAATGCTCTCTGATCATCTCGGCAGAATGCCCGATGTAGTCCATTGGAGGTGTCACCGCGAGAACCTCGAAGAACAGGCGTTTGCACTCGCCTCTCTGATCGGGATGCTCTCGCGCCCATTCACTGGGAAGGAGCAGCAACGCTGCGATCGCGCCTGTCATGGCGTTCGCATGCTGTTCCTCTCGTTGTTGCTCCTTCATGCTCTGGATCATTAGCAGTTTATTCCAGAGCTCTTCCGCTTGCTTCAGCTCCAGGGTTTTCGCCTTCTCCAGAAATCGATGGCACTCGCTTATCAGGGTCGAGGCGTAGATGGAAGGGAGCACGGCAGCCAGTCCACGCTCGCTCTGTTCTCGAAGCGATTCCGGCCATTGGAACGAAGCCGCAGTGCCGTCGGGATAGTTGCCGAGATCAAACCGAGCAATCAGGCTTTGGATTTCGTCGCGACCTACAAAGTCGGCGGATTTCAGTTCCTTGGTCCAGGCGCGCCGGAAACCCGCGAATTCAACCTCTAACCTAAGGGAGAGAACAAGCTGTATGGCAATCCATAGCAGCCCAGTGAAGTGGTCCCAGAGGTACAGCCGCCAGATTCCCAGCAAAGAAAGCAGGGGACCTTCGAAGAGCTCTGGCTTCTTCTTGCCCAGACCGACCAGGACGGCAGCGAAAGAAGCCGATCGGGAACGCTTTAGAATCGTTCGGATGGCAGGTTCGACGCTTCGTCCCTGATCCACCTCGTCGGCGAGCCACTTCTCCAGAGCCGCCAGGGCCGAGCAGAGAACATTGGACGAGTGCTCGTTCCGGTAGAACGTCTCATCGCCGGCCCATCTCCGCCGGTTGATGACAAGGGAACCGCTAGGTCTTTTCCTGCTCGTTTCCGCTTCCCAGTTTGCGGTCGCCTGATTGACCAGCCGCAGGATCGCTTCGAGCCCTTCCTCGGGCTGGAGCTCCAGGAACCGCAGGAAGGGGCCCTTGGAATACCCGGGTGAAAAGCCTTCCATCCATTCGTAAACTCCAGGGATGTCGCGAGAGTATTGGTCCCTGTCGGAGGACACCCATCTGGGTTCTTGCAGGCAACAGGCAAGGAGCACTTCCCGAGCAGTCTCGGGCCTGACTGCGATCAGACCTTCGAGGCCCCGGGGACTCAAGGCGGCCTCTCGGAACCCTCGCCCGATCCGTTCACGAGGTCCATCAGGGTAGGGAGGACGGAGGCGGCCTGCCCTGGGGTGAAGGATGATGGGAGCCTCGTCCGCCGCGGACTCCTCTTGGCCCTGAGAGGTAGAAGGTGCCCCCCTGCGGCAGGCCAGGAGCAGGGCCAGGCTCCCGACTTCCTCCGGCAACTCCGGCGCGCCGCGGAGTGCCGCCTCAAAGATGACGGCCGTTTCGGAGCCTTGGTGAGCGTTGGCAATCTCCAGCGCGATCCTCGCCGCTTCCTCCCGCCATATGGAGTTTCGAGACACTGATTGCAGCCAGAGGCAGCAGATCTCAGCCCCCGGCACGGGAGCTTTCGTGGCCACGTCGCTTCGATGGCGGTCGAGTGCCTCCAGGATCGGACCCCAGAGTGGCCAATAGGGAAGCCGCCAAACAGCTATCCTGGGGTGCGGTTTCGTAGCCACGAACAGGAAACGGTTGAGGAGGCGAATCAAGAGGTGACCGCCGTGAGCCACGAGATGAGGCCAGAGCCTCTCCAGGAGTTGGTCGGAGTTGGAGGCGAAAATCAGGCTGTCGAGCAGGAGGTCCCGCGCGACGGTGGAGGAATCCACGCCCTCGGGAAGCGCTTCGTAGAGGTCCAGCCACTCCTGGGCTCCCGAATCTCCCTGTTCGAGCAGCCTCTGTCCGAAAAAACGGAGCCCGGAGTGCCAGTGAGGCGACAGAGCCAGGACCGGAATCTTCTGGCGTAGCGCTCCCCGGCTTTCCGCCACGAGGGAGCGGAGGCGTGCCCAGTCGCCCGTCAGGTCGTGCCGGAACGAAACCCTTCCTTCTTCGATGCGGATCAGTTCTTCGTGCTCAAGCTCTCCCAAGGCAACCTCGGAGCCTTCGAGACCAGAAAGAGCCACGCTGGCCTCCATTTGATCCGCCTCCAGCCGTGCAATCTTTTGGAGGACGTTCTCTCGGCTATACCGGTTCGGACCGGCTCCCTTCCAGCGCTCCCAGAGTCCGTCGACGAGTTGCGAGGGAGTGCTCCAAGAGGCTGCCTCGGCAGTTTTTTCGAGCGTCAACCAATCCAGGACCTTGAGATTGCGAAGGATGCCCTCCATCCCGGGGTGCCGTAGCAGCAGACGGTGCAGATCCGGGAAGCGGCGCCAGACCTCCTGCAAGTCGTCCAGGGAGGGAAGCTCGAGAGGGTAGAACGACCAGAGGTCTGCCGGAGTCCCCCGAGAGCTCAACTGCTCGAGGACCAACTTCTGTTGATCGGATCGGACGGTCGCCAGAATGACCCACGCTTGCGACTTGGAGCTGGCGTCGATCAGCTTCGCCGCACAATCCAAGCCTGTCGGGGACCAACGCTCCAGTGCGTCGAGGACCAGCAGCGAGAGCTTGCTCGGGCTGAGAGGCAGGAGGTCGTCCAAAGGCTTGCGGAGCCCGATCTTGCGTTCCAAAGCTACGAGATCTTCAGCTTGGGCGCCGACCGGGTCCAGCCAGACGACGGAACCGAACTGCCAGTTTTTGCTGATCGACTTTGCCAACGCGGACTTGCCGGCACCTGATTCTCCGAAGACAAGAACGGACCGCCGCTCCAGAAGCTGCGGCTCGATCTCTCGGCTTGCCTGGGTCCTTGGAATCACCAAGTCTGAGGTTAGAGAGTCCCGCGTTCGTTCCAATCCCAGGCGGGAAAAGCGATCGAGGCGCTGCCAATCGGCGCGGTCGTCCAGCGACGCGAGAAGGCGGAAATCGGCACGCAACGCTGGAAGGAGCGAGCGCAGAGAACCTCCCGCGGAATTCCTCTCCGAGTCGAGAGCGCGGAGACGTGCCCAAAGGTTTCTCGCCGCCTCCGGATCATGTCCTTCGACCGCTTCCTGGCACATGCGCAAGGCGTGCTGAGCGGAACGCGAACGTGCGTTGCGAAGATCGAGGAACAAGACCTGAAGCCGGCCGATCAAGCGGACGGTTTCGGCCGGATCGGCGGCTCCGAGAACCGGGGGACAATGGAGGCTCTGGAAAAGCCGTCGTGCGAGCTCGTTCGAACCCCGCCCAGCCCCGGTGAACCGCCGTGCGACGCGCTCGGGATCGTCGCCTCCACGGGTTGCATGCGAGAAGAGATCGTCCCAGGCGTCCTCGATCTTAGTGTCGAGCCTGCCGACGGCCAGTCCGAGGAAGTCCCTCGTCTTGTCGAACACGTCGGTATCCTGCCGGCGCCAGTGAGTCCAGATCGCCTGAACGAAGTCCTCGGCAAAGCCTGCCCGGTTGATCTGATGATTGCTCTTCGCCGAGAGGGCCAGAGATCCTTCCGAGGTGCCGTCGCGAAGGCTCAGGAGCAGGTCCTCCAGGAGCCAGCCCTTGTCCCGGGTCTGCCAGTCGATCCCAGTCACCAGGTGAGACAGGAAAGGCTCGAGGACTCGCTCCCCCGCCAGCATCGCGGCCATGAAGTAGGCTCCCACCGCGGTTTCGAAGGTGGGCCCGCCGGAGCCGGTTGACCATGGAGAGGCGAAGCCGGCAGTCTGTTCGCGATTCTTTTGCATCTACCGGAAGTCTAGCCTATCGATTTAGGGAAGGTTTCCCCCGCGGAGGGCAGTTTTCCGGTCCGATAGGTGCGGACGACGGTCCGGGTGAGGCCGACGACGGTCCGGATGAAGCCCGAGAGGGTCCGGGTCAGGCCGGCGGACCGTACGCCTGAAGCCCGAGAGCGTCCGGGTCAGGCCGGCGACGGTACACCTAAATCCCGAGAGCGTCCGGGTCAGGCCGGCGACCGTACGCCTAAATCCCGAGAGCGTCCGGGTCAGGCCGGCGACCGTACACCTAAATCCCGAGAGCGTCCGGGTCAGGCCGGCGACCGTACGCCTAAATCCCGAGAGGGTCCGGGTCAGGCCGGCGACCGTACGCCTAAATCCCGAGAGCGTCCGGGTCAGGCCGGCGACGGTACGCCTAAATCCCGAGAGCGTCCGGGTCAGGCCGGCGACCGTACGCCTAAATCCCGAGAGCGTCCGGGTCAGGCCGGCGACGGTACACCTAAATCCCGAGAGCGTCCGGGTCAGGCCGGCGACCGTACGCCTAAATCCCGAGAGTGTCCGGGTCAGGCCGGCGACCGTACGCCTAAATCCCGAGAGCGTCCGGGTCAGGCCGGCGACGGCACGAGCGAGGCCGAGACTCGAACAGATGAGGCGGACCCGCGAACAGGTCAGCCGGAACAGCGAAGAGGTGAGGCGGACGCGCGAACAAGTCAGGCGGCCCCTCAAACAAGTCAGGCGGACTCGCCAAGAGATGAGGCGGACCCTCAAACAGGTCAGGCGGACCCGCGAAGGTCAGTGGTCGGATTCGTCCTCGGTGACGGCGATAGCGCTCTCCAGATGTTCCACCAGAAGGTCGAGGGCCGGCGCCTGGAGGATGGAGCCGTGGTCCGCATCCGGGATGAGGTGAGCTTCGATACTGGCCAGTTGGCCCCAGCCCTCCGTGAGGTCCGTGGCCCCCGGAGCCACCGATTCGCCGGCGCGGAACAGGGTCACCCGCCCACCATAGGGGCGCGGCACGTAGCTTTCCATGGTGACCGTGGCGCGGCAGAACAGATTGAAACGCTGCCGCAACCATTGCCGCTCCATCTCCGGTGCCGCGGTGGCACGCGCCAGAGCGAGCAGACGGTCGAGGCCGGCCTCCAGATCCAGACCCTCCACCATCTCGCGAATCAGCACCTTTCGCTCCTCGGAAGGACGCGCGAGGCGCGAGAAGGCGAGCAGGAGCGCGGTGTCTCCCACGGCTTTGAGCTGCCCATCCGGGGGTGATGGCGGGTCGAGCATCGTGACGAGCGACGAGCCGCCCAGGATCTCGATCTGCCGCGCCATCTCGTAGGCCGTGACGGCACCGGACGACCAGCCGCCCAACAGCCAGGGTCCCTCGGCCTGGACCTTGCGCACGGTCTCCAGGTATTGAGCTGCCACGTCCTCCATCGACGGCGCATGGCCGTTGCCCTCCAGGGGCGCCTGCACACCGTAGACCGGACGTTTCGCTCCCAGCTTCTTCGCCAGCTCCACGTAAGAGAAGACGTCTCCGCCGATCGGATGGACCAGGAACAGCGGCCTCCCCGAGCCTCCCGGGTGCAGACGCGCCAGCGGCATGGAGCGCTGCACCGGCCGCCTCTGGATCATGTTCGCCAGATTCTCCAGGGTGGGCGCCTGGAACAGCGCCGAGATCGGCGCCCGGGCTCCGAAGACCTGCTCGATGCGGGCCATCAGCCGGACCGCCAGCAGCGAATGGCCGCCCAGATCGAAGAAGTTGCTGTTCGCTCCCACCCGTTCCCTGGAGATCCCGAGCACCTCGGCCCAGATGCCGGCGAGAGCCTCTTCGACCGGCGTCTTCGGCGCCACATAGCCGTCGTCGCCACCGCTCTGCAACTCGGGAGCGGGGAGAGCCTTCCGGTTCACCTTGCCGTTGGGAGTGAGCGGCAGCTCCGGGAGCACCACGAAGGCGGCGGGAACCATGTAGTCCGGCAGCTTCTCCCGCAGACCCAGACGGAGCGTGTCGGCCGCGGTTTCACCGGCCACGTAGGCCACCAGCCGCCGGTCGCCGGAGCTTCCCGCGGATCGATCCTCCCTCACGGTCACCACCGCCTCGCGGACCCCAGGCAATGTCATCAAGACCGCCTCGATCTCGCCGGGCTCGATCCGGAAGCCGCGGATCTTGATCTGGTCGTCGAACCGGCCGACGAGCTCCAGGTCTCCGTGCGCCAGGAACCGCACCTTGTCCCCGGTCCGATAGAGGCGGGCTCCCGGATCGCCGCCGAACGGGTGCGGCACGAACCTCTGGGCGGTGAGATCGGGCCGGCCCAGGTAGCCGCGCGCCAGGCAATCGCCTCCGAGATAGAGGTCTCCGAAGACACCAGCCGGCGCCGGCTGGAGGCCTGGCTCGAGGACGTAGGCCGTGCTGTTGCCGATCGGCCGGCCGATCGACGGATAGACCGTCCACTCCTCCGGATCGGGTCTCAAGGTGAAGGCCGTCGCCACGTGCGTCTCGGACGGGCCGTAGTGGTTGTGGAAGGCGCACCCCGGAAGGCGCCGCAGCAGCGACGCCATCGCCCGGTTGGTCTGCAACCGCTCGCCCGTCGTGGTGAGCTCCCGCAGAGGGGGAAGATCCTCACGGCCGGCATAGATCTCCGCGAGCTGCTGTAAGACGACGACCGGCAGGATCGCTTTTTCGATCCGCTGCTCGACGAGCAGCCCGGCCAGCGCCAGGAGATCGCGGCGCAGCTCCTCCGGCACCACCACCAGGGTGCCACCGGAGCCCCAGCAGGCGAACATCTCGTGGAAGCTGGCGTCGAAGGAGAGCGAGGCGAACTGCAGCGTCCGCGCGCCTCCGAGGAGCGTCGCGAGATGCCAGTCGATCAGGTTGCGCAGAGCCCCCTGGGGGAGGGCCACTCCCTTGGGCCGGCCGGTCGAGCCCGAGGTGTAGATCACATAGCCCAGGCTCTCCGCGGCCGGCTCGCCGAAGGCGATGGCCGGATCCTCGCCGCCCCTCTCTTCAACATCGAGCAGGAGAACCTGGGCGCTCCCGTCCGGCAGCCGGCTGCGCAGAGGCTCCTGGGTGAGCAGCACCGGGGCGCGGGTGTCGTCGAGCATGAAGGCCAGGCGCTCGGCGGGGTACTGCGGATCGAGTGGTACGTAGACACCGCCGGCCTGGAGAATGCCCAGCACGCCGACGATCATGTCCAGCGAGCGTTCGACCATCAGGCCGACCAGGACGTCCGGGCCGACGCCGAGCCGGCGCAGGCGCCGGGCCAGGCGGCTCGCACGGGCGTCGAGCCCGGCATAGGTCAGCTCCTCGCTCCCGAAGACCACGGCGACGGCCGCCGGCGTCCGCCGGACCTGCGCCGCGAACAGCTCGTACACGGCTCGCGGCGCCGTGCCCGACGCAGTGTCGTTCCATTCGACGAGGAGCTGCGCGCGTTCCTCCGGGCTCAGGAGCGGCAGCCCGGAGAAGGGCTCCTCGGGCAGCGCGGAGGCCGCCGCCAGCAACCGCTCGAAGCCTGCGATCAACCGGTCCATGGTCGCGGCGTCGAACAGATCGGCGGCGTACTCGAGCGTACCGGCCAGCCCGCCGTCGTGCTCCGTGAGGCTGAGCGTCAGATCGAACTTCGACGTCGTTCGCCGCACCGTCGTCTGCCGCAGCCGCAGACCCCGGATCTCCAGAGTCTCGACCGGAGTGTTCTGCAGCACGAGCATCACCTGGAACAACGGCGGGTGCGCGAGGCTCCTCTGCGGCGCGAGCTCCTCGACCAGCTTCTCGAACGGCACGTCCTGGTGCAGATAGGCCGCCAGCGCCGTCTCCCGCGCCCGCCCGAGCAGCTCACGGAACGAGGGCGAGCCCGGCCCATTTCCAGACAGGTCGCCGCGCAGTACCAGGGTGTTGACGAAGAACCCGATCAAGCCCTCGATCTCCACCCGGTTGCGCCCGGCGATCGGCGAGCCCACCGCGAGGTCGTCCTGGCCGCTGGCACGCGCCAGAAGGGCTTCAAAACCGGCCAGCAGCGCCATGAACAGCGTCGCTCCCTCGCGCCGGGCGAGAGATTGCGCCTGACGCGTGAGCCCGGCCGGCAGACGGACCGGCCGCGAAGCGCCGCGGAAGCTCTGCCGGACCGGCCGCGGCCGGTCGGTCGGCAGGTCGAGGAGAGGCGGCAAGCCGGCGAGTTGGCGACGCCAGAAGGCGATCTCTCCCTCCAGCACCTCCCCCTGCAGCCAGGAGCTTTGCCACACCGCGAAATCCGCATACTGCACCGGAAGCTCCGGCAAGGGGGACGGCTGGCCGGCGGCAAAGGCCGAGTAGAGGGCCGCGACCTCGCGCACCAGGATGCCCATCGACCAACCGTCGCTCGCGATGTGATGCATGGTCAGCGCGACGAAGTGGTCACCCTCTGCCAACCGCAGCAGCACGCCGCGCAGCAGCGGGGCGCACGTGAGATCGAACAGGCGGACAGCCTCTTCAGCCACCAGAGCGAGGGCCAGCGACTCGCCCTCGGTCTCCGGCAATCCCGAGAGGTCCACCAGGGGGAGCGCGAACGGCTCCGCCGGTCGGATCGTCTGCACCGGCGAGCCCTCGATCGTGGCAAAGACGGTGCGCAACGCCTCGTGGCGGCGCACGATCTCGCCGAGGGAGAGGGCCAGCGCCGCACCATCCAGCAGCCCCTCGACGCGCAGTGCCACCGGCATGTTGTACAGCGGGCTGTCCGGCTCGAGCTGATCGATGAACCACAGGCGCTGCTGGGCAAACGACAGCGGCAGAGGGCCCGTGCGCAGGGCCGGAGCGACGGGCTCCAGCGGTGGAGCGAGCTGGCCCGTCTCCGCGCGGATTGTTCTCAGCGAGGCTTCGATCCGGACGGCAAGCTCCGACAGCCGGGGAGCCTCGAACAGCTCGCGCAGCGGCATCTCGATCCCGAAGGCACCGCGCAGACGCGAGATCACCCGCGTCGCCAGCAGCGAATGCCCGCCCAGCTCGAAGAAATGATCGCCCGCTCCCACCAGGTCCAGTCCGAGCACCTCGGCCCAGATGCCGGCGAGGACCTCCTCGATCGGCGTGCGGGGCGCCTGCCGGCCGTCCCCGGTGCTTTGCGGCCCGGGCGCCGGCAGAGCCTTCCTGTCCACCTTGCCGTTGGCGGTCAGCGGCAACCGTTCGAGCACCACGACCCAGGCCGGCACCATCGGCTCCGGAAGCCTCTCGGCGAGGTAGACGCGCAGCTCCGGACCAGTGACCTGAATGCCTGCGGCCGGTGCCGGTGCCGGTGTCGGAGTCACATAGGCGGCGAGCCGGCGGTCGCCGGGAGAGGTTTCGCGCATCACGACGACGGCTTCGCCCACTCCCGGATGGCGGGAGAGCGCCGCCTCGATCTCGCCGGGCTCGATGCGGAAGCCCCGGATCTTCACCTGCTGGTCGAGCCGGCCGAGGAATTCGATCCGCCCGTCCGCGAGCCGGCGGACGAGATCGCCCGTGTGGTACAGGCGGGCTCCGCGCTCGGCAGCGAACGGATCGGGGATGAACCTCTCCGCCGTCAAGGCCGGGTCGCGGAAGTAGCCGCGCGCCAGGCCGGCGCCTCCGGCGCACAGCTCTCCGGTCACGCCGAGGGGGACGGGACGCAGGTTGGGATCGACGACATGTACCCGGGTGTTGGCGATGGGCCGTCCGATCGGCACGGAGCGCGAGATGTCCAGGTCCGAACCGACCGGATGCCAGCAAGTGAACGTGGTGTTCTCGGTCGGCCCGTAGCCGTTGATCAGGCGGACTTCGGGCAGCGCGGCACGGGCGGCCCGCACATGCTCGGGGGAGAGCACGTCGCCGCCGGCCAGCAGGTACCGCAGCCCGTGGAGCGCCTGGAGGCCGTGCTCGGCGTTCTCAGCGTTCTCAGCCATGGCATGGAACAGCCCCGCGGTGAGCCAGAGGGCGTTGACCCCGAAGCGCTGGACGATCGTCCCGAGCTCCTCGGTCGAGAGCCGTTCCGGCGGGCAGACGGCGAGCCGGCCGCCGTTGAGCAGAGGTCCCCAGATCTCCAGGGTGGAGGCGTCGAAGGAGACCGGGGAGTGCTGAAGGAAGACGTCGTCAGGTCCGAGCTGGAGGTAGTTGGTGTTGGTGACCAGGCGCACGACGGCCTGGTGCTCGACACAGACTCCCTTGGGCCGGCCCGTGGAGCCGGACGTGTAGCTGATATAGGCCAGGTGAGAGGGGCCGCTGCGCGGCTCGATCGGACCTCCATCGCCGGTGTCACCGACCAGGACGACGTCGACATCGTCGAACAGCTCGGACCGGACGCCGGAGACGACCAGCCGGAGCCGGGCGTCCCGGATGAGGAAACGGAGCCGCTCGGCCGGGCTGTCCGGATCGAGGAAGAGATAGGCGGCTCCGGCCTTGAGGATGGCGAGCAGGGTCACGATCAGCTCGGGAGAGCGTTCGAGGAACACTCCCACCGGAGCATCCGGCTCCACGCCCGTGGCGAGGAGCCTGTGGGCCAAACGGTCCGCTTCCCGGTCGAGCTCGCGATAGGTGAGCAGCCGGTCGTTGAGCAGACGGTCCTGGGCGATCAGGGCGACGGCGCCGGGCGTGCGCTCCGCCTGCCGCGCGAACAGCTCGGGGATGGACCGGTGGGGCTGATCGCTGGCGGCATCGTTCCACTCCGCCAGGAGCTGGTGCTGCTCGGAAGGCGCGAGCAGGGGCAGCTCGGAGAGGAGAGTCTCCGGGTCCGCGGTGGCGCCGGCGAGCAGGCGGAGCAGATGGCCGAGGAAACGCTCGACGGTCGTGGAGTCGAAGAGGTCGGTCGCGTATTCCGCGTTGCCCACGAGGCCGGCGGGCGTCTCGCCGAGGAAGAGCGTCAGGTCGAACTTGGCGGTGCTGCCCGTCGCGGCGACCGGCGAGAAGGTGAGCCCTGCGACCCGCAGCTCGGCCGCCGGAGCGTTCTGCAACACCAGCATCACCTGGAACAGAGGTGAGTGACCAAGGCTCCTCTCCGGCGCCAGCTCCTGGACGAGCTTTTCGAAAGGCACGTCCTGGTGCAGATAGGCGGCCAGCGCCGTCTCGCGCGCCCGGCCGAGCAGCTCGCGGAACGCCGGTCCGCCGGGCTGGTTTCCAGACAGGTTCCCGCGCAGGACCAGCGTGTTGACGAAGAACCCGATCAGCCCTTCGGTCTCCATCTGGTTGCGGCCGGCGACCGGCGAGCCCACCGAGAGATCGTCCTGGCCGCTGAGGCGGGCGAGCAGCGCCTGGTAGGCGGCGACGAGCACCATGAAGAGCGTCGCTCCCTCGCGGCGGGCGAGGGCCTCGGCCTGCCGGGTGAGAGTGGCAGGCAGGAGCACGGGCAGCGAGGCGCCGCGGTAGCTTTGCGCCGCGGGCCGCGGCCGGTCGGTGGGCAGCGAGAGGTGCGGCGGCAACCCCGCGAGCTGCTGCCGCCAGAAGGCGATCTCGTTCTCCAGGACCTCGCCGCGCAACCAGGAGGATTGCCATACCGCGAAATCCGCGTACTGCACCGGCAGCTCCGGCAGGGGCGAGGGCCGACGCTCAGCAAAAGCCAGGTAGAGCGCCACGACCTCGCGGATGAGAATGCCCATCGACCAGCCGTCGCTCGCGATGTGATGCACGGTCACCGCGGCCACGTGCTCACCCTCGGCGAGGCGCAGCAAAAGGCCGCGTAACAGGGGGCCGCGTGAGAGATCGAACGGGCGGGCGGCCGCTTCACGCGCCAGGACGAGGGCCGACAGCTCGCGCTCGCTCGCCGGCAATCCCGACAGGTCGACCAGGGGCAGCGCGAACGGTGCCGCCGGTTGGATCACCTGCACCGGCGAGCCTTCGAACGCAGAGAAGATCGTCCGCAACGCCTCGTGCCGGCGCACGATCTCGCCGAGGCAGAGAGCCAGCAACGGAGCGTCCAGCGGGCCCTCGATGCGCAGCGCCACGGAGATGTTGTAGAGCGGACTGTCCGGCTCGAGCTGATCGATGAACCACAGTCGCTGCTGCGCGAACGAGAGCGGCAGCGGTCCCTCCCGCTCCTCCCGCGGCACCAGGGGCGGCACGGTCCGGCCCTTTCCGGGGCGGAGTGTCCTCAGCGAGGCCTCGATCCGGGCCGCGAGATCCGACAGCCGGGGAGCCTCGAACAGCTCGCGCAGCGGCATCTCGATCCCGAAGGCGGCGCGCAGGCGCGACGTCACTCGCGTCGCCAGCAGCGAATGGCCTCCGAGATCGAAGAAATGGCTGTCCGCTCCGACCCGTTCGACTCCGAGCACCTCGGCCCAGATGCCGGCGAGGACCTCTTCGACCGGCGTTCGCGGCGCCACATAGCCGTCCTCGGAACCCTGCCCGTCCAGAGCCGGCAGAGCCTTCCGGTCCACCTTGCCGTTTGGGGTCAGCGGCAATGCCGGGAGCACCGCAAAGACACCAGGCAGCATGTAGTCCGGCAGCCGCTCGCGCAACGGGGTGCGCAATTGATCGGGTGAGGCGTCACCCGCCAGATAAGCGGCCAAACGCCCGTCGCGCACCACTACCACCGCTTCGCGGACCCCAGGCAGCGTAGTGAGCACCGCCTCGATCTCACCCAGCTCGATCCGGAAGCCGCGGATCTTCACCTGGTGATCGTTGCGGCCGAGGAAGTCGAGGCGTCCGTCCGCGAGGTGGGCCACCACGTCGCCGGTGCGGTACATCCGCCCGCCGGGAGCGCCGAACGGATCGGGCAGGAAGCGCTCGGCGGTGAGGTCCGGGCGGCCCAGATAGCCGCGGGCCAGCACCGCGCCGCCGATCAGCAGCTCGCCGCGCGCCCCCGGCGGCACCGGCTGGAGAGATCCGTCGAGCACGTAGAGCTGCGCACCGGCGATCGGCCGGCCGATCGGCACCCGGCCAGCCGGCACGTCCGCGGCCGGAAGGGAGAGCACAGCGCAGCCCACCGTGGCCTCGGTGGGGCCGTACTCGTTGACGATCAACGTCCCCGGAGACTCGCGCCGCCACAGCTCCAGGGAGTCGCCGAAGAGCGTTTCGCCGCCCACCACGAGGGTGCCGATGTGCCGCGCCGCCGCCGGCTGGAGCTCACGCCCCAGCACGTCCAGGTGAGCCGGCGTCACCTTGAGCATCCGGGTCTCCCCCACCGCCAGCTCCCCCATCAGCCCGTCGAGCCCCGGCCCTTCGGGCACCAGCGCGACCTCGCCGCCGGCGATCAGGGGACCGAAGAGGGCGGTGACCGTGAGGTCGAATCCGATCGGCGAGTGGACTACGGAGCGCGTCCCGGGGGTCAGACCGTACGCCGCCACGGCGTGCTCCAGATACCCCACGACGCTCCGGTGGCTCACCATGACGCCTTTGGGGACACCGGTCGAGCCGGAGGTGTAGAGCACATAGGCGAGCTGATCCGGGTCGGTCCGAATGGGAGCGATCCCGTCTGTTGCCGCCAGGCCGTCGAGCACGACGGCCCGTTCACCGCGGCCGGGTAGCCGCGACGCCAGCTCTTCGCTGGTGAGCACCACGTCCACGCCGGCGCTTGCGAGAACGAGGGCCAGCCGCTCGGCCGGATGCGAAGGATCGAGCGGCAGGTAGGCCGCTCCCGCCTTGAGCACGCCGAGAAGCGCCACCACCAGCTCCGGCGAGCGCTCCAGGAACACGCCCACCCGCGCCTCGGGACCGACTCCGAGACCGCCGAGATGGTGGGCAAGGCTTTCGGCCCGCCGCTCCAGCTCGCGGTAGGTCAGCCGTTCTCCGCCGGAGGACACCGCGACCGCGTCCGGCGTGCGGGCCGCCTGTGCGGCGATCCGTTCGTGGAGGCACCCCCCGGTCATCCCTCGCACCGGCATTTCGCCCGCAGCGCTCCATTCGACCAGGATCTGGTGGCGTTGCGCCGGGCTCAGCCAGGAGAGGTCCGCGAGGCGCCGGTCCGGCTCCTCGGCCGCGCCGGCCAGCAGCCGCTCGAAGCACGCGACCAAGCGGTCGATCGTCGCGGCATCGAACAGATCGGTGGCGTATTCAATCCCACCGGCCAGCACGCCCATGCCGCCACCTTGCTCCCCGAGGCTGAGCGTGAGATCGAATTTCGCCGTCGCCCTCTCGGCGCCCACCGGCCGCAGTTGCAGGTCCCGGATCTCCAGGCTCTCGACGGGAGCGTTCTGCAAGGCGAGCATCACCTGGAACAAGGGCGGATGCGCCAGGCTCCGCTGCGGTGCAAGCTCCTCCACCAGCTTCTCGAACGGCACGTCCTGGTGCATGTAGGCCGCCAGCGCCGTCTCCCGCACCTTCCCGAGCAGCTCACGGAACGAAGGATCTCCAGTCAGATTGCCGCGCAGCACCAAGGTGTTGACGAAGAACCCGATCAGCCCCTCGATCTCCACCCGGTTGCGTCCGGCCACCGGCGAGCCCACCGCGAGATCGTCCTGACCGCTCAGGCGCGCCAGAAGGGTCTGGAAGGCGGCGAGGAGCACCATGAACAGAGTCGCCCCCTCGCGCCGGGCGAGAGCCTCCATCTGTCCGATCGGTAGCCGCACCGGCCGTGCGGCGCCGCGGAAGCTCTGCACCGCAGGGCGAGGCCGGTCGGTCGGCAGGTCCAGGAGAGGAGGCAGGCCGGCGAGCTCCCGGCGCCAGAAGGCGATCTCACCTTCCAGGATCTCGCCCTCCAGCCAGGAGCGCTGCCAGACCGCGAAATCCGCGTACTGCACCGGCAGCTCCGGCAGCGGAGACGGCCGGCCGGCGGCGAACGCCTGGTAGAGAGCCGCGACCTCGCGCACCAGGATGCCTCTCGACCAGCCGTCGCTCGCGATGTGGTGCATGGTCAGCGCGGCCACGTGCTGCCCTGTGGCCAACCGGACCAACAGACAGCGCAGCAGGAGGCCGCACGAGAGATGGAACGGCCGGCCGGCTTCTTCACCGGCCAGAGCGAGCGCAAGAGACTCGCGCGCGGTCTCCGGCAGTCCCGACAGGTCGATCAAAGGCAGCTCGAACGGCGCCGCCGGTTGGATCACCTGCACCGGCGAATCCTCTCGCGCGGCAAAAACCGTCCGCAACGCTTCATGGCGGCGCATGATCTCGCCGAGACAGCGAGCCAGCACAGCGGAGTCCAGCGGCCCTTCGACACGCAGCGCCACCGGCATGTTGTAGAGCGGGCTGCCCGGTTCGAGCTGATCGATGAACCACAGGCGCTGCTGGGCGAACGACAGGGGCAGCGGCGCTTCCCGGGGCACCGGAAGCAGGGGCGGAGCAGGCGCCGCCGTGCCGAGCCGCATCTCTTCGACCCGCGCGGCGAGGTCCGCCAGCCGCGGGGCCGTGAAGAGATCGCGCAGCGGCAATTCGACACCGAAGGCGCCGCGCAGCCGCGAGATCACCCGGGTGGCCAGCAGCGAGTGGCCGCCCAGGTCGAAGAAGCTGTCAGTGGCTCCGACGCGTTCCCCCGCGGAGACACCGAGCAACTCGGCCCAGATGCCGGCCAGAACCTCCTCGACCGGCGTCCGTGGCGCCACGTAGGCATCCTCGGTGCTCTGCCATTCCGGAGCCGGCAGCGCCTTCCTGTCCACCTTGCGGTTGGGCGTCAGCGGCAGCTCAGCGAGGAGGGTGAAGGTGGCCGGCACCATGGACTCCTGCAGCCGCTCGCGCAGGAAGGCGCGCAGCTCCGGCACCGCCAGGGTGGTTCCGGTCACCGGCACCACATAGGCGGCCAGGAAGCTCTCCACGCCCTGGTTCTTGCGGACGACAACCACCGCCTCGCGGACGCCCGGGAAGCCGCCGAGCACCGATTCGATCTCTCCCAGCTCGATGCGGAAGCCGCGGATCTTCACCTGCGTGTCGGCCCGGCCGGCGAATACCGCTTCGCCGTTCGGCAGGTAGCGCCCGAGATCGCCCGTGCGGTAGAGATCGGCCACGAAACGCTGCGCGGTGAGCTGCGGATCGCCGAGATAGCCGAGGGCGATGTGCGGGCTGCGCACCGAGACCTCGCCCAGCTCGCCGATGCCCGCGAGCGCGCCGGCCGGGTTGAGCACCAGGAGCTGGACGTCCGGAATGCCGCGGCCGAGCGGCAAGACTTCCCGCGGCTCGCTCGTTTCGGCCACGTGGTAACCGACGGCGCGCTGTGTCTCCGTGGAGCCGTAGTAGTTGACGCAGGTGATGTTCGGAGCCAGGGAGCGCAGGCGCGCCACGTCGCGGCGGGTGAGGACGTCGCCCACCAGGAACGCGTAGCGCAATGAGCGCAACGATGGGACCTCATTCGCCACTTCGGTGGTCAGCACCTGGCCCAGCGCGGGGGTCAGGTGGGTGATCGTCACCCTTTCGCGGCGCATCCAGGCGGCGAGCGCGCCGGGCTCGTCCATCGTCTCCGGATCCGGGATCACCACCGCGGCGCCGAGCTGGAGCGGCGTGAACAGATCGCGGTGCAGCGGATCGTGCGCCAGACCCGACAGCATGCTGAAACGGTCGTCCGCCGACAGCTCGAAGCGGCTGCGCAGCCACGGGATGAAATGCGAGAGCGAGCCCTGGCGGCCGAGCACGCCCTTGGGCACGCCGGTCGAGCCCGAGGTGAACGCCACGTAGGCGATGTCGACCGGTCCCACCTGCACGGTCTGCGGCGCCGCGGAGACGTCCGTCAAGAAATTGGGGCCGGCAGCCCGGTCCGGCAGCGTCAGGTGGCAGGAGCAGCCGAGAGCGTCGAGAGCGCTGTCGATCTCCGCCGGGACCGGACCGGCCGCCGCGACCCGGAGCCAGGCGGCCGGACGCGCGATCTCCAGCATCTGGGCCTGGCGCGATGCGGGATAGCGCGGATCGAGCATCAGGAAGGCGGCGCCCGCCTTGAGCGCTCCCAGGACGCCCCAGACCAATGGGGCGCTCCGGTGCGCCCAGAAGGCCACCACGTCCCCGGGCCGCACGCCACCCGCCTGGAGGAACGCGGCGAGCCGGTCGCTCCGTTCATCAAGCTCGCCGTAGCTCCAGGACTCCGCCGGATCGGCCACCGCGAGGGCTTCGGGATCCCGGCGGGCATGGCGGGTGAAAACCTCGTGGACCGCGCCTTCCCAGGCGGCTGAAAGCTCCGCGACGGGATCGGGCAGGACGGACCGCGCCGCAGCGGTGACCAGTGCGTGCTGCCCCACCGGCTCGTCCGGCCGTTCCAGCGCCTGCTCCAGGAACAGCGCGAGCTGATCGAGCAGGTCCGCCATCCGCACGGCGTCGAACAGGTCGGCGTTGTAGACCAGGTTGACCTCGACTCCGCCGTCTCCTTCGCTCAGACCTTCGCTCAGATAGAACGTCATGTCCAGCTTGGACAGCGGGGCCGCCGGCGCCATCTCCGGCACCTCCAGCTCCAGGTCCGGGAGACGCATCGCGGCGGAAGGGAGATTGAGCAGGTTGACCATCACCTGGAAGAGCGCCGTCCGCGAGAGATCGCGCTGCAACGGGAGAGCGGCGAGGACGGCCTCCAAGGGCACGTCCTGATGCGAATAGGCCCCCAGCGTGATCTCTCTCACCTGCTCCACCAGGCTGCGGAAGCCGGGCCGGCCGGCGAAGCCGGTGCGCAGGACGAGGGTGTTCAGGAAGCAGCCGATCAGCTCCTCGGTCTCCACCGCGCGGCGGCCGGCCACCGGCGCACCGATCAGGATGTCGTCCTGGCCGCTGTGACGGTGCAGCAGCGTCTGGATCGCGGCGAGGAGCGTCATGAACAGCGTGGCGCCGTGCGAACGGCCGAACCGGGTCAGCCGCCCGGTCAGCTCCGGAGAGAGGACCCGCGCGACGCTCCCGCCGCGATAGGTCTGGACGGGTGGCCGGGGGCGGTCGATGGGAAAATCGAGCGGTGCGATCTCTCCGCTCAAAAGATTCAGCCACCAGGCAAGCTCCGTCTGCCGCGTCGCCGCGACCAGCTCGCGCTGCCAGATCGCGAAGTCGGCGTACTGCACCGGCAGCGCTCGCAGCGGTGACGGACGGCCCGCCGTGAACGCCTCATACAGCTCACCGATCTCACGCACCAGGAGGCTGAGCGACCAGCCGTCGCAGATCACGTGATGCACCACCACCAGAAGATGATGGCGCTCAGGCTCGAGCCGCAGGAGCGCCGCATCGAGCAGCGGCCCGCGCGAGAGATCGAAGCGGTGCCCCGCATGCTCCGCGGCGAGCCGCCCTGCTTCCGCGCTGCGCCCTGTGTCCGGCAACGCGGCGAGATCAATCATCGGAAGACGGCCTGGCAGCCCAATCTCCAGCTCCGGCAGGATGTGCTGGCGAGGCACGCCGTCGACCCCCAGGAAAATCGTGCGCAGCACCTCGTGGCGTTCCACGAGACTGCGGAACGCCGCGGCAAGGGCGGCGACATCCAGGAGGCCGGCGAGCCCCACCGCGCCCGGCATGTTGAAGGTGGGCTCACCCGGGTCGATCCGGTCGAGGAACCAGAGGCGCTCCTGCGCGAACGACAACGGCAGCGGCCCTTTGCGGGGGACGGGGACGAGAGGCGGGACTGCCGCAGACAGGCCACCGCGCCGGGCCTCCTCGACGACCGCCGCCAGCTCTGCCACGGTCGGCCGCTCGAACAGGGCGCGCAGCGGCAACTCGACCCCGAAGGCGCCGCGCAGGCGCGACATCACCCGCGTCGCCAGCAGCGAATGCCCGCCCAGCTCGAAGAAGTTGCCGTCGACCCCCACCCGGTCCAGACCGAGAACCTCGGCCCAGATGCCGGCGAGGACCTCCTCGACCGGCGTCCTCGGCGCCACCGAGCCCCCCTCGCCGGATTGCGGCTCGGGTGCCGGCAAAGCTTTCCGGTCCACTTTGCCGTTGGGCGTCAGCGGCAGCTCCGGGAGCACCACGAAGGCGGCTGGCACCATGTAGTCCGGCAGCTTTTCCCGCACGGACCGGCGCAGACCGTCGATTTCGACGTCTCCAACGACATAGGCCACCAGCCGCCGGTCGGACCGGTCCTCCCGCACCGCAACCACCGCCTCATGGACCCCGGGCAGCGACAACAGCAGCGCCTCGATCTCGCCGGGCTCGATGCGGAAGCCGCGGATCTTCACCTGGCCGTCGAAACGGCCGAGGAAATCCAGCTCGCCGTTCGCCAGGAACCGCACCTTGTCACCGGTCCGGTAGAGGCGGGCACCCGGCGCCTCACCGCACGGGTGCGGCACGAAACGCTCGGCCGTGAGATCGGGCCGCCCCAGGTAGCCGCGTGCCAGGCATTCGCCACCGAGGTAGAGATCCCCGAACACGCCGGCCGGAGCGGGCACGAGACCAGGCTCCAGCACATAGGCCGTGCTGTTGCCGATCGGCCGGCCGACGGAGGGATAGACCGCCCACTCCTCCGGGTCGGGGCTCAAAGTGAACGCGGTCGCCACGTGCGTCTCGGACGGGCCGTAATGGTTGTGGAAGGAGCACCCCGGCAGGCGCCGCAGCAGCGACGCCATCGCCCGATTGGTCTGCAACCGCTCGCCGGTCGTGGTGATCTCGCGAAGCGGCGGCAGATCCCCTCCTTCGGCAAAGATCTCCGCGATCTGTTGCAGCACCACGACCGGAAGGATCGCTTTTTCGATCCGCTGCTCGACGAGCAATCCGGCGAGCGCCAGGAGATCGCGGCGCAGCTCCTCCGGCACCACCACCAGCGTGCCGCCGGAGCCCCAGCAGGCGAACATCTCGTGGAAGCTGGCGTCGAAGGAGAGCGAAGCGAATTGCAGCGTCCGCGCTCCGCCGAGGAGCGTCGCGAGGTGCCAATCGATCAGGTTTCGCAGAGCCCCCTGAGAGAGCGAAACCCCCTTGGGCCTGCCGGTCGAGCCCGAGGTATAGATCACATATCCAAGATTCTCCGCCACCGGCTCGCCAAAAGAGACGGGAGAATCGTCATCGTCGACTCCGTCGAGCAGAAGAATCTGCGCGCTCCCAGCCGGCATCAGATCGCGTAGAGATTCCTGGGTGAGCAGCACCGGAGCATTCGTATCGTCGAGCATGAAGGCCAGGCGATCCGCGGGATACTGCGGATCGAGCGGCACGTAGACACCACCGGCCTGGAGGATGCCCAGCACACCGGTGATCATGCCCAGCGAGCGTTCGGCCAGAAGGCCGACCAGGACGTCCGGACCGACGCCGAGGCGGCGCAGGCGGCGGGCCAGGCGGCTCGCCCGGGCGTCGAGGCCGGCGTAGGTCAGCTCCTCGCCGCCGAAGACCACCGCGATGGCCTCCGGCGTCCGCCGGAGCTGCGCCGCGAACAGCTCGTACACGGTACGCGGCGCCAAGCCCGACGCCGTATCATTCCACTCGATCAGGATCTGCCCGCGTTCCTCCGGGCTCAACAGCGGCAGCATGGTGAACGGCTCGTCCGGAGCGCTGGCCGCCGACGCCAGCAGGCGCTCGAAGTGACCCGCCAGCCGATCGATCGTCGTGGCGTCGAACAGGTCGGTGGCGTATTCAATCCCTCCGATCAGCGCACCGTCGTGCTCCGCAAGGGTGAGCGTGAGATCGAACTTCGCCGTCGTTCCTTCCACCGCCACCGGCAGCAGGCGCAGGTCGCGGATCTCCAGCCTTTCCGCGGGAGCGTTCTGCAATACGAGCATCACCTGGAACAGAGGCGTGTGGGTGAGGCTTCTCTCCGGAGCGATCTCTTCCACCAGCTTTTCGAACGGCACATCCTGGTGCACGTACGCCGCCAGCGCCGTCTCCCGAGTCCGGTCGATCAGCTCATCGAACGTTGGATCGCCGCTCAGGTTTCCGCGCAGGACCAGCGTGTTGACGAAGAACCCGATCAATCCCTCGATCTCGACGCGGTTGCGTCCGGCGATCGGAGAGCCCACCGCGAGGTCGTCCTGCCGGCTGGTGCGCGCGAGCAGCGCCTGGAAACCGGCCAGGAGCACCATGAAGAGCGTCGCTCCCTCGCGCCGTATGAGTCTGGCGGGCAGCCGCACCGACCGGCTGGAGCCCCGGAAGCTCTGCGCCGCGGGGCGGGGCCGGTCGGTCGGCAGCTCCAGGAGTGGCGGCAAACCGGCGAGCTGATGCCGCCAGAACGCGATCTCGGTGTCCAAAACCTCGCCGTGCAGCCAGGAGCGTTGCCACACCGCGAAGTCCGCATACTGCACCGGCAACTCCGGCAACGGGGACGGACGGCCTGCGGCGAAGGCGACGTAGAGGGCCGCGATTTCCGGCACCAGAATGCCCATGGACCAGCCGTCGCTCGCGATGTGATGCAGGGTCAGCGCGACCACGTGGTCGCCCTCAGCGAGCCGCAACAACACGCCGCGCAGCATCGGACCGCGCATCAGATCGAACGGGCGCGCAGCCTCGTCTCCGGTAAGAGCGATAGCCAGCGGCTCGCGCAGGGTCTCCGGCAATCCCGACAGATCCACCAGCGGCAGCACGAACGGCGCTGCCGGCTGGATCATCTGCACCGGCTCCTCCTCAATCGCCGCAAAGACCGTCCGCAACGACTCGTGACGGCGCACGATCTCGCCGAGGCAGCGAGACAGCACCACGGCATCGAGCGACCCGTCGACCCGCAGCGCCACCGGAATGTTATAGAGCGGGCTCGCCGGGTCGAGCTGATCGATGAACCAGAGACGCTGCTGCGCAAACGAAAGCGGAAGTGGCCCCAGGCGCAATGTTGGATCGAGCGCAACGAGCGGCGGAGCCGGTGGAGCTGTGATCGTCCGCAGGGCGTTTTCGATCCGGGCCGCGAAATCCGCCAGCACCGGAGACTCGAAGAGGGTACGCAGCGGCAGCTCGACCCCGAAGGCACTGCGCAGGCGCGACATCGCCTTCGTCGCCAGCAGCGAATGGCCGCCCAGCTCGAAAAAGTGATCGGTCGAGCCGACCCGTTCGACTCCCAGCACCTCGGCCCAGAGGCCGGCGAGGACCTCTTCGATCGGCGTCTTCGGCGCTGTGTATCTTTCTTCGGAATGCAGCCGTTCGGGTGCCGGCAGGGCCTTCCGGTCCACCTTGCCGTTGGGCATGAGCGGCAGCATGTCCAGAGCCATGAAGGCTGTGGGAACCATGTAGTCGGGCAGCCTCTCGTGCAACGATTGGCGCAACTCATCGAGCACGCTCTCTCCCACAACGTAGGCGACCAGCCGCCGATCTCCAGGCCGGTCTTCGCGTACCATCACGGCCGCCTCGCGCACGCCGGGCAGCGTCGCCAGCGCCGCTTCGATCTCCCCCAGCTCGATGCGGAAGCCGCGGATCTTCACCTGGTGGTCCACGCGGCCGAGGTACTCCAGGCTGCCGTCGGGCCGGCGGAGAGCCAGATCGCCCGTCCGGTACAGCCGTTCGCCGGCCTGTGCCCCCAGCGGATGCGGAACGAAGCTCAGGGCCGTCAGCTCCGGCCGGCTCCAGTAGCCGCGCGCCAATCCGGAGCCGCCCAGGCACAGCTCGCCGGCAACTCCCACCGGAGCCGGGCTCCCCCAGGCGTCCAGCACCCAGGCCTGCATTCCCTCGATCGGCCGGCCGATCGGCAGCCGATCTCCTCCCTCGTACAGGTGCATCGTCCCCACGACCGTCGCCTCGGTTGGGCCGTAGGCGTTGAACAGCCGCCGCCCGGGCGCCCAGGCCCGCGCCAGCTCCACGGGGCAGGCCTCGCCGCCCACGATCAGGATCTCCAGCCCCGGCAGGTCCTCCGGCGACAGGGTCGCCAGCACGGTCGGCGGCAGGAGCACCGCGGTGCTCTCCTGGAGCAGAGCGGTCAGCTCTTCCTTGGAGAGCCGCCGCTCGCGAGGGCCGAGCACCAGTGCGGCGCCGGCACCGAACGCCATGGAGATCTCCCAGGCCGACGCGTCGAAGTTGAGCGAAGCGAACTGAAAAACGCGATCCCCAGGCTGGAGACCGAAGAGGTGCCGCTGGGCATCCGCCAGGTTGCTCCAGCCGCGGTGGTGGAGCATCACACCCTTCGGCCGGCCGGTCGAGCCCGAGGTGTAGATCATGTAGGCCAGGCTCTCGGGGGTCGCCGTGGTCCCGAGATCCGGACCGATCCCACTCTCGTCCGTGTCGAGGAGCAGGATCTCCGCCTCCGTCTCCGGCAGGACGCCGAGCAGACGCTCCTCGGTGATGATCACGGGCAGCCGCGCGTCGTCGACCATGAAGGCGAGGCGCTCGCGCGGATAGGCCGGATCCAGCGGCACGTAGGCGGCCCCGGCCTTGAGGATGCCCAGCACGGCCGCGATCATCGCGGGCGAACGCTCGGCGCAAAGCCCGACTCGGTCGTCGACCGCCACGCCGAGCGACCGCAGGCGGTGGGCGATCCGGTTCGCGCGGAAGTCCAGATCGGCGTAGGTGAGGGTCTCGCCCGGGGCGAGCACGGCAAGAGCGTCCGGCGTGCTCTCCGCCCAGCTTTCGAACATTTTGACGACTGAGACACCTGAAGCCGGCGTGACTTGATTCCACTCGCTCCGCATCTGGTGCAGCTCGGCGTCCGAAAGCAGCTGCAGGTCCGCCAGCGGGCGGTCCGCCTCGGAGACCGCGGCCGCGATCAATCGCTCGTAATAGACGGCCAGGCGGTCGATGGTCGCAGCGTCGAACAGATCGGTGGCGTAATCGATCGCTCCGGCCAGCCCGCCGCCGTGCTCGCCGTCCTGCTCCATAAGGCTGAGCGAGAGATCGAATTTCGCCGCCGTCTCCACCCCGTCCACCGGTTGCAGGCTCAGACCGCGGATCTCCAGGCTCGCGGCAGGAGCGTTCTGCATCACGAACATCACCTGGAAGAAGGGGGTATGCGCCAAACTTCTTTCCGGAGCCAATTCCTCGACCAGCTTCTCGAACGGCACCTCCTGATGCACGTAGGCCGCGAGCGCCGTCTCACGTACCCGGCCGAGCAGCTCATGAAACGTTGGGTTGCCCACCAGGTCCCCACGGAGGACCAGCGTGTTCACGAAGAACCCGATCAGCCCTTCGATCTCCACCCGGTTGCGCCCGGCGACCGGCGAGCCCACCGCAAGGTCGTCCTGGCCGCTGAGGCGTGCGAGCAGGGCCTGGAAGCCGGCCAGGAGCGCCATGAACAGCGTCGCGCCCTCGCGCCGGGCGACAGCCCCGATCTGCCGGGTGAGTCCGGCCGGCAGCCGCAGCAGCCGGGTGGCGCCCCGGTAGCTCTGCACCGCGGGACGCGGGCGGTCGGTGGGCAGCTCCAGGAGCGGCGGCAGGCCCGCGAGCTGGCGGCGCCAGAAGGCGATCTCCCCCTCCAGGACCTCGCCGTGCAGCCAGGAGCGCTGCCAGACCGCGAAATCCGCGTATTGTACCGGCAGCTCCGGCAAGGGCGACGACGCATAGAGAGCCGCGACCTCGCGCACCAGAATGCCCGTCGACCAGCCGTCGCTCGCGATGTGATGCATGGTGAGCGCAGCCACGTGATCTTCCTCGGCCAGCCGCAGCAACACGCCGCGCAACAGCGGCCCGCGCGTCAGATCGAACGGGCGGACGGCTTCCTCACCGGCCAGCGAGAGAGCCAGCGGCTCGCGCCGGCCCTCCGGCAGGCCCGACAGATCCACCAGGGGCAGGACGAAGGGGGATGCCGGACGGATCACCTGCACCGGCTCGCCGTCCGCCCCCTCCAACACCGCGAAAACCGTCCGCAACGCCTCATGGCGGCGCTCGATCTCGCCGAGGCAGAACGCCAGCAACGCGCGATCGAGCGGCCCCTCGACGCGCAGCGCCACCGGCATGTTGTACAGCGGGCTGCCCGGTTCGAGCTGATCGATGAACCACAGACGCTGCTGGGCAAAAGAAAGCGGCAGCGGCCCTTCCCGGGTGATCGGGGAGAGCGGGACGAGTGGCGGAGTGGGTGCAACCGAGCCTGCCCCTCGCGCGGCCTCGACTCGCGCGGCGAGGTCCGCCAGCACCGGGGACGCGAAAAGATCGCGCAACGGCATCTCGATGCCGAAGGCGCTGCACAGGCGCGACATCACCTGGGTCGCCAGCAGCGAGTGGCCCCCCAGATCGAAGAAATTGTCGGATGCTCCGACCCGTTCGACGCCGAGCACCTGGCCCCAGATGCCGGCGAGGACTTCCTCGACCGGCGTGCGCGGCGCCTGGTACCTATCCGGAGAGCTCTGCCGTTCCGGCTCCGGCAGCGCCTTGCGGTCCACTTTGCCGTTCGGAGTGAGGGGCAACGCGGCGAGCGCCACGAAGGCGGCCGGCACCATGTAGTCCGGCAGCCGTTCACGCAACAAGCGGCGCAACACAGCATCGCCGACATCATCGGCATCGCCGGCGACATAGGCCACCAGGCGGCGGTCGGCGGACCCTCGATCCAGACGATCCTCACGCACCACCACCGCCGCCTCGCGGACTCCTGGCAGCGACAAAAGGAGGGCCTCGATCTCGCCGGGCTCGATACGGAAGCCGCGGATCTTGACCTGGTCGTCGAAACGGCCAAAAAACTCCAGGTCTCCGTTGCCCAGGAACCGCACCTTGTCGCCGGTCCGATAGAGGCGGGATCCCGGCTCGCCGCCGAAGGGGTCCGGGACGAACCGCTGCGCCGTGAGATCGGGCCGCCCCAGGTAGCCGCGCGCCAGGCAGGCGCCACCGAGGTAGAGATTCCCGGGCACACCGACCGGCGCCGGCATCAGGCCAGGCTCCGACACATAGGCCGTGCTGTTTCCAATCGGCCGGCCGATCGACGGGTAGACCGTCCAATCCTCCGGATCGGGGCTCAAGGTGAAGGCCGTCGCCACATGCGTCTCGGACGGGCCGTAGTGGTTATGGAAGGCGCACTCCGGGAGGCGCCGCAACAGCGACGCCATCGCCCGGTTCGTCTGCAACCGCTCACCCGTCGTGGTGATCTCCAAGAGAGGCGGCAGATCTTCCCGGCCGGCAAAGATCTCGGCGAGCTGTTGCAGGACGACCACCGGCAGGATCGTCTTTTCGATCCGCTGCTCGACGAGCAGCCCGGCGAGCGCCGCCATGTCGCGGCGCAGCTCTTCGGGCACCACCACCAGAGTGCCGCCGGAGCCCCAACAGGCGAACATCTCGTGGAAGCTGGCGTCGAAGGAGAGCGAGGCGAATTGCAGGGTCCGCGCTCCGCCGAGGAGCGTCGCGAGGTGCCAGTCGATCAGGTTGCGCAGAGCCCCCTGGGAGAGGGCCACGCCCTTGGGCCGGCCGGTCGAGCCCGAGGTGTAGATCACATAGCCCAGGCTCTCCGGCGTTGGCTCGAAGGCGGTGGCCGCATCGTCGGCGCCGGCGGCACCCCCGTCTTCATCGTCAAACAGGAGGACCTGCGCGCTCCCGGCCGGCACCAGGCCGCGCAGAGATTCCTGGGTGAGCAGCACAGGAGAGCGGGTGTCGTCGAGCATGAAGGCCAAGCGTTCCGCAGGGTACGCGGGGTCGAGCGGCACATAGGCACCGCCGGCCTGGAGGATGCCCAGCACGCCGGCGATCATGTCCAGGGAGCGTTCGGCCAGCACGCCGACCAGGACGTCCGGGCCGACGCCGAGCCGGCGCAGCCGCCGGGCGAGGCGGCCGGCGCGGGCGGCGAGACCGGCGTAGGTCAGCTCCTCGGTCCCGAAGACCACCGCCACGGCCTCCGGCGTCCGACGGACCTGCGCAGCGAACAGCTCGTACACGGAGCGGGGAATGGAGCCGGACGCGGTGTCGTTCCATTCGACCAAGATCTGCCCGCGTTCCTCCGCGTTCAACAGAGGCAGGGCGAAGGCCGACTCATCGGGTGCCGCGACCGCCGCCGCGAGCAACCGCTCAAAGCACGCGATGAGTCGGTCAACGGTCGTAGCGTCATAGAGATCGGTGGCGTATTCGACGATCCCGCGCAGCTCGGTTCCACTCTCCATGGGGCTCTCCGTGAGGCTGACCGTGAGGTCGAACTTCGCCGTCGTCCCTTCGGAATTCAACAGCCGCAGGCGCAGATCCCGGATCTCCAGGCTCTCGACGGGAGCGTTCTGCAGCACGAGCAGCACCTGGAACAGCGGTGTGTGCGCGAGGCTCCTCTCCGGCGCGAGCTCCTCGACCAGCTTTTCGAACGGCACGTCCTGGTGCAGATAGGCGGCCAGGGCGGTCGCGCGCACCCGGCCGAGCAGCTCGCGGAACGAAGGAGCGCGAGCCAGATCGCCGCGCAGGACCAGGGTGTTGACGAAGAACCCGATCAATCCTTCGATCTCCACCCGGTTGCGGCCGGCGATGGGCGAGCCCACCGCGAGGTCGTCCTGGCCGCTGATGCGCGCCAGCAGGACCTGGAAGCCGGCCAGGAGAACCATGAACAACGTCGCTCCCTCGCTTCGGGCGAGAGCCTCCAGATCCCGGGTGAGCCCGGCCGGCAGCCGCACCGGCCGGACGGCGCCCCGGTAGCTCTGGACCGCCGGGCGCGGCCGGTCGGTAGGCAGCTCCAGGAGCGGCGGCAAGCCCGCGAGCTGCCGGCGCCAGAAGTCGATCTCTCCATCCAGGACCGCACCCTGCAACCAGGAGCGCTGCCACACCGCGAAATCCGCGTATTGCACGGGCAGCTCCGGCAGCGACGACGGCCGGCCCGCCGCAACATCCGCATAGAGGACCGTGATCTCGCGCACCAGGACACCCACCGACCAGCCGTCGCTCGCGATGTGGTGGATGGTCAGCGCCAGGACGTGGTCCTGCGTAGCGAGGCGGAGCAGCACGCCGCGCAGCATGACGTCGCGCGCCAGATCGAACGGCCGGCCGGCCTCGTCCGCCGCCAGGGTGAGCGCCAGCGCCTCGCGCTCGCGCTCCGGCAGTCCCGACAGGTCGACCACGGGCAGCGCGAAGGGCGCCGCCGGCCGGATCACCTGGACCGGCGCGCTGTCCCGCACAGCGAAGACCGTGCGCAACGCCTCGTGACGGCGCACGATCTCGCCGAGGGTCGCCGCCAGCACGCGGGGGTCGAGCGGCCCTTCGCCGCGCAGCGCCGCCGGCGTGTTGTAGAGCGGGCTCCCCGGCTCGAGCTGGTCGATGAACCACAGGCGCTGCTGCGCGAACGACAGCGGCAGCGGCGCGTGCCCTGGCGCGTGCCGCGGCGCGGGGGTGAGTGGCGGGATGGACGGGACGGACGGCGCGTCCACGGCGTCGTTCTCCCGGCGCAGGGCGTCCACCTCCCGGGAGAGGGCGGCCAGGGTCGGCGCCTCGAAAAGGAGACCCAGGGGGACCTCCACGCCGAGCTCCCCGCGGAGGCGCGAGACGAGCTGGAGTCCCAGCAGCGAGTGCCCGCCCAGCTCGAAGAAGCTGTCGTGGGCGCCGATCGGCTCGATGCCCAGCAGGTCTCCCCAGACCGTCGCCATCGTCTCCTCGGTGGCGGTCGACGGCGCCGCCCAAGGCGTCGGCAACGCCGGCCGCGGATGCGCCTTGCGGCCGCGGGTGGAGCTGGCGAGGTTCGCCATTCCGGCCAGGACCTGCGCCGTCGAGACCTGGGACTCGATCGCCGCGGCGAGGTCGTAGGTCGACACCACGACCTCGGGAAGACCGCTCTCCAGGACGCGGCCGAGCGCCTCCATGCCGTCCGCGAAGGTGAGGCCGACGATTTCGAGGCGGCGCCTCTGGCGCTCGCGCACCTCGGCGTCGCCGACCATCAGCTCCTGGACCCAACGGTCCCAGCGCCATTCGCACCAGTCGACGGCGATCACCGGCATGCCGCCGCGCGCGCTCCGGTCGCGGGCGAACGCGCCGAGGAAGGCGTTGGCGGCGCAGTAGTCGACCTGTCCGATCCCGCCCAGCACGGCGTCGATCGAGGAGAACAGCAGGAGGAAGTCCGGGCGATCGCCGCCGAGGACGGTCTCGAGGGCCTCTTCGAGGGCCAGAGTGCCGTACACCTTCGGAGCGAACGCGAGCGCCGCGGTCTCCCGCGTCTTGAGCTGGAGGAGCCCGGCCCCCGGCACTCCCGCGGCGTGGAAGACGCCGTCGATCCGGCCGAAACGCTGCCGGGCTGTTTCCACGGCGTTCCGGATCGACGCGGCGTCCGTGACGTCGGCGGCGAGGGCCAGCACCTCGGCGCCGGCATCCTCCAGCGCCTGCACCTCGCGCAGCCGGCGCGCCTGTTCGCCGTCACCCTCCGCCAGATCCGGCCACAGCGCACGCTCCGGCAGGGCCGTCCGGCCGGTGAGGACCAGGCGGGCTCCCACCGTCCGCCACAGATGGCCGGCGAGGGCGAGGCCGATGCCGCCCAGGCCGCCGGTGATCAGGTAGATACCGCCTTCCTTGAGGAGAGCGGGCCGGCCCTCGACCGGCGCAAGAGGCGCCGGCTCGAACACCGGCAGCCAGCGCTGCGGCCCGCGCCAGGCAGTGATTGGATGTGCAGATCGAAGGGCAGGCGGCTGCGCAAGCTCCGCGAGCAGCCGGTCAGCAAGCTCATCGCCCTCCGCGCCCGCCTCGACGTCGATCAGGCGGCAGGCGATCTCCGGAAGCTCCTGCGGGATCACCCGCAGGGGTCCGAGCAGGGTCGCCTTCGCGGGGTGGATCGGATCGTTCCAGCCGACGTCGCAGATGCCGTTGGCGATCACGCAGATCTCGGCCGGTTTCCGCTCCCGCCGCGCCGTGAGCGCCTGGGCGAGAGAGATCAGGGCCAGATATCCGCGCTCCACTGTTTCTCCAGCCTCTCGAAGCTCCTCGGCTGCGCCGAGGCTCCACAGATGGACGATGCGGTCCGGCACCGGCTCGAGGCGGGTGAGCCAGGCGAGGTCGCCGCTTTTCTCGACGCCAGCGGTCACCACCTCGCACCCGGCCGCTGTCAGGCGTTGTGCCAACCGTTCGCCGAGGCCGAGCTCGTCGAGCAGCACGAGCCAGCGGCCCGCGCGGGCGGCGGGCGCGGAGCCGCGGAGCACCGGCATGCGCTTCCAGGACGGCGCATGGAACCAGGACGCCATGTCCGGCAGCCGTTCCACGGCGCCCGCCGCCGCCCGGCGCGGCGTTCTCTGTCCCGGCTCGATCCAATACCTGCGGCGCTCGAACGGATAGGTCGGCAGGCGCACCCGGCGCCGGCGCTCGCCCGCCTGGAAACCGGCCCAGTCGATCTCCGCTCCCGCCAGCCAGAGGCGGCCCAGGCTGTGCAGCAGGAATCTCTGGTCCGGCTGCCGGTCGAGCGCATGGCGCAGGGAGGAGACGGCGACGCGGTCCCCCGCACCGCCGGCCGGGATCTGCTGCAACGCCAGACTGCCCAGGGTCTGGCCCGGTCCCATCTCCAGCAGCACCCGGCCCGGCTCGCGCCACAGCTCGGCGATGCTGTCGGCAAAGCGCACGGTCGACAGGAGGTGAAGCACCCGGGCGTCCGGATCGGTCGCCTGGGCGGGCTCGATCCACGTCCCGGTGACGTTCGAGAGATAGGGGATGCGCGGCGGGGAGAGACGGACGGTGCGGAGCATCTCTCGCAGCTCGGCGGCGATCGGCCGCATCATCTCCGAGTGGAAGGCCTGGGCCGCCTGCAACCGGCGAGCGGGCAGCCCTTCCGCTGCCAGCCGGCTCTCCAGCGCGGCGATCGCCGCGGGCGGGCCCGCCACCACCGACACCGCCGGTGCATTGACCGCGGCGAGCGACAGGCCCGATCCCGATGGGTCGCCGAGCCGTGCCCGCGTCTCGTCCTCGGACAGCGGCACGGCCAGCATGGCTCCCGGGGCGAGGTTACCGATCAGGCGGGCGCGCCGGGCCACCAGCGCCAGGGCGTCGGGAAGCTCGATCACGCCGGCCAGGCAGGCGGCCGTGTACTCCCCCAGGCTGTAGCCGAGCAGCGCCTGCGGCGGCACTCCCCAGGACATCCACAGCCGCGCCAGCGCATAGCCCACCGCAAACATCGCCGGCTGGGCGACGCGGGTCTCCTGGAGCAGGCCGGCGGGCTCCCGCCGCTCCCTCCGGCGATCGCCGCGCCCGAGCAGGGAGCGCAGGTCGGGACCCGCGGCCGGAGCCTTCTCCGTCTCCTCGCTTCCATCATCGGCAAACAGCACATCGCGCAGGTCGAGCCCGAGGTGCGGCAGGAGCAGCTCGGCGCAGAGATCGATCTCCCGCCGGAACACCGGCTCGTCCTGGTAGAGGCCGCGAGCCATCCCCGGGTACTGGTCGCCGACCCCCGGCAGCAGGAAGGCCACCGGGCGGTGCCCCGCCTCCAGACCGGCGGTCCACACCCGTTGCGGATCGCGCGACCGCAGAGCCGCGACGGCCTCCTCGCGGCTCGCCGCCACCACCGCGCGGCGGTGCGCGAACGGCCGCCGCCCCATCCGCAGGGTGAAGGCGGCGTCCGCCAGATCGAGACTCGCGTCTCCCTCCAGGCGACCGGCAAGGCCGTCGGTCATCTGCTCCAGGGCGGCCGGCGTCTGCGCCGACAGCAGCAGCACCTGCCAGGGGCGCGAGGGGCCGGAGGGCACGGCGGGCGGCGCTTCTTCGAGCACCGCGTGCACATTGGTGCCGCCGAGGCCGAAGGCGCTCACCCCGGCGCGGCGGGGTGCTCCATTCACCTCCCAGTCGATGAGCCGGTCGGCCACCCGGAACGGGCTCGCGGCGAAGTCGATGGCCGGATTCGGCGCCGTGAAGTGCAGGCTGGGCGGGATCTGGCGGTGCTCCAGCGCGAGCACCGTCTTGATCAGCCCGGTGACGCCCGCGGCCGCGTCCAGGTGGCCGAGGTTGGTCTTGACCGAGCCGAGGAGACAGAAGCCGGTGCGGTCGGTCCCCCGCCAGAAGTCCCCTTTGAAGGCCCCTTTGAAAGCAAGATTGAGGGCGGCGACCTCGATCGGGTCGCCCAGGGGCGTGGCGGTGCCGTGCGCCTCGACATAGCCGATGCTGTCCGGAGAGACCCCCGCGGCGGCGAGCGCCGCGGAGATGGCCTCCGCCTGCCCGGCGACGCTCGGAGCGGTAAAGCCCGCCTTGCCGGAGCCGCCGTCGTTGGTGACCGCCGAGCCGAGGAGGACGGCGTGGATGGTGTCCCCGTCCGCCAGCGCGTCCTCCAGGCGCTTGAGCACGACGACCCCGGCGCCGCTGCCGCTCACCGTGCCGCGCGCCGCGGCGTCGAAGGTGCGGCAGAAGCCGTCGGGGGAGGCGATGCTGCCCTCCTCGTAGAGATAGCCGGAGCGCTGCGGCAGGTTGATCGAAACGCCACCGGCCAACGCCATGTCGCAGGCGCCGAGGAGCAGGTTCTGGCAGGCCAGGTGGACCGCCACCAGCGAGCTGGAGCAGGCGGTCTGCACCGTCATGCTGGGTCCCGTGAGGTCCAGCTTGTAGGACACACGGGTGGCCAGGAAGTCCTTGTCGCTGCTCAGCAGGAGCTGGAACGAGCCCACCTCCGCGGGATCGACGGCGGTGAGGATCTGGTGCAGGTAGCGGTTGAACCCCAGGCTGGCGAACACGCCGACCGGCCCCGGCGTCCTCCGGGAGTCGTACCCGGCGTCCTCCAGCGCCTCCCAGGCGCATTCGAGGAACATCCGCTGCTGCGGATCGAGCAGCTCGGCCTCGCGCGGGTTGTAGCCGAAAAAGCCGGCGTCGAACAGCTCGACGTCTGCGAGCACCCCGGCGGCCGGCACATACCGGGGGTGGCGCCGCAGCTCGGCGGGGATGCCGGTGGCGGCGAGCTCGTCGTCGCTCAGGCGGACGATCGAGGAGACGCCGTCGCGCAGGTTGGCCCAGAAGAGCTCGAGGCCGGCCGCGCCGGGGAAACGGCCGGTGAGGCCGACGATGGCGACCGCTCCGGCCCCCGCCAGGCGCGGCGCTCCGGCAGCGCGGCGGGCGGCCGGCTCCGCCGTCACCAGCGCGGGCTCCAGAGACCTTGCCAGGGAACGCACCGTGGTGTGGGTCAACAGCTCCACCAGGCTGACCTCCCGGCCCAGCCGGTCCCGCAACCGCGCCTGGACCCTGGGGAGCAGCAGCGAGTGGCCTCCCAGGTCGAAGAAGTTCTCCTCGCTGCCGACCCGCGGCACGCCGAGAACCTCGCACCAGATCGCGGCCACGGCATCTTCGAGCGCGCCGCGGCCGGTGTCGGATGGCACGGGCGGCAGACCGGAGAAGACGGGTGTGGGCGCCGGCAGGGCCTTGCGGTCCAGCTTGCCGTTGGGGGTCAGCGGGAGCGCCGGGAGCATCACGAAGGCAGCCGGCACCATGTACTCCGGCAGCCGCGCCCGCAGGTGCTCGCGCAGCATGTCGCCGGCGGCGTCACCGGCGGCGTCACCGGCGACATAGGCCACCAGCCGCCGGTCGCCCGCTCGATCCTCGCGCACCGCCACGGCCGCCTCGCGCACTCCGTCCATCGCCGACAGGACCGCCTCGATCTCCCCCAGCTCGATGCGGAAGCCGCGGATCTTCACCTGGTGGTCCACACGGCCGAGGAAATCGAGCCCGCTGTCGGGCCGCCGGCGCACCAGGTCGCCCGTGCGGTAGAGCCGCGCGCCAGCCTCTTCCTGCGCCGGCCAGGGATCGGGAACGAAACGCTCGGCCGTCAGGTCCGGACGGTGCAGATAGCCCCGGGCGAGGCCGCCGCCTCCGAGATGCAGCTCTCCCGCGACGCCCACCGGCTGCGCTTCCATCTCTCCGCCGGCCGCCAGCACATAGGCCTTCGTGGCGCTGACCGGGCGGCCGATGCCCGGCGCTTCCGTGTCGTCTCTTCCGATCAGCCACGCCGTCGAGTAGGTCGTATCCTCCGACGGGCCGTAGAGGTTCCACACCCGCTCCACGGTGCCCGTCGCATACAGCCGATCCACCAGCGAGCGCGGCAACGGCTCTCCGGCCAGGTTGACCGTCCGGATCGAAGCTCCCAGGCTGCCCGAACGCACCAGCTCCGCCATCGCCGAGGGGACCGTGTTGACCAGCGTCACCCGTTCGCGGGTGGGGAGAGACGGCAGCTCCAGGACGTTCTGCGCCAGGATCACCGTGCCCCCATGGCAGAGCGGCACGAACAGCTCGAAGACCGACAGGTCGAAGGAGAGTGCCGTGGCCGCGAGCACGCCGGCCAGCTCCTCGCGCGAAAACACGCCGCCGGCCCAGCGCACCAGCTCGACGGCGCTGCGGTGGGTGACGGCGACGCCCTTCGGCGTCCCTGTCGAGCCCGAGGTGAAGAGGACGTACGCCAGATTCTCCGGGGTCGCGCGATCCAGCGACCGGCTGGCGACGGCGTCCACAGAGTCTTCTTGATCCATCCGCACCAGCGGGCCGCTCCACGGCAGCCCGGCCGCCAGGCTCGCGGTGCTGAGGACGATCGAGGCCCGGGCGCCTTCGAGCATCGCCGCGAGGCGCGGGCGCGGTTGCCGGAGGTCGAGCGGCAGATAGGCGGCGCCGGCCTTGAGGATGGCGAGGAGAGCGGTCACCAGGCCGGCCGAACGGTCCAGGCAGACGCCGACGATGACTTCCGGTCCGGCACCCCAGGCGCGCAGCCGGGCCGCCAGCCGCTCCGCCGCCTGATCCAGATCGCGGTAGAGGATCTCCTCGGAACCGTCGACGAGCGCCACGCCTTCCGGGATCGTCTGCGCCCGCGCCGCGAACAGCTCATGCAGGCAGGCTGCTTCCGGCGCCGGGAAGACCGCCGTGTCGTTCCATTCCACGAGGAGCTGCTGGCGTTCGCCCGCGCCGAGCAGCGGCAGCGCCGCGACCGGCCGGTCCGGCGTCGCCAGAGCCACGCCGAGCAGCCGTTCGAAACGCGCGAGCAGGCGGTCGACCGTCACCGCGTCGAACAGGTCGGTGGCGTATTCGACCGCTCCGGCCAGCCCGCCGCCCTGCTCCCACAGACTGAGCGTGAGGTCGAACTTCGCCGTCGTCCCCGCCCCGGCGAACGGCCGCAGGCGCAGGTCGCGGATCTCCAGGCTCTCGACGGGAGCGTTCTGCAGCACGAACATCACCTGGAACAGCGGAGCCTGCGCCAGGCTCCTCTCGGGCGACAGCTCCTGGACCAGCTTTTCGAACGGCACGTCCTGGTGCAGATGGGCGGCCAGCGCGGTCTCGCGGGTTCGGCCCAGCAGCGCACGGAACGAGGGCTCACCACGTTGGTTTCGAGACATTTCTCCACGCAGCACCAGCGTGTTGACGAAGAACCCGATCAGCTCCTCGGTCTCCACCCGGTTGCGCCCGGCGACCGGTGAGCCCACCGCGAAATCGTCCTGGCCGCTCGCCCGGGCCAGCAGAGCCTGGAAGGCGGCGAGCAGCACCATGTAGAGCGTCGCCCCCTCGTGCCGGGCAAGAGCCGCGGCCTGCCGGGTGAGAGCGGCGGGCAGGCGCACCGGCCGGGTGGTCCCGCGGTAGCTCTGCACCAGCGGGCGCGGCCGGTCGGTGGGCAGCGAGAGGTGCGGCGGCAGGCCCGCGAGCTGCCGGCGCCAGAAGGCGATCTCGGCATCCAGGACCTCGCCGTGCAGCCAGGAGTGCTGCCACACCGCGAAATCCGCATATTGGACGGGCAGCTCGGGCAAAAGAGATGGCAGGCCCGCGGCGAACCGCGGATACAACGCCGTGATCTCGCGGACCAGGATGCCCACCGACCAGGCGTCGCTCGCAATGTGATGCATGGTGAGCGCGACGACGTGGTCCGTTGTCTCCCCAGAATCGGCCAAACGCAGCAGCACGCCGCGCAGCAGCGGACCGTGCGTGAGGTCGAAAGGGCGGCCGGCTTCTTCTGCGACCAGGGCGAGGGCCAGCCAAGTCTTGAGATCGGACAGATCCGACCGATCCGTCCGATCCGGCAGGCCAGACAGGTCCACCACCGGCAGAAAGAAGGGCTCCGCCGGCAGGATCACCTGCTCCGGCGCGCCGTCCCGCGCGACAAAGACCGTCCGCAACGATTCATGGCGGCGTTCGATCTCCCCGAGGCAGAGCGCCAGCACGCCGGCGTCGAGCGGCCCGCTGACGCCGAGCGCGAGGGGGATGTTGTACAGCGGGCTCCCCGGTTCGAGGAGGTCGATGAACCAGAGACGCTGCTGAGCGAAGGACAGAGGCAGCGGCCCTTTCCGGAGGACAGGGACGAGCTGCGGAGCCGACGCGACCGCAGTGGAGCGATTTGCGGTTTCGATCCGAGAGGCGAGATCAGCGAGCACCGGCGCCTCGAACAGATCGCGCAACGGAATCTCGACACCGAAGGCGCTCCGCAGGCGCGACAGCACCCGCGTCGCCAGCAGGGAGTGCCCGCCCAGCTCGAAGAAGTGGCTGCCCGCGCTCACTCGATCGAGCCCGAGGAGCTCCGCCCAGATCCCGGCGAGAACCTCCTCGACCGGCGTCCGCGGCGCCAGATACTCACTCTCGGCGCCCTGCCCCTCCGGAGCCGGCAGGGCTTTCCGGTCCACCTTGCCGTTGGGAGTGAGAGGAAGCGACGCGAGGGTCACGAAGGCGGCCGGCACCATCGGGTCCGGCAGCCGCTCGCGCAGGAAGGCGCGCAGCTCGGAGACCGCCGGAGCCGCGCTCTCTTCGCGCGCCACGATCCAGGCGGTGAGGTGCTGGAAATCGCCTACGCTGCGGGCGTCGGCCACGGCGTCGTGCACCGCCGGATGCAGGCGCAGCGCGGCCTCGATCTCTCCCGGCTCGATGCGGTAGCCGCGGATCTTGAGCTGACGGTCGGCGCGCCCGGCGAAGACGAGATCGCCATCCGGCCGCAGCACCGCGAGGTCCCCCGTGCGGTAGAGCCGTGCTCCAGGCTCTTCCGGGGAGAAAGGATCGGGCACGAAGCGCTCGGCCGTGAGATCGGGCCTCCCCAGATAACCGCGCGACACTCCGGCGCCGCCGATCCACAGCTCGCCGCGCAGCCCCGGAGGGAGCGGGGCGAAGAAACGGTCGAGCACAACCGCCCGGGCACCCGGGATCGGCCGGCCGATCGGGACGGCTCTCCCTGGAGAGATCTCCGTCAGGTCCCTGCGGGTCGCCACGATCGTCGTCTCGGTCGGGCCGTAGGTGTTGACCAGTCGGATCGAGCTCCCGGCTCTCCCCTGCCAGACGGCGAAGCGATCCGCCAGGGCTTCTTCTCCACCGAGGATGACCAGACGCAGATCCCGCGGCAGCGCGAGATCCTCAGCCTCCAGCCCCGCGACCAGCTCGTGCCAGAACGCGGTGGGCAGGTCGAGCACCGTGATGCCGAGCCGCGCGACCTCGCGCAGGAATTGAGGAATGGAGGCTGTCATCTCCTCCGGCCGCAGCACCAGCGTCGCCCCGGCGGCGAGAGCCGGCCAGATCTCCTCGGCGCTGGTGTCGAAGCTGAGCGAAGCGAGCTGGAGGACCCGGTCGCCCCGGCCGAGCCCGTAGCACTCCCGCGCGCCACGAACGAAGGAGGCAATGGCCCGGTGAGGAACGACAACGCCCTTGGGCAGGCCGGTGGAGCCGGAGGTGTAGAGGACATAGGCGGCGGCTTCGGGAGGGAGGTCAAAAGACGAGAGATCCGTGTCCTTGATGTCCTTTAGGTCCCTTTCCTCCACCGCCCCCGAGTCTTCCACCATGAGCTCCCTGCGCTCCTGCGGATACGCGGGATCGAGCGGCAGGTATGCCGCTCCGGCCTCCAGCACGGCGAGCATCGAGACGATCAGCTCCGGCGTGCGCTCGGCGCTCAAGGCCACGATCGCGCCGGGACCGATGCCCTGGGCTCGCAGGTGCTCCGCGCGGCGGCTTGCCTGCTCCGCCAGCCCGGCATACGTGAGGGAAAACCCGCCGGCTTCCAGGGCGATGGCATCCGGCGTCCGGAGCGCCTGCTCCGCCACCAGGCGGTGCAGCAGCGGCTCTCCCTCCGGAACAGCCGGACCGCGGCTCCACTCCTGGAGCTGCTGCGCCTGCTCGCTCTCCCCGGTGAGGGGAAAAATCAGCGGAAGGGTCCAGACGTTCCGCTCCGGATCGGCCACGGCGGCGGCCAGCAGGGTCTGGAGCTGCGCGGCGAAGCGGGCCATGGTCGCTTCGTCGAAGAGGGCGGTGCTGTAGACGAGCGAGCCGGCGATCCCCTGCGGCGCCTCGCCGAGCCAGAGCTCCAGGTCGTAGTCGGCTTTTTCGCTCGCCACCCCCAGGCCGCTCAGGCGAGCCCCGGTTTTCAGCTCGACCTGGGTGGGCGGAAAGTTGTGCAGCACCAGGAGCGCCTGGAAGAGCGGCGTGCGCGACGGATCGCGCGCGATCACCAGCGTCTCCAGCAGCTTTTCGAACGGAACGTCGGCGTGCGCGTAAGCCCCCAGGGTGGTTTCGCGGACACGGCCGAGCAGCTCCGAGAACGCGGGATCTTCCGCCAGGCTCGTGCGCAGCACCAGGGTGTTGATGAAGAAACCGATGAGCCCTTCGAGCTCCCGGCGCGGCCGGTTGCCGCTGTAGGTCCCCGCCACCACCTCGTCCTCGTCGCTCCAGCGCGCGAGAAGGGTCTGGAAGGCGGCCAGCAGCACCATGTAAAGGGTCGTGCCGCTCCGCCGCGCCAGCTCGCCGAGGCGGCCGGCGAGCGGCTGCGGCAGCAGGATTGGCAGCGTACCGCCGCGGCTGCTGCGCATCGGCGGGCGCGGCCGGTCGGTGGGGAGCGCGAGATAGGGCGGCGCTCCGGCGAGCTGCCGCCGCCAGTAGCCCACCTGCCGCTCGAGGACCTCGCCGCTCAGGCGCCGGCGCTGCCAGACGGCGAAGTCGGCGTACTGGATCGGTATTGGAGACAGGGGAGACAGGGACGGCAGGGGCGGCAGGGGAGACAGGGCCGCGGCGTCATACAGAGCGGCCAGCTCGCGGTGCAGGATGCCCAGGGACCAGCCGTCCGCGATGATGTGGTGCACGGTGAGCAGGAGGGCGTGGTCCGCGGGTGCGAGCCGCACGACGCGGGTGCGCAGGAGCGGCGCCGCGGCGAGGTCGAAGCCGGTCGCGGCCTCGTCGCGCGTCTGCCGCCGCAGCTCGGCGGCTTGCCGGTCCTCCGGCAGGGCCGACAGGTCGATCACCGGCGTCTCCAGCCGGACCTCGGAGGCGATGACCTGCAACGGCTCCTCGGAACCGGCGACGAAACGGGTGCGGAAGACCTCATGGCGGCGGACGAGCTCGCGGAGGGCCGCGATCAGGACCGAAACGTCGAGCGGACCTTCGATGCGCAACGGGCTTGGAATGTTGTAGGCCGGGCTCCCCGGCTCCAGCCGGTCGAGGATCCACTCCCGGAGCTGCGAGAAGGAGACCGGAAACCGGTTCTCCCCCGGCGCTCGGGGGAGCGCAACGAGCAGGGCGGCCTCCTCCTCCGGCGCTCCGGCCTCTCCCGCTTTGAGGATCGCGCGGGCCATCGTCTCGATGGTGGGGTGCTCGAACACCAGGCGCACGGAGAAGTCCACCCCAAAGGCACCGCGGATCGCGGCGACCAGGCGGGTGGCGAGCAGGGAGTGGCCGCCCAGGTCGAAGAACGAGTCGGCGGCCCCGACCCGGTCCCCCGCAGAGAGATCGAGCAGCTCGGCCCATAGGCCGGCGAGGATCTCTTCGGCCGGTGTGCGCGGCGCCAGCCAGCCCTCCGCGGAGGTGTGCCGCTCCGGAGCCGGCAGGGCCTCGCGGTCGAGCTTGCCGTTCAGCGTCACCGGCAAGGCGGCCAGGATCACGAAAGCGGACGGCACCATGTAGGACGGCAGCGACTCCGCGAGCCAGGCGCGCAGATCCTGCGCCTCCGGCGCGCTCTCAACCCCAACCTCGCCATTGGGCACGACCCAGGCGACCAGGCGGTCCTCCAGGACCTGCGCCACCGCCTCCCGCACCCGCTCGTGGCGCAGCAAGGCGACCTCGATCTCCCCCAGCTCGATGCGGTAACCGTGGAGCTTCACCTGCCGGTCGACCCGCCCCAGAAACTCCAGGTTGCCGTCCGCGAGGAAGCGCACCCGGTCGCCCGTGCGGTACAGACGCGCACCGGGCTCGCCCGGCTCACCGGCGAAGGGATCGGGAAGGAACGCCGCCGCGGTCAGCGCCGGCTGGCCGAGATAGCCCACCGAGAGGCCGGCGCCGCCGATGTACAGATCGCCCGGAACACCGATCGGGCAGGGCCGCAGCTCCGCGTCGAGGACGTGGTAGCGCGTGTTGGAGATCGGGCGGCCGTACGGGATGCTGGGCCAATCCGGATCGACAGCTTCGATCGGATACCAATTCGACCAGACTGTGGTCTCCGTGGTGCCGCCCAGGCTGATCACGCGGCAGCCCGGGAAGGCGGCGCGCACCTGGTCCGGCAACGGCACCGGAATCCAGTCTCCAGACAGCATCGCGAGGCGCAGCGGGCGCGGCGTTCCGGCCATTCCTTCAGAAAACAGCGGCGTGAGCTGTTGCAGAGCCGCCGGCGCCGAATCCCAGATGGTGATCGGCTCCGTGCGCAGCAGGCGCACCAGCTCGGCCGGATCGCGCAACGCCGCCTCCGCTGCGACGTGCACCGTGCCGCCGGCGGCGAGCGTTCCGAAGATGTCCCAGACCGACAGGTCGAAGGCGAGCGAGGTGACGAAGAGGAGGCGGTCCGCCGGCCCCACGCCGAGCGTCCGGTTGACCCAGTGGATCAGATGGACCGCCGGCGCGTGCTGTACCGCAATCCCTTTCGGAAGCCCGGTCGAGCCCGAAGTGTGGATGATGTAGGCAATGTCTCCAGGAGACCCCTCCGGAGAGCCCATGGCAGGCAACGGGAAAGCCGGCGAGCTCAGGACGTGCCAACCGGTCCAGGTCCGCTTCCTTCGCGCCGTCGTCTTCTCCGGCTGGAGGATCACGTCGTAACGGTCGCCCAGCTCGTTGGCAAACCCTTCCGTCCGGTGATGGATCTCCGCCCGGCCCAGATCGTGGAACAGCTCCTCGTCGAGCGCCAGGGTGTCCGCCTCCGGCTCCTTCCGCGCGTCGATCACGTCGGCGAGCAGGAGCGCGCCGCCCGGAGCGAGGAGCGCCAGGGCATCGGCCACGACTTTTTCCAGGTACCGCGGACCCGGAAAAAACTGCACTGTGCTGGCCAGCAGCACGAGATCGAACGAGCCGGGCGCGAACCGCTCACCGATCTCGTGGGCGAAGCCGGTGGGAAGCTCGACGTTGTCGATCCCTTCCTCCCGGGTGTGCTCGCGGTTGCGCTCCTGGGTAAGCTCAGACGGATCGAGGCCCACGATCCGCTCGACGCGCCGCGCCACCTCCCAGAGGATGAGACCCGAGCCGCACCCCACTTCCAGAACGCGAGCACCGGGCCGCAGCCAGGGCTCCGCCAGGGACAGCACACGGTCGCGATACTCGTCCACTTCGGATTCGAGAAACGGTAGACCGGTACGGCGACTCACGAAGCCACCTGCCAATACCCGATCGATCCCATCATTCCGGTCCGTCGCCCGGTCGGCCACGAAATCGAACAGCGAGCGGATGGCCACCGTATCAAGCGGCTCCGGCACCAGCTCTGGAATCTCCACGTCCAGGCAGACCGCGTCGCCCAGGCGCGGCAAGCGCCAACGGACCTTCTCCACCGCCGACAGCGTCCTCTCGCCGCAGAGGATCACCGGCGCGCCGGTCCGCCCCAGGATCGTCTCGGCCCGGTCCGCCGGCCAGGCGGCATCCAGGGGAACATAGGCACCCCCGGCTTCGAGAATGCCGAGCACTCCGGCCAGCATGTCGGGCGAGCGCTCCATCCACACTCCCACCGCCGTCCCCCGGTCCACCCCGAGGCGGCGGAGCAGCGCGGCGATCCGGCGCGCGCGCTCTGCCAGCTCGCGGTAGGTGAAGGCGTTCTCCTCCCAGACCGCCGCCAGGGCGTCCGGCTGCTTCTCCACCTGCGCCGCGAAGAGCTGGTGCAACAGAAGGTCCGGGCCCTGGTCGACCGCCGTATTGTTCCACTCGCGGAGGAGCTGGTGCCGCTCCCCTGCCAGCAGCAGCGGCAGCTCGCCGAGCCGCGGATCTCCGTCCTCGGCGTCATCGGCGGCGAAGGTGGTCAGCACCCGGGCCAGGCGCTCCAGCAGCCGCACCATCCCCGGCGCGCCGCACCGCGTCCCGTCCCAGCGGAACGAGAGCACGAGCTCGCTGCCCGGGAGGACGACGATGTCGAGCGGATAGTTGGTCAGCGAGCTCCCCGCCCCCTCCTCGATCAACAGACCGGCGGGCCGCGTCTCCTCGGCCGGCAGCACGAGATTTTCGAACACCAGGATGTGATCGAACAGCGCCACCCCCGCAGACAGACCGCTCCAGCGCCGCACGTCGACCAGCGGCGCATGCTCGTGCCGGCGCGCCTCCACCTGGTGCTCCTGCAGCGCGAAGAGCCAGGCTTGCAGCCGGCGTTCCGGCGCCACCTCCACCCGCAGAGGCAACGTATCGAGAAACGGCCCGACGATCGACTCGACGCTCGGCAGGTCCGCCGGCCGGCCGGCCACCGTGACGCCGAAGACCACGTCCTCCCGGCCGCTCTCCTGCGCCAGGAGGAGAGCCCAGGCCCCCTGCACCAGGGTGTTCAGGGTCAACCGCCGCCGCCGCGCCATCACCCGGAGCGCATCGCTCACCACCGCCGGCAGCGCGAGATCCCGCCGCTGCTCATCTGTTCCGTCCGGCTCCTCCACCCGTCCCTCCCGCGCCGCGAGAAAGGTCGGCGTGGAGAACCCCTCCAGGCTCTGCCGCCAGAACGCCTCCGCCGCCCCGAGGTCCTGCCGCTTCAGCCAGGCCAGATAGTCGTAGAAGCTCGGCGCCGGCGGCAGCACCGGCTCGTGCCCCGCGACGAAGGCGTCGTAGGTGCGGAGCAGCTCTCCCAGCACCACCCCCTGCGACCAGCCGTCGGTCACCAGATGATGCTGCGTCCAGACGAGCTGGTGGACGTCCTCCGCCAGCTCGATAAGCGTCAGGCGCAGCAGCGGCGCCGTCGTGATCTCGAACCCGCGCGAGCGGTCCGCCGCCAGAAAGCCGGCAAGCCTCTCCCCCTGCTCCACCGCGCCGAGGCCGAGCCACGAGGCGCGCTCCATCTTCAGCTCCACCTCCCGGAAGGCCACCTGCCGCGGCGACTCCAGATCCTCCCAGAAGAACGCCGTGCGCAGGATCGGATGCCGCGCGATGAGCGACCGCCAGGCGCGTTCGAAGGCGGGGATGTCGAGCCGGCCCGTCAACCGCAGGCTCATCTGAAGCACGTACACCCCCGAACCGGGGGACATCAAGCTATGAAAGAGCATCGCCTGCTGCATCGGCGACAGCTCATCAATCATTTCAATATTGTTGGGATTCATCATCTCTACCCGTCACGACCCTCGTTCACCTTATTCTGTCACCGACCGCTGTCTCGGTTGCATGACACTATTCAAATGATTTACAACACCTTACAAATACCTTCTCAAGACAAAACGACAAAAGCCGGCGCTGCGCCAGAGGCCACCGGCAAGATCTCCTTGCGGTTGGCCGGACGGTTACACCCACTATAGGGATCAAGGTTTATAAGGTGGTGGGCCGTCAGGGAATCGAACCCTCATGGCTCGGCTGCTCGTCCCCAGCGACTCTACCCCAAAAGGCCCAGGAGTGCGGCGTCAAGTGACATCAAGAATTCCTGACATGCCGGCATCCCGGTCGATCTCTTGTTGTAGTGAGCTGCCTCTTGCAGCCATTTTTCTGAGTGCGCAGCTCCCGCCAACTCCTTCTCAAGGAAATCGCCTTGAAGAAAGGGTTTCGTTTCATCCTGCTGATCAGCTCGCATCTCGCGGAGAAGAGTTGCTCTTGCCTGAGGCCGACCCTGGACACGCTACGCCAGGAAGTTGGAGCGGGTAAGTCGCTGGCGCGGCCGGCTGCGGCAATTGAGAGTCCGGGCAACACCTCGGCCCCTCCGTCCGGAAGACCGCGGAGACCTCGCACGGTGCGTGCTAGCCCTGATCCGGGGTCTAAGAATTGCTATCCTCTCCCGAGACGATGAGAGAGCCGTGATCAACTTCAACTACGATAGTCCCCAGATCGCCTTGAGCGGCATAGCTGGCGCAAACATTCCGACAGCCGGGCGCGAGCGGCCACGCTCGCACTGGCTCTGCTCATCGGGAAAGGGCGCCTTTAAGGAGGGTTTCTAGTGGAAACGCTCAGGGTTCTGGTCCTCTGTATGGAATACGGCCCCGCGATCAGCGGTGGCGTGGGCACGTATGTCTTCGAGCTGGTCCAGGGATTGGCACGGGCCGGCCATGAGGTGACGGTCGTCTCGTCCTCCCTGGACGAAAGCCGGATCGAGCAGCAGGGGCGCCTTACGATTCATTTCCTGTCGCTGGCAACCAGACATCTGCTGGCTGCCCCGGGCTCCATGGTCGACGGCATCCTGGCCTGGAACGAAATCCTCCTCGCCTATGTGCGACGGCTGTTCGCGGCCGGGGAGCCGCTCCCCGACGTCGTCCACTGCACCAATTGGATCTCCTTCCACGCCTCGCGGGAGATCGCCCGGGAGATCGGTCTCCCCCTGCTCGCCTCCATCCACTACGTGAGCGAGCCGGTCGAGCGGTGGTGGGGGCAGGAGCCCGATCCCGGAATGGTCGAACAGGAGAGGAGGGTGTGCGCCGAGGCCGATCTCCTGCTGACCGTGAGCCACTCGATGAGCGATCTCCTGCAAGGGAGCTACGGTGTTCCGGCGGACAGGATCCGCGTCGTCCACAACGGGCTCGATCCCGCCGCATTCCTCTCCTCCGGCGCCAAGGGCGACCGGCTGGCCGGCTTGCGCGCTTCACTTCTCGACACCGGCGCCAAGCTCGTGCTCTTCGCCGGCCGGCTCAATCCGATGAAGGGGATCACAGCCCTGATCGAGGCCGCGGCCCAGGTCGTCGCGGCGCATCCGGCGGTCCGCTACGCGGTCGCGGGCGGAGCGGACAGCCGCAGCTATTCCGAGCGAATCCGCGAATCCCTTGCCGGGCACCCCATTCTGGACGGCAAGCTCAGGCTCCTCGGCAAGGTGCCGCGCAACCAGCTCGCCCTCCTCTATCAGACGGCCGATCTGGCGGTGGTCCCTTCGGTCTACGAGCCGTTCGGATATGCCAGCCTCGAAGCCATGGCCGCGGGCCTGCCGGTGGTGGGGACCGATGTGGGAGGGATCAGCGAAGTGGTCCTGCACGGCGAGACAGGCCTCCTCGCGCCCGTCGTGCCGGATGCCCGAAACGGGAACGGTCTGCGCCGCGTCGACGTCGACGCCCTGGCCCAGGCCCAGCTCACGCTCCTGATGGAGGAGGATGCGGCGACCGCGCGGCGGATGGGAGAGGCCGGCCAGCGCCGGCTCTCCGAGCGGTTCACGCAGGAGAACATGCTTGCGGGGACGATCGCCGCCATGCGTGACTGCATCGCCCGCTTTCGCGGCTAGCTCGGCGGGTTGATCTCATAGACCGGATAGAAGCTGCTGATCTCCCCCCGGACATGAGCGACCGCCAGCTTCGGGACGTCCTCCCAGCGATGGGGCTCCTCTTCTCTCGGAGGCGCCCACGCGTTCTCCTCAGCGAACGCGATGGCGGCCAGAGCCTGGTCGTACCGCGCGTAGTGGGTGTGGACGTGGGTGTGCCAGTGCATGCACTCGAGGGCGCGCACGGTGCTCAGGAGCATTCCCTCCTTCCAGCCGGCGGTGGTGATCACTCCCGGCCTCGCGAGCGCTTTGAGGGTCGCCCGATAGACCGGGAGGCCGATGAAATCGATGAAGATGTCGACGCCCCGGCCGCCGGTCCGCTCTTCGACCAGGCGCAGGAACTGCTTCTCAGAGGCAAAGTAGCGCTCCTTGAACGAGGCGTCCGCGGCGTAGGCCTCGGGATCGAAGGCGAGGTGCGGAAACTCGCGCCGGTCGACCGCTTCGATCCGGCTGGTCTCGATGAGGCCGATCCGGTTGAGGTCTGAGGAGATCATCGTCGCCGGGCACCCGAGGAGCGTCGCCAACGTCAACTGGGCATAGCTCACCCCGCCGCCCCAACCCCACACGCCGGGAGGCGTCTCCTCGCCGGAGAGCGCGCGCCAGCACCCATGGGCGGCGTGCCAGTTCGCCCAGGCGGTGACGTAGCGCAGCGAGAAGGCCGCCCACTGCTGGAGCGAGAGCCGGCTCCCGTCGGGGATGCGGATCAGTTGCCGCTGATGGAGCTTGGTCCGCCGGGCCAGCAGCCCGATCGTGCCGGGCGCGTCGTAGGCGTAGATCTTTTCCGGATAGCCCCGTTCGTCGGCGACGCCGTTGCAGAAGACCATACAGAGGTCGCCTTCGCGAAGAGAGCGGACGTCCGCGCCCGGACGGAGGACGCGCACGACTCCGGCGTTTCCGATCACCACCCTCTCCTCGCGGCGCTGGCGGCAGATGTCGATGGGATCGCGCTCCACGGCATGGGACATGTTCCCTTCCCAGCAGCCGTAGAGCGGCTCGACGAGAACCTCCTCCGCGGAGAGGTCGTCGAAGCGGAAACTCTCTTCCCGGAGGCGGTCCGCCAGGGGCTCGGCGGCCCCCGCTCCCTGTGCCTGATGAAGCACCCAAGCTTTGGTCGTGATCATGGGGTTCTCCTCACGCGGTCTGGGTCAGTGGTTCTTGCCGTCTCGGCGCCGGCGAGAAGGTCCGCCAGGCGCTCCGCGAGAGCGCCGGCGTGAGGCTCGCGGAGCATGCTGTAGTGATTCCCGGGAACGCTCGCCACCTCCAGGCCTCCGGCGGCGAGGGGAGACCAGCCGCGGTCGGCACTCTGGCCGGTGCCCTGGTCGACGCCGCCCTGCTCGGCGAGGAGGAGGTGGATGCGCCCGGGGTAGACGCTCGGGCGGAAGCTCTCCATCGCCCGCACGTTCCGGCGGAATGTCGTGAACAGGGGGCGCAGCGGCTCGTCCAGCGAGTCGACGCCGCGCTCCGGCGGCGCGGCTACGGACTCCGCCGTACCGGAGAGCCCGGCGAGGTCGTGGGCGAACGCGGCGAGGAGGCTCTCGTCTCTGGCGAGCTCGCCGCCCGGTCCCGGAGGTCGCGGCGGATCGAGGAGGACCAGGGCGGCTGGAGCGTGCCCGTCCCGCGCGAGACGGCACGCCAGCTCGAAGGCCACGAGAGAGCCCATGGACCACCCGCCGAGCAGATAGGGACCCTCCGGCTGGACCTCGCGCAGCGCGGCGAGATAGAGATCGGCCATCTCTGGAATCGACGCGGGTGCCTGGTCCGCGGATTGGAACCCCCAGACCGGCCTTCCGGACCTCCCAACGAGGCGGCGAGCCAGCTCGAAGTAGCAGAGCACATTGCCCCCCACCGGATGAACGCAAAAGAACGGCCGCTCCGGCCCCCCGGTCTCCAGAGCGACGAGAACCTCCTGGGCGCGGGGAGCGGCGCCCCCTCCGGCGCTTCTCAGGAGGGCTGCCTGCCGTTCGATCGTCCCCTGCTCGAAAAGGCTCGCGAGCGGCAGAGCCTGGCCGAGGCGCTCGCGGATGCGCGCCAGCAGCTTCACCGAGAGGAGAGAATGCCCGCCGAGGTCGAAGAAGCTCTCGGTCACCCCGAGATCGGCGACCCCCAGGACGTCCGTCCAGATACGCAGGAGGGTGAGCTCCAGCTCGTCGCGGGGAGGCACGCGGCGCGCAGCCGGCCGGCTCTCCGCCGCGACGGCCGGCAGGGACCGCCGATCCACCTTGCCGCTCGGACCGCGCGGCAACTCGGGGAGAACCACGAAGTCGGCCGGCACCATGTAGTCGGGGAGCTTGGCGCGCAGAGCGTCGCGCAGGGCGGCCACGTCCATCCCCGCGCCGGCTCCCGGAGGGAGATCAGGGAGCGCCGGGAGGACATAGGCCACCAGATGCGGTCCGCCCGAGCGCTCCTCGCGGAGCGTGACAGCCGCTTCGCGCACGCCGGGCAGGCTGGCCAGCACGGTCTCGATCTCTCCCAGCTCGACGCGGAAACCGCGCAGCTTGACCTGCTGGTCGATGCGGCCGAGGTAGCGCAGCACGCCGTCGGGAAGCCGGCGAACGAGGTCGCCGGTGCGGTACAGGCGCTGGCCGAAACCGCCGAAGGGATCGGGCACGAACTTCTCCGCGGTCATCTCCGGCCGTCCGAGATAGCCGCGCGCCAACCCCGCGCCGCCCAGGGCGAGCTCCCCCGGCGCTCCCAGCGGCAATAGCGCCAGAGAGCTGTCGAGGACATGCGCGCGGAAGTTGGCCATCGGACGGCCGATCGGCGGCGGGCTCCCGCCCCCGGGCGCGACGGAATCCGTGGTCGCGACCACGCTCCCCTCGGTGGGTCCGTAGTGGTTGATCAGTGGGTAGGGGAAGTCCGCCGGCGGGAGCTTCTGGAGCGCCGCGCCGCCGGTGAGCAGCCCGCGCAGCGCTCCCCTGGCCGGCCAGCTCTCTTCGCAGGCCGCCTCGGCCAAGGGGGTCACCAGGAAGGCGAGCGTCACCTGCCGCGCCGCCAGGTAGCGCACGAGATCCGCCGGCGAGCTTCGCACCTCGTCGCCGGGGATGCAGAGCGTGGCGCCCGCCGTGAGGTAGGGCCACATCTCCCAGATCGCGGCGTCGAACGACGGGCTTGCCAGGAGCGTCGCCCGGTCCGCGGCGGTCACGCCGTAACGCCGTTGGTGCCAGAGGACCAGGTTGAGAAGGCCCCGGTGCGGGATCTCGACCCCTTTGGGAGTCCCGGTCGAGCCGGAGGTGTAGATGACGTAGGCGCCATGGTCCGGCGTCACCTCCGGCATCTCCATAATCTCCATCGTCTCCAGATTGATGAGATCACCGTCCAGGTCGACGATCGGGGCAGCGACGTCGGGCAGCGGCTCCACAGTCCAGCGGCCGGATGCCAGCACGACGGACGCCGCCGCGTCGCGCACGGAGGCCGCCAGGCGCTCCGCCGGCAAGTGCGGATCGAGCGGGATGTAGGCGCCGCCGGCCTGGAGCACGGCGAGCGCTCCGGTCACCATGCCGGGGCCGCGCGGGGCGACGAGGCCGACCCGCGACTCCGGGCCGACACCCAACCGCCGCAGCCGCCGGGCCAGCCGGTTCGCCCGGCGGTCGAGCTCTCCGTAGGTCAGGCTCGCGATCCCAACGGCACCGTCCGCCTCGACCGCCACGGCATCCGGTGTCTCGGCGGCCCGCAGGGAGACGAGCCGATGGACCGGCGGGCCCTCGGGGAACGCCGCCGACGTGTCGTTCCACTCGCCGAGCAGTTGCTGCCGCTCGGCGGGGGTCAGCAGGGACAGCTCCGCGATGCGCCGGCCGGGATCCGCGGCCACCGCGGCGAGCAGTTGGCCCAGGTGCTCCAGAAGGCGCCGGGCGGTGGTCCGGTCGAACAGGTCGCAGGCATACTCAAGGCTCGCGCGAAGCTCGGAGCCGTCCTCTCCGATCGCCAGCGACAGGTCGTACTTCGCCGTCCCCGTCCCCTGGTCGAGCACCGTCAGGGTGAGGTCCGCCAGCTCCTCCTCCGGCGCACTGGATTGGAACGTCTGGCCCGCAAAAGTCACCTGAAAGACCGGGCTGTAGGACAGGCTGCGCTCCGGCTGCAGCTCCTCGACCAGGCGCTCGAAGGGGACCTCCTGGTGCGCGTGGGAATCGAGAAACACCTCCCGCACCCTGGCCAGATGCGCCGAGAAGCTCTCGTCCGTCACCTGGGCGGGCAGCGCGAGCGTGTTGACGAAGAGCCCGATGAGCGGCTCGAGCTCGACCCGCGTGCGCCCGGCGATGGGAGTGCCGACGGCGAACGACTCCTGCCCCGTCAGGCGGTAGAGCAGCGCCTCGAAGGCGGCGAGCAGGACCATGAGCTGTGTCGCCTCTCCCCGGCGCGCGACCATCCTCAGCCCTCGCGCCAGCCCCTCCGGGAGAGCCATCGACTCGCTCGCGCCGCGCAGGCTCTGCACCGGCGGCCGGGGCCGGTCGGTGGGCAGCTCCAGGAGGGGGGGCAGAGCGGAGAGCCTGTCCCGCCACCAGGCCATCTCCTCGGCCAGCGCCGATCCGGAGAGCCACTGCCGCAGCCAGACCGAGTAGTCGGCATACTGCACCGGCAGCTCCGGCAGCCGGGGCGTCCTTCCGTGGCGCAGGCCGGCGTAGAACGCTCCGAGCTCGCGCTGGAAGATCTGAAGAGACCATCCGTCGGCGGCGATATGGTGCAGGGTGAAAAGCGCCGCGTGCTCCGCCGGACCGAGGCGGAGGAGCCCGGCACGCAGCATGAGATCCCGCTCCAGGGAGAACGGCCGCCGGGCCTCCTCGGCCGCCAAGCGGTGAAGCGCGCCGCGCCGGGCGGCCTGCGGCAGGCCGCTCAGGTCGACCACCGGCAGGGGAATCTCCGCGCTCGCGGCAACGACCTGGACCGGCTCGCCGCCGGCCAGCATGCAGGTGGTCCGCAGCACCTCGTGCCGCATGGCGAGAGCGGTCAGGCTCGCCGCCAGCGCCGCCACGTCCAGGGGGCCTGTCAGATGCCAGACGGCGGGGATGTTGTAGACCGCGCTGCCCGGTCCCAGCAGGTCGATGAACCAGAGGCGCTGCTGAGCGAACGACAGGGGCAGAGGCCCCTGCCGGGGGAGCGGCGCCAGGGGCGGAGCCGGAGCGATCGTGCCGGAGCACAGCATCCGCTGTTTGGCCTCGACCCGGGCGGCGAGCCCCGCCAGCACCGGAGCCTCGAAGATCTCGCGCAGCGGCAGCTCCACACCGAACGCCGCACGCAGGCGCGACATCACCCGAGCCGCCAGCAGCGAATGGCCGCCCAGGGCGAAGAAGTGGTCCGCCGCTCCCACCCGTTCGAGACCGAGCACTTCGGCCCAGATGCCGGCGAGGACCTCTTCGACCGGCGTGCGCGGTGCCAGCCAATCCTCTTCCGGCAAATCCCCTTCCGGATGGTGCCTTTCGGGAGCCGGCAGAGCCTTTCTGTCCACCTTGCCGGTCGCGGTGATCGGGAGCGACTCCAGCATCACGAAGACGGCCGGCACCATGGGCTCAGGCAGCCGCTCGCGCAAAGCCGAGCGCAGCACACCGGACGCCGCTTCGCCCACCACGTAAGCGATCAGCCGGGGGTCGCCTCGATCCTGGCTCGCCACCACCACCGCCTCGCGCACTCCGGGCAACGTTCTCAGAGCTTCCTCGATCTCTCCCAGCTCGATCCGGAAACCGCGGATCTTCACCTGATGGTCCAGGCGGCCGAGGAACTCGATGTCGCCACCCGCCACCCCGCCGGTCAGAGAGCGCACCAGGTCGTCGGTGCGGTAGAGCCGGCCGCCGGGAGCGGACCCGAACGGATCGGGCACGAAACGCTCGGCGGTCAGATCTGGCCGGTTCAGGTAGCCTCGCGCCACTCCGATGCCGCCGACGTGGAGATCACCGCGGACTCCGCGGGGAACGAGCCTGCCGGCGCGGTCCAGGATGTAGAGCGCGTTGTCCGCCGAAGGCCGGCCGATGGGAACGGTGGCCCACGGCGAGTCCTCCGGCCCGATCCGAAAGATCGAGCTGTTGACCGTCGCCTCGGTCGGACCATAGCCGTTGTACAGAGCCGTCCGCGGCGCGGCCTGGCGGAGACGGGCCACCGTGTCGCGCGTCAGCGCCTCGCCGCCGAGGTGAAGGATTTTGAGACCGTCCAGGGGCACCCCCGTCGCGGCGAGCTCTCGCGCGAAGGCCGGCGTCGTGTGCAGGGTGTCGATGCCGCGGCGCACGATCTCCCGCGCGAAGGCCAGGGGGTCTCCCGCCGCTGCTCCTGGAAAAACGAGCGTGCCGCCGGCGAGCAGGGTCGTAAGGTGCTCGAAGATGCCGAAGTCGAAGCAGAAGTTGAGGCTCTGGAGCACCCGGCTGGAGGCGCCGAGCCCCAGGTAGTCGACGCCCCAGAGGAGCATCGGCACCAGGTTCTCGTGCGAGATCTGCACCCCTTTCGGGCGGCCGGTCGAGCCGGAGGTATAGACGACGTAAGCGAGCGCGCGCGGATCGCTCACGTCGCGGACCGCGGGCACCGCTCCGGATGGAACCGCGTCGTCGAGGCAGAGGACGTGGCGCAGCCCAAACTTCTCCGCCCGGTCCACGTGCCGCCTCTGGGTGACCAGCACCTCGCAGGCCGCGTCCTCAAGCGTCCAGGCCAGCCTCTCGTCGGGGTGGCGCGGGTCGAGCGGGACGAAGCCGGCTCCCGCCTGGAGGATGCCGAGCATCCCGGCGAGCACCAGCGGATCTGCGTCGGCCAGTAGAGCGACCGGCCGGTCGAGCGGGCGTGGCAGGACAGCCTGGAGGCGGCCGGCCAGCGCGCGGGAACGCTCCAGGAGGTCGCCGTAGGTCAGCGCCCCCTCGGGGCCGATGGCGGCGGTCCGGCCGGGCGTCCGAGAGGCGCTCTCCAGGAGCAGATCGCGGACGGTGACCGGGAGCGCCCAGGTGCGCCTGCTCCGGCCGACGCTGCCCTGCAACAGTTGGCGCTCTTCCTCGACACCCATCAGACGCAGCTCCGGGACCGATGTCTCGGGCTCCGCAGCGGCGCTGGCGAGCAGGTGGGCCAGATGGCCGGCGAACCGCTCGACGGTGGGCCGATCGAAGAGGTCGGCCGCGTACTCCACGGCACCGGCGAGCCCCTCGGCTGTCTCGCCGAGCGACAGCGTGAGATCGAACTTCGCCGTCGTCCCGACGCCGTTCACCGGCCGGAAGCGCAGATCCCGGATCTCCAGACTCTCGACGGGAGCGTTTTGCAACGCCAACATCACCTGGAACAGGGGCGAGTGGGCGAGGCTCCTCTCGGGCGCCAACTCGTGGACGAGCTTTTCAAACGGCACGTCCTGATGCAGATAAGCGGCCAGCGCGGTCTCGCGGGTGCGGCCCAGAAGTCCACCGAACGTGGGCTCACCAGCCAGATCGCCGCGCAGCACCAGGGTGTTGACGAAGAACCCGATCAGCTCCTCGGTCTCCACCCGGTTCCGGCCGGCGACGGGCGAGCCCACCGCGAGATCGTCCTGGCCGCTATGGCGCGCCAGCACAGCCTGAAAGGCGGCGAGCAGCACCATGAAGAGCGTCGCCCCCTCCCGCCGGGCGAGCGCCGCGGCCTGCCGGGTGAGGGCGACCGGCAGGAGCACAGGGACCGAAGCGCCGCGGTAGCTCTGCGCGGCGGGCCGCGGTCGGTCGGTCGGCAGCTCGAGGAGCGGCGGCAGGCCTGCGAGCTGCCGGCGCCAGTAGGCGATTTCGCCCTCCAGGACCTCGCCGCGCAACCAGGTGGTCTGCCATGCCGCGAAGTCCGTGTACTGCAATGGCAGCTCGGGCAAGGGGGACGGCCTGCCTTCGGCGAACGCCGTGTAGAGAGCCGCGACCTCGCGCACCAGGATGCCCGCCGACCAGGCGTCGCTCGTGATGTGATGCAGTGTCAGCGCGATGATGTGGTCCATCTGCCCCCCCGCGGAGGCCAAACGCAGCAGCACCCCACGCAGCAGCGGGCCGCGCACGAGATCAAACGGGCGTCCGGCTTCTTCACCGGCCAGCGTGAGGGCCTGCTCCTCGCGCCGGCTCTCCGGCAGTCCCGACAGATCGACCAGCGGCAGGCCGATCGGCACCCCCGGGAGGATTACCTGCTCCGGCGCGCCGTCCCGCCCCGCGAAAACCGTCCGCAGGGACTCGTGGCGGCGCACGACCTCCCCGAGACAACGCGCCAGCACCCCGCCATCGAGCGGCCCCTCGACGCGCAGCGCCACCGGGATGTTGTACAGCGGGCTGCCCGGCTCGAGCTGGTCGATGAGCCACAGGCGCTGCTGGGCGAACGAGAGGGGCAGAGGCCCTTGCCGGGAGACCGCGACGAGGGGCGGAGCCGGCGGCATCGCGCCGGAACGCCGCGCCGCCTCGATCCGGACCGCGAGATCCGCTAGGCGGGGAGCCTCGAACAGCTCGCGCAGCGGCATCTCGACTCCGAAGGCGCCGCGCAGGCGCGACATCACCTGGGCGGCCAGGAGCGAGTGGCCCCCCAGCGCGAAGAAGTGGCCATCCGCCCCTACCCGGTCGAGGCGGAGCACCGTGGCCCAGATGCCGGCGAGGACCTCTTCGACCGGCGTTCTCGGCGCCACGAAGAGCTCCCCGCCGCTCTGCCGTTCCGGCGCCGGCAGAGCCTGCCTGTCCACCTTGCCGTTGGCGGTCAGGGGCAGCGCCGCGAGCGGCACGAATACGGCGGGCACCATGTAGTCAGGCAGCCGTTCCCGCAGCCACCGGCGCAGGTCGCCGGGCGCGGCGTCACCGCGGACGTAGGCCACCAGCCTCCGGTCACCGGGTGTGTCCTCACGGGCCATCACCACCGCCTCGCGGACGCCGGGCGCCGCCGCCAGCACCGCCTCGACCTCCCCCAGCTCGATGCGGAAACCGCGGATCTTGACCTGCTGGTCCCGGCGGCCAAGAAACTCGATGCTTCCATCTGGCAGATGGCGGGCCAGATCACCAGTCCGGTAGAGCCGCTCCCCCGCCGGTCCGGAGGGCGCAGGCACCAGCCTTTCGGCCGTCAGGGCGGGCCGGTGCAGATAACCGCGGCAGACGCCCGCGCCACCGATGCAGAGCTCGCCGGTGACGCCGGCTGGAACCGGAGCCAGACGAGAATCCAGGATCTGAATCCAGGTGTTGGCGATCGGACGTCCGATGGGCACTGGTCCCACCGGCACCGCCGGGACCGGAACCGCGTAGACGCAGCACCCCACGACCGTCTCGGTCGGACCGTATTCGTTCATCAGGCGCAGGTCCGGAGCGTGCGAGCGCCAGAATGCGAGAGACTCGCCGGTGAGCGGCTCGCCGCCGATGACCAGCACAGACGCGCTTCCCGGCACCTGTGCGGGCGGCAGCATCTGCTGGAGCAGCTCCAGATGAGCGGGCGTCAGCTTGGCCAGGCCGAAACCGCCCTCCGCGAGCGCCGCAGCCAGCCCACCGATCCCCGCCTCTTCGGGAATCAGCACGACACAACGACCGGCGAGCAAGGGCACGAAGAGACTGGTCACCGTCAGGTCGAAGCTGACCGGAGAATGGACCGGCGCCCCCCGCTCGTCCGACCCAAAGGCACCCGCCCCATAGGCATCCGCCGCCCACAGCAGGTAGTTGGTGAGCCCGCGGTGGGTGACCGCCACTCCTTTGGGCCTGCCGGTGGAGCCCGAGGTGTAGAGAACATAGGCGAGATTGCCGGCTTCCGCCTGAGGGACCGAAACAGCGGACACTGCCGCCGGCAGATCGTCGAGACAGATCTTGCGGACGGAGTGCCCGGGGAGAGCCGGCAAAAGCCCGGTTCGGGTGAGCAACAGGGCGGCGCGGGCGTCGTCCAGCAGGAACGACAGCCTTTCGCGCGGCTGGGTCACGTCGAGAGGAAGGTAGGCTCCGCCCGCTTTGAGAACCGCGAGCAGGGCCAGCACCAGCTCCACCGAGCGCTCCAGGAAGACCGCCACGATGACGTCGGGACCGGCACCCAGGGCGCGCAGGCGGACGGCAAGGTGGTCGGCGCGGGCGTCCAGCTCGCCATAGGTCAGGCGCTCGCTCCCCTGCACGAGAGCCGGCGCCTCCGGCGTCCGCGCCGCCTGGGCAGCGAACAGGGAGTGCAGAAAGGCCCCGCCGGGCAACGGCACCGCTGTGTCGTTCCACTCGGCGGCGAGTTGGTGGAGCTCGGCCACGGAGAGCAGCGGCAGCTCGGAGACCGTTCTCTCCGGCACCGCCAGGGCCGCGGTGAGCGACCGCTCGAAATGGAGGATCAGCCGGTCGATCGTCGTCGCGTCGAACAGGTCGGTGGCGTACTCGAAATGACCAGTCAGCTCGCCGTCGGTCTCCGCGAGGGCGAGCGTGAGATCGAATTTTGCCGTCGTTCCCTCCACGCCCACCGGCCGCAGGCGCAGATCCCGGATCTCCAGACTCCCGGCAGGTGCGTTCTGCAGCACGAGCATCACCTGGAACAGAGGTGTGCGCGCGAGGCTTCTCTCTGGAGTCAGCTCCTCGACCAGCTTTTCGAACGGGAGGTCCTGGTGCAGGTAGGCCGCCAGCGCCGTCTCCCGCACCCGGTCGACCAGCGCGCGGAAGGCGGGCTCGCCGTTCACATTTCCGCGCAGGACCAGCGTGTTGACAAAGAACCCGATCAAGCCTTCGATCTCGCTGTGGTTGCGTCCGGCGATGGGAGAGCCCACCGCGAGGTCGCCCTGTCCGCTGAGGCGCGCCAGGAGAGCCTGGAAGGCGGCCAGGAGCACCATGAACAGCGTCGCTCCCTGGCGCCTTGCGAGCGTCTCCACCTGCCGGGTGAGGCCGGCCGGCAGCCGCACCGGCCGCGTGGCGCCGCGGAAGCTCTGCACCGTCGGGCGCGGCCGGTCGGTGGGCAGCTCCAGGAGCGGCGGCAGCCCGGCGAGCTGCCGCCGCCAGAAGGCGATCTCGCCCGCCAGGACCTCGCCTTGCAGCCATTGGCGCTGCCACGCGGCGAAGTCCGCGTACTGGATCGGAAGGCTGGGAAGGGGGGACGGCAGTGCCGCCGCGCAGGATTCATAGAGGGCTCCCAGCTCGCGGACCAGGATGCCCATGGACCAGGCGTCGGTGACGATGTGGTGCAGGGTGAGCACCAGGATGTGCTCCCGCTCTCCCAGGCCCAGCAGGAGCGCGCGCAGCAGAGGCCCGCGCCCGAGATCGAAGGGACGCACGGCCTCGGCGAGCGCGAGCTGCTCCGCCGCCGGCTCCCGGCGCCCGGCCGGCAGGCCGGCGAGGTTGACCCGCGGCAGGCGGCCGGGCTCGTTCTCCGCGAGCACCTGGAGCGGCTCGCCCCCCGCCTCGACATAGCGGCTGCGCAGCACCTCGTGGCGGCGGCCGATCTCCGCGAGAGCGTGGGCGAGGGCGGAGACCTGCAACGCTCCCTCCAGGCGCACGGCGACAGGCATGTTGTAGACCGCGCTCTCCGGCTCCAACTGGTGGATGAGCCACAGGCGCTGCTGCGAGAACGAGAGCGGGAGCCCGGCTCCGCCGGCTGTCCGGGGGACGGGGAGCAGAGGCGGCGCGCCCGCGGACTTGCTCGCGGATGTGCCCGCGGACGTCTCCAGACGGGCCGTCAGGAAAGCACAGAAGTCGCCCAGGGCCGGGGCCTGGAAGAGGGTGTCGAGCTCGATCTCGACGCCGAAGCGGTCGCGGAGCCGGGAGAGGAGCTGAATGCCGAGGAGCGAGTGGCCGCCGAGCTCGAAGAAATCGTCGTGCGCAGCCAGGTGCTCAGCCCCCAGGATCTCACTCCACAAGGCCCCGACCTCCCGCTCCAGAGAGGTCATGCCGGCGCCGGTCTCCTCCGCGCCCGCGAGGAGCGCGCCGGCCTGGCGGATCAGCTCGTCCGCCTGGCGAACGCCGTCTCCGGAGAGATCGGTGGCGTGCGGATGGACGGGGGAAATCCCGGGAGAAATCCCAGGGGAAATCCAATACCGGCGGCGTTCAAAGGGATAGGTCGGCAGCACCACCCGGCGGCGCCTCTCCCCGGCGTGGAAGCCCTGCCAGTCCAGCTCGATCCCCGCGGCCCACAACCGGCCGGCAGCCTCGGTGAGGACCTCCGGATCGCCGCGCTCCTCGTCCGGATGGCGGAGGGAGCGCAGGATCAGGCGGCCTGAGGCGTCCGTCCGCTTGCGGGCGAGCGAGGTGAGAGAGCGGCCGGGGCCGACCTCGAGAAGCACGAGGTCGGGGTCGCGCAGCAGCTCCCCCAGACACTGCGAAAAGAGGACGGGCCGCCGCAGGTGCTCGACCCAGTAGCCGGGATCGGTGGCCTGTCGGGCGGTGATCCAGGTCCCTGTGAGGTTGGAGAGGTAGCGCCGCGCCGGCGGGTGCAGGGCGACCGCTCCGACCTCGCGGGCGAACGGACCAAGGACCGGTTCCATCAGGGCGGAATGAAAGGCGTGCGACGTACGCAGCCGCCGGCAGGAGATCCCTTCCGCCGCGAGCATCTCGCCGAACGCCACGACGGCCTCCTCGGGTCCGGCCACGACCGAGAGGTCCGGGGCGTTCACCGCGGCCAGGGACAGTGAATCGTCAAGGCGGGAGAGCACGGCCTCCGCGGCGAGTCCCACCGAGAGCATGGCGCCGCGGGGCGCCGCCTGCATGACGCGGCCACGTGCGGCGACCAGCCGCAGGGCATCCTCCAGGGAGACCACTTCGGCGAGGCACGCGGCCACGTACTCGCCGACACTGTGGCCGAGGAGGGCCTGCGGCACGATTCCCCAGGACATCCAGAGGCGGGCGAGGGCATGCTCCACGGCGAAGAGGGCCGGCTGGGTGAGCCAGGTCTCCCCGACGGCGCCGGTGCGGTCCGCGAAGAGGAGCTGCCGCAGGTCGCGCCCGGCGCCCTCGCCCGCGGCTTCTCCCGGGGCCACCAGGTGAGGAGTCAGGAGCTCGGCACAGCGGTCGATCTCCTGCCGGAAGACGGGCTCTCCGTTGTAGAGCTCCGCCGCCATGCCGGCCGTCTGGGCTCCCTGGCCGGGAAACAGGAAAGCCACGCCATGCCCGGGTTTCGCCACCGCGCTGTGCAGGCGGCGGAGGTCGCGCGCGGCGAGGACCGTTGCGGCATCGATCCCGCTACGGACCACCAGAGCGCGCCGGTGCTCGAAGGCCCGGCGGCCGGCCTGGAGCGTGAAGGCGACGTCCGCGAGGTGGGCCTCCGGGTGCGCCGTGAGGTGGCGCGCCAGGTTGTCGGTGGCCGCGTCCAAGCCGCGGCTGGTCCGTGCCGAGAGCACCAGGAGCTGGCAGGGGCGTGCCGGGCTGGACGGCACAGGCTCCGGGGCCTCGGCGACGACGACGTGGGCGTTGGTGCCACCGATCCCGAACGAGCTCACTCCGGCCAGACGGCGCCCTTGCGGCGCCTCCCAGGGGCGGAGACGGTCGTTGACGAAGAACGGCCCGGCGGCGAAGTCGATCTTGGGATTGGGCACCGAGAAGTGCAGGCTGGGGGGGATCTCCCGGTGCTCCAGGGCCAGCACGGTCTTGATCAGCCCCGTCACCCCCGCGGCGGCATCCAGGTGGCCGAGATTGGTCTTGACCGAGCCGAGAGCGCACGAGCGCGGCGGCAGCGGCGTACCGGCGAACGCCTGGGTGAGCCCAGCGACCTCGATCGGATCGCCGAGGACCGTCCCGGTGCCGTGGCATTCCACATAACTGATCTCCGCGGGCGATACGCCGGCGGCGGCCTGGGCGGCGGCGATGACCTCGGCCTGCCCGCGCACGCTCGGCGCCGTGTAGCCGACCTTGAAGGAGCCGTCGTTGTTGAGCGCCGATCCGAGGATGACCGCGTGAACCGAATCGCCGTCCGCCAGGGCGTCGTCCAGGCGCTTGAGCACCACGATGCCGACCCCGCTCCCTCCCACCGTCCCCGCCGCGTCGGCCGCGAAGGCGCGGCAGTGGCCGTTGGGCGAGGCGATGTGGCCGGGGACGTACAGGTAGCCGGACCGCTGCTGCGCCCGGATGCTGACGCCGCCGGCCAGGGCCATGTCGCACCCTCCTTCGAGGAGCGACTGGCAGGCGAGGCTCACCGCCACCAGCGACGTTGAGCAGGCGGTCTGCACCGAGAGGCTCGGCCCGCGGAGGTTCAGGCAGTAGGAGGTGCGGGTCGCCAGGTAGTCCTTGTCGTTGCCGATCATCGCCTGGAAGCCGCCCATCGCCTCCAGCAGGCCGCCCGACCCCAGGTTGTTGAGGGCGTAGGAGCTCAAGCCCACCCCGGCGTAGACGCCGATGCGACCGGGGTAGGACTGGGACTCGTAACCGGCCCGCTCCAGGACCTCCCAGGCGCATTCGAGGAACAGGCGCTGCTGCGGATCGAGGATCTCCGCCTCCCGCGGGCTCAAGCCGAAGAAGCGGGCGTCGAAGAGCTCGATGCCGCGGAGCGCGCCCCAGGCGGGCACCCACGAGGGGTGGTCGAGGAGCGCGCCGGCGACGCCGTCGGCGCGCATCTCCTCGCGGGAGAAGAAGGAGATCGATTCGACACCGTCGCGCAGGTTCCGCCACAGCTCTTCGACGCTGTCGGCGCCGGGGAAGCGGCCGGTCATGGCGATGATCGCGATCTGGCGCGACGCGGCCGGCAGGCTCGCCTCCCGGCGCGGAACCGGGACGGCGGCCTCGCTCTGCTGCGTCTTCGCCTGCACGGCGAGAGTGAGCGCGCGCACCGTCGGCACCTGGAAGAGCTCGACGATCGAGAGATCGGCGCCGATCTCCCGCCGCAGCCGCGTCTGCACTTCGACCAGGCGCAGGGAGTGGCCGCCGAGATCGAAAAAGTTCGCCTCGGGATCGACGTGCTCCACGCCGAGGACCTCGCTCCAGACCGCCGCGATGGAGCGTTCGAGCGCGCTCTGCGGCAGGCGGGCCATGGGAGCAGGGCCGGCAGGACCGGCGGGACCGGCAGCGGGGCCGCCGCGCGGCTCCGGCAGGGCCTTGCGGTCCAGCTTGCCGCTCGCCGTGAGGGGCATGGCCGGCAGCTCGACGATCTCCTGGGGAACCATGTGCTCGGGCAGCTCGTGGCGCAGGAAGTCGCGCAGCCCCGTCCAGCCGGGCCCGGCACCCGGCCGCGGCACGACATAGGCGACCAGGCGCCGCCCTCCCCGTCCGTCCGCCCGGGCCAGCACGGCCGCCTCCTGCACCTCCGGCGAGCGGGCGAGCACCGTCTCGATCTCTCCCAACTCGATGCGGAAGCCGCGGATCTTGACCTGGTGGTCCGTCCGCCCCAGGAACTCGAGGGTCGCGTCGGGACGCAGGCGGGCGAGATCGAAGGTCCGGTACAGCCGGGCTCCCGGCTCGCCGCTCAGGGAGTCGGGCACGAACCGCTCGGCGGTGAGAGCGGGTTTGCCCCGATAGCCCCGCCCCACGCCCGTGCCGCCGAGGAAGAGCTCCCCGGGAACGCCGATGCCCACCGGCCTGAGACCGCCGTCGAGAACGAAGGTCCGCAGGTTGGCGATCGGGCGCCCGATGGAGACCCGACCGTGGGCTTCGCGCGCGCCACAGCGCCAGGCGGTCACATCGATCGCCGCTTCCGTCGGACCGTAAAGGTTGTGGAGAGACGCCCCGAGCCGGGAGGAGAGGCGCCGGACCAGCTCAGGCGGCAGCGCCTCGCCGCTCGCGATGACCAGACGCAGCGAGCGGCACCGGCTCTCCAGGTCGTCCTGCTCCAGGAACGCGGCGAGCATCGACGGCACGAAGTGGACGGTGGTGATCCCCTGCCCGGCGATGAGGCCGGACAGGTAGACGGGGTCGAGGTGGCCCCGCGGCTCCGCCAGCACCAGCCGGGCACCGGTGAGCAGGGGCCAGAAGAATTCCCAGACCGATACGTCGAAGCTGAACGGCGTCTTCTGGAGAACCCGGTCCGCCGCCGTGAGGCCGAAGGCCTCCTGCATCCAGAGCAGGCGGTTGCAGACACCGCGATGGGTGTTCATCGCCCCCTTCGGGCGACCGGTGGATCCGGAGGTGAAGATGACGTAGGCGAGCTGGTCCTCCCCGACCGGGCAGGCCGGGGAGGTGACCGGGCGGCGGGCCACCTCCGGCCAGGCGGTGTCGAGGCAGACCATCCGCGCCATCTGCCCCGGCAGGCGGCCGGTGAGCCGCTCCTGGGTCAGCAGGACTTTGACCTCGGCGTCCGCCGCCATGTAGGCCAGCCGCTCGGCCGGATCGTTCGGGTCGAAGGGGACATAGGCGGCCCCGGCCTTGAGGATGCCGAGCAGCCCGACCACCATGTCGAGGGATCGCTCGACCGCCACGCCCACCAGCGACTCCGGCCCCACGCCGAGTTGGAGCAGGAAGTGGGCGAGCTGGTTGGCGCGCGCGTCGAGCTCGGCGTAGGTGAGGCTCGCGCCGGCGAAGACCACGGCGGCGGCGCCGGGGGAGCGCGCCGCCTGCATCTCGATCAGAGCGTGCAGGCTCGGCGCCCCGGGATGGCCTGCCGCGGTATCGTTCCACTCCTTGAGGAGCTGGTGCGTCTCCGCCTCGGTGAGGAGCGGGAGGTCGGCGATCCGCAGGTCGCTCCCCGCTTCCGCCATCCGGCCGACCGCGGCGAAAAGGTTGTGCAACTGACCGAGCATGCGGGCGGCGGTGGTCGGATCGAACAGGTCGACGTTGTAGATGATGTCGGCGGGCAGGGTGTCGCCGGCCTCGGACATCGACAGGGTGAGGTCGAACTGGGTCACCCCCGCGTCGAGAGGGATCAGGTCGACGGCGAGGCCGGGAAGGGAGAACGAGGCCTTGGGGGTGTTGCGGAAGGCGAGCTGGACCTGGAAGAGGGGCGGGCGGCTGAGGTCCCGCCGCGGCTGAAGGGCCTCGACCAGCTTCTCGAACGGCAGGTCCTGGTGCGCATAGGCGCCGATCGCCACTTCACGGACACGGCCCACCAGGGCGCGGAATCCGAGATCGGCGGCCACCTCGGTGCGCATGACCAGCGTGTTGACGAAGAAACCGATGACCCCCTCGGTCTCGACGTGGTTGCGGTTGGCGATGGGAGTCCCCACCGCGATCGCCGGGCTCCCCGTATAGCGCTGGAGAAGCGCCTGGAATGCCGCCAGGAGCACCACGAAGAGAGTGGTCCCTTCGTCGCGGGCGAACGCCTGCAGGCCCCGGGTCAGACCGGCGCCGAGCACGCTCGGGCACACCGCTCCGACGAAGGTCTGGACCGGCGGCCGCGGCCGGTCCGTGGGGAGCGCCAAAGCCTCGTCACCGGCGGCGAGCTGCCGGCGCCAGTAGGCGAGCTGCACCTCGATCTCGCCGCCGGCGAGCCACTCCCGCTGCCAGAGGGCGAAGTCCGCGTACTGCACCGCGACCGGCGGCAGATCCCGCGCCGCGCCCGGCCGACCGGCCCGGTAGAGGGCGTCGAGCTCGCCGATCAGGAGACTGGTCGACCAGCCGTCGAAGACGATGTGGTGGATGGTCAGCAGCAGCACCTGCTCGCGTTCGCCGAGGCGCAGCAGGAGGCCGCGGAGCAGCGGCCCGCGGCGAAGGTCGAACGGCAGGCGGGCCTCGTCGCGGATCAGGCGCTGCATCTCGTCTTCCCGCACCGCCGGGCCGAGCCCCCGCAGATCGACCTCCCGCCAGGGGAGGACCGCCTCGCCGGAGACCACCTGGAACGGCCGCCCCGCCGATTCCTCGAAGGTCGTACGCAGCGCCTCGTGGCGGCGGATCACCGTGAGCAGGCAGGCATGCAGGAGAGAGACGTCCAGCTCTCCGACCAGCCGCACCGCGATAGGGATGTGGTAGGCGGGATTGCCGATCTCCAGGCGATCGAGGAACCAGAGCCTCTGCTGAGCGAAGGAGAGGGGCAGGAGCTCCGTTCCGGCCGGCCGCGGCAGGATCCGGCCCGCCCGCGCCGGCCGCGCCGCGCGCCCCCTGGCCTTGTCGGCGAGCAGCTTCTCGAACAGCGCCCGCTTGGCCGGCGAGAGGGCGTCCACACCTTGCGCGAAGTCGCTCATGGCTCGCTAGAGCTTGCTCAGCTCCTGTTCCGCCTGCTCGTCCGTCAGCGCCGCCAGTTGCGCCAGGATCTCGCGCACCGACTCGTCCTCTCCCTCGCTCTCCGTGGCGGAGATCTCGCGGGCGAGCCCGGCGACGGTGGGGGCCTCGAACATCTTGTGCAACGAAAGGTCGACGCCGAGCTGGTGGCGTACCCGCGCCACCAGGCGGGTGGCGAGCAGGGAGTGCCCACCGAGATCGAAGAAGTTGTCGTCGATGCCGATCTGCTGGATGCCGAGCACCTCTTCCCAGAGGGCGACCAGAGACTCCTCCAGAGGCGTCTCCGGCGCCCGGTAGCGGCTGCGCAGCTCGGGTCTCTGGTGCCTGGAGCCCGTCCCGGCGTCGCCCGCTCCCCCCTGGCGGAGCCAGCGGTCCACGCGCGGCATGAGGTCGCCCGTCGCGACGACCAACTGCCCTTCGACGCCGGACACCACGGCGCGCCGGAACGCCTCCACACTCTCCTCGCGGCCCATGGCGTAGCGGTCCAGGGCGGTCTGCACGCCGTCGTATTTCCGCGTCTCCTCGGGCCACGGGTCCCAGTCGGCGCTGATCCAGCGGCCGCCGCTGCCGCTGCGGCTGGCGGCGAAAGCGTCCATGAACAGGTTGGCCGCCGTGTAGGTCAGATAGCCCAGGCCGCCGAGGACGGCGGCGTTGGAGGACATGAGCAGACGGAAATCGAGATCGCGCCCGGAGAGCGCCTCGTCGAGCACGTAGAGGCCGTAGACCTTGGGTCCGAACTGGGTCTCCGACTCCTCCTGCCCCACATCGGTGACGGCGCGGTAGAGCGACGAGCCGCTGGTGACACCCGCGCAGTGGATCACCCCGTCCAGGCGGCCGAAGCGCTCTTCGGCGTCGGTAAGCAGGGCCAGCATCCCCTCCCGGTCGGCCACGTCGGCCGCCCGCGCCAGCACCTCGGCGCCGGCGCCCTCCATGGCACGGATACGGTGGATGCGCGCGCTCACCCCGTCGCCCACCGGGTGGGCCGCGAGCCAGGCGTCCCACTCCCCGCGCGGCGGCAGGGACGTCCGGCCGCTCAACACCAGGCGCGCCTGGTAGTCCCGGGCCAGGGCCTCGGCGAGCAGGAGGCCGACACCGCCCAAGCCGCCGGTGATCAAGTAGACGCCCTTCTGGCGGAGCGGGTGCTCGCCATCCCCGGCCCCGATCTTCACCGGGTCGAAGCCCTGCGTCCAGCGCTGCGCGCCGCGATAGGCGACCAGCGGCTCGCCGGCCGGAGGCGAGGCCACCTCCGCCGCGAGACGGCCGGCGAGCAAGGACTCCTCGCGGCTCCCCGGCGGCGGCACCGTCACGTCGATCGCGCGGCAGGAGATCTCCTGTCGTTCCTGCGGAATGACCTTGCAGGGGCTGAGGAGAGGGGCCTTCTCCGGACGCACCTCGTCGCACGCCGCGACCGCGCAGAGACGGTCCGCGATCACGGTAACGTGGAGCTCCTCACCGGGGCAGGCCGCCAGAAAGGCTTGCGCGAGGTAGAGCAGACTGTAGTAGCCACACCGCTGCGCGGCACGGAACGCCGCCGGGCCGGAGAGCGCTTCCCCCGCTTCTCCAAGACTGAGCAGGTGAACGGCGCCGCGCGGCGTCAGGCCGGCCGTGCGCAGGCTCGCCAGCAGGTCGACGTAGCCCTGGCGCGCGCCGGGATCGAGCGTGTAGACCCCTTCGCCGTCGCGGCTGAAACGTTCTCCGGGAACCACCCGCACCACGGTCTCTCCGAGCTCGCCGAGCCGGCCAGCCAGCCGCTCTCCCAGGCCCGTGCGGCGGTCCAGGAAGACGAGCCGGCACCCTTTGGGCGCCGCGGCGGCACCCGCCGGCTGCTGCGGCGGCTGCGGCAGGGGCGGCGGCAGGCTCCGCCGCCAGGAGGGGAGGAAGAACCAGTCCGCGATCTCGGGCTCCTTCCCCCGCTCGCCGGGCGCCGCGGCCGCGGCGGCGACCGGATCGATCCAGTAGCGCTGGCGTTCGAACGGATAGGGCGGCAGCGGTACGCGGCGGCGGCCCCGTCCGTGGACAGCCTTCCAGCTCACCTCCACCCCCGCGGCCCAGAGCTTGCCGAGAGCCGACAGGAGTCCCCGCCCCTCCGTCTCGCCGGACTCGGGGAGGGAAGCGACGACCTCGCGCTCCCGGCCGCAAGCGGGATGGCGCCGGACCAGGCGGGTGAGGGACGAGCCGGGGCCGACCTCCAGGAACAGGCGCGATGGATCCTCCAGCAGCGTCCCGAGCCCCTCGGCGAACCGCACGGTGCCGCGCAGGTGACGCCCCCAATAGGCCGGATCGGTCGCCTGCTCCGGGGTGATCCAGGTGCCGGTGAGATCCGAGATCCAGGGGCGCTCGGGAGGGGAAAGCTTGCAGCGCGCCACGGCGGCCGTCAGCGGCTCGATCGCCGGATCCATCAGCGCGGTGTGGAAGGCGTGGGACGTGCGCAGGCGTTTGTGCTCGACGCCGCGCGCGGCAAGCAGGCGGCCGAGCTCCACCACGGCGCCCTCCGGACCGGCGACCACCGTCAGGTCGGCGGCGTTGACCGCGGCCACCTCGCTCCCCGCGGGCAGCAGCTCCAGCACCTCTCCCTCCGGCAGCGAAACGGCGAGCATCGCGCCTCCCGGCTGCCCCTGCATCAGCCGGCCGCGCTCGGCGACGAGCGCCAGCGCGTCCTCCAGAGAGAAGGTGCCGGCGAGGCAGGCGGCGACGTACTCGCCGAGGCTGTGGCCGATCATCGCCTGGGGCCGCACCCCCCACTCCATCCAGAGCCTGGCGAGGGCATACTCCAGGCTGAAGAGGGCCGGCTGCGCCAGGTCGGTGCGCTGCAGGATCTCTTCGGCCTCCGGCCCGCCGGCCGCCGCGGACAGCAGGGAGCGCAGGTCGAGCCCGAGAGACGGCGCCAGGAGGTCGGCGCAGCGGTCGAAAGCCTTGCGGAAGGCCGGATAGCGGCGGTAGAGCTCCGCTCCCATGCCGGTCCGCTGCGCTCCCTGGCCGGTGAAGACAAAGACCACCGGGCGCTCCCCTTCCCTCACCAGCCGGTCATGGAGCCGCCCTGGATCGCCCGACGCCAGGACCTCCGCGGCGTCCTTGAGATCCGTGCAGACGCAGGCGCGCCGGACGTTGAAGCCCTTGCGCCCGACCGCCAGGGTGTAGGCGACGTCGGCGGCGGAGAGCTCCGGGTGCCGGCGGAGGTGCTCCGCGAGCTGCGTCGCGGCACGGCCGAGGGCCGGCTCGCTCCGCGCGGAGAGGACGAGCAGGTGCCCGGTCGGCGCCGGCGCCGCCGGCGGCGGGAGAGGCGCCTCTTCCAGAACGACGTGGACGTTGGTGCCGCCGATTCCGAAAGAGCTCACCCCCATCCGTCGCGGGAACGGGTCGGCCTCCCAGGATCGCAGCTCCGTGTTGACGTAGAAGGGGCTCGCCGCGAAATCGAACTGCGGGTTGGGCTCCTTGAAGTGCAGGCTGGGCGGGATCTGGCGGTGCCGCAGCGAGAGCACTCCCTTGATCAGGGACGACATGCCGGCGGCGGCATCCAGATGGCCGAGGTTGGTCTTCACCGAGCCGATGGCGCAGTAACACCGCCGCGCGGCGCCCGGATCGAGGGCCTTGGCCAGGGCGCGCAGCTCGATGGGATCGCCGAGATGGGTGCCGGTGCCGTGCGCCTCGATGACGCGGATCGTCTCCGGCTCGACCCCCGCGTCCGCCAGCGCTTCGAGGATGACGTCGGCCTGCCCCTGGACGCTCGGCGCGGTGAAGGAGGCCTTGCGCGCCCCGTCATTGTTCGCCGCGGAGCCCCGGAGGACGGCCCAGACCTCATCGCCGTCGGCCAGGGCGTCTTCCAGCCGCTTCATCACCACGACGCCCAGGCCGCTGCCGAAAACCGTGCCGCGGGCCGCCGCGTCGAAGGCCCGGGTGTGGCCGTCGGCCGAGAAGACGCCGCCCGGCTGATACAGGTAGCCGGTGCGTTGCGGGACGTTCACGGCGACACCGCCGGCGATGGCCATCTGGCACTCGTCGATGAGCAGGCTCTGGCGGGCGAGGTGGACGGCGACCAGCCCGGTGGAGCAGGCGGTGTGCACCGCGTAGCTGGGGCCGCGCAGGTTGAGCTTGTAGGAGACTCGGCTGGCGAGGAACGCCAGGTCGTTGCCGAGACCGACCTGGAAAGGGTCCAGGTCGCCGAGCGCCGCGCGGTTCGAGAAGAGATTGAAGATGTAGGTGTTGGTCCGCGCTCCGGCGAACACGCCGATCGCCCCCGGATACCGCTCGGGGTCGTAGCCGGCCCGCTCCAGGGCCTGCCACGAGCACTCGAGAAACAGGCGCTGCTGCGGATCGATGACCTCGGCCTCACGCGGGCTGAAACCGAAAAAGGCCGCGTCGAAGAGGTCGGCGTCTTCCAGGCAGGCGGCGGCACGGACGAACGCCGGGTCGTCGGGCGGCGGCGCGCCGAAGCTCGAGGGCTCGAGCTCTCCGTCCCCCAGGAAGGTGACCGATTCGACGCCCTGGCACAGATTGTCCCAGAGCTGATCGGCATCCCGCGCGCCGGGAAACCGGCAGGCCATGCCGATGATGGCGATTTCGGAGCCGTTCCAGCTCCGCTCTTCGGCTCCACTCATGGTTGCAGCTCTCCTTCAAAGCGCCTGCTCTCGTCCCCTTCGGGCTCACCGCTCTCGGCGAGACCGGTGCGGCGGTCGCTCCGGCGGAGCCGCAGCTCGCGCTGGAACGACTTGCGGGAGACCATCCGCTCGTCCCGCGTCCCGTCGTCTTCCTCCTGCGCCGCCGCGGGCTCCAGGAGACGGGCGAGGGCGCGCACGGTGACCCCTTCGTAGAGGTTCGTCACCGGCACCTCGCACCCCATCTCGCGGCGCAGGCGATCGATGGTCTGCACGGCGAGGAGCGAATCGCCGCCGAGGGCGAAGAAGTTATCCTGCACGCCGACCCGCTCGATCCCCAGGGAGGTCTGCCAGATCCCGGCGATCCTTTGCTCGAGCTCCGTCCCCGGCGCCACGAACACCGTCTCGAGCTCGGGGCGGGGGTGCAAGGCCGCCGCGGCCGGCGGCTCAGCCGTCTTCGCGGTATCTGAAGCGTCCGCGGCCTCCCAGGTATTGGCGCCGGCGGCGGGCCGGCGCTCGATCCAATGCCTGGCCCGTTCATAGGGATAGCCGGGGAGGCGGACGCGGCGCCGCCGCTCGCCCGCCTGGAGTCCCCGCCAGTCGATCTCGACGCCGCGCGTCCAGAGGCTCCCCACCGCGGCGAGGAGGGACGCCTGATCCGGCAGCTCCGCGGCAGGGGCGAGGGCGGTGACCAGGCTCTCCGGTCTCACCCCGGGATGATGGCGGGCGAGCTGGCTCAACGTCTTGCCGGGGCCGGTCTCGACGAGGAGCCGGCGCGGCTCGCGGAGCAGCTCGTCGAGGCCCATCGCGAAGCGCACCGGCCGGCGCATCTGCCGCCCCCAGTATTCGGGATCGACGGCCTCCTGCGGCGTGATCCAGGTGCCGGTCAGATTGGACACGAAGGGGATCGCGGGGGGGCGCATCTCCACGTGCGCCAGGAGCCCGGTGAAGCGCTCGACGACCGGCTCGACCGCCGGAGAATGGAAGGCGTGCGCGGTCTGGAGCCGCCGCGTGCTGCACCCGTCGTCGGCCAGCCGGCGCTCGAGGTCCTCGATCGCGGCGAGCGGGCCGGCCACGACAGAGCGGGCGAGCCCGTTGACGGCGGCGAGAGCCAGCCCGCCGCCGGTGCCCAGCCAGGGCTCGACGTCCTCTTCCGAGAGGGGGACCGCCAGCATGGCGCCGGCGGGAAGCTCCTGCATCAAGCGGCCCCGGGCGGCCACCAGGCGCACCGCGTCCTCGCGCGAAAAGACGCCGGCCACACAGGCGGCGGCGTACTCGCCGAGGCTGTGGCCGAGCAGCGCCGCGGGCCGGACTCCCCAGCTCTCCAGGAGGCGCGCCAGGGCGATCTCAACCAGGAGCAGGGCCGGCTGGGCGACCTCGGTCCGCGCCAGGAGACGCGCCGCCTCGCCCGGCTCCAGCCGGCCGGCGAGGAGAGCGCGCAGGCCGCCGCCGGCCTCCTCGGGCAGGGCCGCGGTGCCCTGGTCGATCTCGGCGCGGAAGAACGGCTCGGCGGCATACAAGCCGGCCGCCATGCCGGCCGATTGGGCGCCCTGCCCGGGAAAGAGGAAAGCCACGGATGGATCGCCCTTGACCGGCGATCCATCCAGCCAGCCGTGCGGCCGGCGCAGCGCTTCGACGGCATGCTCCCGGCCGCGGCAGACCACCGCGCGCCGCCGCTCGAAGGCGCGGCGGCCCCTTTGCAAGGTGAACGCGGCATCGGCCAGCCCCGGTCCGTCGAGCTCGGTCCGTGCCTCCAGGCAGGCCGCCAGATCGGCGGTGGCCGCGGCGAGGGCCGAGCCCGTGCGAGCCGACAGGACGAGGAGCTGCCAGGGGCGCGACGGGCTCCCGCCCGGGGCGGGCGGCGCCTCCTCCAGGACCACGTGGGCGTTCGTGCCGCCGACGCCGAAGGCGCTGACCGCAGCCCGCCGGGGCTCCTCGGTCCGCGGCCACTCCCGAAGCTCCGCGTTGACGAAGAACGGGGTGGCGGCGAAGTCGATCTCGGGGTTGGGAGCGGTGAAGTGGAGGCTCGGCGGGATCCGCTCGCGCTCCAGGGAGAGGACGGCCTTGATCAGGCCGGCGACTCCCCCGGCGGCGTCCAGGTGGCCGACGTTCCCCTTGATCGAGCCCAGCGCGCAGAAACCGCACCGGTCGGTCCCGGCGCGGTAGGCCCGGGTGAGCGCCTGGACCTCCACCGGATCGCCCAGCGGCGTGGCGGTGCCGTGCGCCTCCACGTAGCCGATGGCCGCCGGGGAGATCCCCGCATTGGCCACCGCCTCGGCGATCACGCTCGCCTGCCCCTCGACGCTCGGGGCGGTGTAGCCCACCTTCCGCCCGCCGTCGTTGTTGACCGCGACACCGCGGATCACCGCCCGCACCGCATCGCCGTCGGCGAGCGCGTCGCGCAGCCGCCGGAGGACGACCACGCCGGCGCCGCTGCCGAAGATCGTCCCCCGCGCCGCGGCGTCGAACGGGCGGCAACGGCCGTCCGGCGACATCATCCCCCCCTCGACGAAGCGGTAGCCGCCACGCAGGGTGGCGTTGACCGACACCCCGCCGGCGAGCGCCAGGTCGCACTCTTCCTCGAAGAGCTTCTGGCAGGCCAGGCCGATCGCGACCAGCGAGGTCGAGCAGGCGCTCTGCACCGTGTAGCTCGGGCCCTGCAGGTTGAGCTTGTAGGCGACGCGGGTGGTGAGGAAATCGCCCGCGCTCGCGATGTTGAGCTGCACCGGCTCCAGGGTGGACAGCAGGCGCGGATCGCTCAACAGATGGAGAAGCAGATACGTATTGAGCGTCGCGCCGGCGAAGATTCCCACCGGGCCCGGGGGGCGCACCGGATCGTATCCGGCGTCCGCCAGGGCGTCGGCGGAGCATTCGAGGAGCAGGCGGTGCTGCGGATCGGTGATCTCGGCCTCGCGGTGGCTCATGTCGAAGAACGCCGCGTCGAACATCTCGACGTCCGCGGGGAACGCCTCCGCCGGGACGAAGCCCGGATCGTCCGCCAGGACGGGATCGACGCCGCGGGCGAGCACCTCCTCGCGCGCGAGGAAACGGATCGACTCCACGCCGTTGCAGAGGTTGTCCCACAGCTCGTCGACGTCGCGAGCGCCGGGAAAGCGGCCCGCCATGCCGATGACGGCGATCTCGGAGCCGTCCAGCCGGCCGCTCACGGGAGCTGCTCCACCGGGACCTGCTCTTCGAGCCCGGCCCGCTGCCGGTTGTCGCGCCGCCGCGCTCCACGGCGGCTGCTCTCTTCGAAAGCCTCCTCCGGCGGCGTCTCCCCCGCCACCAGCAGGCGGGCAAAGGCGCGCACCGTCGGTCCCTCGAAGAGCTTGACCATCGCGATCTCCGTGCCGAGCTCCCGCTTCAGGCGCGAGACCACTTTGAGACCGATCAGGGAGTTGCCGCCGAGGTCGAAGAAGTTGTCATCGATCCCTATGTCCTCGACTCCGAGGAGCTGACACCACACCGCCGCGATGCGCTCCTCGATCTCGTTGGTCGGGGCCGCGGTGGCCGTCCGCAGCCCGGCGCGCACCGCCGGCGCGCCCGCGGGCTTCTCGCCGGCCGTACCCGCCCCCACCCACAGAGCGAGCCGGGCCTCGAGCGGACCGGTCGAAACGACGATCTGGCCGGCCGGGACCTGCTCGATGACGCGACGGAGGGCGTCGAGGCTCTCCGCCGGGCTCATCGAATAGCGGTCCATGCTCGTCTGCAGGGAGCCCAGCCGGTTGCCGGCGGCGAGCTGCCAGCCGTCCCAATCGACGCTGATCCAGGGCGTGCCGCCGGCCGGCCGCTCCAACGCCGCGAAGGTGTCCATGAACTGGTTGGCCGCCGCGTAAGCGCTCGCGCCGATGCCGCCCAGGATCGAGGCGTTCGACGAGAAGAGGAGGCAGAAATCGAGCGGCTCCCGCGCCGCCAGGATCTCCTCCAGCACGTAGAGGCCGTGCACCTTGGCGTGAAAGTGGCGCTCCGCCTCCTCCCGGTCGATCTCCGGAATCAGCTTGACGGTCTTCTCGCCGCTGTAGCCGGCGAGATGGATGATGCCGTGGAGGGCGCCGAAGTGGGCCGTGGCGCGTTCGACAGCGGCCCGCATCAGCTCCCGGTCGGCGACATCGGCGGTGACCACCAGCACCTCGGCGCCCAGAGCCTCCAGGGCACGCAGACGGCCGATCCTCACCGCCACCGGATCGTCTCCACCGTTTCCGCCAGATTCGGCGAGACAGCGGTCCCAATCGTCCCGCTCCGGGAACGGCGAGTGGGTCACGAAGACCAGGCGCGCCGCGAACGACCGCGCGAGGTCCTCGGCGACGAGGAGCCCGAGACCGCCCAGGCCGCCGGTCAACAGGTAGGTTCCGCCCTGGCGCAGGCTCCGCGCTCCGGCGGCGCCGCGCTCCAGGCGGACCCGCTCGAACCCCTGGAGCCAACGGCGCGCGCCGCGCCAGGCGATGACGGCATCCGGCCGGCCGGCGACCAGCTCCGCGAGGACGCGCCCGGCGGCTTCCCGGCTGGCGGGGGCGTTTGGCGCGACGTCGATCGCCTGCACCCTGATTTCGGTGCTCTCCTGCGGGATCACTTTGCAGGGGCCGAGGAGGACCGAGCGCTCGGGCAGCGGGCGATCCGCGCCGTCCACGGAATGGAGCCGCTCGGAGACCACCAGCAGCCGGCAGGGCCTCCCCGCGCCCACCTCGGCGAGGGCCCGGGCGAGGGCGAGCAGGCTGAAGAAGCAGCGGTCCTGGGACGCCCGGAAGCCGGCGCTTCCCGCGGCCGGCGGCTCCTCCCCCAGGCTCAGGAGGTGGAGCACCGCGGCGGGATAGAGATCCTCCGCGGCAAGGCCGGCCAGGAGGTCCGCGGACTGGCCGGCGGCCGCCAGATCGAGGCGGTGTTCGCGGGCGGAGATCCGCTCGGGACCGCTCCCCGGGCGGCCGGGGCGCACCAGCACGACGGTCGCCCCGTCGTCCGCAAGGCGGCCCAGCAGCTCGCGGGCGAGCGGCGGAGCCATCTCGTCCCCTGCATCGGCGAGCACCAGGATGCATCCCAGCGCCGCGAGCTCGCCCGGCCGCGGCGCCGGGGGCGGCAGGCTCGGTTTCCAGGCGGGCAGGTAGAACCAGTCGTTCACGTCGGGCGCCTTGTCCAGGCTGCGGCGCGGCGCCGCGTTGGCGGGCGGCGGGTCGATCCAGCAGCGCTGGCGGGCGAACGGATAGGTCGGCAGGGGCACCCGCCGCCGCGGCCGGGCGTGGAAAGCCTTCCAGTCGATCCGCAGGCCGGCGAGCCACAGCTTCCCCAGCGCCGCGAGCACGGCCTCGGAATCGGAGACCCGCTCGTTGGCGTGGCGCATGGTCGGCACGATGACCCGTCCGGACCGGGCTCCGGCCTGCCCCTGCGCCAGGGTCGACAGGCCACGGCCCGGACCGACCTCGACCAACGCCCAGTCGGGATCGGCCAGCAACTCGCGGATGCCGTCGCCGAAGCGGACCGTCTGGCGGAGATGGCGGACCCAGTAGGAAGGATCGGTCACCTCGTCCGCGGTGGCCCAGGTGCCGGTCACGTTGGAGATGAAGGGGAGCTTCGGCGGCCGCAGGTCCAGCCGCTCCAAGAAGCGCAGGAACGGCTCCAGGATCGGCTCGACGAGCGGCGAGTGGCCGGCGGCGGCGATCTGCACCCGGCGGAATTCGATCTCCTCCTCTTCGAGCCGGGCCGCCAGGGCGTTCACCTCCCCCATCGCCCCCGAGACGACGCACTGCGCCGGACCGTTCACGGCGGCGATCGACAGCCCGCCGCCGGACCGCTCGATCCACCTCCGCGCCTCCGCCTCCGGCAGCGGGACGCTGAGCATGGCGCCGCTCGGCAACTGCTCGAGCAGCCGGCCGCGCGCGACCAGCAGGGCGAGCACGTCCTCCAGCCGGAAGACCTCGGCCAGGCAGGCCGCGACGTACTCGCCGAGGCTGTGGCCGATCAGGGCCTGCGGGCGGATCCCCCACGACATCAGCAGCCTGGCCATGGCGTACTCGACGCTGAACAGGCAAGGGAGGGCGAGCGCGGTGCGCTTCATCCGCTGCGCCGCTTCCTCCGCCTTCTCCGGCGCCGGCAGCAGAAACTCCCGCACGTCGAACCCGAGCTCGCGGCGGAGCACCGCCACGCAGCGGTCGATCTCAGAACGGAAGACCGGCTCCTCCCGGTAGAGGTCGGCGCCCATGCCGGGGTACTGGGTGCCGCCACCGGGGAAGAGGAAGACGACCGGGCGGTCGTCCTCCTCTTCGCGGGCGGTCCAGACCCCCGCCGTGTCGAGCCCGGCCAGGCGCGCGCCGGCCTCGGCGAGCCCGCCGCAGAGGACGGCGCGGCGCCAGGCGAACCGCTTGCGGCCGGCCTGGAGGGTGTAGGCCACGTCGGCCAGGGCGCCCTCGTCCAGCCCTTCCAGGTGCTCGCGGAGGGCGGCGGTCGCCTGCTCCAGCTCCTCCTCGGTGCGCGCGGAGAGCGGCAGGATCTGCAAGGGCCTGCCCGCCCCGGCGCCCGGCGGCGCCTGGGGCGACGGCGGCGCCTCTTCGAGGATGACATGCGCGTTGGTGCCACCGATGCCGAACGAGCTCACACCGGCCCGCCGGGGCGCCGTGCCGCGCCGCCACTCCACCCGGAGGGAGGGGACGTAGAACGGGCTGGCCGCGAGGTCGAGCTTGGGGTTCGGCACCTCGAAGTGGAGGCTCGGCGGGATCTCCCCGTGGCGCAGCGCGAGGACCGTCTTGATCAGCCCGGCCACCCCGGCCGCGGCGTCGAGGTGGCCGATGTTGGTCTTCACCGACCCCAGGGCGCAGGAGCCCCGGGGCACGGCGGGGCCGAACACCTTGGACAGCGCGGCGACCTCGAGCGGATCGCCGAGCGCGGTGCCGGTGCCGTGCGCCTCGACGTAGCCGATGCTCTCCGGCTCCACGCCGGCGATGGCCTGCGCCCGCGCGATCACCTCCGCCTGGCCGTCGACCCCGGGGGCGGTGAACCCGACCTTGACCGAGCCGTCGTTGTTGATCGCCGAGCCCTTGATGACCGCGAGGACGGTGTCGCCGTCCGCAACGGCATCGGCCAGCCGCTTGAGCACGACCACACCGGCGCCGCTGCCGAACAGGGTCCCCTGGGCGCGGGCGTCGAAGGCCCGGCAGTGCCCGTCGGGAGACGACACTCCTCCCTCCTCGTAGAAATAGCCCCAGCGCTGCGGCACCTGGACCGAGACCCCGCCGGCCAGCGCCATGTCGCACTGGAAGCTGAGGAGCGCTTCGCAGGCCAGGTGCGTGGCGACCAGGGAGGTCGAGCAGCCCGTCTGGATGTCGAGGCTCGGCCCCTTGAGGTTCAGGTGGTACGACACCCGGGTGCTCAGGAAGTCCTTGTCGGTGCCGATCATCAACTGGAAGCTGTCCTCGGCCAGGCTGAGCCCCGGGTTGGGGATGAGGTTGAACAGGAGGTAGCTGCTCATGCTCATCCCGGCGTAGACGCCGACCAGCCCTTCCGTCTCGCCGGGGTTGTAGCCGGCGTTCTCCAGCGCCTGCCAGGCGCACTCCAGGAAGATCCGCTGCTGCGGATCGAGGAGCGCGGCTTCCCGCGGCGAGTAGCCGAAGAAGCCGGCGTCGAACCGGTCGGCCTCCGCGAGCACCGGCGCGGCGCGGACGAAATGGGGCGCCCGCACGGCGGCGGGGTCCGCCCCCAGAGCTGTCAGCTCCTCCGGCGTGAAGAAGGTGACCGACTCGACCCCGTCCCGCAGGTTCTGCCAGAGCTCGGCGAGATTCCGCGCTCCCGGCAGGCGCCCGGCCATGCCGACGATGGCAATGTCGTGCTCGTTCGAGTCGCTCATGACGTCTGGATCTTCTCCATGGCCCGCTGCTGCAGCCGGCGGCGCCCCTGCTGCTGGCGCAGGGCGCGCTCCCGGCTCTCCCCCAGGGAGAAGCCGGCCTGGTCTCCCTCCCGCAGGTAGCGGGAGAGGGCGCTGATGGTGGGGTGCTCCAGGAGCTTGACGAGCGGGAGGTCTCTCTCGACCACCTCGCGCAGGCGGCTGTGGACCTGCGCCATCAGCAGGGAGTGGCCGCCGAGGTCGAAGAAGTTGTCGTCCACCCCGACGGTTTCGAGGGCGAGCACCTCGCGCCAGATCTCCGCGATCCGCCGTTCGAACGGGGTGCGGGGCGCCACGAACGCGGAGCGCCCCTCGACGCGGGCGGCGTCGGGAGCCGGCAGCGCGCGGCGGTCGATCTTGCCGTTGGGCGTCCGCGGCAGATCCGCGAGCACCATGAAGAAGGCGGGCACCATCGCCTCGGGCACCCGGCCGCGGAGGAAGTCGCGGAGCTCCTCGCCCGCGGGGGTACCGGTATCGTCCGGCACGACGTAGGCGCCGAGGCGGACCTCCCCTCCCGCCGCGGGGAGCACCTTGACGGCCACCTCCCGCACGGCCGAATGCTCGCCGAGGTGCGCCTCGATCTCTTCGAGCTCGATGCGGACGCCGCGGATCTTGACCTGGCGGTCGGTGCGGCCGCGGAATTCGAGGGCGCCGTCCGCCCTCCAGACGCCGAGGTCGCCCGTCCGGTAGAGACGGCCTCCCGGCCGGCCGGCGAAGGGGTCCGGAATGAAGCGCTCGGCGGTGAGGCCGGGTTGGTTGCGGTACCCCGCCGCCACGCCCTCGCCGCCGATGCAGATCTCTCCCGCCACTCCCAGCGGCAGGAGGTGGCAGGAACGGTCGAGGACATGGATCTCGGTGTTCGCGATCGGCCGCCCCAGCGGGACGGCCAGCCCCACCTCTCCGCTCACCTCCAGGGCCGCCGACCAGATCGTGGTCTCGGTCGGCCCGTAGACGTTGATCAGGCGCGCGGGCAGCGCTTCCTGGATCTGGCGGGCCAGTGCCGGCGGCAGCGCCTCGCCGCCGAGCAGCAGGGTGCGCAGCGGCCGCAGGCTCTCCAGGGAGCCGGCCTCCAGCGCGATCATCCGCAGCATGGAGGGGGTGCACTGGAAGAGGGTCGGCCGGTGGCGCTCCATCTGCGCCGCCAGGGAGTACGAGGTCTCCCGGCCCGCCGTGGCCGGCTCATCCCGCGCATTGGCGCGCCGCGCCACCTCGGCCAGGCGCGGCAGGCTCGCCAGCACCTCGTCGTCCGCGATGCCGAAATCGATCAGGCAGGCCACCTCACCGATCCCCAGGGCGCGCAGCGCCTCCACCTTTTCCAGGCACTGCTCGACGGTGCCGAACAGGCCGCTCGTCTCGAAGTAGCGGTCGCAGGCGAAGGCGAGCAGATCGTCCATGTCCCGCGGGCTCATCTCTTCGAGCTTCAGGGGCAGGCCGAGGCTCCCGATCAGGTTGCGGATGAGGCCCACCGACGAGCGCAGGTACTCGATGAACGGCCCGCGCACGGTCGCGCGCACGGACTCGCGGTCTTCGCCGACGAAGGTGTGGAGCATGAGGGTCACCGTTCCACCCTCCCGGGAGAGGCCGCTCCGCTCGCGGGCGTCCCGGTAGAGCCGGACCTTGGCGGCGACGTCGTCGAAGCTCTGGCCGAGCAGATGGGTGAGGACGTTGGCGCCGATCTCCCCGGCCTTGACGAAGGTCTCGGCGTTGCCGGCCGAGGTGATCCAGATCGGCAGCTCCGGTTGCAGCGGGCGCGGCAGGATGCCGATCTCGACCTCGCTGCCGGAGCCGCCGGGGAGCCGCACCTTTTCACCGCGCCAGAGACGGCGGACCGTCTCGACGCCGCGGAAGAGCACCTCTTTGCGATCCGTGTAGCTCTGCGGCGCGAAGACGAAGTCGTCGGCGTGCCAGCCGGAGGCGAAGGCGATCCCGGCGCGCCCTCCCGAGAGGTTGTCGACGACCGACCACTCCTCGGCCACCCGGATCGGGCTGTGCAGAGGGAGCACGACGCTGCCGGCACGGATCTGCAACCGCTCGGTGGCGACCGCCAGGGCACCGGCGGTCACCGAGGGGCTCGGATAGGGACCGCCGAAGGCGTGGAAATGGCGCTCCGGAGTCCACACCGCCGTCATGCCCGCGCGGTCGGCGAAGCGGGCTCCTTCGAGGAGGAGCCGGTACTTGTCCCGCTGCCCTTCGCTGTTGCTGCTGGCGAAGTAGAACAGGCTGAAGTCCAGGGGCCGCCGGGGCTCGTCCTTGGCCCGGCCGGTCACCGCCGCGGCCCGGGAGGTGGGCTGCTCTCCCATCAGGACCACCTTGGCGCCACGGCCGAGCGGCCAGAGCAGCTCCAGCACCGAGATGTCGAACGCGATGCTGGTCACCGCGAGCATCGTGTCGCCGGGACCGCATCCCACGACCGCATCCATGCCGGCGAAGAAGTTGACGACGGTCCGGTGCGGCACGACGACCCCTTTGGGTCGCCCGGTCGAGCCGGAGGTGTAGATGAGGTAGGCGGGGTGAGCGGGGGACGTCCGGCTCAGTGCCCGCCCGCGGCTCTCCCCGGCGGGGGGGGAGTCGAGGAAGATCGGCCTCGCGCTGCCGGCGGGGAGCCGGGAAGCCAGCCCGGTGCGGGTCACGATCCGCCGCGCCCCGGAGTCCTCCAGGCTGTGCGCGATCCGCGCTTCCGGATAGGAGGGATCGAGCGGCAGGTAGGCGCCGCCCGATCGGAGGATCCCCAGCATCCCGACGACCATCCCGGCCGAGCGCTCGACGAAGAGGCCCACCGGCTCCCCCGGGACCACGCCGGCGTCGACCAGCCATTGGGCCAGTTGGGCCGCCCGGCCGGCGAGCTCGCCGTAGGTCAGCGAGTGGTCCTCGAAGACGAGCGCCGGGGCGTCGGGAGCGCGCTCGGCCCAGGCCTCGAAAGTCTCGTGGACGCAGAGGTCCCGGGGCACGGGCACGGCGGTCTGGTTGAGCTCCGCCAGCAGATGGTCCCGCTCGGCCGCGCTCAGCAGGGGGAGCTCGCTGAGCGGCCGCTCCGCTCCACCCGCCACCCCGCCGAGAAGGCTGACGAAATGCCCGAGCATGCGCTCGGCGGTCGCGGCGTCGAACAGGTCGCTCGCGTACTGGCAGAGGAGCGCCAGCTCGCCGTCGACCTCCGCCGCCACCAGCATCAGCTCGAACTGGGACGCCTGCGGCGAGAGCGGAGCAACCTCGAAGGACCAGCCGCCGATCTCGGCGCGGGCACCGGTGGCGCCGGCGGCGAAGGCCTCCAGCCCCCGGTACGCCTCGGCCGGAGAGCGCAGGAAGTTGAAGCTCGCCTCGACCAGCGCCGAGCGCCCCGTCTCCCGCGCCGGATTCAGCCGCTCGGTCAGCAGGGCAAAGGGGTAGTCCTGGTGCGCGAAAGCGTCGAGCGCCCCTCGCCGGACGCGCTCCAGGAGCTGGGCGAACGCAGGCTCGCCGCCGAGATCAGTGCGCACCACCAGGAGGTTGACGAAGTAGCCCACCACCGGGAAGAGCCGGCGGTCCGCCCGCCCGGAGCAGGGGGAGCCGACGGCGATGTCCTGCTGCCCCGTCCAGCGCATCAGCAGCGCCTGGAACGCGGCGAGGAGCGTCATGTAGAGGGTGGCGCCGCAGGACCGGCCCAGGGCGGCCAGGGCCTCCGTGGTCTCAAGGCCGATCCGTACCCGGCAGGAGTCGCCCCGGAAGGTCGCGGCGGCGGGCCGCGGGCGATCGAAGGGGAGGTCGAGACCGGAATGCCCGGTGCCCAGGCGCTGCCGCCAGAAGTCCCACAGCTCGTCCCCGCGGCGCCCGGCGATCATCCGGCGCTGCCAGTCGACCCAGTCGCCGTAGGAGAGCGGCAGCGGAGCGAGGCGGGCGGGCTCTCCCGCCGTCTCTGCGCGGACCAACCTGCCGAGCTCGTCGAGCAGGGTGGCGAGCGACCAGAAGTCCGCCACGATGTGGTGAACGGCCAGGAGGAGCGTCCACCGGCCTTCTCCCCGGCGGAAGAGGCGGACGCGTAGGAGCGGTCCGGTCTCCAGGGAGAAGGGGCGCCAGGCGTCGCCGGCGATCCGTGCTTCGAGCTGGCCGGCGCTCCAATCGCGGGCGTCCTCCACGTCGAAATCCGGCCACAGCCGCGGGTGGATTCGCTGCACGGCGTCACCGCGGTCGCTCGGGAAGGTGGTGCGCAGGGCCGCATGGCGGTCGCTCAGGGCGCGCAACGCCCGGCCGAAGGCCGCCGGATCGAGATCGGCGCTCAGCTCGGCCGCCGCGGCGATGTTGTACGCGACGCTTTCGGGATCCACCCGGTGCAGGAACCATAGGGCCTGCTGGCCGTAGGAGAGCGGCAGATCTCCCCCGCCCGCGGCCAGTGGCGCGAGCGGCGGCCCGGACGGGGCGGCGGGAGCCGCGCCGGCGCTGAGAAACAGGCCGGCGATCTCCTCGAGACCCCGCGCCTCCAGGAGGGAGACCAGGGGGACCTCGACGCCGAGCTCGGCTTCGAGCTCGACTTTCAGGTTCGCCGCCATCAGCGAGTCGAGCCCGAGCGCCGCGAGGGGTCTCTCGGCGCTCAGGAGGCGCGGCTCGGTCCCCAGAGCCCGCGCGATCTTCGTCCGCAGGAGCGACTGGAGCCCACCGGCAGAGTCTGCATCCTCAGGCTCCGGAAGCTCAGGTTCCCGCGCGGTCGCGGCCTCCACGGCCACGGTTTCGAGCCGGCCCTCCAGAAAGGCGCGCCGGCAGGCGTGGCGCTGGACCTTGCCGCTCGAGGTCTTGGGGAGGCTGCCGGCCTGGATCAACACCACCTGGTGGACGTGGATCTCGTGCTCCCCGGAGACCGCCTCCCGGAGGGCCTGCGCCACCGCCTGCGGGTCGAGGTCCGCGCCCCGTTCCACCTCCTGGACCAGGACGAGGCGTTCCTCGCCCTCCACCTCCACGGTGAACGCCGCGCCGCACCCCGGCCGTAGAACGGGAGCGCTGCGCTCGGCCGTCAGCTCCAGGTCCTGCGGGTAGTGGTTGCGGCCGCGGACGATGATGAGGTCCTTGCTGCGCCCGGTGACGAACAGCTCTCCCGCCTCCAGGAAGCCCAGGTCGCCCGTGCGCAGGAACGGTCCCTCGCCGCTGGCGAGACGGGCGCCGAAGGTCTCCGCGCTCGCCTCCGGACGCTCCCAGTAGCCCCCCGCCACCGCGGGTCCGGCGACCCAGATCTCCCCCACCTCTCCATCCGCGCAGGGCAAAAGGGTATGGGACGACACCACCGCGACCGTCTGCCCGCCCTGGGAGCGGCCGCAGCCGACCAGCCGGACGCGCGGGGTTTCCGCCGCCGCCGCCACCGCGCGGTGCTGCTCCAGGGATCGCGCGTCCAACTCGCGCACCACCGGCGCGGCGCTCCGGTCCCCGCCGCTGACGAGCAGGGTCGCCTCGGCCAGGCCGTAGCAGGGATAGAAGGCCTCCCGGCGGAAGCCGTACGGTGCGAAGGCGGCGGCAAAGCGGTCCAGGGTGTCCGCCCGCACCGGCTCCGCGCCGTTGAACGCGACCTGCCAGCGGCTCAGGTCGAGCCCTCTCCGCGCCCCCTCGGCGATCCGGCGGACGCAAAGCTCATACGCGAAGCTCGGACCGCCGCTGGTCGTCGCCCCGTAGGCGGAGACGGCGCGCAGCCAGCGGACCGGGCTTTGCAGGAAGGCGAGGGGGGACATCAGGACGCACGGAGCCCCCACGTAGAGCGGCTGGAGGACGTTCCCGATCAGCCCCATGTCGTGGTAGAGGGGAAGCCAGCCGGCGATGACCGACTCCGCGGACTGCTCGAACGCGACGCGGATCATCTCCTCGTTGGCCAGCAGGTTGCCGTGGGTGATCACCACCCCCTTCGGCGTGGAGGTCGATCCGGAGGTGTACTGGAGGAAGGCCACCGCCTCTCTCTCCGCGCCCGAATCCTGCCAGCCGCCGGCCGGCTCCGCCGGCAGCTTGTCGGTGGCCAGCCAATCCAGGCCGGCGAGCTCCGCGGGACGGGCGTCCCGCCCCGACCAGCGGGCGGCGAGGGCCGAGGTGGTGAGGACGATGGCGGGCCGGGAGTCCTCGACGATGCCGCGCAGCCGCCCCGACTCGTGCCGTGGCCGCGGCGGATAGGCTGGCACCGCGACGACCCCGGCGTAGAGGCAGCCGAAAAACGCGGCGATGAATTCCAGCCCCGAGGGATAGAGGAGGAGGGCGCGCTCGCCGCGGCCCACCTCGCGGCGCAGGCGGACCGCGATGGCCCGTGCCTGCCGGTCGAGATCGCCGTACGTGATCCGCGCGGACTCCTGCTCACCGTTGGCCAGGAACGAATAGGCCCAACGATCCGGTGTCTCCTGAGACCGGCCGCGCAGCAATTCGCCCAGATCCTGGACGGCGCCGGCGTTCATGCCATCGCCGCCGATTCCGCGTTTCCCGCGTTGTCCCCGCTCTGGACCGTGGTCCGCTCCAGCTCCGCGGCCCGCGACGGCCCGGCCACCGGAACCGGCGACAGGGTCAGGAGCCGGCTGCTCCACAGCTCCACGACCTCGCGGATGATCGCTTCGGCGTCCTGCCAGGCCGAGCCGTCGAAATGCAGCAGGTCCTCCAGGGAGGTCCGGCCGTCGACCTTCTCCAGCAGCGCGAACAGCGGGCGGGAGAGCGGCCACGGGCGCCGGCCCGGGGAGTTGCTGCCGATCCGGAAGGTGCTCGACCAGCCGGCGGCTTCCGGGGAGAAGGTCCGTGCCTCGTGCACCTCAACGTGGCGCGGCAGGGCGGGGTACAGCTTCAGGTAGTCGGTCCACGCGGCGTCGCGCTTGCGCACTACGTAGTCGCCGGCCACCAGACCGTTGAGCCTGGTGGTCAGGAAACAGACGACCGAGTCGCGCACCGAGTCGACGATGGGCTCCGCATTGTTGTTGAAGGACGTGTTCAGCACCACCGGCACCCCGGTCCGCCGCCCGAACTCGTCGATCAGCCGCCAGTACCGCTCATTGGTCTCCCGCGAGACGGTCTGGATGCGCGCCGAGCCGTCGACGTGGGTGACGGCCCCGAGGAGCTCCCTCTTGTCTTCCCGGACGCTCACGGTGAACACCATGAAGGGGAGCTCGGAGACCCCCGCCGGCAGGTCGAAGAAGTCGCGCGCTCTTTCCACGAGCACCGACGGAGCGAAAGGCCGGAAGGCCTCGCGCTTCTTGACCATGGCGTTGATGATGTCCTTGTTCGCCGCCGGCCGCGGGTCCGCGACGATGCTGCGGTTGCCCAGGGCGCGCGGGCCGAACTCCGAGCGCCCCTGGACCCAGCCCAGCACCTGCCCCTCGGCGAGCAGGTCCGCCGCCGCCGCGCAGACGTCGGGCACCCGCTCGAAGTCGACGAAGCTCGACCAGAGGCGGAGCTCGCCCGCCACCTCGTCCGCGCCGCCGGTGTCGCTGCCCCAGTAGACGTGGGAGAGTTGCGGCTTCACCTCTCCCTTCTCCTCCTGCGCCCAGACGGCGAGCGCCGCCCCCAGCGCGCACCCGGCGTCGTGCGAGGCGGGCTGCACGAAGACGCCTTCGAACAGGCCGGAGTCGAGGATCTTGCCGTTCATGGTGCAGTTGTGGGCCACCCCGCCGGACAGGCACAGATACCGCTGCCCGGTCACCTCCCGGTAGTGGCGCAGGACGTGGAAGACGATCTCCTCCAGCGACCGCTGCAACGCGGCGGAGATGTCCATGTGCGCCTGGGTGATCGGCTCCCACGGACGGCGCGGCGTCACCACCTTGAAGAGCGCCGGCATGCGGTCGGTATGGATGGTGTACCGGCCTTCCGGCTCCAGGGTGTAGAACGTCTTGAAGAGGTCGCGGTGAAGGCTGGCGTCACCATAGGGCGCGAGGCCCATCACCTTGTACTCGTCGAAGATCCGGTAGCCCAGATATTCGATGACGTTCAAGTAGAAATACCCCAGCGACCGCGGCTCCGGCAGGATCTCCAGCGCCTCGATGCGGGTGCCCCGCGCCAGGTAGACGCCCCCCGCGACCGCGTCGCCTTCGCCGTCGATGGCGAGCACCAGGCTCTCGGGAAAACCGGACAGGGCCACCGCGCTCATCGCGTGGGCCAGATGGTGGCCGACGAACAGCGGCTGCCCCTCCGGCAACTCCTCTCCCAGCTCCCGCGCGATGGTGGCACGCAGCAGGGTCCGGGCATCGACCAGATGCGGCTGCTCGGAATGCTTCAAGTAGTGGGTCCGCAGCATCGAGTCCCAATACCGCTGCTCGCCATAGAAAACCACGCGGTCGACGTCGGCGAGACGCAGGCCCGCGGTGTCGAGGCAGAACCGGATGGCGTCGAAGGGTCCCTTGTTGGAGTGCTTGAGCCTGTCGAGCCGCTCCTGCTCGATCGCCGCGACGATCTCGCCATCCCTGAGCAATACGGCCGCGGCATCGTGCATCGCACCGGGGAAGACCTCGAAGGTCTTCTCGTGGATTGCGTTCGGTCCGCCGGAAAATCCGAGAATGATCATGGCGCGCTCCTAGTCAGCGTGCAGGGAGACTGTCGGGTCGACGCGGGCGGCGCGGCGGGCCGGGACATAGCTCGCCAGCGCGGCGACCGGGGCGAACAGCAGCACGATTCCCGCGAACGTCCACGGATCGCTCGTGCTGACTCCGTAGACAAGGTTTGAAAGGACGCGTGAGGAGAGGAGCGCCGCGAAGAGGCCGAGCGCCAGACCGATCAGGGTGAGCCGCATGCCATGGCGCACGAAGAGGCGGGTCACCTCCCCGAGCTGCGCCCCCATGGCCATACGGATCCCGATCTCCTGCTGCCGGTTGTTGACCTGGTTCGAGAGCACCGCGAAAATCCCGATCAACGCCAGGAAGAGCGAGGTCAGGCCGAAGATTGCCAGCAGCACCAGGGTGAGGCGCTTGGCTCCCAGGGAGTTGATGACGATCTCTTCCATGGTCTGCACCCGGTGGATCGGCTGGCTCGGATCGAGACCCAGGACCACCTTGCGGACCGATTGCGTCAGGTTTTCCGGCTTCACGCTGGAACGTACCGCTACCGCGAGATCGCGGACCCGGAATGCCCGTTGCGCATGGGCCATGTAGAACTCCTGCCGGGGCTCGGTATCCATCGCATGCTCGCGCACGTCGCCGACCACTCCGACCACCGTGAGCCACGGGTTTTGCGAGGTCGCGTCGCCCATCTTCAACCGCTGGCCGAGCGGGCTCCGCCCGTGCCAGAAACGGCGCACCATGGACTCATTGACCAGCGCGACCGGCAGCGCCCCCTCGACGTCCTGGTCGCCGAAGCTCCGCCCCTGGCGCAGGGGGATTCGCAAGGTTTTCAGGAATCCGGGGGTGACGACCCGCGCATCCGCATCGGGGATCACGCCGAGATCGGCCGCGGAGACGCCTTCGAGGGTCACCACGGTGCTCGGTCCGTTCGTCAGGGGCAGGCTGTTGGTGGCGCCGGCCGATTCGACGCCGGGGAGCGCCTCGACCTGGTGCAGGAGCTGGTTGACGAAGTCGGCCACCTGCCGCCCTTGGGGGTAGCGGTCCGCGGGAAGGGCGATGCGCAGGGTGAGGATTTTCTGCGGATCGTAGCCGGGATCGATCGCGGTGAGGCGGAGATAGCTCTGGATCATCAATCCCGCCGCCGCCAGCACCACCAGCGACATCACGACCTCGGCCACCACCAGGAGATCCTGGAAGCGGCGAACCTGGCGCGTGCCGGTCGACCGCGGCCCGCCCTCCCGCAGCGCCTTGAGGCTGTCGGGCCGGCTGGCCTCACGCGCCGGCGCGAGACCGCAGAGCACGCCGGCCAGCAGCGCGAGAACGACGCTGAAGATCACCGTCCAACCGTCGACCTTGATCTCCGCCTCGGAGGGCATGTAGTTGGCCGGGATCAGGGAGAGGACCAGCCGGACGCCCAGCACGGCGACGCCCAGCCCGAGCAGCCCCCCCGGAATCGACAGCACCAGGCTCTCCACCAGCAACTGCCGCACGAGATGGCCGCGCTGCGCCCCCATCGCCGTGCGCACCGCCATCTCGCGTTGCCGCGCCACGGCCTCGGCCAACAGCAGGTTGGCGATGTTGAAACAGGCCATCAGATAAACCACGATCATGAAACACAGCAGCACGATCAGCGAAGGCCTGACGTCGCGCAGCACTTCTTCCGTCAGCAGCCGCAGGTTGAAGTTGAACCCTTCATATTCGGGGTTGGTCGCCAGGTAGTCCCCCTGGAGCCGCCGCGCGAGGCCGGTGAGCTGCGCCTTCGCCGCCGTGAGGCTGATCCCGGGGAGCAGGTGACCCTGGACCGTCAGGCGCCGCTGGGAGCGGTCGGTCGAGGTCATGTCCAAGCCGATAGGGAACCAGAGATCGGCGCTCCACCAGGCGAACCGCCGCGGCATGACGCCGATGATCTTGTAGCTCTCTCCGGCCAGCAGCAGGCTCTTGCCGATGACCCCGGGGTCGGAGCCGTAGCGGCGCTGCCACAGGCCGTAGCTCATGACGGCGACCTTCTCGCCGCCGGGCACGTCCTCCGCCGCGGTGAACACACGCCCCAGGAGCGGCGAGACCCCCAGCATCCGGAACGCGTTGGCGGTCATCTGCACCGAATGGATGTGCTCCGGCTGGTCGCCGTCCGTCAGGTTGACCTCGTGGGCGACGCCGGCGATCACCGCGTCGAAGATCTCCTTTTGCCGGCTCAGGTCGATATATTCGGGAATTGACCATGCCCCATAGTCGGACTGGCCCAACTTTGGAAAGTTGGCATTCAGCACCACGATCCGGTCTGGAGACTTGTAGGGCCAGGGATCGATCAACGCTCCCTTGATGATGCTGAATAAAGCCGTGCTCGTCCCGATGCAGAGAGCCAGGGTGAGAAGGATGACCAGGCTCAGGACCGGGTTCTTGCGCAGCCTCAGGGTCGCCGCCTGTAAGTCTCGCGTCAGATATCCCATCGAAACACCTCGCTCAGTGGGCTGCTCAGGTTCTCTCAGTCCATATCGACTACCAACGGCCTTCTTCGCCCGGCTCCGCCTCCTGCTGCCGGCTCCCGGCACGGCGGCCGGTCCTGTAGGCGGTGCGCCGCGCCGCCCGCTCGAGCCGCTCCGCGGAGCCCAGCGCCGCCACCTCCATCGCCGATTCCCGGGACAGCCCGACCTTGCCGGCAAGCGTCTCGATCAATTGGCGCGCTCTCTCCACCCCGCGCTCCGAGCGGATCTTCGCGCCCAGCGCCACCGCCGCCGCCCGGTAGCCCGGCCGGGCCAGAGCTTCCGTGATGGCCGCCGCGAGACGCTCCGCGGAAAGCTCGGCCGAGGCCAGGGTGACGGCGACCCCCAGATCGCGGCTGAGCTCGGCCCACACCGGCTGGTCACGGACGTGCGGCACGACCACCGCCGGCACGCCGGCGCGGAAGACCGCCGCCGAGGTCTGGGCGCCGCCGTGGTGAACCACGCACGCCGCGCGCGGGAAGAGCCAGGAGTGCGGCACGAAGCCCGCGGCGTGGACCCCCGCCGGCATCCGCCCCTCGGCGAGGCCGCTCCACCCGTGCTGGACCACCGCGCGGCGCCCGGTCAGCCTCACCGCCTCCAGAATCATCCGCGTGACGGCCTCCGGATCTTCATGGGTGAGGCTGCTGAACGACACCACGACGGGCGGCTCGCCGTCGCTCAGGAAATGCGTCAACTCGGGCGGCGGCTCCCAGCCGTCCTCGTCCATGAAGAAAAAACCTGTGAGGTGATAATGCTCCGGCCATCCCTCCGTGGCGATGCCGAGATGCCGGCTCATGGCGTAGAGCGCAAGCTGCGGCGAGTTCGCGTCGCTGTGCATCGCATCAGCGAGAGGAGCGAGCCCGCGGCCGCGCCGGAAGGCGTTGATCACGCCGCCCAGCGCCTCCCGTTCGGCCGCCGCCCGGCGACCGCCGAAGTGATTGACCTGAATGGAAACGAACGGTATTTGTGTCAGCTCATGAATCATCTGAGCCGCCGGCTGGAGATGACCGCTCACCAGCACGTCCGCGTCCCGGCAGAGTCCGTCCAGCGTGCTGAAGAATTCCGGAAGCATATTCGACAACAATCCGAGCGACTCCTGCATGACCTCCAGAGGATCCGCGCCTCCCATCAGCATCGTGATCGCTCGGCGGTCAATCTCACGGAAGTCGAGGTCCGGCCCCATCGCGACGTGGTCGAACCCGAGCTCGCGCACCCTGGCGGCGAAGAGAGGAGCCAGCGCCAGGACGGGCCGGTGACCCGAGCTCCTGAGCTCGTGCGCCAGGGCGAGCAAGGGCTGGACGTCACCCAGGGAACCGAGGTTGGTCATTACAATCTTCATGTCGAATTCCCGAGTCGCTTCCAACCTGCGAATACTAGCATGTCTATGCCGCTAATCAAGCTCTTCATTGGAACACCAGAAGCACCGGGAAGTTTGTTATTGTCCTCTATGTCTCGACATGCTACCTTCTCGTATCTGCGTCGTCGTACTAACCAGTCATAATGTTTATCCTTAAAGGAGCGAACGCATGACAGCCCGCCCGGCCCTCCGCGGAGCTCTCCTTCTTTCAGCTCTCGTTTTCTCCGGCGCCACCGCCTGCGCGCCGCCCGCCGCGAAGACCGCCGCTCAAGCGGCACCGGCGCGGGCCGAAGCGCTCTGGGATACCTGGGGCATCCCGCACATCTTCGCGCCGGATGAGGTCAACCTGTTCTACAGCTTCGGCTGGGCTCAGATGGAGAGCCATGGCGACCTGCTGCTGCGATCCTACGGCCAAGCGCGCGGGAGAGCGGCGGAGTATTGGGGAGCTTCCTATCTCGACGGCGACCGCTGGGTCCAGATGAATGACATCCCCGCGCGCTCCAAGCAGTGGTACGCGGCGCAGAGCCCGGCGATGCGCCGGAACCTGGACGCTTTCGCCGCGGGCATCAACGCCTACGGACGCGAGCATGCGGACCGCCTCTCCTCCGATGTCCGCGCGGTCCTGCCGGTCGAGGCGGCCGATGTCCTGGCGCACGTCCAGCACACGATCCACTTCACTTTTCTGGCGAGCCCGGTCGCCATCCGCGCCCAGATCCAAACCGGCTTGACCGGAGGCGCTCCGCCGCGCGGCGGCTCGATGGCCTGGGCCGTTGCGCCCAAACATACCCGGGACGGCCATGCTCTGCTCCTGATCAATCCCCACCTCGATTGGGCGGGCGCACCGATCTTCTACGAGTCGCAGCTCAGCGCGCCTGGCGTCAGCTTCACCGGGATCACATTTGTCGGCTTTCCAATTCCGGCAATGGGCTTCAACGACAATCTCGGCTGGGCTCATACGGTCAATCCGCTGGACGCCTACGATCTCTATCTACTCACCGTCCACGGCAACGGGTACGCCTGGGAAGGCGGCGTCCGCCCCTTCGAAACCGAAACCCGAGTGATCAAGGTCAAGCAGGCGGACGGCACGCTCAAGGACGAGACGCTCCCGATCGTGAAGTCCGTTCACGGTCCGGTGATCTGGACCGGCGGCGACAAGGCCGTGGCTCTCCGCGTCGCCGGCCTCGACGACGCGGGGCTGGTCGAGCAGTACTGGGACATGGCGCGGGCTCGCGACCTCCAGGGTTTCGAGTCGGCGCTGCGGCGCCTGCAGTCGCCCATGTTCTCGACGATCTACGCCGACCGCCAGGGTCACATCCTCCACTTCTTCGGCGGCCAGATCCCGGTGCGCTCGAAAGGAGACTGGGCCTTCTGGTCGGGCCTCATCCCCGGCGACACCGCGGAGACCCTGTGGACCAGGACCCATCCTTATGAGGATCTCCCCCGCGTCCTCGATCCTCCCACCGGCTGGCTGCAGAACGCCAATGATCCGCCCTGGATGACGACCTACCCGCCGGTTCTCGATCCAGCGAAGTTCCCGGCCTACATGGCCCCTCGCGGCCTGGAGCTCCGGCCGCAGAGGGCCATCGCGCTCCTGCGCTCCAACGAGCACATCAGCTTCGACGACCTGGTGACCTACAAGCACTCGACCCACTGCGAGCTCGCCGACCGCTGGCTGGACGATCTGGTCAAGGCCGCCCGCGACAGCGGTGACGACGAGGCCCGCCGTGCCGCCGACGTGCTCGCCGCCTGGGACCGCAACCTGGACAACGACAGCCGCGGCGCTTTCCTCTTCCACGCCTGGGTCCTCGAAATGATCCGCCGGCGCCCGCCGACGCGGCCGACCAACTTCGCGACCGTCTGGCAGGAGAGCGATCCGCTCGCGACGCCGCGCGGGCTCCGCGTCCCCGACGAGGCCGCCAAGATCCTCGCGGAGACGGCCCGGCAGGTGGAAAAGATCTTCGGCCGCCTGGACATCCCCTGGGGGGACGTCAACCGCATCCGGCTCGGCACCGCCGATCTGCCGGGCAACGGCGGCACTCCCTATCTCGGTCCGGTGCGGACTCTCAACTACGTACCCGGAAAGGACGGCAAATTCGAGACGAGCGGAGGCGAGACCTACACCGCCGCCCTGGAGTTTTCCGCACCCCTCCGTGCCGAGGCGGTCCTCGCCTACGGCAATTCGTCGCAGCCCGGCTCGAAGCACCACCTCGACCAGATCGAGCTCCTGTCGCGTAAGAAACTGCGCCAAGTCTGGAGGAACAGAGAGGAAATCGAGCAGCATCTCGAATCGCGCGAGACGCTCGTTTATCCGGAGCCCAAGCTGCCCACGGTTCTCGGGTCGGGAGCCTCCCGATCTCCGACCTCTTCCATCAAACACGAGCCCCATCCACTGCCCGACAGCCCGCCCCGCGGACCTGATGGCCTGGGTCCGCTCCGCTGCGGGCCTGGTCCAACTCCGTTCGTGCCTGGGAAAGGTCCGTCCGTGCCGAGGACATATTCGATCTGCCTCGGGGAAAGCTGAATCTGCCCCCGGGGGATCCTCGACTTCCCCTGGGGGATCCTCGACTTCCCCTGGGGGTTCCTCGACTTCCCCTGGGGGTTCGTCGACTTCTCCTGGGGGATCCTCGACTCCCCCCGGGGGAAGCTCAACATCTCCTGGGGGATCGGCGACTTCCTCTGGGGGAAGCTCAACCCCGCCTGGGGGATCGTCGATCCTGACCAGGGCCGCTTCGATCTGCAGAGGGCCCGATTCGAGATTCTGCCGAGGTTATTTCGTGGCAGACCCAGCGGCATCACCGCGGAGAGGATGAGCAGCGCTATGGGACGCTCCGCGATGCCGGGTGAGCGCTCGTTTGCGTTGCAGGAACTCTCCGCCGCCGCCGCGTGCCGCGGGCCGCTGAGAGCGCGCTCCGGATTTCCGAACGAATCCCGTTCAACCCTTTGGACACTGCGGCGGCGCGCGGCGGGCGGGCTGCTGGAGATTGCCGCGGGCATTTCGCTTGCAGCGGATCGCTCGGCCATGGAGGGAACGATGATCAAGGCAGAGCCGGTGATTTCGCCACACTCGGGACAGGGCTCACTTTTCGGGCGTTCTCGCACTCTAGGAGGTAGATGGGGCTGCCTGGTCTCGCCGGGATTGGAGGAGCTCTGGCGATTGAGCTTGACCACAAAGGCAGAATGCCCCCTCTAATTTGAAGAATTTTTACTAGCTAAGTCACGATGCATGATTCACCGCAGTTGGACCCGGTCACGAGCCGTGCAGGCCTCGCCTCCCTCCCTGAGGTGCTTCGGCAGCGCGCGGGTGCAACGCCCGACCGCATCTCCCACACCTTCTTGTCCGACGGTGAGGAGGAGCAGGACCGGCTCAGCTATGCCGGGCTCCACGAGCGGGCGCTGGCCATCGCCGCGGCCCTGACGCGCCGGTGCACGCCCGGAGCGCGCGTTCTTCTGCTCTATCCGCCGGGGCTCGATTTCCTGGCGGCGTTCTTCGGCTGCCTCTATGCCGGGATGACCGCCGTACCGGCGTATCCGCCGCGATCGCCGCGCATGATGCCCCGCCTGCTGGCCGTCTTGCACGACGCACGGCCGGAGGCGGCCCTGGCCCTGGCCGCCGCGCTGCCGCGCATCCGCGGCTGGATGGAACGCACGGCCGAGGGGGGTGCCCTGGCCTGGATCGCGACCGACGTCCTGGAGCCCTCCCCCTCCGGATGGATGCCTGCCCCTCCGGACGGCGACTCCATCGCATTCCTCCAGTACACGTCGGGCTCGACCTCGGCTCCCAAAGGGGTGATGGTCACGCACGCCAACCTGGCTCACAACCAGCGGGTGATCCAGGAGGCGTGCGGCCATTCGGAGCAGTCGGTCTTCGTCTCCTGGCTGCCGCCCTACCACGACCTCGGGCTGATCGGGAACCTGCTGCAGGCCGTCTGGGTGGGAGCGCCCTGCGTGCTGATGGCGCCGGTCGCCTTCCTGCAGAGCCCGGTGCGCTGGCCGCGGGCAGTGTCGCGCTACCGCGCCACCACGAGCGGCGGACCGAACTTCGCCTACGACCTGTGCGTGCGCAAGATCCCGGAGAAGGAGCGGGAGGGGCTGGACCTCTCGTCGTGGACGGTGGCGTTCAACGGCGCCGAGCCGGTGCGCGCCGGGACGCTCGACCGCTTCTCCGCGGCCTTCTCCCCTGCCGGATTCCGGCGCTCCGCGTTCTACCCCTGTTACGGTCTCGCCGAGGCCACGCTGATGGTCTCCGGCAACCGTCCCGGCGAGGGTCCCTGGGTGCGCGGCTCCAGCAATCCCATCGTGGGGTGCGGCCGGGTGCTCCCCGGCCTGGAGGCGGTGATCGTCGATCCCGCGACCGCGGCTCCGTGTGCGCCCGGCGAGGTCGGCGAGATCTGGCTGGCCGGCGGCAGCGTGGCCCGCGGTTATTGGAACCGGCCGCGGGAAAGCGCGGAGACGTTCGGTGCACGACTGTCCGGAGACGCCGCGGACCGCGGCCCGTACCTGCGGACGGGGGACCTGGGATCTCTGGAAGGCGAGCAGCTCTGCGTCGCCGGCCGCATCAAGGACCTGGTGATCCTGCGCGGGCGCAACCACTATCCGCAGGACCTGGAGCTGACCGCCGAACGGAGCCATCCGGCGCTGCGGCCCGGCGGCGGCGCGGCGTTCGCGGTGGAAAGGGACGGCGAGGAGCGGCTGGTCCTAGTGCACGAGGCCGAGCGGCACGCCGGGGATCCCCAGGCGATCGCCGCGGCGGTGCGCACGGCGATCGCTGCCGAGCACGAGGCGCTCGTCCACGACGTGGTGCTGGTGCCCCCGGGCGGAGTGCCGAAGACGACCAGCGGCAAGGTGCAGCGCCGCGCCTGCCGCGAGCTGTACCTCGCCGGCGGGCTCACCGTCGTGGGGCGGAGCGCCCTGCCGGCGGGCGCCGAGCAGGAGCCGGCGATGCCGGAGGGTTTGCTGCGCGAGGCCCTGCCGGCGACACCCGCGGCGGAGCGGGAGGCGCTCCTCGAGTCCTGGCTGCGGAGCACGTTCGCCCGCCTGGCGCGCGTCGACGCCGCGGGCGTGGACGCGGACCAGCCGCTCGCACGGCACGGCCTGGACTCGCTGCTGGCCATCGAGCTCAAGAACGCGGTGGAAGCCGAGCTGGGCGCGGATCTGCCCATCGCGGCGCTCCTGGAAGGGCTCACCCTGCGCGCCGCGGCCCGGCTGCTGCTCTCCCAAGGGGAAGATTCCCCCTCTCCCGGAGGGCGGGGGCGGGATGGGAGAGGAGGTCAGGGGGTGAGGGTCCCGCTCTCCTGGAATCAGCGCTCCCTCTGGGTGCTCCACCGTCTCGCTCCGGAGAGCACCGCGTATCACATCTCCGGCGCGGCCCGCCTGCCGGAAGGGATCGATCCGGAAAGGCTGCGGCGGGCGTTGCAGGCGCTGGTCGACCGCCATGCCGTCCTGCGCACGGCTTATGAGGAAAGCCCGGAGGGACCGGTCCAGCGGATCGCGGAACGGCAGACGGTGGCCTTCGAGGACGCGGACGCCTCGGCGTGGAGCGAGGAGGAGCTGCAGCGGCGGATCCGGGACGCGGCGTTCCGGCCTTTCGACCTCGAGCGGGGACCCGTGTTCCGGGCGGCTCTGCTGACCGGCGGTCCGGCAGCCTGTCTGGTCGTCTCCGTCCATCACATCGCAGCCGACCTGTGGTCCCTGGCGGTCCTGGTCCGCGAGCTGGGAATCCTCTATGGCGAGGAGGCGGATCGCCTGCCGGAGACGGAGGCGAGCTACCTGGATTTCGTCCGCTGGCAGGAGGAGATGCTGGCCGGACCGCGCGGGGAGCAGCTCGCGGAGCACTGGCGGCGACACCTGGCCGGCGCGCCACCCCTGGAGCTGCCCGCGGACCATCCCCGGCCGGCGGTGCAGGGCTTCCGCGGCGTCACCCGGACGCTCTCCCTGGCGCCCGGGCTCGCCGCGGCGGTGGAGGCCCTGGCGCGCGAGCGGGACTGCACTCCGTTCATGGCGCTCCTCGCCGCATTCCAGACCTTCCTCGCCCGCATCAGCGGCCAGGACGATTTCCTGGTGGGCTCCCCCACCTCCGGCCGCGGCGCGGCCCGCTGGGCGGGCGTCGTCGGGTACTTCGTCGATCTCCTGGCGCTGCGGGCCGACCTCGCGGGCGACCCCACGGGAGAGGAGCTGCTGGCGCGCGCCCGCCGCGAGGCGCTGGACGCCTTCGCGCACCAGGACTTCCCGTTTGCTCTGCTCGCCGAGAGGCTGCAACCGGAGCGCCCTGCCGGGCAACTGCTCCAGGCAGCCTTGTCCTGGGAGAAGTCGCCGACCCCGGAGCTGGCCGGGCTCGCGGCGTTCGCGCTCGGCGAGGCGGGAGCCCGCCTGTCGCTCCACGGGCTGGAGCTCGAATCGATCGCGCTGCCGCACCCCGGCGCCCAGCGGGACCTGACGCTCCTCGCCGCCGAGCTCGACGGCCGGCTCCTCCTCTCCCTCGAAGCCGACGCCGACCTCTTCGACGAGGTCACGACCGAGCGCCTCCTGGGCTGTTTCGCGACCCTTCTCCAGGGCCTCGCGGCGGCACCGGAGTGGCGGGTGGCCGAGCTCCCGATGCTCAGCGAGCCCGAGCGGCAGACCATCCTCTTCGACTGGAACGCGACGGCCGCCGAGGTCCCGCGCGCTGCGGTCCACGAGCTGGTCGAGGCGTGGGCAGAGGCGGCGCCGGAGGCACCGGCTCTCTGCGACGAAGAAGGAGCGACCACCTACGGCGAGCTGGTGCGCCGGTCGTGGGGTCTCGCGCAGTGGCTGCTCGACCGCGGCCTGCGGTCCGAGGAGGTGGTGGGGGTCTGCCTGGAGCGCTCGCCGGGGATGGTGACCGCCGCGCTGGGCGTCCTCGCCGCCGGGGGCGCCTACCTGCCGCTCCACCCTGCGCATCCGCCCGAGCGCCTGTCCGCGATGCTCGCCGACGCCGGGGCGCGCTTCGTCCTCACCCGGGAGGGCCTGGCGGGACGGCTGCGCGGCGCCGCGGCCGAGCCGGTGCTGGTCGAAACCCTGGCGTCGGAGCAGGCGACGAGGCCGCCGCGCCGAGCTCATCCGAAGGGCGGAGCGGACAACCTCGCGTATGTGATCTACACCTCCGGCTCGACGGGTGCTCCCAAGGGCTCGGGCCTGGGCCACGCCGGGCTGGTCAACCTGGTGACCTGGAACCGCGAGGCGTTCGAGGTCGTGCCGGCGGACCGCATGGCCCAGGTGGCGGCGCCCGGGTTCGACGCCGCGGTGTGGGAGATCTGGTCCTGCCTGACCGCCGGCGCCGCCCTGCTGTTCCCACCCGATCCGGTGATCGCCTCGCCACCGGACCTCTGGTCGTGGGTGGCGGCGAACGGGGTCACCCTCTGCTTCCTCCCCACGCCGCTGATGGACCTGGCGCTCGGCGAAGGCGTGCCGCCCGGCTTGCCGCTGCGCTGGCTCTTCGCCGGCGGCGACCGGCTGCAACGCCGGCCGCCGCCCGGCTACCGGCTCGGCAACCTCTACGGCCCCACCGAGGCGACGGTGATCACGGTGGCCTCCGTGGTCTCTCCGGAAGGGGCGCGACCGCCGTCGATCGGCCGTCCGATCCACAATACGCGGGCTTACGTCCTGGACGCGGCGCTGTCGCCCGTTCCCCGCGGAGTGACAGGAGAGCTGTTCGTGGCGGGCGCCGGCCTCGGCCGCGGATATCTCGGCCGTCCGGATCTCACCGCGGCGGCCTTCCTCCCCGACCCGTTCGGGGACCGCGGCGAACGCCTGTACCGGACCGGCGACCTGGCGCGCCGGCTGCCCGACGGCCGCATCGAGTGCCTCGGCCGGGCCGACCACCAAGTCAAGATCCGCGGCTTCCGGGTCGAGCCGGGCGAGGTGGAGGCGGTCCTCGCTTCTCTGCCGGGGGTGCGCGAGGCTGCGGTCGTGGTGCACGAGGCGGCCCGGGGGGACCGGCGCCTGGTGGCCTGGGCGGTGCCGGAGAACGCAGAAACCGCGGTGGACGCCTCGGCCCTGTGCGCCGCTCTCGCCCGGCTGCTCCCGGCGCACATGGTGCCGTCCGCGGCCGGCTTCCTCCCTGCGCTGCCGCGCAACGCGAGCGGCAAGGTGGACCGCCGGGAGCTTGCAGGCAGGCCCCTGCCCGCGGACGCCTCCGGCGAAGGCTATGAAGCGCCGCGGACGCCGACCGAGGAGCTGGTCGCCGCGATCTGGGCGGATCTCCTCGCCACGGAGCGGATCGGTCTCCGCGACCACTTCTTCGAGCGCGGCGGCCACTCGTTGCTGGCCTCTCGCGCCATGGCGCGGCTGCGCGAGCCCTTCGGCGTCGAGCTGCCGCTACGCACCCTGTTCGAAAACCCGACCCTGGGCTCGTTCGCCGCGGCGGTGGACCGGGCGTGGCGGCAGAGATCCGGCGACGTGCCACCGATGCCTCAGATGTCGGCAATACCGCGCCCGGCCGAGATCCCCCTCTCCTTCGCCCAGGAGCGCCTCTGGGTCCTCGACCGGCTGGCGCCCGGGCAGGCGGTCTACAACATTCCGCTCGCGCTGCGTCTGCGGGGACCGGTGTCTCCTGGGCGCCTGGCCGCCGCCCTCACCGCGGTGGCCGACCGCCACGAGACGCTGCGCACCCGCTTCCCCGAGGTCGCGGGCCAGCCGGTCCAGGCGATTTCGTCCCCTGGCGGTCCGGCCCCGCGCTTCCCCCTGGCGGTCCTCGACCTGAGCGGGCTGCCCGCCGCCGTGCGATCGGCCGAAGCGATGCGCCGGGCCGTAGAGGAAGCTCGATGTCCGTTCGACCTCGCCGCCGGACCGCTCTGCCGGGCGACCCTGCTCCGGCTGGACGGTGAAGAGCACCTCTTCCTTCTCCATCTCCACCACATCATTTTCGACGGCTGGTCGACCGGCGTCCTCCTGCGCGAGCTCGGGCTCTTCTATGCCGGCGATCGCATCGCGTCGCCGCTGCCCGTGCAGTACGCCGACTTCGCGCTCTGGCAGCGCGCGTGGCTGGAGGGCGGAGCGCTCGCGGCGCAGCTCGACGCCTGGCGTGAGCGGCTGGCCGGCGCGCCCACCGCCCTCGACCTTCCGGCCGACCGGCCGCGGCCCGTGGTGCAGACCTTCCGCGGCGGGGCCGAGCCCGTGACCCTTGAAGCGGACCTGACGCGCGGGCTGCGGGCCGCCGGCCGGCGCGGCGGAACGACCCTGTTCATGACCGTGCTGGCCGGCTGGGCGAGTCTCCTGCACCGATTGAGCGGCGCGCCCGAGATGCTGGTGGGCACCCCGGTGGCCAACCGGCGGCAGCCCGAGCTGGGGGAGCTGATCGGACTGTTCGTCAACACCCTGCCGCTGCGCATCGACCTCGACGGCGATCCGTCGTTCGCGGAGCTGCTCGGCCGGGTGCGCGAGACCGTCCTTGCCGCCTACGAGAGCCAGGATGTTCCCTTCGAACGCCTGGTGGACGCCGTGGAGACCGAGCGCGACCTCTCCCGGAGCCCGCTGTTCCAGACCCTGCTCGCGCTCGCGGATGGAGCTCCTCCGGCGCTCCACCTGCCGGGCGTGACCGCCGAGGAGGCGCCGCTCCACAACGGCACGGCCAAGCTCGAGCTGACTCTCGCCCTGAACCGCCGCGAGGACGACCTCTCGGGCGGCATCGAATTCAACGCTGATCTCTTCGAGGCGGCCACGGTGCGGCGCCTGGCCGGCCAGCTCCTGCGCCTCCTCGCCGGAGCCGCGTCCGCTCCGGAGGCGCGGCTCTCCGAGCTGCCTCTCCTCTCCGAACCGGAGATCCATCAGCTCCGGCACGAATGGAATGCGGGACACGCACCGGCCCCCATCGCCGGGCACGGAGCCGATCTCTGCCGCCGTTTCGAGGCCTGGGCACGCCTCGCTCCACAAGCCGCCGCGGCCGTTTCCGGCGATCGGATCCTTTCGTACGCGGATCTCAACACACGGGCTGACCGGCTGGCCCGCCATCTCACCCGCCTGAGGGTCCGGCCCGAAACCCGGGTGGGGATCTGCCTGGAGCGCTCGCTCGATCTGGTGGTGGCCGTGCTGGGCGTCCTCAAGGCGGGCGGCGCCTACGTCCCGCTCGACCCCGACTCTCCGGACGACAGGCTTCATTTCATGGTGCGGGATGCTCTGGGATCGGCGGAGACGGGGGTCCTGCTCACCCGGAACAACTGGGCGGGACGATTCACCTCGGCCGGACTGGACGCCCTGCACATCGTCGATCTGGAGAGGGAGGAGTGGCTCCGCGAGAGCCCCCGAAGTCTGGAGACCGAGCCGTCCGCCGGCAACCTGGCCTACGTCATCTACACCTCGGGCTCCACGGGCCGGCCCAAGGGGGTGGAGGTCTCGCGCGGGGCGCTCGCGAACCTGGTCTCCTGGCATGTGCGGGCCTTCGGAGTGGGACCGGAGGACCGGGCGACGCTTCTGGCCGGTGTGGGTTTCGACGCCTCGGTCTGGGAGCTGTTCCCGTACCTGGCCTCCGGCGCCTCGGTCCATATCGTTCCCGAGGAGGTCCGGAGCGCGCCGGCGGTCTTGCAGGGTTGGCTCGCGGCGAGCCGGATCACCATCGCCTTCGTGCCGACGGTGCTCGCCGAAGAGCTGGCGGTCCTGGAGCCGCCGGGAGACACGCGGCTGCGCTACCTGCTGACAGGAGGCGACCGGCTGCTGTCGCGCCCCCGTCCGGATCTCCCGTTCGTCCTGGTCAACAACTACGGGCCGACCGAAAACACGGTGGTGACCACCTCCGGCCGGGTGGAGCCGGACGGCGCGGCCGGCCGGGCGCCCTCCCTCGGGCGGCCGATCGCTCAGGTCGAGGTGTTCGTGCTCGACCGGCACCTGCGCCCCGTTCCGCCGGGAGGGGCCGGGGAGCTGTGCATCGGCGGCGGGAGCCTGGCGCGCGGCTACCTGGGCCGTCCGGACCTGACCGCCGAGCGGTTCGTGCCGCACGCGCTGGCCGCCGCGGCGGGAGTGCGGCTCTACCGGACCGGCGACGTCGCGCGCTGGAGCCCTACGGGTGAGGTGGAGTTCCTGGGCCGGACCGACCAGCAGGTCAAGATCCGCGGCTTCCGCATCGAGTTGGGGGAGATCGAGGCCGCCCTCCTCGACCATCCCGGGGTCCGGCAAGCGGCAGTGGAGGCGCGCGGTGGCCGGCTCGTGGCCTACGTGGTCCACGATCCGGCCGATGGGACCGATCCAAGATCAGCGCTCTCCTCCCGGCTCCGCGAGATGCTGCCCGACTACATGGTGCCGTCGGCCTGGGTGTTTCTCCCGGCGCTGCCCCTTACTCCCAACGGCAAGGTGGACCGGAAGGCGCTGCCGGCGCCCGAGACGGCGGTGGCCGGCGACTTCGTGGCGCCGCGCACCCCGACCGAGGAGGTGCTCGCCGGGATCTGGTCCGAGATGCTCGGCTTGGTGCCGGTGGGCCTCCACGACAGCTTCTTCGACCTCGGCGGCCACTCGCTGCTGGCCGCGCGCGTGGTCTCGCGGCTGCGCGGCGTCTTCGGCGTCGAGCTGCCGCTGCGGGCTCTCTTCGAGCGGCCGACCGTCGAAGGGCTGGCGGCGGCGGTCGAGGAGGCCCGGGGGAGCGCCGGCGGCGCGGCCCCTCCCCTGATCCGGGCGCCGCGGCCGGACGGTCCGCTGCCGCTCTCCTTCGCCCAGGAGCGCCTCTGGGTGCTCGACTGCATGGAGCCGGGCACGGCGGTCTACAACCTGCCGACCCCGCTGCGGCTCGCCGGTCCGCTCGACGCCCTGGCTCTGGAAGCCGCTCTCGACGCGATCGTGCGCCGTCACGAGGCGCTGCGCACCACGTTCGCCGCCCGCGGCGGCCGGCCGGCCCAGATCATCGCGCCGCCCGCCGGCTTCCCCCTGCCGCAGGTCGACCTCGCGGCGCTGCCCGCGCCGGTCCGCGAGGAGGAGCTGGCGCGGCTCCTGGCGGCGGAGGCGCGGCGGCCGTTCGACCTCGAACGGGGGCCGCTGCTGCGCGCCGCGCTCCTCCGGCTCTCCGCCGAAGACCACGCCCTCGCCCTCACCGCGCACCACATCGTCTTCGACGGCGGCTCGGCGGAAGTGCTGATGCGCGAGATGGACCTCCTCTACGCGGCGTTGGCCGCCGGTCGCCCCGCGCCGCTCCAAGAATTGCCGGTGCAGTACGCGGACTGGGCGCTCTGGCAGCGCGGGTACCTGCACGGCGAGACCCTCGCCGCCCACCTCGCCTTCTGGCGCGGGCGCCTGGAGGGGGTGCCGCCGCTCGACCTGCCGGCCGACCGCCCGCGGCCGCCGGTCCAGACCTTCCGCGGCGCGGAGGCGCGCATCGCCCTGCCTGCCGAGCTGACCGGCCGGCTCGGAGCCCTGGCGCGCCGCGAAGGGGCGACCCTGTTCATGGCGCTGCTCGCCGCGTTCCAGGGGCTTCTCAGCCGCCTGAGCGCGCAGACCGACTTCGCGGTCGGCTCGCCGGTCGCCAACCGCGGCCACCGCGAGACCGAGGAGCTGATCGGCTTCTTCGCCAACACCCTGGCGCTGCGCGCCAATCTTTCCGGAGACCCCACCTTCCGCGAGCTGCTCGGCCGTGTGCGGGCGGCCACCCTGGAGGCGTTCGCGCACGAGGACCTGCCGTTCGAGAAGCTGGTCGCCGAGCTGCAGCCGGAGCGCGACCGCAGCCGGCCGCCGCTCGCCCAGGTCTTCTGCAGCCTGCAAAACCGCCCGGCGCTCCGCCTGGGCAGCCTCGGGGTCGAGGTCCCCGACGCGGACACCGCGGAGACAGGCACCGGCACGGCGCGGGTCGACCTCACCCTGGTCTGGCACCGGGACGGGGGAGCCCTCCGCGGCACGCTGGAGCACAACACCGACCTGTTCGGCCGCGCCACCGCCCGGCGCCTCCTGGAGCGCCAGACGGCGCTGCTCCAGGCCGCTCTGACCGATCCGGACAGGCGGCTCTCCGATCTGCCGCTGCTCGCCGCCGCGGAGCGCGCCCAGCTCCTCGCCGAGCGCAGCGGCGCGCGGGCGCCCTACCCGGCCGAGGAAGCCGTGCCGGAGCTGTTCGCTGCGCAGGCGCGGCGGCAGCCTGAGGCTCCGGCGGTCGAATTCGGCGACCTCCGCTGGACCTATGCGGAGCTGGCGGAGCGGGCGCGGAAACTGGCGGCCCACCTGCGCCGGCTCGGCGTCACTCCCGGCGACCGGGTGGGGCTGGCACTGGAGCGCTCGGCCGGCCTGGTGGCCGCGATGCTCGGCACCCTGGAAGCCGGGGCGGCCTACGTGCCGCTCGACCCCACCTATCCGCCGGAGCGCCTGGCCTGGATGCGCGAGGACGCGGGCCTGGCCGCGGTGGTGACGCCGGATGAGTTGGAGGTGGCGGAATCGGCGCGCAGCGGCGGTCCGCCGGTGCGCGTGCCGGCCGGCAGCCCCGCCTACATCCTCTACACCTCCGGTTCCACCGGGCAGCCCAAGGGGGTGATCGTCCCCCACCGCGCGATCGCCCGCCTGGTCCTCGGCACGGACTACGTGCGGCTCGGCCCGGCCGACCGCGTGGCTCAGGTCGCGAACGCCTCCTTCGACGCCGCGACCTTCGAGGTCTGGGGAGCGCTTTTGACCGGCGGCTGCGTGGTTGGCATCGACCGCGAGGTCACCCTCTCGCCCGAGCTCTTCGCCGGCGAGCTGGCCGAACGGCGGATCACCGCGATGTTCCTCACCGTCTCGCTGTTCAACCAGGTCGCGCGGCAGGTCCCCGGGGCGTTCCGCGGCCTGCGCCACCTGCTCGTCGGCGGCGAGGCGGTCGATCCGGGTCCGGTGCGCACGGTGCTCGCCGATCGTCCGCCGGAGCGGCTGCTGAACGGCTACGGGCCGACCGAGAGCACGACGTTCGCCGTCTGGCATCTCATCGCGGAGGTCCCGCCGGGGGCGGCGAGCGTCCCGATCGGCCGGGCGCTCGCCAACACCCGCACCTATGTGGCCGATCCGGCCCTCCACCTGGCGCCGGACGGCGTTCCCGGCGAGCTGCTGCTCGGCGGCGACGGTCTGGCGCTGGGCTACTGGCGGCGGCCGGACCTCACCGCCGAGCGCTTCGTCCCGCACCCGTGGAGCGACCGGCCGGGCGAGCGGCTGTACCGGACCGGCGACCTGGTGCGCTGGAACGGCGGCGTCCTGGATCTCCTGCGGCGGATCGACCAGCAGGTCAAGATCCGCGGCTTCCGCATCGAGCCGGGAGAGATCGAGGCGGCGCTGCTCGACCATCCGGCGGTCGCCGCCTGCGCCGTCGTACCGCGCCAGGACGCCCCCGGCGACCGGCGCCTGACCGCGTATGTGGTCCCCGCCGCGGCCGCTTCGGGGGCCGATCCGGGCGAGCTGCGGGCCTTCCTCGCCGCGCGCCTGCCCGCCCACCTGGTGCCGGCCGCCTTCGTGACCCTCCCCGCGCTGCCGCTCACTCCCAACGGCAAGGCGGACCGGCAGGCCCTCCTGCGGCTGTCGGCTCCCGCGAGCGAGGCCGGAGGCTCTACCGCGCCGCGCACTCCCCTCGAAGAGGTGGTCGCCGGCATCTGGTGCGAGGTGCTGGGGATCGAGCGCGTGGGAGCGCACGACAACTTCTTCGCCGCCGGCGGCCATTCGCTGCTCGCCACGCAGGTGACCGCGCACCTGCGGCAGGCGCTGGGGATCGACCTGGCGGTGGGCGTGCTGTTCGAGGCACCCACCGTGGCCGAGCTGGCCGGCGTCGTCGCCGAGCGTCTCGCCGCAATGTCTGGAAGAACGGCTGCAGTCTCTTCAATCCTCCCCCGCCGGTCTGGCCTCGCCTCCCTGCCCATGTCGTTCTCCCAGGAGCGCCTCTGGTTCCTCGACCGCCTGGACCCCGGCTCTCCCACCTTCAACCTGCCGGCGGCCGTGGAGCTGCGCGGAGAGCTGAGCCCCGCGGCCCTCGCCGCCGCGCTCGCCGAGGTGGTGCGGCGGCACGAGTCGCTGCGCACCACCTTCGCGGACGCGGACGGCGTGCCGGTGCAGCGGATCGCACTCTCCGGGGAGATCCCGCTACCGCGGATCGATCTCGCGGCGCTCCCCGAGGAGCTACGCCGGTGCGAGGCCACGCGGCTGGCCTCGGCGGACGCCGCCCGGCGGTTCGACCTGGCGCGCGGGCCGCTCTTCGCCGCCACCCTCCTGCGGCTGGAGGACAGGCGGAACCACCTCCTGCTGGCGATGCACCACATCGTCTCCGACGGCTGGTCGCTGGGGGTCCTGATCCGCGAGGTCGCGGCGCTCTATGGAGCTTTTCTGGAAGGGAAGCCCTCGCCGCTGCCGGAGCCGGCCGTCCAGTATGCCGACTACGCCCTGTGGCAGCGCGAGAACAGCGCCGAACGGGAGCAGGACCTGGCCTGGTGGAGCGAGCGGCTCGCCGGCGCCACCGCCCCCCTCGACCTGCCGACCGACCGGCCGCGTCCGCCGGTGCAGACCTGGCGCGGCGGCTGGGTGAGCCGGACCGTTCCGGCCGGCCTCTCCACCGCTCTGCGCAGTTTCGGGAGGAGAGAGGGTGCCACCCTGTTCATGACCCTCCTCGCCGGAGCGCAGGCGCTGCTCCATCGCCTCGCCGGCCGTGACGACGTCGTCGTCGGCTCGCCCATCGCCGGGCGCCGGATGGCGGAGACCGAGCCGCTGATCGGCTTCTTCGTCAACCTCCTGGCCCTGCGCACGGAGGTCTCGGGCAATCCCGGCTTCCGCGAGCTGGTGGCGCGGGTCCGCGAGGTCACCCTGGGCGCCTACGCGCACCAGGACCTGCCGTTCGAGGCGCTGCTCGCCCGGTTGCAGCCGGAGCGCGACCTGTCGCGGACGCCGGTGTTCCAGGTGCTGTTCAACATGCTCAACCTGCCGGCGAGCGCGCTGCGCCTGCCGGGGCTGGAAATCGAGGAGATCTCCCTCCCCGACCTGCCGTCCAAGTTCGACCTGACCTTCTACGTGAACGATGCGAACGATGCGAACGACCCGCCCGGGCAGGGGATCGCGATCAAGCTGGCCTACAACGCCGACCTGTTCGACGCCGCGCGCATGGAAGAGCTGCTCGACCAGCTCGAGCTGCTCCTCGCCGCCGGGGTGGACGATCCGCAGGCGGGCGTCGACGGCATCCCACTCGCGGCGACGCCGCGGGCGCGGTCGATCCTGCCCGATCCGGCAGCGGAGCTGTCCGCCGCCTGGGAAGGGGCGGTGCACGAAGTGTTCGCACGCCACGCGCGCCGCACGCCGGGCGCCCTCGCCGTCGCCGATCCGGCGGAGTCGTGGACCTACGGCGAGCTCGACGAGCGCGCGGACCGGCTCGCCGCCTGGCTCTCCGGCGCCGGCGCCGGGCCGGGCGACGTGGTGGCCTTCTGGGCGCACCGCAGCGCGCCTCTCGTCTGGGGTGTCCTCGGCGCTCTCAAGGCGGGCGCCGCCTTCCTGATGCTCGACCCGCGCCACCCGGCGCCGCGCCAGGCCCAGATGCTGGCCCTGGCGCGCCCGGCCGCCTGGCTGCGGGTGGCGGCGGCGGGGCCGGTGCCGGCGGAGATCGAGCAGGCGCTCGACGCGGCGGGCTGCGCCTGCCGTTTGACGTTGCCGGCGCGGGCCGCCGGACCCGAGCTGCCCGCCGACTTCCTCGCCGATGTCCCGGCTCTGCCGTCTCCCGCCGAAGTCGGGCCGGACTCCGCCGCCTATGTGGCGTTCACCTCCGGCTCGACGGGCGTGCCCAAGGGGGTGCTCGGCCGCCACGGATCGCTCTCGCACTTCATCCCCTGGCTCTGCCGGCGCTTCGAGCTGTCGGCCGCGGACCGCTACAGCATGCTCTCGGGGCTGGCGCACGATCCGTTGCACCGCGATCTGTTCACGCCGCTCCAGACCGGCGCCGCGGTGGTGATCCCCGATCCGGAGACGATGGACGAGCCCGGCCGGCTCGCCGCCTGGATGCGCCGCGAAGCCGTCACGGTCGCCCACCTCACACCGGCTCTGGGACAGGTGCTCACCACCGAGCCCGCGCACGGTCTCCCGGTCGAGGTGCCGTCGCTGCGTCTCGTCTTCCTGGTCGGCGACGTCCTCACCCGGCGCGACGTGGCGCGGCTGCGGCGCCTCGCTCCCCAGGTCACCTGCGTCAACTACTACGGCTCCACCGAGACCCAGCGCGCGGTCGGCTATCACCTGGCGGACGAGGACGGCCCGCGGGAGGTCCTCCCGCTCGGCCGCGGCATTCCGGACGTCCAGCTCCTGATCCTGAACCGGGCCGGCGGTGCCGGATGCCTGGCCGGCATCGGCGAGATCGGCGAGATCTGGGTGCGGAGCCCCCACATCGCCCTCGGCTATCTCGGCGATCCGCAGCTCACCGCCGAGCGCTTCGTGGCGGACCGCTACCGCACCGGAGACCTCGGCCGCTATCTGCCGGACGGCGAAGCGGTCTTCGCCGGCCGCGCCGACACGCAGGTCAAGATCCGCGGCTTCCGCATCGAGCTCGGGGAGATTGAATCGGTGCTGGGCGGCTTCCCGGGTGTCCGCGAGGCGGTAGTTGTTGCGAGACAGGCGCGCCGGGACGGCGGCGGGGAGAGCTATCTCGCGGCCTACGTGGTCCCCGCGGCCGGGGCCGCCCCCGCGGTGCGGGAGCTGCGGTCCTTCCTGCGCGAACGGCTGCCCGACGCCATGGTCCCGAGCGCCTTCACGCTGCTCGACCACCTGCCGCTGACGCCCAACCGGAAGGTGGACCGCAAGGCGCTGCCGGAGCCGGATCGCGGGGAGCGCCCGGAAGACACCGCGTTCGCCGCTCCGGAGACCGGCCTCGAGCGGGAGATCGCCGCGGCTTGGCGCGAGGTGCTGGGCCGGGAGCCGGTCGGCGCCGACGACAACTTCTTCGACCTGGGTGGCCACTCCCTGCTGCTGGTGCGGCTGCACGTCCGCCTCGAGCAGATCCTGCACCGCGAGATCCCGTTGCTGGACCTCTTCGCCCACCCGACGGTGCGCTCCCAGGCTCGGCATTTCGGACGGCGCCCTGGAACGGTCTCCGGAATGCTTCGACCGTTGGCCCGGCCGCTGGCCCGGCCGCGCCGTGCGGACCGGAGCGGCGGCAAGGTGGCCATCGTCGGCATGGCCGGCCGCTTCCCGCGGGCCCGCGGCCTGGAGGACTTCTGGCGCCACCTGCGCGACGGCGTCGACGGCATCTCCGACTTTTCCGCCGCGGAGCTGACCGCCGCGGGGGTCGATCCTGCCCTGGTGGACAACCCCAACTACGTCAAATCCCGCGGCGTGCTGGAGGACGAGGCGTTGTTCGACGCCACCTTCTTCGAGTACCCGCCGCGCCAGGCCGAGATCATGGATCCGCAGCTCCGGGTCTTCCTGGAGTGCGCCTGGCAGGCCCTGGAGGACGCCGGCTACGATGCGCTGCGCTACCCGGGCGCGATCGGCGTCTACGGCGGCGTGACGCTCTCCACCTATCTTCTTCACAACCTGCTCTCGAACCCGGCCCTGCTCGCGGAGGTGGGGGGATATCAGACGGCCATCGGCACCGACCGCGACTTCCTCACCACCCAGGTTTCCTACAAGCTGGGTTTACGCGGGCCGAGCATCGACGTGCAGACCGCCTGCTCGACCTCGCTGGTGGCCGTCCACCTGGCCTGCCGTTCTCTCCTCGACGGCGAGTGCGACATGGCCCTGGCGGGCGGCGTCTCGGTCAAGGTGCCGCAGGTCTCCGGCTATCTCTATCAAGCAGGGGGGCTCGACTCCTCGGACGGCCGCTGCCGCTCCTTCGACGCCAAGGCGGATGGCTCGGTCTACGGCAGCGGCGTGGGCCTGGTGGTCCTCAAGCGGCTGGAGGACGCCCTCGCCGACGGCGACACGGTCCACGCTGTGATCCTCGGCTCGGCGGTCAACAACGACGGCCTCGCCAAGGTGGGCTACGCCGCCCCCAGCATCGAGGCCCAGGCCGAGGTGGTGGCCACGGCGCAGGCGGTGGCGGGCGTCGATCCCGCGGCCATCCATTACGTGGAGTGCCACGGCACGGGCACCGAGCTGGGCGACCCCATCGAGATCGAGGCGCTCCGCCGCGCCTTCGGTCCGGACGTCCCCCGCGGCTCCTGCCGGATCGGCTCGGTCAAGGCCAGCATCGGCCACCTGGGGGCGGCGGCCGGCGTCGCCGGTCTGATCAAGACGGTGCTGGCCCTCCGGCACCGGCAGATTCCGGCCAGCCTCCACTTCGAGACGCCGAACCCGAAGATCGATTTCGCGTCGAGCCCGTTCCAGGTCAACGCCCGGCTCACCGACTGGCCGGCCGGAGGCATGGACGGCATGCCGCGCCGCGCCGGAGTCAGCGCCTTCGGTCTCGGCGGCACCAATGCGCACGTGGTGCTGGAAGAGGCGCCGGAGGCCGCGCCTTCCGGACCTTCGCGCTCCTGGCAGCTCCTGCTCCTCTCGGCGAAGACCGAGACCGCTCTCGAAGCGGCCACCGACGGCCTGGCCGCCTGGCTTGCGGATGATCTCGCGAATCGGCCGGACACCTGCCTGCCGGACACCGCCTTCACCCTCCAGTCCGGCCGCCGCGCCTTCGCCTGGCGCCGGGCGCTGGTCTGCCATGACGCCGGGGAGGCCCTCCGGGCGCTCGCCGGCCGCGATCCGCGCGCCGTGATGTCCGCCTGGAGCGAGCCCGGGAACCGGTCGGTGGCCTTCCTGCTGCCCGGCGTGGGGGATCACTACCCGGACATGGCGCGCGGCCTCGCCGAGAGTGAGCCGGTCTTCCGGCGGCAGCTCGACCGCTGTGCCGAGGCCCTGCGCGAGATCCTCGGCGGCGATCTCCGCGAGGTGATCTTCGCCGGCGAGCGGCAGGAAGGGAACGGCCTGGACCTGCGAGCATTGCTCGTCCAGGCGCCGCGCAGCGAAGCCGCGCGACGCCTGGACCGTACCTGGTGGGCGCAACCCGCGGTGTTCGCCGTCGAATACGCCCTCGCCAAGCTCTGGGAGTCCTGGGGTGTGCGGCCGGAGGCGCTGCTCGGCCACAGCCTGGGCGAGTACGTGGCGGCTTGCCTGGCCGGGGTCTTCTCCCTGGACGATGCGCTCCGCCTGGTGGCCGAGCGGGCGCGCCTCCTCGACGGGCTGCCGGCCGGTGCGATGCTGGCCGTGCCGCTCGCCGAGACGGAGGTCCGGTCGCTCCTCACCGGCGGCCTGGACCTGGCCGCGGTCAATGGTCCGCAGCTCTCGGTGGTCGCCGGTCCCGCGGACGAGGTCGCCGCCCTGGCCGCCCGGCTCGCCGCGCAGGGGGTGCCCAGCCGGGAGCTGCCCACCACCCACGCCTTCCACTCGCGGATGATGGAACCGGCCGCCGCTGCGTTGGCCGCGATGGCGCGGCGGGTGCGGCTGTCGCCCCCCGCGATCCCCTATCTCTCCAATGTCACCGGCCGCTGGATCACTCCCGAGGAGGCGACAGATCCCGGCTACTGGGCGCGCCACCTGTGCGGCACGGTCCGCTTCTCCGACGGGCTGGAGACGCTGCTCGCGAGCCCGCCGGGACCGCTGGGAATATTGCTCGAAGTGGGGCCGGGCAACGCCCTCGCGGCGCTCGCCCTGCAGCATCCCGCCGCACAGGGGCGGACCGTCGTCGCCTCGCTGCCGCAAGCCCAGGACCCGCAGCCCGAGACGGCCGTCCTGCTCGCTGCGCTCGGCCGGCTCTGGCTGGCCGGGGTGGAGATCGATTGGGCCGGCTTCTCCTCCGGCGAGCGGCGCCGCCGCCTGCCCCTGCCTACCTACCCTTTCGAGCGCCAACGGTTCTGGGTGGAGCCGGGGAAGGGGATGCAATGGAGCGGGCTCCCGGCCCATGAGGGGACGATGACGGCAGCGGGCAGCGCGGGGCACGAGATGGCGCGGCCGGCCGGCGCCCTGCACCGGCGCCCCAACCTGCCCACCCCCTTTGTGCTCCCGCGCGCCGGCGCCGAGGCCCGGATCGCCGGTCTTTTCGGGCGGCTCCTCGGTGTCATGGAGGTGGGTGCCTACGACAGCTTCTTCGCGCTCGGCGGGCACTCACTGCTCGGCTCCCGGCTGCTGACACGCCTGCGCGACGAGCTGGGGGTCGAGCTGCCCCTCGCGGCCCTGTTCGCGTCGCCGACGCCGGCGGAGCTGGCGGCGCGGATCGAGACGGAGCGGGGCGGCGCGGGGGAGGCGATGCTCGCCGTCGAACGGCGGCCCCCTTCCGCTCCTCCCGTCCTCTCCTTCGGCCAGGAGCGGCTCTGGTTCCTCGACCAGCTCGATCCCGGCAGCCCGGCGTCCAACATCCCGGCGGCGAACCGGCTGGAGGGGACGCTGGACGAGGCGGCCCTGGAGAGCGCGCTGAGCGAGGTGGTGCGGCGTCACGAGACTCTGCGCACCACCTTCCCGCCGGTCGCGGGAGCTCCCGTCCCGAGGATCTCGCCGCCCGCTCCGATCCCCCTCCCCCGCGTGGACCTCGCCGTTCTGGCCGTGGACCTCCGGGAGACCGAGGCGCTACGCCTGGCGGCGGAAGAGTCGCTGCGGCCGTTCGACCTGGCCCGGGGACCGCTGCTCCGCGCTGTTCTGGTGCGGCTCGACGCGCGCGACCACCTGCTCCTGGTCAACCAGCACCACATCGTCTCAGACGGCTGGTCGCTGGGGATCTTTCAGCGCGAGCTGGCGGCGCTCTACGAGGCCTTCGCCGCCGGCGCCCCCTCGCCCCTCGCCGAGCCCGCGGTCCAGTACGCCGACTTCGCGGCGTGGCAGCGGCGGCGGCTCTCCGGACCGGCGCTCGACAGCCGGCTGGCCTGGTGGCGGGAGCGGCTGACACCCCCGCCGCCGGTCCTCGAGCTTCCCACCGACCGGCCGCGCCCCGCGGTCGAGAGCTTCCGCGGCGGCCGCCAGCCGCTCACCGTCCCGGCGGAGCTCACGGCGGCGCTGACCGCGCTCGGCCGCGAGCAAGGCGCCACCCTGTTCATGACGCTGCTGGCCGGCCTCCAGGCGCTCCTCGGCCGCCTCACCGGGCAGGCCGATCTGGCTGTGGGCACGCCGGTCGCCGGCCGCAGCCGCGTCGAGGTCGAAGATCTGATCGGCCTGTTCATCAACACCCTGGTCCTGCGCACGGACCTGGCGGGCGATCCGACCTTCGGCGAGGCGCTGGCGCGGGTGCGCGAGACCGCGCTTGGCGCCTATGCGCACCAGGAGCTCCCCTTCGAGCGACTGGTGCAGGAGCTGCGGCCGGAGCGCGCTCTCGGCCACTCGCCCCTGTTCCAGGTGCTGCTCATCCTGCAGAACGTCCCCTCCGGGGAGGTCGCGGCGAGCGGGCTCACCCTGCGCCGGCTCGACGTCCACCACGGGGTCTCGCGCTTCGACCTTACGCTTTCGCTGACCGAAAACAGCGAGAGCGGCGGCGGTCTCCTCGGCTATCTCGAATTCAAGACCGACCTGCTCGACGCGGCCACGGCCGCACGCTGGCTGGGCCACCTCGGCACCCTGCTCGCGGGAGCCGCCGCCGAGCCGGACCGGCGCCTCTCCGAGCTTCCCCTCCTCACCGACGCCGAGCGGCGCCAGATCCTGGCCGACGGGAACGACACCGCGACGGAGATCCCGGCGGCCTGTACCCACCACCTGATCGCCGACCGCGCGGCGCGCTCCCCGGAGGACGTGGCCGCCGTCTGCGAGAACGAACGGCTCACCCGCTCCCAGCTCGAGGACCGCGCGGCCCGGCTGGCAGGCCGCCTGCGCGCCCTGGGCGTCGGTCCCGAGTCGCTGGTCGGCATCTCTCTCGAGCGCTCCCTCGACCTGCTGGTCGCGGTCCTCGGCGTCTGGAAGGCCGGGGGGGCCTACCTGCCGCTGGACCCCGCCTACCCGGCCGAGCGGATCGGCTTCATGCTGGCCGACAGCGGGGTCAAGGTGGTGCTCACCCACGAGCGGCTGGCGGCGGCGCTGCCCAATGATCTTGGAGACGGCAGTCGCGTCCTCTATCTCGACCGCGAGCCCGTGACGGAGACGGAGGTCGATCCACTGCACGACGGCGGAGCCGGTCCGGACCACCTCGCCTACGTCCTCTACACCTCGGGCTCGACCGGGCGGCCGAAGGGCGTCCAGGTGACGCACGGCGCGCTGCTCAACTTCCTCCTCTCCATGCGCGAGCGCCCCGGGATCGGCGCGGAGGACGTGCTGGTGGCGGTGACCTCCCTGTCGTTCGACATCGCGGGGCTGGAGCTCTACCTGCCGCTCCTCGCGGGCGCCCGGCTGGTGGTGGCCACCCGCGACGAGGCGCAGGACGGCGCGCGCCTGGCCGGTCTGCTGGAGAGCAGCGACGCGACCGTCCTCCAGGCGACGCCGGCGACCTGGCGGCTGCTGCTCGCCGGCGGCTGGCGCGGCACGCCCGATCTCAAGGCGCTGTGCGGCGGCGAGGCCCTGCCCGAGGACCTGGCGGCCGCCCTGCTGAAGCGCTCCCCGGAAGTCTGGAACCTCTACGGGCCGACCGAGACCACGATCTGGTCGACCGTCTCCCAGGTCCTCCCGCGGCGGGCAGTCTCGATCGGCCGCCCGATCGCCAACACCACGGCCTATCTGCTCGACTCCCGCGGCGCGCCGGCACCGCTGGGCGTGCCGGGCGCGCTCCTGCTCGGCGGCGCGGGCGTGGCACGTGGCTACCTGGGGCGTCCGGACCTCACCGCCGAGCGCTTCGTGCCCGATCCGTTCTCGGCGGCGCCCGGAGGCCGGCTCTACCGCACCGGCGACCTCGCCCGGCGGCGGACGGCGGACGGCGCCCTCGAATATCTCGGCCGCGCCGACCAGCAGGTCAAGATCCGCGGCCACCGCATCGAGCCGGGCGAGGTCGAGGCAGCGCTCGCCCAGCACTCCTCCGTGGCAGAGGCCGCGGTGGGAGCCTACGGTGACCGGCTCGTCGCCTGGGTAGTTTTGCATCCGACCGAGCCGACCGATCGGTCCGATCCACGATCGGCGCTCTCCTCGTGGCTCCGCGAGAAGCTGCCCGACTACATGGTGCCGTCGGCCTGGGTGTTTCTCGACGCCCTCCCCCTCACCCCCAACCGCAAGGTGGACCGCCGGGCGCTGCCCGCGCCCGAGGCGCTCACGGTGTCTTCGGCCGTGGCCGGCGCCTTCGTGGCACCGCGCAACCCGGTCGAGGAGGCTCTGGCCGGCGTCTGGGCGCAGGTCCTGGGGGTCGACCGGGTCGGCGTCGACGACGACTTCTTTGCCCTGGGTGGCCACTCGATCCTCGCCACGGCGCTGCTGCACCGGGTACGCGGCGAGCTCGGCGCGGACCTCCCGCTGCGCACCCTGTTCGCCGCCCCCACCGTGGCCGGGATGGCCGCCGCCGTCGCGAGCACCGCGCCGGCGCTCTCCGCCGCCCCGCCGCGGATCGTTCCGGACCGGGACGGACGGCACCAGCCCTTCTCCCTCACCGACGTCCAGGAAGCCTATTGGATCGGCCGCAGCGCCGGCATGGAGCTGGGCTCGGTCGCCACCCATCTCTACTTCGAGATCGACACCTCCGGTCTCGACGTCGACCGCTTCGAGCAGGCGCTGCGTCTCCTGATCGACCGCCACGGCATGCTGCGGGCGATCGTGCAGCCCGACGGCCGGCAGCGCATCCTGGCCGAGGTCCCTCCCTACACCGTCGCCCGCCAGGACCTGCGCGTAGAGGGAGTCGACGCCGGTGAAGCGCTCACCGCGCTCCGGGAACGGATGTCGCACCAGGTGCTGCCCAGCGACCGCTGGCCGCTCTTCGAGATCGCGGCGTCGCTCCTCCCGGCCGGCCGGGAGAGGGAGACCCGGGCGCGGCTGCATGTCAGCCTCGACCTGCTGATCGCCGACGCCTGGAGCCTCCGCCTCCTGGCGCGGGACCTCGGCCAGCTCTATGAACGCCCCGGGGAGCCGCTGCCGGAGCTGGAGATCTCCTTCCGGGACTACGTCCTCGCCGAGGCCGCGTTGCGCGAGACCGAGGGCTGGCGACGGTCGCTGGAAGCCTGGCGCGGCCGGCTCGCGGACTTCCCTCCGCCGCCCGCGTTGCCGCTCGCCAGGAACCCGGCCACGGTCACCGTGCCCCGCTTCGTGCGCCGCCAGGGCGAAATGACCGCCGAGGTCTGGGCGCTGCTCAAGCGGCGGGCGGCGGAGGCCGGGCTCACGCCGTCGGGCGCCCTCCTCGCCGCCTGGTCCGAGGTGCTGGCGGCGTGGAGCGGCGGCTCGCGGTTCACGCTCAACCTGACCCTGTTCAACCGGCTGCCCCTCCATCCACAGGTCTCCCAGCTCGTGGGCGATTTCACCTCGCTGACGCTGCTGGCGGTCGAGCATCTCCCCGGCGAGCCGTTCGTGGACGGCGCGCGCCGGTTGCAGCAGCGGCTCTGGGACGACCTGGACCACCGCCTGGTCAGCGGCGTGCGCGTCCTCCGCGAGCTGTCGCGCCTGCGCGGCGAGCCGCGGACCATCATGCCGGTCGTCTTCACCAGCACCCTCAACCAGGCCGCGGCGGAGCCCGCCGAGGCGGCCGGGCTCGGCACGCGGGCCGAGAGCGGCTGGGCGATCAGCCAGACGCCGCAGGTCTGGCTCGATCATCAGGTCGTCGAGACCGGCGGCACGTTGAGCTGGCGCTGGGACGCGGTCGAGGAGCTTTTCCCGCCCGGGCTGCTCGACGACATGTTCGCCGCCTACAGCCGGCTTCTGAAACGGTTGGCCGGAGACGAAGCGGCCTGGCGGGAGCCGGTGCGCGGCCTCCTGCCGGGGGAGCAGCTCCAGTCGATCGCTGAAGCCAACACCACCGAAACGCCACTGCCGCAGGGGCTGCTCCACGAGCCGTTCCTCGAAAGAGCGCGACTCACCCCCGAAGCTCCCGCGGTGATCACCTCCTCCCGGGTCTTGACTTACGGCGAGATCGATCGCCTCTCGCTCGGACTCTCCCGCCGCCTGCGGCGGCTCGGGGCGGGCCGCAACCGGCTGGTCGCGGTGGTGATGCACAAGGGGTGGGAGCAGGTGGCGGCGGTCCTCGCTGTGCTGCGCGCCGGCGCGGCGTATCTACCGGTCGACGCGCGGCTGCCGGGGGAGCGGCTCCGCCACCTGCTCGTCCGCGGAGAGGTTGCTGTCGCGCTCACCCAGCCCGGACTTGAGGGGGGCCTCGCTTGGCCGGCGGGGGTGGAGCGGGTGGTGGTGGAGGCAGAGGGTGAAAAGGACATAAAGGACTTAAAGGACGGAAAGGACGAAGGCGGGGTTGAAGACAGCGCCCGCGGTGCAGGAGACCTGGCCTATGTGATCTTCACTTCCGGTTCCACCGGCGAGCCCAAGGGGGTGATGGTCGACCATCGCGGCGCGCTCAATACCGTGGTCGACGTGAACCGGCGCTTCGGGGTCGGGCCGGGGGACCGGGTGCTCGCCCTTTCGTCGCTCTCTTTCGACCTGTCGGTCTGGGACATCTTCGGGGTGCTCGCAGCCGGCGGCGCGCTGGTGGTTCCCGACGCCGGCTCGGAGCGCGATCCAGCGCACTGGGCGGATCTCGCGGCGCGCGAGAAGGTCACGGTCTGGAACACCGTTCCGGCCCTGATGGAGATGCTGGTCGAGCACGGCGCCGGCCGGCCCGAGGCTCTCGGCGCTCCGCTCCGCCTCGCCCTCCTCTCCGGCGACTGGATTGCGCCACGGCTGCCGGACCGCATCCGCGGTGCCTTCCCCGGCGCGCAGGTGATCAGCCTCGGCGGCGCGACCGAGGCGTCGATCTGGTCGATCCTCCATCCGGTCGGCGAAGTCGGCGAGGGGTGGACGAGCATCCCGTACGGCCGCGCGATGGCGAACCAGAGCGTCCGCGTGCTGGACGAGGACCTGGAGCCGCGTCCGGTCTGGGTGCCGGGGCACCTCTACATCGGCGGCGCCGGGCTCGCCCTGGGATACTGGCGGGACGCGGAGAAGACCAACGCTGCGTTCATCCGGCATCCGCGCACGGGCGAACGGCTGTACCGCACCGGCGACCTCGGACGGCTCCTGCCGAGCGGCGACATCGAGCTTCTCGGCCGCGACGACACCCAGGTCAAGATCCAGGGACACCGCATCGAGCTGGGCGAGGTCGAGGCCGCCCTCGCCCGCCATCCGCGGGTGGCGGCTGCCGTGGTCTCGGCGGCCGGAGAGCGGAACGGTCCGAAACAGCTCGTCGCCTATTTCGTGCAGAAGCCGGCGGCGGCGGTCCCTGCCGGACAGGCGCCCTCCGCCCTCCTCGCCGATCCTCTGGAGCGCCTGCGTTTCAAGCTCGCCCATCACGGCCAGCGGCCGGACGAGGGGCGGTCCGCGGTCGAGCTGCGGCGTCCCCAGCTCTCGCCGGACGAGGTCGAATCCCTCTACCTGCGGCGGCGGAGCTTCCGGACCTTCCTGCGCGAGCCCATCCCGCTCGACGAGCTGGCGGATTTTCTCGCCTGCCTGCTGCCGGGCGAGATCGCGGGCGCGCCCTTCCCCAAGCACCGCTACGGCTCGGCGGGCAATCTCTACCCGGTGCAGACCTGGCTGCTCGTCAAGGCCGGCCGCGTCGACGGGCTGGCGGGCGGGATCTACTACCACGATCCGCGGGGGCACCGGCTGGTCCTCGTCTCCTCCGCAGACGGCCTGGACGCCTCGCTCTGGGATCCGGCCAACCGCGCCGTGTTCGAGGAGGCGGCGTTCGCCGTCTTCTTCATCGCCCGGCTCGCCGCCATCGCGCCGCTCTACGGCGAGCGCGCCCGCCACTTCGCGACGCTGGAGGCGGGCCTCATGACCCAGCTCCTGGAGACGGCGGCGCCGGACCACCGGATCGGCCTGTCGCAGATGGGGGGAGTCCGCTTCGAGGCGGTGCGCCGGCGGTTCGCCCTCGACGAGAGCTGCGAGCTGGTCCACACCCTGCTGGGCGGCCGGATCGGTGCCGCGCAGACCGGGCGTGCCGCCTTCCTCGCCGAGCAGGCCGAGCAGCAGGCCCTGCTCCGCCTGCTCGACGAGCACCCGCGGGAGAGCCCGATCGCCGCCCTGGAGCCAGCGGCGCGCCCGGCCGCCGACCTCGCCGCCGACCTTACCGCAGAGCTCCGCGAGCACCTGCGGAGCTGCCTGCCCGAGCCGCTGGTGCCGGCCCTCTGGGTGCAGCTCGACGCGCTGCCCCTGAGCGCCAACGGCAAGGTCGACCGCAAGGCTCTGCCGCTCCCCGACAGGGAGCGCTCCGAAGCCGGGACCGCCGCCCCCTGGACGGCTCCGGAAAGCGAGATCGAGAAGATCCTCGCCGGCATCATCGCCGAGGTGCTCGGGGTCTCCCGCCTCGGGCTGCACGACAACTTCTTCGACCTCGGCGCCAGCTCCGTCCACATCGTGCGCGTCCACAACGCGCTGCGCGACGCGCTCGGCTCGCTCGAGATCCCGATCGTCGACATGTTCAACCACCCCAGCGTCAGCCTGCTCGCCCGCCGTCTCGCGCAGCTCTCCCCCGCGGCGGTTCCCGCGGGAGACAGCGCGCCCGATCCGGGCGCCGAGCGGAGCGAGCGGTTGCGCGAGGGCAAGGACTGGCGCCGCCAGCGGCTGGAAAAACGCCGGGCCGCGGGAGGTTTGTAGGTACCATGCACGAGCTCACCGGCTCCGAAGTCGCAGTCATCGGGATGGCGCTCCGCTTTCCGGGCGCCAGAACGCCCGAGGAGCTGTGGGAGAACCTGAAAAACGGCGTCGAATCGATCCGCCCCTTCTCCGACGAAGAGCTGATCGCGGCGGGCCACGATCCCGCCCACCTCGCCCATCCGGCCTATGTGAAGGCACGCCCGGCGATCGACGGGATCGAGCTGTTCGACGCCGACCTGTTCGGCATCCCGGCGCGCGAGGCGCGGCTGATCGATCCGCAGCACCGCCTGTTCCTGGAGTGCTGCTGGGAGGCGCTGGAGCGGGCCGGCTGCGACAGCGAGACGTACCCAGGGTCGATCGGCGTCTACGCCGGCTCCGATCTCAACTCCTACCTGTTCCGCCTCGCCTCGGCGCCGGGCCTGGTGGACGAGGTCGGGCCGTTCCAGGTGGAGGTGGCGAGCGACAAGGAGTATCTGGCCTCGCGCGTCTCCTACAAGCTCGACCTGCGCGGTCCGAGCCTCGCGGTGCAGACCGCCTGCTCGACCTCTCTCGTCGCCATCCACCTCGCCTGCCAGGGGCTGCTCTCGGGGGAGTGCGACATGGCCCTCGCGGGGGGCGCCTCTGTGCTGGTGCCGCAGACCAGCGGCTATTTCGCGCTCGAAGGGGGCATCCACTCGCGGGACGGGCACTGCCGCTCGTTCGACGCGCGAGCCCAGGGGACGGTCTTCGGCAGCGGCGTCGGCACGGTGGTGCTGAAGCGCCTCACCGACGCGCTGGCCGACGGCGACGCCGTGCACGCGGTGATCAAGGGCTCGGCGGTCAACAACGACGGATCGCGCAAGATCGGCTACACCGCTCCCGGCGGCGAAGGGCAGGCGCGGGTCGTCCGCGCCGCGCAGATCGTGGCCGAGGTGGACCCGGACACCATCACCTACATCGAAGCGCACGGCACCGGCACGGCGCTGGGCGATCCGATCGAGATCGCGGCCCTGACGCAGGCGTTCCGCGCCACCACCTCCCGCCAGGGCTTCTGCGGCATCGGCTCGGTGAAGGCCAATTTCGGCCACCTGAAGTCGGCCGCCGGAGTCGCCGGGCTGATCAAGACCGTGCTCTGCCTCGAGCACCGGATGCTGCCGCCGCTGCTGCATCTGGAGCGGCCGAACCCGCACATCGATTTCGCGGCCAGCCCCTTCTTCCTGGTCGACCGGCTGCGCGCCTGGGAGCCGGCCGGGGACACCCCCCTGCGCGCGGCGGTCAGCTCGTTCGGAGTGGGCGGCACGAACGCCCATGTGATCGTCGAGGAGGCTCCTCCCCAGGAGCCCTCCGGCCCGTCGCGCCCCTGGCAGATCCTGGCGCTCTCCGCGGCCACCGCCACGGCCCTGGAGCAGGTGCGGGGCCGCCTGGCGCGGCATCTGAGGGATCTGCGGGATCGCCTCTCTCCGGCAGATCTGGCAGACGTCGCCTGGACGCTGCAGACCGGGCGGCGGGCCGGCCGCCACCGCGCTTTCGTGGTCGCCGGACCGGATGTCACGGATCTGGCGGACGCCGTGGCCGCGCTGGAGTCGCCGGAGCGCGTGCAGACGGCGGCCGTGGAGCTGCGCGACCGCCCCGTCGCCTTCCTCTTCCCCGGCCAGGGGGCACAGCACCCCGGCATGGCGCGGGACGTCTACGCCACCGAGCCCTCCTTCCGGGCCCACCTGGACCGCTGCTGCGAGATCCTCCGGCCCCGCCTCGGGCTCGACCTGCGGGGCGTGCTCTTCCCGGCCCCGGGCGGCGAGGAGGACGCCGCGCGCCGTCTGGAGCAGACCGCGCTCGCCCAGCCGGCGCTCTTCGCGGTCGAGCACTCCCTGGCTCTGCTGTGGATGGAGTGGGGCGTCCAGCCGCGGGCGATGCTCGGCCACAGCCTCGGCGAGTATGTGGCCGCCTGCCTGGCCGGCGTCTTCTCACTGGACGACGCCCTGGCGCTGGTCGCCGAGCGCGGCCGGCTGATGCAGGACCTGCCGGCGGGCGCCATGCTCTCGGTGCCGCTGCCCGAGGAGGAGCTGCGCTCCCGGCTCGGCGGTCTGGCGCTCGGCGGTCTGGCGCTCGCCGCGGTCAACGGTCCGGACCGCTCGGTGGTCTCGGGGGAGGAGGGGGCGGTCGCGGGCCTGGAAGCCCAGCTCGCGGCGGCCGGGATCGCGGTCCGGCGCCTCCACACCTCGCACGCCTTCCACTCTCCGATGATGGAGCCGGCCGCCGCCGCCTTCGCCGAGCGCGTGCGCGCCGTCCGCCGCGAGGCGCCGGTCCTCCCCTTCCTGTCGAATCTCACCGGCACCTGGATCACCGCCGAGCAGGCGACCGATCCCGCCTACTGGGCGCGCCATCTGCGCGAGACGGTGCGCTTCGGCGACGGCCTGCGTACCCTGGCGGCGGACGAGAAGACGGTCCTGCTCGAGGTCGGCCCCGGGCAGACCCTCGCCGCCTTCGCCCGCCGGTCCGTCCGGCAGCCGGTCGCCAGCTCGCTCCCTCACCCGAAGGATGCCGCCGGCTCCGCGGCCGGACACCTGATGGGCGCCGTGGGCCGGCTGTGGATCGCCGGAGCCCAGATCGACTGGCGCGCCTTCCACGCGCACGAGCGGCGGCGCCGGGTCGACCTCCCCACCTACCCCTTCGAGCGCCAGCGGTATTGGGTCGATCGAGCGGACGGGACCGCCGGGGCGCACGCGATGCCCTCCGCCGCCGTCCGTCCGGCGGTGCGGCGCGAGCTTCAGGACTGGTTCCAGGTCCCTGCCTGGAAGCCTTCGCTCCCCCCGGAGGAGCCGGAGCGCGCGGCCGGGCGCTGGCTGCTGCTCACCCCGGGCGCCGGTCTCGGCGCGACGGTGGAACGGCGGCTCGCCGCGAGCGGCGGATCGGTCATCGCCGTCGAGCCCGGCGAGGCATTCACCGAGAAGGCTCCGGGGCGGTTCGCCGTGCGCCCGGGGGATCGCGACGACTGGGCGGCGCTCTTCGCACGGCTGCGCGAGACCGGCGCGCTCCCCGAGAGCGTGCTTCACCTGTGGGGGCTCGGTGAGGCCGATGAGGACCGCTGCTTCTGGAGTCTGCTCTGGCTCGGCCGGGAGCTCGGCCGGCTGGGGCTCCCCGCTGTGCAGCTCCGGGTGGTGACCGACGGCCAGGCGCCGGAGAAGGCCTTGGCGCTCGGGCCGGTCCGCGTCCTCCCGCTGGAGCACCCGGAGATCGGCTGCGCGGCGATCGATGTTGCGGTTCCGGACAGCGAGGCAGCGCGCGAGCGCCTGGCGGACCGGCTGATCGCAGAAGCGATGGCGTCGGCGACCGAGCCGGTCGTGTCCTGGCGCGGCGAGGAGCGCCTCGTCGAAAGCTTCGAGCCGCTGCGGATCGCCGCGCCCGGCCGCCTGCCGTTCCCCGAGCGGGGGGTCTGCCTGGTGACCGGCGGTCTCGGCGGCATCGGCCTCACCCTCGCCCGGGAGCTCGCCCGGTCGTTCCGCGCCCGGCTGGTCCTGACCGGCCGCAGCGTACCGGAGGGAACTCCCGCCGCGGTCCGCGAGCTCGAGGAACTGGGCGCCGAGGTCCTGGTCCTCGCCGCGGACGTCACCGACGAGAGCGCGATGCGCGAGGTGGTCCGGCGCACGAACGAACGATTCGGACCGGTCCAGGCAGCGATCCACGCCGCCGGGGTCCCCGGCGGCGGGGTCATCCAGCTCAAGACGGCCGCGGCGGCGGCCCGGGTGCTGGCCCCCAAGGTGCGGGGGACGCGCGTCCTCGCCGCGGCTCTCGCCGCCGAGCCGCTCGAGCTCCTGGTCCTCTGCTCCTCGACCTTCGCGGTGACCGGCGGCGTCGGACAGGTCGACTACTGCGCCGCCAACAGCTTCCTCGATGCGTTCGCACGGCAGGAGGCGCAGAGCGGCCTGCGTGCCGTCTCCCTCGACTGGGGGGCCTGGCAGGAGGTCGGTATGGCGGTCAAGGCGGCGGCCGGGACGGCGGCGCACCGCCCCGCGCAGAGCGCCCCGCTGTCTGAACGGTCCGAGCCATCCGAGCCGTCCGCGCCGCCGCTCCACCCGCTGCTCGACCGCCGGCTCGATCCGGGCGTCTACGCCACCGACTTCAGCCCGGCCCGGCACTGGCTGCTCGCCGAGCACCGCATCCTCGGCACGCCGGCCGTCCCCGGCACCACCTGGCTGGAGATGGCGCGCGCCGCCTTCGCCCGCGAGACCGGAGCGGAGGCGGTGGAGATCCGCGACGTGACGTTCGTCAGCCCGCTGCTGGTCCACGAAGGGGATTCCCGCGAGGTGCGGATCGCCCTTGAGCCGGACAACGGCGATGGGACCGCCTTCCGGGTGACCAGCCGCGCGGGAGATGGCTGGCGGGAGCATGCCCGCGGCTCGCTGCGCCGGCTCGCCGGCGGTCCGCCGGAGCCGCGCGACCTCGCCGTCCTCGCCGCCCGCTGCACCGTCCGCGAGCTGGTGCGGGAGGGCGACGGCCTGCCCGCCGCTGGTGGTGCCGGCGGCGGCCGGCTGGTCTCCTGGGGGCCGCACTGGCAGAGCCTGCTGCGGGCGGATCTGGGCGACGGCGAGGCCCTGGTGTCCCTGGAGTTGCCCGGCGCATTCGCCTCCGAGCTGGGAGAGCTCCTCCTCCACCCCGCCCTGCTCGACGTCGCGACAGCTTTCGGCGGCGGCGTCCTGACCGGCGGCAATGCGCTGCCGCAGTCCTACGGCCGCCTCGCGGTCCATGGGCCGCTCCCGCAGCGCCTGCTCGCGCACGTCCGGACGCAAGCCGGGCTGGATCCGGACACCGGCACGATCGCCCTGGACGTCACCCTGATGGACGACCAGGGAGGCGTGCGGGTCGAGGTCGAGGGCTTCACCATGAAGCGGACCGCCGACCGCGGCGGCGAGGCCGCGCCGAGCGGCCGGAGCACAGCCTGGATCCGTCCCGAGGAGGGGGTCGAGGCCTTCCGGCGCGCGCTCTCCCGCGGCCGGTTCCATCAGGTCGTGATCTCGCCGGTCGATCTCGGAGCGAATGCCGCGGCGGCGATCACGGCCGGACCGCACCCGGGGGCGGAAGCCGGACCGGTGCCGGCGGCTGGCGCGGGGGCCTTCGCCCGCCCGAGCCTCGCGACGGCCTATGTCGCGCCGTCCGGCGAGGCGGAGAGGGCCCTCGCCGAGGTGTGGCAGCGGGTCCTGGGGTTCGACCGGATCGGCGTCCAGGACAACTTCTTCGACCTCGGGGGGGACTCGGTCGTCGCCATCCAGATGATCGCCCAGTCGACGGCGCGCGGTCTGTCGCTCACCACCGAGCAGCTCTTCGAGCACCAGACGATCGCGGCCCTGGCCCGCCTGGTCGCTCCCCCCGCACCGGCCGCGGACGTTTCCGCCGCCGCGCTGCCCGCGGAGAGCCGCGAGTGGCTGCGCGCCCACGGCGACGATCTCACCGCGAGCGTCGAGGATCTCTATGGGCTGTCCCCGATCCAGGAGGGGATGCTGTTCCACTCCCTGCACGGCGGGGAGGAGGCGCCCTACTTCGAGCAGTTCGTCTTCGCCGACGACCAGGGGCTCGATCTCGACCGGTTCGAGCGCGCGTGGCGGCAGGTCATCGAACGCCATCCCGTGCTGCGCACCTCGTTCGTCTGGCAGGACGTCGAGCGCCCCATGCAGCTCGTGCACCGGCGGGTCGAGCTGACCTGCGAGCGGCAGGACTGGCGCTCCCTGGCCCCCGCGGAGCGCGCGGAGCGGCTGCGGGGCCTCCTCGCCGAGGACCGCGCCCGTGGGCTCGCCCTCGACCGCGCGCCGCTCCTGCGCCTGAACGCCATCCGCTGGGACGACGCGGGCTGGCGCATCGTCTGGAGCTACCACCACCTGGTCCTCGACGGCTGGTCGGTGGAGATGCTGCTGCGGGAGGTGGCGGCCCTCTACGCGGCGGCGGGCCGGCAGACCGCCGCGGCGCTCGAATCCCGCCGGCCGTTCCATGACTACATCGCCTGGCTGGGACAGCAGGATCTCGCGGCGGCCGAGACCTGGTGGCGCCGGGTCTTCACCGGTTTCAGCGAGCCCACCGCCCTGGGGATCGACCGCGCGCCGGGCCGCCCCGTCCTGCCGGGAGACGTTCACGCCGAGATCGAAACGGTGCTGCCGGCGGCGCTCACCGCCGCGCTGGAGGGCTTCGCGCGGCAGCACCGGCTCACCCTCCACACCGTCATCGCCGGAGCCTGGGCCCTGGCGCTCTCCCGCTACAGCGGCACCGAGGACGTGGTCTACGGCAGCACCGTCTCGGGGCGGCCGGCCGCCCTGCCGGGCTCCGAGTCGATGATCGGCTGCTTCATCAACACCCTGCCGGTGCGGGTGCAGGCCGCTCCCGGTCAGGAGCTGCTCGCCTGGCTGCAAGGGCTGCAGGCCGGCCAGATGGAGCTGCGCGCCTGGGAGCACAGCCCCCTCGTCGAGGTCCGCCGGTGGAGCGGACTGTCCGGCGACCGGCCGCTGTTCGAAGCGATCCTGGTCTTCGAGAGCTTCTTCCAGGCCGGCGGCAGCGAGAGCCGGCGGGTTCACCAGCGCACCAACTTCCCGCTGACGCTGGTGGTCTGGCCTGGCACCGAAATCGCTTTCGCCGCCCGCTTCTACGCCGGCCGTTTCGCCGCGGAGGACGTCGCCCGCCTGCTCGGCTACGTCCGGGAGCTCCTCCAGGCCTTCGTCCAGGAGCCTGTCCGTCTCGCGGACCTGCCGCTCGCGCCCGCTCACGAGCGGGCGCAGGTCCTGCGGGAGTGGAACGACACGGCCGGGGAGATCCCTGCCGTTCCCGTCCACCGCCTCGTCGCCGCCCGGGCGGAGCGCGATCCGGAAGCCCCGGCGGTCGCCGACGCCTCCGGCCGTCTCACCTACGGCGAGCTCGAAGCTCGCGCCAACCGCCTGGCGCACCACCTGATCCGCCTGGGGGTCGGCCCGGAGATCCTGGTGGGGATCTCCCTGGAGCGCTCGGCGGGAATGGTGGTGGCCCTGCTCGCCATCCTCAAGGCCGGCGGAGCCTACCTGCCGCTCGATCCGGCCTACCCGGCCGACCGGCTGCGCCTCATGCTGGACGACTCGGGCGCGCGCCTCCTCATCGCCGAAAATATGGCAGAGGCGCTCTCGTCTCCGGGCCTGCGCATCATCCATCCGGACGATCCGGCGATCGCCGACGAGAGCGCCCATCCGCCGGAGGTCGAGGTCGAGAGGACCGATCTGGCCTATGTCCTCTACACCTCGGGCTCGACCGGCCGGCCGAAGGGGGTGCAGGTCCCCCATGGCGCGCTCGCCAATTTCCTCGCCTCGATGCGCCGGCAGCCCGGCCTGGACGCGGCCGATGTCCTCCTCGCCACCACGTCTCTGTCCTTCGACATCGCCGCCCTGGAGATCTACCTCCCCCTGCTCGCCGGCGCGCGGCTGGTGATCGCCCGGCGCGACGAGGTCTACGACGGCGGCCGCCTGTGCGAGCTGCTCGCCGACCACCAGGCGACGGCGATGCAGGGGACTCCTTCGACCTGGCGGCTGCTGATCGATTCGGGCTGGCGGGGAGGGGCCGGGATCAAAGTCCTGTGCGGCGGCGAGTCCCTGCCCGAGAACCTCGCCGCGGAGCTTCAGGCGCGCGCCGGCGAGGTCTGGAATCTCTACGGCCCCACCGAGACCACGGTGTGGTCCGCGGCTGAGCGCCTGACTCCGGGCCAGCCGGTCTCGATCGGGCGGCCGATCGGCAACACCGCGCTCTATGTGGCCGGCTCCGGCTGCCTCCCGGCCCCGGCCGGCGTTCCGGGAGAGCTGCTGATCGGCGGCGCCGGTGTGGCGCGCGGCTATCTCGGGCGTCCGGACCTGACCGCGGAACGTTTCATCCGCGACCCGTTCGCCGGTGCAGGAGGAAAGCCAGGCGGACGTCTGTACCGCACCGGCGACCTGGCGCGGCACCGGCCGGATGGGCGGTTGGAGCTGCTCGGCCGCATCGACCAGCAGGTGAAGGTCCGCGGCTTCCGCATCGAGCCGGAGGAGATCGAGGCCGTGCTCCTCCGGCACCCGGACGTCGCCCGCGCTGTGGTCGTGCCGTCGGGACGCGCCGGCGACACGTATCTGGTGGCCTGTCTGGTGCCCCGCCAGATGTCTCAGGTGGTGTCCCGCGACGGCGGCGGCGAAGCCTCCGCCGCGGAGAGCCTGGTGTCGAAGGTGCGCGATGCGCTGGCCGGGCAGCTCCCTCCCTACATGATGCCCTCGTCCTGGATCGTGCTCCCTGAGCTGCCGCTCACGCCCAACGGCAAGGTCGACCGCCGCGCCTTGCTGGCGATCCGGCGCCCGGACCGGGCGGCAGGGTCGCGGCGAGAGGCGCCGCGCAACGCCCTCGAACGGTCTGTCGCCGAGATCTGGAAAGAGCTGCTGGCGGTCGAGGAGATCGGCGTCGACGACAACTTCTTCGACATCGGAGGGCATTCGCTGCTCATGCCGCGGATGCAGGGCCGGCTGCGCGAGCTTCTGGGCCGCGAGATCGGAATCGTCCACCTGTTCCGGTGCTCCACCATCCGGGCGCTCGCCCACCATCTGGCGGGAGGCGAGGAGGGCGAGGCCCCGCTCGCCGGCATGGAGCGGCAGGAATCGCGCGCCGAGAGAGGCCGGTCGAGACTCCGGCAGCTCCGGGAAGAAAGGAGAAGCCTCGATGTCTGAGCAGGAGCCGCGAGACGATCGCACGGGGATGGAGATCGCGATCATCGGGATGGCCGGCCGCTTCCCCGGCGCGGGCGATCTCGAGCAGCTCTGGCGGAACCTCCGCGACGGCGTCGAGGCGATCTCCCGGTTCAGCGCGGAGGAGATCCTCGCGGACGGCGTGTCGCCCGCGCAGCTCGCCCGTCCGGGCTACGTTCCGGCCGGCGGCTTCCTCGCCGGCGCGGACCTCTTCGACGCCGCCTTCTTCGACCTCTCGCCGCGCGAAGCCGAGGTGCTCGACCCGCAGCAGCGCCTGCTCCTCGAAGTCGCCTGGGAGACCATGGAGAAGGCGGGTTATGCCGGGACGAAGCGGCCGGTGGGGGTCTTCGCCGGCACCAGCGCCAGCAGCTACCTGCTCACCAACGTGATCTCCCGCCCGGACATCCTCGGCTCGCTCGGCGGCATGGCCCTCGGCCTGGCGAGCGACCGCGACTACGTCGCCACCCGGATCTCCTACAAGCTGAACCTGACCGGCCCCAGCTTCACCGTGCAGACCGCCTGCTCGACCTCGCTGGTGGCGGTCCACCTGGCCTGCCAGAGCCTGCTCGCGGGCGAGTGCGAGCTGGCCCTGGCGGGCGCCTCCTCGGTGTGGTCGCCGCGCAAGTCGGGCTATGTCTACGAGCCAGGCGGCATCCTCTCGCCGGACGGACACTGCCGGGCGTTCGACGCCGTGGCGGCGGGGACGGTGATCGGCCAGGGCGTCGGCGTCGTGGCGCTCAAGCTGCTCGACGACGCGCTCGCCGACGGCGACACGATCCACGCCGTGATCCGCGGCTCGAGCATCAACAACGACGGCGCGCACAAGATCGGCTTCACCGCGCCCAGCGAGGAGGGGCAGGCGCGCGTGATCCGCCTGGCGCAGCGGCAGGCCGGCGTCGATCCCGACTCGATCGGCTACATCGAGGCGCACGGCTCCGCCACGCCGCTGGGAGACCCGATCGAGATCGCCGCCCTGACCCGCGCCTTCCGGCTGGGGACCTCCCGCCGGGGCTTCTGCGCCGTCGGCTCGATCAAGACGAACATCGGGCATCTGGACGCCGCCGCCGGAGTCGCCGGCCTGCTCAAGACCGTCCTCGCCCTGGAGAAGCGGGAGATCCCGCCCAGCCTGAACTTCACGGTGCCCAACCCGCAGATCGACTTCGCGGCGAGCCCGTTCTACGTCAACGACCGGCTGGGCGAATGGCGCACCGAGGGAGGCCCGCGCCGCGCCGGTGTCAGCTCGTTCGGGCTCGGCGGTACCAACGCGCACGTGGTGCTGGAGGAGGCTCCGCCGGCCGAGCCCTCCGGCCCGTCGCGCCCACAGCAGCTCCTAGTCCTGGCGGCGCGCAGCGCCGCCGCCCTGGAGCGCGCCACCGACAGGCTCGCGGCCCATCTCGGAGCGCCCCTGGAACCGGGCGCCGATCTCGCGAATTTCCCCGACATCGCCTGGACCCTCCAGACCGGCCGCAGCGCCTTCCGCCACCGCCGCGCGCTGGTGGCGCCGAGCGCCGCGGACGCCGCCCAAGCGCTCGCGGAGCGCGACCCGCGGCGGCTCCGGACCGCCGAGAGCGCGGGCGGGCGTTCGGTCGCCTTCCTCCTCCCAGGCGTCGGCGACCAGCACCCCGGCATGGCGCGGAGCCTCTACCGGGAAGAGCCGGCCTTCCGCCGCGAGATCGATGCCTGCGCCGAGCTGCTCCGCCCGCTGTTGGGTCTCGATCTGCGCGAGGCGCTCTTCCCGGCAGGGACGGCCCGCGAGGAGCCGCAGACTGGGGGCGCGGCCGGCCCCGACCTGCGAGCCCTCCTGCGGCGCCCCTCTCCCGCTCCGGGCTCCCTCCTCCACCAGACTCGCATCGCACAGCCCGCGGTCTTCGCGGTCGGCTACGCGCTGGCGAAGCTGTGGATGGCCTGGGGCATCCGCCCGCGGGCGCTGCTCGGCTACAGCCTCGGCGAATACACCGCGGCCTGCCTGGCCGGCGTGTTGCCGCTCCCAGACGCGCTCACCCTGGTGGCGCGCCGCGCGGCCCTGATCGAGGAGCTGCCGCGCGGCGCCATGAGCGCCGTGCCGTTGGGCGAGGAGGACGTCCTGCGCCGGCTGACCCCGGGGCTCTCGCTCGCCGCGCTCAATGCGCCCGAGGTGTCGGTGGTGGCGGGAGAGCCCGGGGAGCTGGCGGCGCTGGAGCGCCGGCTCGGCGAGGAAGGACTGCCCTGCCGCCGCCTCGCCACCGGGCACGCCTTCCACTCCCGCCAGATGGAGCCGGCGGCGGACGCCTTCGCCGCGCTGCTGCGGAGCGTCCGCCTGGCGCCGCCGGAGATCCCGTATCTGTCGAACGTGACCGGGACCTGGATCGAGCCCGAGGTAGCGACCGATCCCTCTTACTGGGTACGGCACCTGCTCGGCACGGTGCGCTTCTCCGAGGCGGCCGGCGCGCTGTGGGAGGAGCCCGGGACGATCCTCCTCGAAGCGGGTCCCGGGCCGGCGCTCGGCAGCCTCGCGGTGCAGCATCCGGCGAGCGCGGGCGGCCTCGTGCTCTCCTCGCTGCCTCACGAGCTGGACCGGCGCGACGACGCGGAGCACGCGCAGGACACCCTGGGCCAGCTCTGGCTCGCCGGCGTCGAGCCGGACTGGACGGCGCTGCACGCCGGTGAGCGGCGGCGCCGGGTCCCGCTGCCGACCTACCCCTTCGAGCGGCGGAGCTACTGGCTCGCCGCCGGGAAACCCGCAACGGCATCCGCGACCGATTCCAGGTCCGGCAAGCTCCCGGACCCGGCCGACTGGTTCCATGTCCCCTCCTGGAAGCTCGCACCGCTCCTCGGCGCGGACCGCGCACCGGCCGGGCGATGGCTCCTCCTTCTCGATGGCGCCGGCGTCGGCCTCCGGCTCGCCGAGCGGCTGCGGACCGCCGGGTGCGAGGTCGACACCGTCCTTCCTTCTGACCCGGCGGCGCTCGCCGCAGCGCTCGCCGAGTGGCCGTCGCACGTGGTCCATCTCGCCTGCCTGACCCCCGGCGGCCGGGAGCTGTCTCCGCTGTCTCTGGATGCTGCCCGGGAGCTCGGATTCCACCTTCCTCTCGCGGTGGCCCGCGCCCTCGGCGGGCGCTCCGAGGACCGCACGACCCTCCACATCGTCGCCAATGGCCTCTGCCGGGTGGAGCAACACGATCCGTTGTATCCGGACAAGACGCTCCTGCTCGGCCCGCTGCGGGTCATCCCCCAGGAGTTCGAGCACATCGGCTGCCGGGCGATCGACGTCGACATCACGGATTTGGCCGACGGGCTGATCGACAGGCTCTGCGCCGAGTTGGGGACGACGGACGGCAGGAACGAGCCGCTCGTCGCCTGGCGCGGCGACCGCCGGTGGGCACCGAGCTTCGAGCCGGTGCGCCTGCCGGCGCTTCCGGCGGGCTCGGGGATGCCGGCCTTCCTGCGCGAGCGCGGTGTCTATCTGATCACCGGTGGCCTGGGGGGAGTCGGGCTCGCCCTCGCGTCCCACCTGGCGCGCACGGCACGGGCGCGGTTGGCCCTGATCGGCCGCTCGGCGGACCGGTCCGGCGCTCCGCCGCACGTCGAAGAGGCGCTGCGGGAGATCGAGGCGGCCGGCGCCGAGGTGCTGGTGCTGCGCGCCGACGTCGCCAACGAGGCGCAGATGCGCGCCGCGGTCGAGCGCGTCCGCGCGCGCTTCGGCCGCCTGGACGGGGTCTTCCATGCCGCGGGCGTGCCGGGCGGCGGTCTCATCCAGCGCAAGACGCGGGAGGAGGCCGAGGCGGTGCTCGCTCCCAAAGTGGAGGGCGCGCGCGTCCTCACCGCGGTGCTCGCCGGCGAGCCGCTGGATTTCCTGGTCCTCTTCTCCTCCATCAACGCCGTCGTGGGCGGCATCGGCCAGGTCGACTACTGCGCCGCCAACGCCGTCCTCGGGGCGGTCGCCGAGCGCCGCGGCGCGCTCCGGACGGTCGCCATCGACTGGTGCGAGTGGGAGTGGGACGCCTGGACCTCCTCCTGGCTCCACGACCCGGCGCTGCGCGAGGAGCTGAAGCGGCAGCGGCTGACCTATGGGCTCCGCTTCGCCGAAGGGATGGACGCGCTCTCGCGGATCCTGGCGAGCGGCCTTTCGCATGTCGTGGTTTCGACCCGCAGCCTGCCGGAGGTGCTCGCCCAACGGCACTCTCTCGGCGCGCTGCTCGCCGGGCTGGAGCACATGCCGGCTTCTGCCCCGGGCGAGCACGACCGGCCGGCCCTGACCACCGCGTATGTGGCGCCGGAGGGCGCCACCGAGCAGCAGCTCGCCGCGATCTGGCAGAGCGTGCTCGGAGTGCGGCAGGTCGGTGCCCACGACGATTTCTTCCAGCTCGGCGGCCACTCGCTGCTCGGCCTCCAGCTCCTGTCGCGAATCCGCCGGGAGCTCGGAGCCGAGTTGCCGCCGCGCGCCCTGTTCGAGGCGCCGACCGTGGCCGGGCTCGCCGCCGCCTTCGCGGCGGCGCGCAATATCGCAGCGACCGGAGCGGCCGGAGCGGCGCCGGTGCCGGCTCTGCCCCCCCTGCTCCGGACACCGCGCGGGCGCGATCTGCCGCTCTCCTTCTCCCAGGAACGCCTGTGGTTCTTCACCCAGCTCGAGCCGGAGAGCCCCGCCTACAACATGCCGGCGGCGCTGCGCCTCGAAGGGGTCCTGGACACGGCGGCGCTCGACGCGAGCTTCAGCGAGCTGGCGGCGCGCCACGAGACGCTGCGCACCACCTTCCACCTGGCGGGCGAGCAGCCGGTGCAGCGGATCGCCCCGCCCCGGCCGTTCCGCCTGCCACGGGTCGATCTGCACGGGCTCACCGAAGGCCGCCGCGAGGCCGAAGCCCTGCTTCTGGCCGGCGAGGAGGCGCGCCGCCCGTTCGACCTCACCCGCGGGCCGCTCCTGCGCGGCCTCCTGCTCCGTCTGGGCCCCGAGAGCCACACGCTGCTGTACAGCCTGCACCACATCGCCTCGGATGGCTGGTCCTATGGCGTGATCGCGCGCGAGCTGGCCGCTCTCTACCCCGCCTTCCGGGAGCGGCGCCCGTCGCCGCTTCCGCCGCTGCCGGTCCAGTACGCCGACTTCGCGGCCTGGCAGCGCGAGCAGATGCAGGGCGGCGTCCTCTCCGCCCTCCTCGTCCGCTGGCGGGAGCGCCTGGAGGGTGCTCCGCTCGTGCTGGAGCTGCCGTCCGACCGGCCGCGCCCGCCGGTCCCGAGCGGTCGCGGAGGGTTTCGCTACGCCACGGTTCCGGCCGCCGTTCTCGACGCGGTCGCGGCGCTCGCCCGGCGGGAAGGGGTCACCCTGTACATGGCCCTGCTCGCCGGGTTCGACACCCTGCTCCACCGTTGGACGGGGCGCGACGACTTCCTCGTCGGCACGCATGTGGCCGGACGCCCGCCGGAGACCGAGGGACTGATCGGCTTCTTCATCAACGAGATCGTTCTGCGCGCCGACCTCTCCGGCGATCCGGCGTTCCTGGACCTCCTGCCCCGGGTCCGCGAGACCGCGCTGGAGTCCTACGCCGATCAGGACCTGCCGTTCGACCGCCTCGTCGAGGCCCTCCAGCCGGAGCGTGATCTGGCGCGACCGCCAGTCCTCCAGATCCTCTTCGTCCTGCAGAACTTCCAGGAGGCCGGCCGGCAGTCGCTGGACCTGCCGGGCCTGAGGATGCTCCCCTTCGAGGCCGTCTCCAGCCCGACGACCCTCGACCTGGCGATCGAGGCGACGGAAACTCCTGCCGGCCTCTCCCTGATCTGGAAGTACAACGCCGACCTGTTCGAGCCCACCACGATCGACCGCCTGGACGGGCACTTCGAGGCCTTGCTCACAGCGGTCACCGCGGCACCCGCAACCCGGCTCTCGCTCCTCTCCCTGCTCACCGTCGCGGAAAACCAGCAACTGGTCCACGAGTGGAACGACAGCGCGGCGGTCTTCCCCGGCGGCACCACCTTCACCCAGCTCTTCGCGGCGATGGCCGCGGCCCGGTCCGGGGAGGTCGCCGCTTCCGACAGCACGGAGCAGTTGACCTATGGCGAGCTTGACGAGCGGTCCGGCCGCCTGGCGCGCCGCCTGGCCGCCGCGGGGGCGGGAACCGATACCGTCGTGGCCCTGCTGGCGGACCGCAGCCTCGAATTCCTGATCGTCATTCTGGCGGCCTTCAAAGCAGGAGCGGCCTATCTGCCGCTCGATCCGCGCCAGCCACGGCAGGGATTGGCTCAGATCCTGGCCGACAGCAGCGCGACCCTTGCGCTCGCCGGTCGCCCTCATGCTGCCGCCCTCGCGGAGGCGCTGGGCGATCTCCCCGCCGAGGCCCGGCCGCCGCTTCTGGTCATAGAGGAACTCCTCTCTATTGCGGACCCGAGCCCGACTCCCCTCTCCCCGCCGGAGCCCGGCGATCTCGCCTACGTGATCTACACCTCGGGCTCGACCGGGATGCCCAAGGGGGCCATGGTCACCCACGGCGGCATGCTCAACCACCTGTGGGCCAAGGTGTCCGCCTTGGACCTCGGCGCGGACGGCGCCGTGGCCCAGACCGCGTCACAGAGCTTCGACATCTCGGTCTGGCAGCTCCTCGCCGCCCTGCTGCCCGGCGGCCGGGTGGAGATCTTCGCCGACGATGTCGCTCACCATCCGGCGCATCTGGTCGCCGAAGCCGAACGCCGCGGCGTCACGGTGCTCGAAACCGTCCCCTCCCTGCTGCGCCTGGCTCTCGACGACCTGGAGGCGCAGGGGGAGTCCCGGCCCCGGCTCGAGCGCCTGCGCTGGCTGATCCCGACGGGCGAAGCCCTGCCGCCCGAGCTCTGCCGCCGCTGGCTCCGGCTCTACCCCGCCATTCCCCTGCTCAACGCGTACGGACCGACCGAATGCTCGGACGACGTCACGCACCAGACGATCCGCTCCGGCGGAGAAGCGGAGCGGGCGCAGATCCCGATCGGCCGGCCGGTGCCGAACCTGCGGCTCCACGTGCTCGACCGCCACCTGCAGCCCTCGCCCATCGGCGTCCCCGGCGAGCTGTTCGTGGGCGGAGCCGGCGTCGGCCGCGGCTACGTGCGAGACGGCGGCCGCACGGCGCAGTCGTTCGTGCCCGATCCCTGGTCCCGCGCGGGGGGAGCACGCCTCTACCGCACCGGCGACCTCGCGCGCTGGCGCACCGACGGCTCGCTCGATTTCCTCGGCCGCCTCGATCACCAGGTCAAGATCCGTGGCTTCCGCATCGAGCTCGGCGAGGTGGAGGCGGCCCTCGCGAAACACCCACAGGTCCAGGACGCGGTGGTGCTGGCCCGCGAAATCGGCGGAGCCAAAGCCCTGGTGGCGTACGTGATCTCCGTGGAGGATCGCCCGGCCGCGGCCGAGCTTCGCGAGCATCTGCGGCAACGGCTGCCGGAGCAGATGGTCCCCGCCTTCTTCGTCTTCCTCTCCGCCCTGCCGCTGACCGCCAACGGCAAGCTGGACCGGCGGGCGCTGCCGGACCCGGAGCGCGAAGCCGCGCCGGCGGAGCTGGCCGGGCCGCGCACTCCGACCGAAGAGATCCTGGCCGGCGTCTGGGCCGAGGTGCTCGGGCTGGAGCGGGTGGGCGTCCACGACGGCTTCTTCGACCTCGGCGGCCACTCGCTGCTCGCCACGCGGGTGATCTCGCGGCTGCGCGGCCTGTTCGGGGTGGAGCTGCCGATGCGCGCGCTGTTCGAGCGGCCGAACGTGGCGGAGCTCGCCGCCGCCGTCGACGAGGCCTGCCGCGCCGCCGCTGGTGTCCCGGCGCCGCCGCTGGTCCGCCTGGCCCCGGCACTGCGCGCCGGAGGCCCGCCTCTCTCCTTCGCCCAGGAGAGGCTCTGGTTTCTCGACCGATTGCAGCCGGAGAGCCCGTTCTACAACCTGCCTCTGGCCCTGGAGCTCCGCGGCACCCTGTCCCTGCCTCTCCTCGCCGCCAGCCTCGCCGGGGTCGTCGCCCGCCACGAGGCGCTACGCACCACTTTCCGCGTTGCGGAGGGCACCGCCGAGGGCGCCGCCGGGGACCGGCCGGTCCAGGTGATCGCGCCGGCTCTCGCGGTCGCACCGGTCCGGATCGATCTGGACGGCCTGCCCGAGGCGCTGCGGGCCGCCGAGGTCCGCCGGCTGGCCCGCGACGAAGCGGCGCGCCCGTTCCATCTGGCCCGCGGGCCGCTGGTGCGGCTCACCCTGCTGCGCCTGGGCGGCGACTCTCATGTCGCGCTCTTCAACCAGCACCACATCGTGTCGGACGCCTGGTCGATGGGGGTGCTGGTCGAGGAGGTGACCGCGCTCTACCGCGCCCTGGCGGCGGGCGAGCAGCCCGATCTGCCGGAGCTGCCGGTCCAGTATGCGGACTACGCCGTCTGGCAGCGCTCGTGGCTGACCGGCGAGGTCCTGGACGATCTCTTCCTCTGGTGGCGGCAGCGGCTGGCCGGCGCGCCCCACGTGCTCGACCTGCCCACCGACCGGCCGCGTCCCGCCGTCCAGAGCCTGCGCGGCGCCCATGCGACGCAATCTCTGCCCGCCGGGTTCTCCGCCGCCCTGGGCGAGCTCTCCCGCCAGCGGCGCGTCACCGTCTTCATGACCCTCGCCTCCCTCTTCGCGGCACTGCTGTCCCGGCAGACCGGCGCGGAGGACCTCCTCCTCGGCACGCCGATCGCCGGCCGCGACCGGACCGAGACGGAGAGGCTGATAGGGCTGTTCGTGAACATGCTGGTGCTGCGGGCCGAGACGGCGGGAGATCCGGCCTTCTCCGAGATCCTCGGCCGCATGCGCGACATGACGCTGGGCGCCTACGCGCACCAGGCCCTGCCCTTCGAGAGCCTCGTCGACAGCCTGCAGCCGGAGCGCAGCCTCGCCCACACCCCGCTCTTCCAGGTCGCGCTCGCCTATCAGAACGTCCCCCGGAGCAGCTTCGAGCTGCCGGGCCTGACCGTGGCGCCGTTACCCGTCGACAGCGGCACGGCGCGGTTCGACCTCCTGCTCACCGTCACGGAGGCGAACGGCCGTCTCTTCGAAGACCTGGAGTACAACCGGGACCTGTTCGATCCGGCCACGGCCGCCCGGCTCCTCGGCCACCTGCGCGTCCTGGCCGAAGGCGCGGTGCGCCGGCCGGACGCGCGGCTCTCCGAGCTGCCCCTCCTCTCCGCTCCGGAGATCCACCAGGTCCGGCACGAGTGGACCGAGACGGCTCCCGCTCCCATCCACGGAGCCGGTCTCTCCCGGCATTTCGAGGCCTGGGCGGAGCGGACTCCTGAAGCGGTCGCCGCCGTCTGCGAAGGGGAGACCCTCTCCTATGCGGAGCTCAACACGCGGGCCAACCGCCTGGCGCACCACCTGCGGCGGCTGGGCGTGCGGGCGGAGACGCGGGTGGGGATCTGCCTGGAGCGCTCGCTCGATCTGATCGTGTCCGTACTGGGTGTCCTCAAGGCGGGCGGCGCCTATGTCCCGCTCGACCCCGACTCTCCGGACGAGAGGCTGTCCTTTCTGCTTCAGGACGCCCTGGGCGGGTCGGACTCTGCCGTCCTGGTGACTCGCGGCGGGCTGGCCGGCCGGTTCGCCGCGACCGCGATGAACGGCCTCCGCGTCGTCACCCTGGACGATCCCGGCGATGACAGCGAGCACCTCCGCCAGAGCAGCGAGAACCTGGAGGAGTCCCCGGCCGCGGACCATCTCGCCTATGTCATCTACACCTCGGGCTCGACGGGCAGGCCCAAGGGGGTCCTGGTCACCCAGGCCAACGTGTTGCGGCTCTTCGCCGCCACGCGCGACCGCTTCGAGGTCTCCGAGCGCGACGTCTGGACATTGTTCCATTCCTACGCCTTCGACTTCTCGGTCTGGGAGATCTGGGGCGCTCTGCTCCACGGCGGCCGGCTGGTCGTCGTGCCCTACTGGGTGAGCCGCTCTCCGGAGGCCTTCCACCGCCTGCTCCGCGAGGAGAGGGTGACGGTGCTCAGCCAGACCCCGGGCGCCTTCCGCCAGCTCGCACACGTCGATTCTGAGGGAGCGGAGGGAGCGGAGACGCACGATCTGCGCTTGGTCATTTTCGGCGGCGAGGCGCTGGAACCGTCCAGCCTCGCTCCCTGGATCACGCGCCACGGCGATCTCCGCCCGCGCCTGATCAACATGTATGGCATCACGGAGACCACCGTCCACGTCACCTGGCGTGCAATGACGGAGGCCGACCTCGCCGCGCCTGCCGGCGGCAGTCCGCTGGGACGAGCGATCCCGGACCTGCGCCTCCATGTGCTGGACTCCCATCTCCAGCCGGTGCCGGCCGGGGTGCCGGGAGAGATCTGCGTCAGCGGAGCCGGGCTCGCGCGCGGCTATCTCGGACGACCCGACCTCACGGCTCTGCGCTTCGTGCCCGACCCGTTGAGCCGCGAGCCCGGAGAGCGCCTCTACCGTTCAGGGGATCTCGCGAGCCGCCGGATGGACGGGGACGTCGTCTACCTCGGGCGCCTCGACTATCAGATCAAGATCCGCGGCTTCCGCATCGAGCCGGGGGAGATCGAGGCGACGCTGGCCGCCCACCCCGGGGTGCGCCGGGCCGTGGTGCTGGCGCGCCCCGAGCGCGGCGGAGCCCAGCTCGTCGCCTTCTTCGTGCCTCGCGAGCCTGGCGAGAGCGGTGAATCCAGCATTGTGGAGTTGCGGGAGCACCTGCGCCGGAGCCTGCCGGAGCACATGGTGCCGTCCGCATTCGTCGCCCTGCCGGAGCTGCCGCTCACCGCCAACGGCAAAGTCGACCGCGGCCGCCTGCTCCGCCGGGAGACCGGCCGGACGGCGCGCGGGGAGGCCGCGGTGTTCCTCCAACCCCGCGGCCCGGTCGAAGAGATGCTGGCCGCGGTCTGGAGCCAGGTCCTCGGGGTGGACCGCGTCGGCATCCATGACAACTTCTTCGACGCCGGCGGGCACTCTCTCCGCCTCATCGAGGTCCAGGCGGGCATCCGCCGCGCCCTGGGGCGCGAGGTTCCCGTCGTCGAGCTCTTTCGCCATCCCACGATCGCGTCGCTCGCGGCCTTCCTTGACGAAAACGCGCTCCCGGACGTACCCCGGACAGCCTCCGAAACCCGGACAGCCGGCACGGACATCGCGATCATCGGCATGGAAGGAAGGTTCCCGGGTGCGCCCGATCTCGACCGGTTCTGGAGCAACCTCCGGGACGGCGTCGAATCGATCACCCGGCTGAGCGACGAGCAGCTCCTGGCCGCCGGGCTCTCTCCCGCCGACCTCGAGCGCCCCGATCTCGTCCGTGCCGAGCCGCAGGTCGACGGGATCGATCTCTTCGACGCCGGCTTCTTCGGCATCAACCCCCGCGAGGCGCAGGCGCTCGACCCGCAGCACCGCCTGTTCCTGCAACATGCCTGGGCCTGCCTGGAGAGCGCCGGTTACGACCCGGCGCGCCACGCGGGGCGCATCGGCGTCTTCGCCGGCGCGGGGATGGCGGCCTATGCCTTCCATCTCTTCTCCAGCCCGGAGATGATCGAAGCGCTCGACCCGCTGTCGTTGCAGACCTCGATCGACAAGGACTTCCTGGCGACCCGGGTCTCCTACAAGCTCGGCCTGCGCGGCCCGAGCGTGTCGGTGCAGACCGCCTGCTCCACCTCGCTCGTGGCAGTCCACTTCGCGCGCCAGTCCCTGCTCGCCGGCGAATGCGACATGGCGCTGGCGGGCGGGGTCACGCTGAAGATCCAGCAAGGGATCGGCTACCGCTACCGCGAGGAAGGGATCGCGTCGCCCGACGGCCACTGCCGGGCCTTCGACTCCGCGGCCCGCGGCACGGTGTTCGGCAGCGGCGCCGGCGTCGTGCTCCTGAAGCGCCTCGCGGACGCTCTGCGCGACGGCGACACCATCCATGCGGTGCTCAAGGGGAGCGCGATCAACAACGACGGATCGCTCAAGGTCGGCTTCACGGCGCCTGGAGTCGACGGACAGTCCGAGGTCGTCTCGATGGCCCACGCGGCCGCCGGAGTCCTTCCCGACAGCATCACCTACGTCGAGGCGCACGGCACGGCAACGCCCTTGGGCGACCCGGTCGAGATCGCCGCGCTCAGCCAGGCGTTCCGGGCTCAGACCGGCCGTACCGGATTCTGCGCCGTCGGCTCCGTCAAGACCAACATCGGACACCTGGACGCGGCGGCGGGGGTCGCCGGCCTGATCAAGACCGTGCTGGCGCTCGAGCACCGGCAGATCCCGCCGAGCCTCCACTTCCACGAGCCCAATCCGCAGATCGACTTCGCGGCCAGCCCCTTTTATGTGAACACGGCGCTGACCGAGTGGACGGCCGGACAGGGCCCACGCCGTGCGGGTTTGAGCTCCTTCGGCATCGGCGGCACCAACGCCCATGCGGTCCTCGAAGAGGCTCCGCCGCCCGCGCCGACGAGCCCGCCGCGGCGCCTTCAGATCCTCCCCCTCTCCGCCCGCACGCCCGCCGCCCTGGAGCAGGCGACGCGCAACCTCGGCGACTTTCTCGCCACCCATCCGGAGGAGGAGCTGTCCAACATCGCGGACATCGCCTGGACTCTCCAGGTGGGGAGGCAGGCTTTCGAGCACCGGCGGATGCTGGTGTGCGAAGGAGTGTCCGACGCGGCCGCCGCCCTGCGCGATCCCGCCGGCTCGGGACGGGTCTTCACCCGGCGGCAGGAGCCGGGCCGGGCCGCCGTGGCCTTCCTGTTCCCCGGCCAGGGGGCGCAGCACCCCGGCATGGGCAGGGAGCTCTACGAGGAGGAGCCGGACTTCCGTGCCGCGATGGACGCCTGCGCCGAGCGCCTGCTCCCGCTCCTCGGCCGCGACCTGCGCGTGCTCCTCTTCCCGCCGGCGGAACGCCGCGACGAGGCGGCTGCCGAGCTGCTGCAAACGCGTTTCGCGCAGCCGGCTCTGTTCGCGGTGGAGCTGGCCATGGCCCGCCTCTGGATCGCCTGGGGCGTCCGGCCCGGTGCCATGATCGGCCACAGCCTCGGCGAATACGTGGCCGCGTGCCTGGCCGGTGTGTTCTCTCTCGACGATGCCCTGGTGCTGGTCGCCGCCCGCGGTGAGCTGATGCAGGGGCTGCCCCCGGGATCGATGCTGTCGGTCGAGCTGCCGGAGAGCGAAGCCCGCGCAGAAATTGCGGCGGCTCGCGGCCTGGCCCTCGCCGCGGTCAACGGCCCGGAGCAGTGCGTGATCTCCGGACCCGGCGAGGAGATCGAGTCCCTCGCGGAGCGGCTCGCGCGGCGGGCAGTCGCCAGCCGGCGCCTGCACACCTCCCACGCCTTCCACTCCGGCATGATGGAGCCCATCCTGGAGCGCTTCGCCGCGGTCGTCGGGCGGATCCGTCTCATGCCGCCGTCGATCCCCTACGTCTCGAACCTCACCGGAACCTGGATCACCGCGGACGAGGCCACCGATCCCCGTTTCTGGGTGCGGCATCTGCGCGAGACCGTCCGCTTCGGCGACGGCGTCGCGAAGCTGCTGGCCGACCTGCAGCCCGGTGCGGTGCTGCTGGAGGTCGGCCCGGGCAAGGGTCTCGGCCGGCTCGTCCGCGGCCGAGCGTCTGTCCTCGCCTCGATGCCCCATCGTGACAGCGAGGAGTCCGGCCTGGGCACGCTGCTCCATGCGGCGGGCCGGCTCTGGCTCGCCGGGATGGAGATCGACTGGCGGGCCTTCCAGAGAGGACAGAGGAGGCGCGTCCCGCTGCCCACCTACCCGTTCCAGCTCCAACGGTATTGGATCGAACGGCCGGGGATCGAACGGCCGGCGCCTCCCCAGATGACCGTCTCGGCCTCCGGACCGGTCGCCACCGCTCATGGCAGACCCGGTCTCGACACCCCGTACCAGGGGCCGTCCAACGAAACGGAGCGCCGGCTGGCCGGGATCTGGGGTTCCCTCCTCGGCATCGACCCGGTGGGGGTCCACGACGACTTTTTCGAGCTGGGCGGGCACTCCCTGCTCGCAACCCGCCTGATCGCGCGGGTCCGCACCGAATTCGGCTGCGAGCTGCCGCTCGCGACCGTTTTCGCCGAGCCGACGATCGCGAGGCTCGCCGGCCGCCTCGACCGCGAGGAGCTGGCGGCCCGCGAGCTTCCTCCCATCGAGCGGGTGCCGCGCGAGGGGACGCTGCCGCTCTCGTTCTCCCAGGAGCGGCTCTGGTTCCTCGACCGGCTGGAGCCGGAGAGCCCGTTCTACAACACGCCCCTGGCGCTGGAGCTTCGCGGCGCCCTCTCGCTGCCTCTCCTCGCCGCGAGCCTCGACGGCATCGCCGCCCGCCACGAGGTGCTGCGGACGACGTTCCGCCTGGAGGGAGAGCAGCCGGTCCAGGTGATCGCGCCGGTCCTTCAACTCGCGCTGTCTCGAATCGACCTGGACGCGCTGCCGGAGCACCTCCGGGACGCCGAGGCCCGCCGGCTGGCTCGTGCCGAAGCGGCGCACCCCTTCGACCTCGCCCGCGGCCCCCTGGTGCGGGCTGCCGTCCTGCGCCTCGCGGACGGCGTCCACATCGCCCTCTTCAACCAGCACCACATCATTGCGGACGGCTGGTCGATCGGGGTCCTCGTCGAAGAGCTGGCCGCGTTCTACCGCGCCCTCGCCACCGGCGAGCCTCTCGCTCTGCCGGAGCTGCCGATCCAGTACGCGGACTACGCCGTCTGGCAACGGAGGTGGCTGGCCGGCGCGGTCCTGGAAGATCGCCTCGGCTGGTGGCGGGCACAGCTTGCCGGCGCGCCCCACGTGCTCGACCTGCCCACCGACCGGCCGCGGCCCGCGGTCCAGAGCCTGCGCGGCGCCGTCCACCGGTTCGTCCTCTCCGCCGGGCTCTCCGCCGATCTGGGCGCGCTCTCGCGCCAGGGCGGCGCGACCCTCTTCATGACTCTCGCCTCCCTGTTCGCGGTCCTGCTCTCCCGGCAGTCGGGCGCGCAGGACCTCCTCTTCGGCACGCCGGTCGCCGGCCGCGTCCAGGCCGAGACGGAGAGGCTGCTCGGCCTGTTCGTCAACACGCTGGTGCTGCGGGCCGGGATGGTGGGAGATCCGGCCTTCGCGGAGATCCTCGGCGGGATGCGCGAGATGACGCTCGGCGCCTATGCGCACCAGGACCTGCCGTTCGAGAAGCTCGTCGACAGCGTACAGCCGGAGCGCAGCCTCGCCCACAGCCCACTCTTCCAGACCATGCTCGTGCTCCAGAACGCGCCCCTGGGCCGGCTCGAGCTGCCGGGCCTGACCCTGGCACCGTTCCCGGCCGAGAGCGGCACGTCGCGGTTCGACCTCCTGCTCTCGTTCGGTGAGGCGAACGGCCGCCTCTTCGGAGACCTGGAGTACAGCCGGGACCTGTTTGATCCGGCGACCATCGCCCGGCTCCTGGGCCACCTGTGGACCCTGGCGGCGGCAGCGGTGCACCGTCCGGAGGCGAGGCTCTCCGAGCTGCCGTGGCTGTCCGCTCCGGAGGCCCACCAGCTCCGGCACGAGTGGAACGATACGGCGGTCCGTCCCGCCCCCTCTCTCCTGGAGCTGTTCGCGGCCCAGGTGGAGCACTCGCCGAACCGGCCGGCCGTCGTGCTCGGCGACGACAGTTGGTCCTACGTCGAGCTGGGCTCCCGTGCCGCCGCGCTGGCGCGCCATCTGCGCCGGCTGGGCGCCGGGATCGACTCGCTGGTCGCCGTCTGCCTCGACCGCTCCCTGGAGATGGCCGCGGCGGTGCTCGGAGTTCTCCAGGCGGGCGCCGCCGTGCTGCCGCTCGATCCCGCCTACCCGCGGGAACGCCTCGCCTTCATGATCGAGGATAGCGGCGCCCCGCTTTTGTTGACCCAGCGCAGCCTGCTTCCGCTCCTCCCGTCACTGCCGGAGCACCAGGCGCACGTTCTGTGCCTGGACGAATGGCCGCAGGCTCCTGGAAGCCGGCGGGATCTCTCCCCGGCCGCGGCAGTTCCTCCGGAGACCCTGGCCTACGTCATCTACACCTCGGGCTCGACCGGCCGCCCCAAGGGCACCGGCCTGAGCCGGGGGGCGCTCGCCAGCCTGATCCAGTGGCAGCTCCGCTCGGCTCCCCTGCCTCCGAGCGCCCGCGTCCTCCAGCTCGCGCCGCTCAGCTTCGACGTCTCCTTCCAGGAGATCTTCTCGACCTGGGTGTCGGGAGGCACCCTGGTGCTCGTTCCGGAGGAGGCCCGGCGCGACCCCCGGGCGCTGCTGGATCTGCTCTCGGCCCATCGGGTCCGCCGGCTGTTCCTGCCGTTCGTCGCCTTGCAGCAGATCAGCGAAGAGGCCGCCCACAGGATCGGACATCGGGCGGTTCCGCGCGACCTGCGGGAGATCCGGACGGCTGGCGAGCAGCTTCGGATCACCCCGGCCGTGGCGGACTTCGTCTCCCGCCTGGGGCCTGGCTTCCGGCTGGACAACGACTACGGCCCCTCGGAGACCCACGTGGTGACCAGCTTTCGGCTCGCCGGCGACCCGGCCGGTTGGCCGCTGCTGCCACCGATCGGCCGTCCCGTCGACGGCTCACGGGTCTACGTCCTGGACGGCTCGCTCCAGCCGGCCCCGGCCGGCGTCGCCGGCGAGCTCTACCTGGGCGGCCGGCAGGTCGGACGCGGCTATCACCGCCGGCCGGATCTGACCGCCGAACGGTTCCAGCCCGATCCCTTCGGCCCCGAGCCGGGGTCCCGCCTCTATCGGACCGGCGACCTCGCCCGCTGGTCGCCGGACGGGCAGCTCGAATTCCTCGGCCGGATCGACGGTCAGGTGAAAGTGCGCGGCTTCCGGATCGAACCCGGCGAGATCGAGGCTTCGCTGGCACTGCACGGCGCCGTGCAGGAGGCCGCGGTGGTGGTGCATGCCTCTGGCGATCCAGGCGACCCCGGAGACCGCCGGCTGGCCGCCTTCTGGACCCCGGCCGGAGAGGTGCAGGTCCAGGCGCCCGAGCTTCGCACCTTCCTCCTGGAGCGCCTCCCGGAGCACATGGTCCCTGCCGTCTTCCTGCGGCTCGCCGCGCTGCCGCTGACCCCCAGCGGCAAGGTGGACCGGCGCGCCCTCGCCGGGCTCATTGCGGAGGCGCCCGCCGCAGAGGTCCTGGACGCCGGCCCGCTGACTCCCCTGGAGGAGATCGTCACCGCCGTCTGGGCGGCGGTCCTCGGCCGCGACCGCGTCGGTGCGGAAGAGAATTTCTTCGACCTCGGCGGGCACTCCCTGCTCGCCACCCGGGTGATCGCCCGGCTGAGCCAGGCCTGCCAGGTCGACCTCCCGATTCGCGCCCTGTTCGAGCACCCCACCGCGCGCGGGCTCGCGGCGGTCCTCGCGACCGCAATGAAGACGGAGAGCGGTCCTCTCGCGCCGCCGATCACACGCGTCGACGGCGATCGGGGCGATCGGCGCGATCTCCCCCTCTCCTTTGCGCAGGAGAGGATGTGGTTCCTGGACCGCATGGATCCGGACAGCCCCGCCTACAACCTGATCAGCGTATTGCGGCTCACGGGCTCGCTGGACGTCCCGGCGCTCGCCGCCAGCTTCACCGAGATCTTCCGCCGCCATGAGACGCTGCGGACCACGTTCAGTCTGTCTCCCAGCGGGTCTCCTGTCCAGGTGATCGGCCCCGTCCCGGAGAGCGCTCTGGCCGTCGTCGATCTCACCGGGCTCCCCGCCGGGAGCCGGCAGGGCGAGGCCATGCGCCAGGTCTGGCACCTGGGCGCGCAGCCCTTCTCGCTGGAGCTCGGCCCCGTCGTCCATGCCGCCCTCCTCCGGCTGGGACGCCTGGACGAGGACGTGCACGTGCTCGCCGTGTCCACCCATCACATCGTCGTCGACGACTGGTCGGCCGGCATCTTCACCTACGAGCTGTCGACTCTCTACACGGCCTTCAGGCGCGGGGAGCGCCCGGAGCTCCCCGCGTTGCCGATCCAGTACGCCGACTTCGCCGCCTGGCAGCGGAACTGGCTCACCGGGGAGGTGCTCGACAAGCTGGCCGCCGCCTGGCGGGCCCGGCTCGCCGGCGCCCCCGCCGCCCTCGAGATGCCGACCGACCGCCGGCGCCCGCCCCTCCTCACCTTCCGCGGCGGCCTCTCCCCGGTCAGGCTCGGGGAAGGCACCTTGACGGGGCTGCGTGCCCTGGCCCGCCGGGAGGGGGCAACCCTGTTCATGACCGTGCTCGCCGGATTCCAGACCCTGCTCCACCGCTGGAGCGGGCAGGACGACCTGGTGATCGGTTCCCCCGTGGCAGGGCGCAGCCGCGAAGAGCTCGAATCGCTGATCGGCGTCTTCATCAACATGCTCGTCCTGCGCGGCGACCTCTCCGGCCGGCCGGCGTTCCGCGCCATGGTCGCGCGGAGCCGCGAGGCCGCGCTGGAGGCCTACCGCCTCCAGGACCTGCCGTTCGAGAAGCTGGTGGAGGAGATCAACCCGGAGCGCGATCTCTCGCGCAGTCCCGTCTTCCAGGCCGTCCTGGTGCTCCAGAACGCGCATCAGGAGGTGCTCTCGCTTCCCGGCCTGACCGCCACTTCGCCGTTCGCCGAGTCCGGCACGGCCAAATACGAGCTTCTCCTCTCGCTCACCGAGCACCCTGGCGGACTCTTCGGGAACTTCGAGTTCAACGCCGACCTCTTCGATCGCACCACCGGGTCGCGGCTGGCCTCCGAGCTCTGCACGCTGCTGGCCGGCGCCGCCGCGGAGCCCGGCCGCTCGCTGGACGATCTCCCCCTGCTGGGCGCTCCCGAGCGGCACCAGCTCCTGATCGAATGGAACGACACGGCGGAGGAGATTCCCGCCGGAGGGCTCTACCAGCTCTTCGCCGAGCAGGCGGAGCGGACGCCGGAGGCGGTCGCAGTCATCCATGGCCGGGAGCGGTGGACGTACCGGGAGCTTGCCGGCCGCTCCGCCCGTCTGGCCCGGCGCCTGCGCGCGCTGGGGGTGGGACCCGAAGTCCGGGTGGGGATCTGCCTGGAGCGCACGCCGGACCTCCTGGCGGCCCTGCTCGGCACGCTCGCGGCGGGCGGCGCCTACGTGCCGCTCGATCCCACCTACCCGGTCGAACGGTTGGCCTTCATGGTCGAAGATTCGGGGGCGGCTCTCCTGCTCTCGCAGCGGTCCCTGCTCGATCGCGCCGCGGCCTTCGCGCCCAGGGTCCTGGCGGTGGACGGAGAGTGGGACGAAGCTCCGGCGCCGTCGGGAACGGCGGGGATGCCTGGAACAGCGCTCGCCGATCCCGCGCAGCTCGCCTACGTCATCTACACCTCGGGATCGACGGGCAGGCCCAAGGGGGTCGGCATCGCGAACCGGAGCGCCGCGGCCCTGGTGCGCTGGGCGCGGCAGGCGTTTCCGGCACGCGATCTCGCCGGCGTGCTGGCCGCGACCTCGATCTGCTTCGACCTCTCGGTCTTCGAGATTTTCGTGCCGCTCTCCGCGGGCGGCAAGGTCATCCTGGCCGCCAATGCGATCGCGCTGCCCGAGCTTCCCGCGGCCGATGAGGTGACGCTGATCAACACCGTACCGTCGGCCATCGCCGAGTTGGCCCGTGGCGGCAGGATCCCCGCGACCGTGCGGACGATCAATCTGGCGGGCGAGCCACTCAAGGGCTCGCTCGTGCGGGAGGTCTACGCCCGGTCCCGTGCCGGCCGCGTCTTCAATCTCTATGGCCCGACGGAAGACACGACCTATTCGACCTGGTGCGCCGTCGACGGCCGGAGCGAGCCCCCTCTCGAACCCAATATCCCCGGCATTGGGCGCCCGCTTCCGGGAGGGCTCGCCTTCGTGCTCGACTCCGCTCTGCGATCGCTCCCTCCGGGCGTCCCGGGCGAGCTCCATCTCGGCGGCGTGGGTCTCTCCCGCGGCTATCTCGGCCGGCCGGAGCTGACCGCCGCGAGCTTCCTGCCCGATCCGTTCGCAGCGACGGAACCCGGTGCGCGCCTCTATCGAACCGGAGACTTGGCCCGGTGGCGCCCGGACGGCTCGCTGGAGCTCCTCGGCCGGCGCGACCAGCAGGTGAAGGTGCGCGGGTTCCGCATCGAGCTGGGAGAGGTCGAAGCCGCACTGTCCGCGCTCCCTGCGGTGCGCGAGGCGGCCGTGCTGGCGCTCGGCGAGGGGGTCCAACGCCGGCTGGCGGCATTCGTGGTCCCGGCAGGGGATGGAGATCCTGGCACTCACAGAATCGCTGAGCTCCGCCTGGCCCTGCGCGACCGCCTGCCCGAGGCCATGATCCCCGAGGCCTGGAGCTTCCTGCCGGTGCTCCCCCTCACCGCGAACGGCAAGGTGGACCGGCGCACCCTCGCCCAGATGGGCATCACGCCGGAGGCGGCCTCGCGCGCCGCGTCCGCCGAACCTCCGCGCACCCGCATGGAGAGAGTGGTGGCCGCCGCCTGGTGCGAGGTGCTCGACACCGGCTCTGTGGGGCGCCACGACAACTTCTTCGATCTCGGCGGGCACTCGTTGCTCGTCATCCGCCTCCAGGAGGCGTTGCGGCGCTCCCTCGGCCGCGAGATCCTCCTGGTGGATCTGTTCCGCCATCCGACGGTCGACGCTCTCGCCCGCTTCCTGGCACCGCAGGAAGAGGCTCCGGCGGCTCCTCCCCTGGCCAGGAAGCGGGCTCTGACGGGAGACCCGCGCATCGCCATCATCGGCATGGCCGGACGCTTCCCCGGCGCGGGCGGGGTCGAGGAGCTCTGGCGCAACCTGTGCGGCGGAGTCGAGTCGATCGTCGAGCTGTCGGACGACGAGCTGCTGCGCGCCGGGATCGACGCCGAGACTCTGCGGCACCCCAGCTATGTCCGGGCCGCCGCGCCGCTCTCCGGCGTCGAGATGTTCGACGCCGACTTCTTCGGCTTCACGCCCCGCGACGCCGAGATCACCGATCCGCAGTGCCGTCTCTTCCTGGAGTGCGCCTGGGAGGCGCTGGAGAGAGGCGGCTACGATCCGGGCCGGTTCCGCGGCCGGGTCGGCGTCTACGCCGGCGTGCGGATGAGCGCTTATCTCTTCAACCTGTACCGGAATCCCGAGGTTTTGCGCTCGGTCGGCACCTTCAACGTGACGATCGCGAACGACAAGGACCACCTGCCGACCACCGTCTCCTACAAGCTGAATCTCCGCGGACCGAGCATGGCCGTCCAGACCGCCTGCTCGTCGTCCCTGGTGGCCGCCCACCAGGCCTGCCGCAGCCTGCTCGTCGGGGATTGCGACATGTCCCTCGCCGGCGGTGCGTCGATCCTCGGGTCGGAGGGCACCGGCTACTTTCACCAGGAGGGTGGAATCCTCTCCCCGGACGGCCACTGCCGGGCCTTCGACGCGCGTGCCCAGGGCACGGTGAGCGGCAGCGGCGTCGGCGTGGTCCTGCTCAAACGGCTCGCGGACGCGCTGGCCGACGGCGACCCGGTCCACGCCGTGATCCTCGGCACCGCGGTCAACAACGACGGCGCGGTCAAGGTCGGGTACACCGCCCCCAGCGTCGAGGGACAGGCCGAGGTCATCGCCGAGGCGCTCGCCGAAAGCGGGATCGACCCGCGGACGGTCGGCTATGTCGAGGCGCACGGCTCCGGCACGCCGCTGGGCGATCCGATCGAGGTGGCGGCCCTGACGCAGGCCTTCCGCTCCGGCACCGCCGACCGCGGGTTCTGCGCCCTGGGATCGGTGAAGACCAACATGGGGCATCTCGACGCCGCGGGAGGCGTGACCGGATTGATCAAGACCGCGCTGGCGCTGGAGCACCGGCACATCCCTCCGAGCCTCCACTTCAGCGAGCCCAATCCGCAGATCGACTTCGCGGCGAGCCCGTTCTTCGTCAATACGGAGCTGCGCGAATGGCCGGTCGAGACCGGCCCTCGGCGTGCCGGCGTCAGCTCGTTCGGTCTCGGCGGGACCAACGTCCACATGGTCCTCGAGGAGGCACCCGCGGTGGAGCCCTCCGGTCTGTCCCGGCCGTGGCAGTTGCTGCTCCTCTCCGCCCGGACTTCCACCGCCCTGGAGCGGTCCACGGAGGACCTCGCGGCGCACCTCGCAGCGGATCCGGATCAGGGCCTGGCGGACGTCGCATACACCTTGCGGGTCGGCCGCCGGCAGCACCGCCAGCGCCGCGCCGTCGTGGCGGCGAGCGTCGACGAAGCGGTGGAAGCTCTGCGGTCGCGCGATTCGCGGCGGGTCTGGACCGCCTCCCACGAGCCGGGAAACCGCTCGATGGCGTTCCTGCTGCCGGGGGTCGGCGACCAGTACCCAGGGATGGCCCGCGGGCTCTACGAGTTGGAGCCCGTCTTCCAGCGGGAGATCGATCTCTGTGCCGAGCTGCTCCAGCCCCACCTCGGGCTCGACCTGCGCGAGGTGCTGTTCACTGCCGAGGAGGAGAGAGATCTGCGTGCCCTGCTCGGGAAGAGCAAGCCACGCTCGGAATCTCTCCTCCTGGAGACCCGCGTCGCCCAGCCGGCGATGTTTGCCGTCGGCTATGCGCTCGCACGCCTGTGGATGTCCTGGGGCGTACGGCCGCAGGCCCTCCTCGGCTACAGCCTGGGGGAGTACACGGCGGCCTGCCTGGCCGGTGTGATGGAGCTTCCCGACGCCCTGGCACTGGTGGCCCGGCGTGCCCGGCTGATCGGCGATCTCGCACCCGGAGCCATGCTCGCCGTGCCGCTCTCCGAGGACGAGACGCAGGCGCGGCTTGGCGGTCCATTCGGATCGGATCTCTCGCTCGCCGCGGTCAACGCTCCGGCGGTCTCGGTGGTGGCGGGTCCAGCTGCGGCGATCGCCATGCTGGAGAGCCGGCTGGCGGCGGAAGGTCTCCCCGCCCGCCGGCTCCAGGCGGCCCAGGCCTTCCACTCGGAGATGATGCGGCCGATCGCCGGTGCGCTGCTGGAGCTGCTGCGCTCCATCCCCCTGGCGCCACCGCGGATTCCCTACCTGTCGAACGTGACCGGGACGTGGATCGAGCCCGCTCAGGCCACCGACCCCGCCTACTGGGTGCGCCACCTCTGCTCGACAGTCCGCTTCGCCGATGCGATCGCCGAGCTGTGGCGCGAGCCGGGGCGGATCCTGCTCGAGATGGGACCCGGCCAGACGCTCGGCAGCCTGGCGCTCCAGCAGACCCCGGCCGCGGATGCCGCGGAGATCGAGCCCGTCGTGCTCTCCACCCTGCGCCACGAGCTCGACCGGCAGCCGGACCAGAGATTCCTGCTGCACAGCCTGGGACGCCTCTGGCTGGCCGGGGCGGATCTCGACTGGTCCGGTTTCCACGGCGGCGAGCGCCGGCGCCGGGTGGTCCTGCCGACCTATCCATTCGAGCGGCGGCGGTTCTGGATCGAGCCGGCCAGCCAGGGGGCGCCGGTGACGCTCGTGCCCCCGGAGAGGCTGGCCGAGACGGCGGACCGGATCGTGGAAGCCGTGCCCTCGCACGACCGGCGGGGGCATCAGAGACCCGCCCTGCCGACCCCCTGGGTGGCGCCGTCGAATGCGACCGAGGAAGCGGTGGCGGCGCTCTGGACGGAGCTGCTGGGCATCGATTCGGTCGGCGCCCGCGACGACTTCTTCCAACTCGGCGGTCACTCGCTGCTGGGCCTCCAACTCGTTTCGCGGCTCCGCACCCGGCTCGGCGTGGAGATCCCCCTCCAGACCCTCTTCGAGGCCCCGACCGTGGCAGACTTGAGCGCCCGGATCGAAGCCGAGCTTCAGACCGGCACGGCCCCGCTCGCTCCGCCCCTGGCCCCGATGCCCGCCAGCCTGCGCCGGGGTCCCCTGCCGCTGTCGTTCGCGCAACAGCGTCTCTGGTTCATCGACCAGCTCGAGCCCAACACATCGCTCTACAACATGCCCGCCCTGCTCCGCGCCGAGGGGCCGCTCGACCCCGAGGTGCTGGCGCTCTGTCTCGGTGAGATCGTGCGCCGCCACGAGACTCTGCGCACGGTCTTCACCACGCTCGACGGCTTGCCGATGCAGGTAATCCGGCCGCCGTTCCCTGTGCAGCTCCCCCTGGTCGACCTGTCGGGGCTGCCGGAGCCAGAACGCGAAGCGCTGGCGCTCACCCTGGCCGCCGAGGAGATCACCCTGCCGTTCGACCTCACCCGCGACCGGCTGCTGCGCGGCGTGCTGGTGCGGCTCACCGCGGAAGACCACGTCGCCGCGATGACCATGCACCACATCGCGAGCGACGGCTGGTCGATCGGCGTGCTGGTCCGCGAGGTCACGGCCCTGTATGCGGCGTTTTCCGAGGACCCCGAGGGCCGGACGTCGCCCCTGCCGGAGCTGCCGGTGCAATACGCGGACTTCGCCGTCTGGCAGCAGTCCTGGCTGCAAGGCGAGGTCCTGGACGGCGAGATCGCCTTCTGGCGGCGCCAGCTCTCCGATCTGCCGCCGCTCCTGGAGCTCCCGACCGATCGGCCGCGGCCCGGGGTCCAGAGCTTCCGGGGCACCTTGCACGAGGTGCGGATGCCGCTCGAGCTCACCCGGCGGATGAACGCCCTGAGCCGGCGCGAGGGGGCGACGCTCTTCATGCTGCTGCTCGCCGGCTTCCAGGTCCTCATGGCGCGCTACAGCCGGCAGGAGAAGCTCGCCTTGGGTACCCCGGTCGCGGGGCGCAACCGCACGGAGGTCGAAGGGCTGATCGGGTTCTTCGTCAACACCCTGGTCCTGCGCGGCGATCTGACCGGCGACGGGCCGGGCGCTCCCTCATTCCTGGAGCTGATCGGCCGGGCTCGCGCGACCGCGCTCGCCGCCCACGCCCATCAGGATGTGCCGTTCGAGAAGCTCGTCCAGGAGCTTGCCCCGGAAAGGAGCCTCGCGCAGACCCCCCTGTTCCAGGTGATGTTCGCTCTCCAGAACGCTCCCGGCGAGATTCTGGAGATCCGGGACCTGCGCATCCGGCGCTTGAACGAGGCGGGGACGACCTCGAAGTTCGATCTCACGCTCAGCCTCGCGGAGTGGTCCGGCGGACTCCGCGGCGCGTTCGAGTACTCCACCGACCTGTTCGACGCCGCGACCATCGATCGCCTGAGCGGTCATTTCGAGCTCCTGCTCACCGCGGCCCTGGCGGCGCCGGAGCGGCCGGTGTGGGAGCTGCCGCTCCTGAGCCCGGCCGAGCATGGGCAGGTCCTCGCCGAATGGAACGACACGGTCTCGGAAGCGCCACGGGGCTCCGTCTACGGGTTGTTCGCGGAACAGGCCCGGCGGACGCCGGGGGCCGTCGCCGTGGTCTTCAAGAGCGAGGAGCTGACCTACGCCGAGCTCGCCGCGCGGGCCGGCCGCCTCGCCCGGCGCCTGCGCCGGCTCGGCGTCGGCCCCGACGTCCTGGTCGGCCTGATGGTCGAGCGCTCCCTGGACATGATCGTCGGCGTGCTCGGCATCCTCCAGGCCGGCGGCGCCTACGTGCCGCTCGATCCCGGGTACCCCGACGCACGGCTGGCGTTCATGCTCGCGGACACCCGCTCCCCCATCGTGCTGACCCAGGAATCTCTGCGCGACCGATTGCTCGCCGGCAACTCCGAGATCGTCTTGCTGGATGGTGAGGACAGCTCCGCTGACGATCCGGCTGGCGCCCTCACCGAGCCTCCGGAAGAGAGCCTGGCCTATGTCATCTACACCTCGGGCTCGACCGGCCGCCCAAAGGGGGTGGCTCTCGCCCACCGGCCTCTGCGCAACCTGATCGAGTGGCACCTGGCGACTCTGTTGCGAGGTGTGCCGACCCTCCAGTTCGCCTCCTTGAGCTTCGACGCCAGCTTCCACGAGATGTTCGCCTGCTGGGGCTCCGGCGGCACTCTCGTGCTGGTGCCGGAAGAGCTGCGCCGTGACATGCCGGCCCTGGCCCTGCTGCTCGTCGAGCGGCGGATCGAGAAGGCGATCCTGCCGGTGGTCGTCCTCCAGCAGCTCGCGGAGATCTTCACCGGCCGCGAGGAGCTGCCGCCGCTGCGGGAGATCACCACGACCGGCGAGCGGTTGCAGACCAACCAGGCCATGGCGGCCCTTCTCCGGCGCCTCCCGGAGTGCGCCTTCCACAACCACTACGGGCCGTCCGAGACCCACGTGGCCACCGCCTTCACGTTGAGCCCCGATCCGGACGATTGGGCGGTTCATCCCTCCGTCGGCCGGCCGATCTGGAATTCCACCACCTACGTCCTTGAATCCACTCTGGCACCGGCCCCGATCGGCGTGCCGGGGGACCTCTACATCGGCGGCGCCTGCCTGGCCCGCGGCTACCTGGGGCGGCCCGACCTGACGGCGGCGAAGTTCGTCCCGGACCCCTTCGCCGGCGAGCCGGGAGCCCGCCTCTACCGGACCGGCGACAAGGTGCGGCTCCTGGCGAGCGGAGACCTGGAGTTCCTGGGCCGCTTCGACGACCAGGTGAAGATCCGCGGCTTCCGCATCGAGCCGGGCGAGATCGAGCAGGCGCTGGCCGCCCTGCCCGGGGTCCGCGAGGCCGCCGTGGTGGTGCGTGAGGATCGACCGGATGGGGGGGCGGAGGGGGGAAACGGCGACCGGCGGCTGGTCGCCTACGTGGCCGGTGACGTGTCGACCGACGCGCTCCGCCAGGCTTTGCGGGAGCGCCTGCCGGACTACATGGTGCCCGCCGCCTTCGTGATGCTCGAGGCGCTGCCCCTCACCCCGAACGGCAAGGTGGACCGCCGGGCCCTGCCGGCGCCGGAGCGGCAGAGTCTCGCCGAGAGCTTCGTGCCGCCGCGGACGCCGGTCGAAGAGATCCTCGCCGGGATCTGGTCCGAGGTCCTCGGCCTCGAACGGGTCGGCGCGACCGATCGCTTCTTCGACCTGGGCGGCCACTCCCTGCTGGCGACGCGGGTCATGTCGCGCCTGCGCAGCGCTTTCGACGTCGACGTGCCGTTGCGCGACCTCTTCGAGGCTCCGGTGCTGGCGGACTTCGCGGCGCGCGTCGAGGCGGCACGCCGGGTTGGTGCAGGGCGGCCCATACCGCCCCTGGTCCCGCTGCCGCGGCAGGGGCCGATCCCTCTCTCCTTCGCGCAGCAGCGCCTCTGGTTCCTGCACCAGATGGACCCCCTGAGCCCGGCCTACAACATGCCGTTCACCTTCCGGCTGAGCGGTCCGCTCGACGTCCCGGCGGTCGCGGCGAGCCTGACCGGGGTGGTGCGGCGCCACGAGACGCTACGGACGACCCTGGTCCTCGCCGGCGGCGATCCGCTGCAAGCGATCGCGCCGCCCGCCGAGCAGCCCCTTCCCGTGATCGACCTCGCGGCCCTGCCCACCGCGGCGCGCGAGGAGCTGGCCGTCCAGCTCGCCCGCGAGGAGGCGGCGCGGCCCTTCGACCTCGCGCGGCCGCCGGTCGTGCGGACGTTCCTGCTGCGCCTCGAAGAGCGGGAGCACGTCCTGCTCTTCACCATCCATCACGTGAGCGGCGACGGCTGGTCGGTGGACGTGCTGTCGCGCGAGCTGATCGATCTCTATGGAGCGGCGGCCGAAGGGGTTCCCTCCCGTCTGCCCGCGCTGCCGGTGCAGTATGCCGACTTCGCGGTCTGGCAGCGGAGCTGGCTCCAGGGGGAGGTGCTGGAGGAGCAGATCGACTACTGGCGGCGCCAGCTCGCCGGGGCTCCCGCCCTGCTGGAGCTCCCCCTGGACCGGCCGCGGCCGCCGGTGCAGAGCTTCCGCGGCAGGCGCAGCCGGCGGCAGCTCCCGGCTGACCTCGCCGGATCTCTGTTCAAGCTGGGCAGGAGCCAGGGAGCCACCGGCTTCATGATCCTGCTGGCCGGCTTCCAGGCCCTGCTGCACCGCTACGGCGGCCAGGGCTCGGTGGTGGTGGGCACCCCGATCGCCAACCGCGAGCGGGCCGAGCTCGAGAAGCTGATCGGCTTCTTCTCCAACACCCTGGCCCTGCGCGCCGACTTCGCGGCAGATCCGGGCTTCGCCGCGCTGCTCGCGCAGGTGCGCGAGACGGCCCTGGGCGCCTACGCCCACCAGGACCTGCCGTTCGAGAGACTGGTCGACGAGCTCGCGCCGCAGCGCAGCATGAGCTACGCGCCGGTGTTCCAGGCGATGCTGGTCTACCGCAGCGCCACGCGCCTGGAGAGGTCTCTCCGCGCCCTGTCCTTGCGGCCGTTCGGCGCGGACGACGCCGTGGCGCGGTTCGACCTGACGCTCGACTGCACCGAAAACGGCGCGGGTCTGGGGGTCCACGTCGACTTCAACGCCGCGCTCTTCGAGGACGCCACGATCGAACGCATGCTGCGTCTCTTCGCCCATCTCCTGGCGCAGATGGCGGCGCAGCCGCGACGGCCGATCGGCGAGCTGCCGCTGCTCGACGAGGAGGAGCGCCGGCAGGTGGTGCTCGCCGGCAACCCGGAGGTCTGGGGACGGGCCGAGGAGGAGCTCAGCCTGCACGGTCTGTTCGTGCGGCAGGCGGCGCTCACGCCCGACGCTCCGGCGCTGATCGTGCTGGTCAGGGAGGACGGCGCGGAAGACTGGGTGGTTCGCTACGGCGAGCTGGCCGGATGGGTGGACCGGATCGCCGAGCGCCTGGTGCGCCTGGGGCTCGGAGCCGAGGACCGGGTCGGCGTCTGCCTGGAGCGCTCGGCCGCGGCGCTGGCCGCCCTGCTCGGCATCTTGCGGGCCGGCGCCGCCTATGTGCCGCTCGACCCGGAATGGCCGCGCGAACGGCTGGCGGCGGTGGCGGCGGACGCCGGTCTGGCGGCCCTGCTGACCCGCGCGGACCTGACCGCCGCGTCCGGGCTGGCGCCTCGCGAGGTGTTCATGGAGGAGCTGGAGTTGCGGCAGGGGGCGCCGGTGGACGTCCCGCGGCTTGGCCCGGTCACGCCGGACACCGCGGCCTATGTGATCTACACCTCGGGCTCGACCGGCGCCGCCAAGGGAGTGGTGGCCACCCACCGCGGCGCCGCCAACTTCGTTCACGGCATCTCCGGCGTGCTCGGGCTCGGTCCCACCGACCGGCTGCTGCTGTTCGCGCCGCTCTCCTTCGACGCTTCGGTGTTGCAGATCTTCCCAGCCCTCGCGCGCGGCGCCGCGCTGGTCATCCATCCCAACCCGCGCGAGCTGACGGCGCAGGACATCCTGCGCCTCTGCGACCGCCACGGCGTGACGGTGCTCGACCTGCCCGCGGCCCTCTGGCGGCAGTGGGTGGAAGAGGTGGCGGCGGCCCGCCTGCCGCTGCCGGCCAGCCTCCGCGCCTTCCTGACCGGCGGCGAGAGCGTACCGGTGGCCCGTCTGCGCACCTGGGCGGCGCTCGCCGGGCGGCCGGCCTCGTTCCTCTCCTCGTATGGGCCGACCGAGGCGACCGTCACCACGACGGTCTGGCAGACCACGAGCGGCGAAGCCGCGGCGCTCGCGGCAACCTACGTGCCCATCGGCCGGCCGCTGCCCAACGCGCGGGTCTCGGTGCTCGACCGCAAGCTCCAACCGGTCCCGCGCGGCGTCGCCGGCGAGCTGTTCATTGAGGGCGCGGGCCTTGCGCGCGGCTACCTCGGCCGGCCGGACCTCACGGCCGAGGCCTTCGTTCCCGACCCGCTGAGCGGCGAGCCAGGCGGGCGCGCCTACCGGACCGGCGATCTCGGCCGCCATCTGCCCGGCGGCGACCTCGAGTTCCTGGGCCGTGCCGACCACCAGGTGAAGATCCGCGGCTTCCGCGTCGAGCCCGGAGAGATCGAGGTGGCGCTGGCCCGCTTCCCGGGCGTGCGGCAGGCGGTCGTGACGGTGCGCGAGGACGTGCCGGGAGATCCGCGGCTGGTCGGCTACGTCCTCCCCAGCAACGGGCAGCTCGACCCGGCCGAGCTCCGCGCCTTCCTCGCCGAGCGCCTGCCCTACTACATGATCCCGTCGGCCTTCATCTCCCTCGCCGAGCTGCCGGTGCTGGCGAGCGGCAAGCTGGACCGCGCGGCCCTGCCCGTTCCGGCGACGTCAGAGCGGTCCGCCAGCTTCGTGTCCCCCCGCGATCCGCTGGAGCAGATCCTGGCCGAGATCTGGGCGCAGGTGCTCAAGGTGGAGCGGGTGGGAGCCTTCGACAGCTTCTTCGAGCTGGGCGGGCACTCGCTCACCGCCACCCAGGCCCTGGCGCGCATCCGCCAGACCTTCGACATCGAGTTCGCGCTGCGCGGCCTGTTCGAGGAGCCCACGGTCGCCGGCCTGGCCGAGGCCCTCCGCCGCTCGAACGACGGCGCCCGGATCGACGAGACCGCCACTCTGCGGATCGAGCTCGCGGGACTTTCGGACGCCGAGGTGGAAGCACTGCTCATGGCCGAGACGGCGGCCGAGAAAGGATTGGAGCCATGACCAGCGCCCTGGAGCTCTCCGGCAAGCGGCAGCTCCTGCTGGAGAAGCTGCTGCGCAAGAAGGGGATGGAGACCGGCAACCGGCCGGCCATTCCACGCCGCTCCGGCTCCGGCCCCGCGCCGCTCTCCTTCGGCCAGCAGCGCCTCTGGTTCCTCCACCAGCTCGAGCCCGCGGGTACGGCCTACAACCTCGCCGAGGCCGTGCGCCTGCGGGGCAGGCTGGACGCCGCGTCCCTCCAGCGCGCGCTGACCGAGACGGCGCGCCGCCACGAGGTGCTGCGCACGGTGTACGCGGTGATCGACGGCAGCGACGGCCAGCCCCGGCAGATCGTCCAGCCGCCGGCTCCCCTCCCGCTGCCGCTCATCCATCTCAGCGGGCTGCCCGCGCCCCGGCGCGAGGCCGAGGCGGGACGGATCGCCGCGGACGCCGCCGCACAGCCGTTCGACCTCGCTCGCGGACCCGTGCTCCGCGCCGCCCTGCTGGAGATCGGGCGGGACGACCACGTGCTCCTCCTCGCGCTCCATCACATCGCGACCGACGGCTGGTCCATGGGCCTCCTGATCCGCGAGCTGACGCTGCACTATGCCGAGCAGAACGCCGCGCAGAGCTCCGGCGCCCCGTCGCCTCTTCCCGCGCTGCCCCTGCAATACTCCGATTTCGCCGCCTGGCAACGCGGCTGGCTCCAGGGGGAGACTCTGGACAACGAGCTCCGCTACTGGCGGGAGCGCCTCTCCGGTGCCCCCACCCAGCTCGCCCTCCCGGTCGACCATCCCTGGCCGGCAGTCCAGAGCTCGCGCGGCGACCGCACGCCGGTCGCGCTCGACGGGGACACGGCCGCCGCCCTCCGCGAGCTGGCCCGTGAGCAGGGAGCCACGCTGTTCATGGTTCTGGCGGGCGGCCTCGCCGCTTTGCTCGCGCGCATTACGGGCGAGGACGACATTCTCCTCGGCACTCCTGCTTCCGGCCGCGACCGGCCCGAGCTCGAAGGGCTGATCGGCTTCTTCATCAACACGCTGGTGCTGCGCGCCGACCTGTCCGGCGACCCCGCCGTCGCGGCGCTGCTCTCCAGCGTCAAGGAGACGGTGCTCGGCGCCGACGCCCATCAGGTCCTCCCCTTCGAGCGGCTGATCGATGCGCTGGAGCTTCCGAGAGACCTTTCGCGCAGCCCCCTGTTCCAGGTGATGCTCGCCTTCCAGAACCTCCCTGCCGTCGCGGAGCGGCCCGGCACGCTCGACGTCCAGCCGTTCCCCTTCGCCGTGCACCAGTCTCAGTTCGAGCTGTACTTCTCCCTGACGGACACGCCGGGCGGCCTCTTCGGCCTTCTGGAGTACCGCACCGATCTGTTCGAGGCCGCCAGCGCCTGGCGGCTGGCCCGTCACTTCGAAGCTCTGCTGACCGGAATGGCCCGTGTTCCCCAGGTCCCGGTCTCGCAGCTCCCTCTGCTCTCCGTTGCCGAGGAGCAGCAGCTCGTCCACGAATGGAACGACACCGCGACGGCGTTCTCCTGGCCGCGGGAGCGCGGCGGCCTCCATCACCTCGTCGCGGCCCAGGCGGCGCGCACGCCGGGAGCGGTCGCGGTGAGCTGCGCGGGGGAGAGCCTGACCTACGCCGAGCTCGAAATCCGGGCCAACCGCCTGGCCCGCCACCTGCGCTCCCTGGGCTGCGGACCGGAGACGCGGGTCGCCATCGCCATGGAGCGCTCCCTGGAGCTGCTGGTCGCGCTCCTCGCGACCCTGAAGAGCGGCGCCGCCTATGTCCCGCTCGATCCCGACTACCCGCGGGAACGCCTGGACTTCATGCTGGCCGACGCGAAACCGGCGGTTCTTCTCCTCCAGGAGCGCCTGCGGGCCGGCCTGCCGGAGACCGCCGCCCGGATCCTCGCGCTCCATCCCGACGGCCGCGAGTCCCAGGGCTTCGACGGAGCCTCTTTCGACGATTGGGACGAACCAGCGGACGACCAGCAGCTCGCCTATGTGATCTACACCTCGGGCTCGACCGGCCGCCCCAAAGGAGCCATGGTGCATCATGCCGGCATCCGCAACCGGCTGCTGTGGATGCAGGAGGCCTATCGCCTGAGCGCGGCCGATACGGTGCTGCAGAAGACTCCCGACAGCTTCGACGTCTCGGTGTGGGAATTCTTCTGGCCCCTGCTGGCCGGAGCCCGGTTGGCCTTCGCCCTGCCCGGCGAGCATCGCGACCCCGCCGCCCTGGCAGCCCGCATCGCCGCCGAGGGGGTGACCGTGCTCCATTTTGTCCCCTCGATGCTCCAGCTCTTCCTGGAGGAGCCGGGGATCGAGGGCTGCCGCTCCCTGCGCCGCGTTGTGGCGAGCGGCGAGGCGCTGACGCCGGAGCTGGTGCGCCGGTTCCACGAGCGCCTGCCGGGCGTCGCCCTGGAAAACCTCTACGGGCCCACCGAGGCCTCGGTCGACGTGACCTTCCAGCCCTGCCTTCCGGACGCGCAAGGCCGCGCCGTGCCGATCGGGCGCCCCATCGCCAACACCCGCATCCACCTCATGGATCACGGCGGCCGGCCGGTGCCCCTCGGGGTCGCCGGCGAGTTGTGGATCGGCGGCGCGAACGTCGGCCGCGGCTATCTCGGCCGGCCGGAGCTGACGGCCGAACGGTTCATTCCCGATCCGCTCGATGCCCGGGAGAGTGGCTCCCGTGCCTATCGCACGGGCGACCTGGCCCGCCGCCGGCCGGACGGTGCGCTCGAATATCTGGGGAGGATCGACCACCAGGTGAAGCTGCGCGGCGTGCGGATCGAGCTGGGGGAGATCGAGAGCGCCCTGTTGCGCCATCCCGGAGTCCGTGAGGCCGCCGTGGTCGTCCGCGAAGACCGCGGTATACGCCGGCTGGTGGGCTACGTGGCGCCCGCAGGAATCGCCACGGCGGACGAGCTGCGCCGCTTCCTCCTCGCGCGCCTTCCCGAGGTCATGGTCCCCGCCCGCTTCGTGGAGCTGGACGCCCTGCCGCTGTCGCCCAACGGCAAGCTCGACCGCCGGGCCCTCCCCGCACCCGATCCGGGGGCGCCGGAGGCCGCCTGGGAGCCTCCAGCCACCGCGCGCGAGGAGATCCTCGCCGGTATCTGGGCCGAGGTCCTCGGTCTCGACCGGGTCGGCGCGCTCGACAATTTCTTCGCGTTGGGAGGCGACTCCATCCTCAGCATCCGCCTCCTCTCCCGGGTCCGGGAGCTTGGGATGGACCTGAGCCTCCAGCAACTCTTCCAGCACCAGACCGTGCGCGACCTGGCTCGCGCCGCCGGCCACGCCGCCGAGCCGGCGCTCCGCACGGCTCCCTTCGATCTGCTGGCGGCGGACGACCGGGAGCGGCTGCCCGCGGGCGTCGAGGACGCGTATCCCCTGTCGCGTTTGCAGGCGGGCATGCTCTTCCACAGCGAGCTCAGCCCGGAGAGTGCCGTCTATCACGACATCTACACCAACCATCTCCGCGCCCCCTTCGACGGCGGCCTGCTCCGCCGCGCCATCGGGCACGTCGTGGCGGCTCACCCGGTGCTGCGCACCTCGTTCGACATGATCCACTTCCGCGAGCCCCTCCAACTCGTGCACCGCGAGGTCGAGCTCGATCTGGAGATCGGTGACCTGCGGGCCGAGCCGCCGCAGCGGCAGGAGGAGATCCTGGAGGCCTGGACCGAGGAGCAGAAGCGGCGGTCCTTCGACTGGGCCCGTGCTCCCCTGGCCCGCTTCCGCCTCGACCGGCGGAGCGAGGAGAGCTTTCAGCTCTCCATGAGCTTTCATCACGCCATCCTCGACGGCTGGAGCCTGGCGACGCTGATGACGGAGCTGTTCCGGACCTACCTGGCCCTGCTCCGGGGGGAGGAGCCTCCGGTGCTGCCGGCGGCCAGCTCCTACCGGCAGTTCGTGGCCCTCGAACGCCAGGCCGAGCTGTCCGAGGACAGCCGCCGCTACTGGCGCGATCTCCTCGCCGGCACGGCGGTCTCGACGCTCGCCCGCCGGCACCCTCTGCCGGGGCGCCGGGGAGAGCGTGGCGCCGGCGTCCTGGAGGTGCCTTTGCCGGCCCGGCTGTGCGAGGATTTGCAGGCGCTCTCCCGCGCCTCCGGCCTGCCGCTCAAGAGTCTGCTCCTCGCCGTCCATGCCCGGGTGCTCTCGGTGCTCACCGGATCCGCGGAGGTGGTGAGCGGCCTGGTCACCAACGGCAGGCCTGAAGAGGAGGGTGGCGAGAAGGTTCTCGGCCTCTTCCTCAACACGCCCCCGGTCCGCCTGCGCCTCGCCGGAGGCACCTGGCGCGAGCTGGCGCGCCAGGCCTTCGAGGCGGAGAGCGGCATCCTCCCGCACCGCCGCTACCCCATGGTGGAGCTGCAGCGCGAGCTGGGCGGCCGGCCGCTGTTCGAGGCGGCGTTCGGCTATGTGCACTTCCACGTCTATCAGGGGTTGGAGCAGTTTCAGGAGATCAGCACCCTCGGCGGCTCGTACTTCGAGGAGATCAACTTCACCTACATGGCGAGCTTCAACCTCGATCCCCTCGGCTCCCGCCTGTTCCTGCGTCTCCAGTACGACCGGGCCGAGCTCCACGCCGATCAGATGAGCGCCGCCCTGCGCCGCTATGAGGCCGCGCTGGCCGGCTTCGTCGCCGCGCCCGATGACCGCTACGAGGAGGACGCGCTGCTCCTCGACGAAGAGCGGCGGCAGCTCCTGGCCGGCGAGACCCGCGGTGCCACCGGAGTGGCCGAGCCCCCTCTCCTTCATCGCTGGTTCGAGGCCACCGCGGCGCTCCGTCCCGACGCCGAGGCGGTCCGCGGCGAAGGCCAGCTCCTCACCTACGGCGAGCTCGACCGCAGCGCCAACCGCCTCGCCCACCACCTCCGGCGCCTGGGCGTGGGACCGGAGAGCCGGGTGGCGCTCTGCGTCGACCGCTCACCGGCCATGGTGGCCTGCATCCTCGGCATCCTCAAGGCGGGCGGCGCCTACGTCCCCCTGGACCCCGAGTACCCGGCGGAGCGGCTCGCCTTCCTCCTCGCCGACTGCGGGAGCCGCGTGCTGGTGACCGAATCGAGCGTACGCGGCCGGCTTCCCGCAACCGGCGGGCTGACGGTGGTGGACCTGGAGGCCGACCGCGCCGTTCTCGAGGCCGAGAGCGGCGAGCCGCTGCCCGCCGACCCAGAAGATCCTGGGGCCGGCAATGCCGCCTACGTGATCTACACCTCCGGATCGACCGGCCGGCCGAAGGGGGTGGTGGTCAGCCATGCCAACGTCGCCCGCCTGCTCACCGCCACGGAGCCCTGGTTCGGCTTCTCCCGCGACGATGTCTGGTCCCTCTTCCACTCCTACTCCTTCGATTTCTCGGTCTGGGAGATCTGGGGCGCTCTCGCCTACGGCGGCCGGCTGGTGGTCGTGCCCTTCTGGGTGAGCCGGTCGCCGGACGCGTTCCTCACGCTCCTCGCGGCCGAGCGGGTGACGGTGCTCAACCAGACGCCCTCCGCGTTCCGCCAACTCGTCCACACCGAGCAGGGGCTGGCCTCCCCGCCGGACCTCTCCCTGCGCTGGGTGATCTTCGGCGGCGAGGCGCTGGATCTCCCCTCCCTCGCCCCCTGGTTCGAGCGCCATGGGGACGAGCACCCCCGGCTGGTCAACATGTACGGCATCACCGAGACGACGGTGCACGTCACCTGGCGGCCTCTCGCCGCAGCGGACCTGGTGGAGGAGCCCGGAAGCGTGGTGGGCGTCCCGATCCCCGATCTGCAGGCGTATGTGCTGGACGGTCACGGGCAGCTCGCCCCGCCGTTCGTGCCGGGGGAGATCCACGTCGGCGGCCGCGGGCTGTCCCGCGGCTATCTCGACCGTCCCGGCCTGACGGCGGAGCGGTTCGTGCCGGACCCCTTCGGCGCGGAGCCCGGGGAGCGGCTGTACCGCACGGGGGACCTGGGGCGCACCCTGGAGCACGATCTCGAGCGCGACCTGGAACACCTTGGCCGCGTCGACCAGCAGGTGAAGGTGCGCGGCTTCCGCATCGAGCCGGGCGAGATCGAAGCGGCTCTCGCCCGCCATCCGGCGGTCGCCGAGGCGCGGGTGATCGCCCGCGAGGACACGGCCGGGGACCGCCGCCTGGTCGCCTATCTGGTGCCCCGGGCGGACCGGGCCCTGCCGGCTCTCCAGCTCCTCCGCATGCAGCGCGAGGGGAGGGCGGACGGCCACCCCCTCCCCCCGCTTCATCAGCTTCCGAATGGCATGCCGGTCTTCCACCTCAACCGGAGCGAGACCGAGTTTCTCTACCGGGAGATCTTCGAGGACGAGAGCTACCTGCGCCACGGCATCCGACTGGAGGAGGACGCCTGCATCTTCGACGTGGGAGCCAACATCGGTCTGTTCTCGCTCTGGGCAGCCCGCCATCTGCGGCGGGCCCGGTACTACCTCTTCGAGCCCATCCCGCAGGTCTGCGTACCGCTGCGGCTGAACGCCGAGCTCTACGGGCTCGACGCCCGCCTCTTCGAGTGCGCGCTGGCCGCCGTCCCAGGACGCGCCGAGCTGGTCTACTACCCCCACGTCTCGGTGATCTCCGGCCGCTTCGCCGATGCCGGAGAAGAGCGGGAGGTGGTGCGCTCCTTCCTCCTGGACGGCGAGGCGCAACCGGCCGGCGCGGACCTCGAGGAGCTCCTCGACGAACGGCTGACCAGCCAAACCGTGGAGTGCGAGCTCAAAACCCTGTCGCAAGTCATCGCTGACGAAGGGCTCGCCCGGATCGACCTGCTCAAGATCGACGTCGAGAAGAGCGAGATGGAGGTCTTCGCCGGCCTGGCCGAGGAGCACTGGCCGCGCATCCGCCAGGTCGCGGTGGAGGTGCACGACGTCGAGGGGCGCCTGGAGCGGGTCACCGCGATGCTGGAGAGCCGCGGCTTCCGGGTCGCGGTCGAGCAGGACTCGGCGCTGCGGCGGACCCGGCTCTACAACGTCTTCGCCGTGCGGCCGGCGGACCGGCCCGACCAAGAAACCCCGCCGGGCTCCCCGGGGAGCCCGGACGAACGATTTGCCTGGAGCGACCTCCAGGGGCTCATCGCTTCGGTGCGCGCCACCCTGGAGGAGAGCCTGCCGGACCACATGGTTCCGGGGACCCTCATCCCGCTCGACCGGATGCCGCTCACCGCCCACGGCAAGCTCGACGTGCGCGCCCTGCCGGCGCCCGACTCCGGCCGGCTCGACCTCCAGCGCCCCTTCGTGGCGCCACGCACCCCGACCGAGGAGCTGCTCGCGCAGATCTGGGCCGACGCGCTCCGGCTGGAGCGGGTGAGCGTCGACGACGAGTTCCTCGAGGTGGGAGGCCACTCGCTGCTCGCCATGCAGCTCATCTCGCGCATCCGCGGTGTCTTCAACGTCGACCTGCCGCTGCGCGCGCTCTACGAGGCGGGCACCATCGCCCGGCTGGCGGAGAGAGTGGAGGCGATTCAGCTCAAATCGGCGGACGAGGACCTCCTGGCGCGCCTCCTCGACGAGGTCGAGGAGATTCCGGGAGGAAACCGGTGAACGAAACGGCACGCCGGCTCGCCGCCCTCTCTCCCGAGCAGCGGGAGATGCTCCTCGCTCGCCTGCGCGAGCAGAAGACCCTCACCTCCGAGGTGCCCCGCATCTCCGAAGAGCCGGTCGACCGCTCGGCGCCGGTGCCGCTCACCGACGCCCAGGAGGCGTACTGGATCGGCGGCAGCGGTCTCTTCGACCTCGGCGGCAGCGGCCCGAACGTCTACGTCGAGCACCAGAGCACCACTGCCTCGGCCTGGAGCTTCGCGGACGACCTGAGCACCGCCATGCAGCGGATGATCGAGCGGCACGAGATCTTGCGCGCGGTGATCCTGCCCGACGGGACGCAGCGCGCGCTCCCCCAGGCGCCGCCCTTCCGGGTTGAGGTCCGAGACCTCAGCGCGTTGAGCCCGGAGAAGGCGGAGCAACGCCTCGCCGAAGCCCGTGATCACCTGCGGTACGGCCGGTTCCGCACCGACCGCTGGCCCCTCTTCCAGATCCTCTCCCTCCAGCTTGGAGAGGGCAGGATGCATCTCCTTGCACGGTTCGACGCGGTGCTCCTCGACGGTCCCACCCGCAGGCTGCTGGAGACCGAGCTATCCCTGGTCCTCCTCCAGCCGGACCGCGAGCTGCCCCCCCTGGACATCTCGTTCCTCGATCATGCCCGGGCGCTGGCCGCCTTCCGCGACAGCCCGACCTGGCAGCGGTCCCGCGCCTACTGGTCAGAGCGCCTGGCGTCGCTGCCGCCACTGCCCCGGCTGCCCCTGGCGCACGACGTCGGTCCCGCCACGGTGCCGCGGATCGAAAAGAGGAGCTTGCAACTCCTGGAGCCGGAGCCCTGGCGGAGCGTCCGGCAGCGGGCCGGCCGCGAAGGGATCAGCCCGACGGGAATCCTCACCGCCGCCTTCGCCGAGACCCTCACCTCCTGGAACGGCGGTTCCGGCCTCACCCTCGGCCTCATGGGCGTCTACCGGCCAGAGGACCATCCGCGGATCGACCGCGTCCTCGGCAACTTCAACACCCTCCATCTGCTGGCGGTGGACGGCGGGGAGGCCCCGTTCGTCCAGCGGGCGAAGCTGCTGCAGAAAAGGCTCCTCGCGGACCTGGACCACCAGCACTACTCGGGGCACCAGGTGCTGCGGGAGATCAGGCGCCGGCGCGATGCCGGCGGCCGTGCCCTGCTGCCCGTCGCCTTCGACAGCGTGGTCGAGTATGCCGAGCAGGGCCAGGAAGCCTCCTTCGTTCCCCCCACGGGCAATGGGCCTGAAGCGGCGGGGCCCGCGCCGGAAAATTCTCAGATCGACTTGATGATCTCGCTTCCCCAGGTTCTGCTTCTCGCCGTCGTCCTGGAACAGGGCGACGGCGCTCTGGAGCTCATCTGCCAGGCGACGGAGGAGGTCCTCCCTGCGGGGCTGGTGCCGGAGATGCTCGCCGCCTACCGCAGCTTGCTGGCGCGGCTCGCCACGGACGAGGCGAGCTGGCTCGATCCATCGCCGGTCCGCCTCCCGGTGCCGGACTCTCCCGAGGTCTCCCCCTGGGAAACGCTCCCGGGCGACCGCCTCCTCGCCATCTCTCCGGACCTCGCCCGCGCGCTCGCCGGCCCTTTCGCCGGGAAGGTGGTCCTGCAACCCGGTCCGGCGGAGCTGGCGAATGCCGAAAGCCTCGCCGCCCTGGCGGCACGGGAAAAGGTCACGACGTGGGTCTCGCCGCCGGCTGCACTGGAGGCCGTGCTCGACACCGTCGAACGGAAGGCTCGCGGAGAGCTCGCCTCGCTCCGTCGCGTGCTTCTCCATGGAGATCGGATCCCGGTCTCCCTGCCGGCCCGCCTGGCGGCGCTCTGCCCCGGCGCCCGTCTCTACGCCGGCTGGGGCACCGCGCAGACGCCCCTGGCCGCGATCGGTCTACTCGGCGAAGCAGACTTCGCGCTGCCCGCGGTGGGCCGCCTGCGGGTCGCTCCCCTCCCGGGATGCGATCTCAGGGTGCTAGACCGCTCGCGGAGGCCGCTGCCGGTCTGGGTCGAGGGAGACCTGCACGCCGACACCGGGGCAGGCTTGCAGCCCACAGGAGAGCGCGCACGCCTCCTGCCGGATGGCCGCATCGAGATCCGCGAACGCCGGAGAGAGGCGTTCCCGGGGAGCCTCGGGTATTCCACCGATCCGGCCCGCGTCGAGGCCGCGCTCGAGCGGCACCCCGGCGTCGGGCGCGCCGTGGTCGCCTGGCTCGCCGGCGATCCAGAAAAAACCGCCGGCCGCGGACGCCTCGCCGCCTGGATCGTCCCCCGCGGGGAGCGCTGCCCGGGCGCGGAGGAGCTGCGCCGGCACCTGCTCGGCATCCTCCCCTCTCACCTCGTGCCCGAGGCTTTCGCCGCAGTGGATGTCGGAACGATCGGGACGAGCGACGGAGCGGCGCTCCCGCCCATCCCGGAGCCGTCCAGCCCTCCTGCCGCCGCGGCCTGGGGCACGCTCGAAACCGAGCTGGCCGGCCTGTGGAGCGAGGTGCTGGGGGAGCGGCCCGTCTCCCTGGACGCCGATTTCCACGCGCTCGGCGGAGACTCGGTCCGGGCGGTGCGCCTGATGGCACGGATCGCGGAACGCTTCGGCTTGGAGAGGCCCCTGGCGAGCTTCCTGGAACACCCGACTCTCAGCCATCTCACCGAGCTCGTGGACCGTGCGCGAGCGGAGAGCGCAGAGCGGGCAGACCAGGCAGACAAGCTGGCGCGCCGCCCGTTCCGGCGCCTGCGCGACTCCCTGGCCGCCCTCCGCGCCCGCCTCCTCCCCCCGGCCACGAGCCCGGCCTATGGCATGCGGATCTTCCTGACCCTCTGGTTCGGCCAGTTTGTCTCGGCCTTCGGCACCGGCCTCGGGAGCTTCGCCCTGGGAGTCTGGATCTTCGAGAAGACCGGCTCGGCCACGAGCTTCGCGATGATCGCCTTCGTGGCGGCCGTCACCATGCTGCTGCTGTCGCCCCTCGCCGGCTCGCTCGCCGACCGCTGGGACCGCCGGCGGCTGCTCCTCCTGAGCGACCTGGGCTCCGGGGTGACCACCCTGGCGATGGCGGCCCTCCTCTTCACCGGCCGGATGCAGCCGTGGCACGTCTATCCCATCGTGATCCTGATGGTCGGCTTCACGGCCTTCCAGGGACCCGCCCTGCTGTCGTCGGTCTCCCTGCTCGTCCCGCGCAGCCAGCTCGCCCGGGCGAGCGGCATGACCCAGAGCTCGCGGGCGGTCGCCCAGATCATCGGCCCCCTGATCGCCGGAGTCCTGGTGGGCAGGATCGGCTACTCCGGCGTGATCCTGATCGACTGCGGCACCTTTCTGTTCGCGGTCCTCACCATCCTGCTGGTCCGCATTCCGAGCCCGCCGCGGCGCCAGGAGGTCCGGCGCTCGACCCTCGGCGACCTGCGCCATGGCTGGGAGTACCTGCGCGGCCTGCCGGGACTCGTCGCTCTGCTCAGCCTCTACGCGGTGACCAACTTCTGCATGAGCATCGTCCAGGTCCTGCTGACGCCGCTCGTGCTCAGCTTCGCCACGCCCGAGGATCTCGGCTCCGTGAGCTCGGCCGGCGCCGCCGGCGTCATGCTGGGCGGCTTGACGCTCTCCCTCTGGGGCGGGCCGCGCCGGAAGGTCCTCGGAATCTTCATCGTCCTCGTGGCTCAGGCCCTGCTCCTGGTCGCGGGCGGCGCCCAGGCCAGCGTCCCCTTGATCACTCTGGCCACCTTTGCCTTCATGTTCACCGTGCCGGTGGCCACGGCGTGCAACCAGGCGATTCTGCAAAGCCGGGTTGCGACCGACGTCCAGGGCCGGGTGTTCGCCGTCGCCGGCATGATCACCGCCTGCTCGATCCCGGTCGCCTCGCTGATCGCAGGCCCCTTGGCCGATCGCGTCTTCGGGCCCCTGCTCCGGGCCGGCGGCCCGCTCGCAGGGACCGCCGTCAGCCGGCTGGTCGGCATCGGCCCGGGCCGTGGCATGGGCCTGATGTTCATCTGCCTGGGCATCCTGGTCCTCCTCACGGTGAGCTTCGCCTTCTTGAATCCGCGTCTGTGGCAACTGGAAGCTGAGGTCCTTGCTCCTGGAGAAGCATGATCATGCAAACCCCCAAGATCACCATCGTCGGAGCCGGCCTCTGCGGGTCCTTGCTCGGCATCTTCCTCGCTCGGCGCGGCTGGGAGGTCCAGCTCTTCGACCTGCGTGGCGACCTGCGGCGCGAGCCGGCCGAGCCCGGGCGCTCGATCAAGCTCACCCTCGCCGAGCGCGGCCTCGCCGCCCTCGCTGAGCTCGGTCTCGCCGAGCACGTCAAAAAATACATTTGCGTACCGCTGCGCGGGCGCGCCGTCCACAACGGCGCCGGCGCCGTCGTCGCGCAGCCCTATGGCAAGGACGAGAGAGAGGTCATCCACTCCTTCTCCCGCAACGATCTGAACAGCTTCCTGCTCGATCGCGCGGAGGCGGAGCCCAACCTCTCCCTCCGCTTCCACCAGCGTTGCGTGGACATCGACAAGGAGAGCGCCACCGCCGTCTTCCGCGATGCTCGCACCGGCGTGGAGAGCCAGGTCACGGCCGACGTCCTCGTCGGCTCGGACGGCGCCTTCTCCGCCGTCCGCCGGCTGATGATGGTGCGCGAGCGGATCGACTACCACCAGGAGTTCCTCCCCTGGGGCTACAAGGAGCTGACCATCGAGGCCACCGCCGAGGGGCTGCCGCCGATGGATCGCCACGCCCTCCACGTCTGGCCCTGTGGCGACTACATGCTCTTCGCCCTGCCGAACATCGACGGCTCGCTGTGCGGCGTCTGCACCCTGCCCTTCGAGGGACGCCACAGCTTCTCGTCCCTGCGGAGCGGCGACGACGTGGAGACCATGTTCAACACCCACTTCGCCGACCTGCTGCCGTTCATGCCCCATGCGCTCCAGGAGTTCCAGAGCCGGCCGATCTCGGAGATGGTCACCATCCGCACCTCGCGCTGGCACCACAAGGGCAAGATCCTGCTGATCGGCGATGCCGCCCACTCGGTGGTCCCCTTCTACGGCCAGGGGATGAACGCCGGCTTCGAGGACTGCGCGATCCTCAACCGGCTGATCGATCGCCGCGGCACCGGTGACTGGCACTCACTTTTCGCTGAATTCCAGGCGCTCCGCAAGCCGAACACCGACGTGCTGGCCCAGCTCTCGGTCGACAACTTTCACGAGTTGCGCGACACGGTGCGGCGCCCCATCGTGACGGCGCGCAAGCGCACCTCGATCTTTCTCAATAAACTTTTCGGCCAGCACTCGGTGCCGCTGTATACGATGATTTCCCACAGCACCATGCCGTATGCCGAAGCCGTCGAGCGGCACCGGCGCCAGGAGAGGATCGCCCGCTGGCTGGGGCTCGACCTGGTGGTCGGTGCCGTCTCTTTGCAAGTCCGCCTGCGCTCGGCTCTTGCCCGCCGCCGCGCCGGCCACCTCAACTCGACCGCCGACGCCGCGCTGCCGGGCCTCTCCGACAGTGCAGAGACGGCGAAACACTCCGGCTGAGCCGGCGCTCATCGAAAGAGGAATGAATGTCGACCATGCGATCTGTTCTGAGGGCTTCTCTCCCTGGGATCTGTGGCCTTGGCACGTTGCTGCTGGCGATGCTTCCCGCAGCCGCCCAACCACCGGCCGCCGGCTCCGCTCCGTCTCCCCTGCCACCACGGCCGCGCGTGAACGCGCTCGCCATCTCCACGCCGGTCCACGTGGATGGCGTGCTCGACGAAGACGTCTGGCAGCAGGCCGAGCCGGCCAACCATTTCACGCAGCGCGAGCCCGCCACGGGAGCCCCCGCGACCGACGACACGGTGGTGAAGATCGCCTACACCCATTCCACCCTGTACATCGCGATCCAGGCCTTCACTGATCGGCCCGAGAACGTCGTCGCCAACGAGATGCAGCGCGACAGCCAGCTCTATCGGGACGATTCGGTGATCATCCTCCTCGACACCTTCCACGACCACCGCAATGCCTACTGGTTCGAGACCAACGCCAACGGCTCCCGCACCGACGCCCTGGTCACCGACGAGGGACGCGACTTCAACGTGCAGTGGGACGGCGTCTGGGACGTCGCGGCGCGGCGCAACCACGAAGGCTGGGCAGCCGAGATCGCCATCCCTTTCGCCAGCCTGCGCTTCGATCCCAAGCTGGACACCTGGGGTTTCAACATCAGGCGGTTGATTCGCTATCGAGGAGAGGAGGCCTACTGGGCGTCCATGCCGCTGGAGGGCAATCCTTTCCGTATCTCCTGGGCCGGCGAGCTGACCGGCATCCATCCCCCTCCACCGAGCCTCAACCTGCGCCTCAAACCCTTTGGGATCGCCCAGAGCTCAACCCTGAACACACCCACCGGCAAGATCAACAACGACCGCGAGGACGCCGGCCTGGACGTCAAATGGGGGCTCAGCCGCAACCTGACCCTCGATCTGACCTACAACACGGACTTCGCCGACACCGAGGTCGACGACCAGCAGATCAACCTCACCCGTTTCTCTCTGTTCTTCCCGGAGAAACGCGAGTTCTTTCTCGAAAACTACGGCATCTTCGAATTCGGTTTCAATTCGCCCGGCACGCCCCTGCTCAAGCCGTTCTTCTCCAGGCGCCTGGGCATCAGCGCCGCCGGCACCGTGGTGCCCATCGATTGGGGAGCCCGGCTGACCGGCCGCGAGGGTCCCTGGAGCATCGGCCTGCTGGATGTGCAGACCCGTCACAGTACCATCGCGCCCGGATTCAATGAGCCGGAGGACAACTGGGGAGTCGTGCGTATCAAGCGCAACATTGGCGATCGCTCCACGGTCGGCTTGATCGCCACCAACCGGGACGCCAACGGCGGTGACACCAACCGGGTCTTCGGTCTCGATACCTCCCTGTACGCCACCGACCAACTCTCGTTCAGCGGGTTTTATACCGCGAGCGACGATCCGGGACCCTCCCGCGGCCAGGGCGGGAGTTGGGCCGGCGGCGCCAGGGCCGCCTGGGCCGGACCGATCTGGAACTGGAGCTTCGACGCCGTCCAGGTCGGCGAGGATTACGATCCGCAGTCCGGTTTTCTCCTGCGCAGCGGCATCCGCCGCTACTTTCCGAGCGTCTTCTTCGAGCCGCGCCCCCAGATCCCCGGCGTGCTCAACCTCCACTTCGGGTTCGCCGGCGACATCATCACCGACCTCAACAACCGCATCGAGACGCGCTCTCTGTCGGCCGACGTGGCCGGTGTCCGCTTCCGTTCCCAGGATCAGCTCACCCTTTTCGTCGACTCGACCCTGGATCGCGTGCCCTTCCCCTTCGCCATCGGCCCAGGCGTCACCGTCGCGCCGGGAGAATACTCCTTCAATGACGTCGGCCTCAGCTACTACACCAACGACAGCCGCTCGCTCTCGGCCAGCGGATACATCCTGAAAGGTAACTATTACGGCGGCACCCGTCTGAGCAGCTCCGCCGACGTCATCATCCGCGCCAGCCGCCACCTGCGTTTCGACACGATCTGGCAACGCGACGATCTCGACCTGCCGGGCGGCTCGTTCGTCAGCAACATCATCCGCCAGCGCATTGGCATCTCCCTCACGCCCACCCTGTCGACCAATGCCTACGTTCAATACAACGACCTCGGCGATCTCCTGTCACTCAATCTGCGCTTCAACTGGACCTATCGACCCGGCTCGGACATCTACCTCATCTTCAACCAGAACTGGCAGGCGCCGAGCCTTGGAAACCTGGCGGTCCGGGACCGCACCGTGATCCTCAAGCTCACCTACCTTCTGCAACTCTGAGGTAGCCGTCGACTGGTGCCGGAGGCGGGACTCGAACCCGCACGCCCTTGCGGACGGAAGATTTTAAGTCTCCTGCGTCTGCCATTTCGCCACTCCGGCGGCGAGCGCTATTGTAGCCGGTTCAGAGCTTCGGTGGCGGCTGTAACCGGCGAAAGTGGACGGTCAGGGTTTCCGTCTTGCCGCCGCGGCTCACGGTGAAGAGAACGGTGTCCCCCCAGCGCTTGGCGGACAGGGCACGGTTGAGGGTCTCGCGGTCGGCGATCGGCGCGCCGTCCATCGTGAGGAGGAGGTCCCCGGGCTGGAAGCCGGCGCGGGCGGCCGGGGTGTCCGGGGAGGCGAAGAGGACTTTGCGCGAGGCGTCCCCCTCGCCGGAGGTCGACAGGCCCAGGGACGGGTAGAGCGGATCGGTCTCCGGTGGCACTCCCCAGAGAAAGTCGGCGTAGGAGGCCCGCACGGTGGCGGTCGGTTTGCCGTCGTCGTCTTTGACCGGTACCGGCAGGACCGCGACGGATCTGCCGCCGAGCTCATCGGCGATCTGGCGCTGGATGCCCAGGCCGTAGGCGACGTGGCCGGAGCCGACGAGGATCACCATCACCGTGTTCGGCCCCGGATGCTCGCGCAGGGCCTTGACGGCGTTGTGGCCCATGGTGGCGTCCCAGGTGCACTGGGCGGCGTACATGCGGTCGAGCTGCTCCTGCGGCATTCCGGAGTGGAGCGGATCGCCGGCGCCGAAGAAGGCGTTGATCAGGGTGCGGTGCTCGGCGCTCGTGGTGTCGATCCTGGGGGCGATGGAGGCTCTCTCGTCCGGCGTGAGGCCGGCGAGGCCCTTCTTCCCCACCGCCGACACGATCTCCCGCGGCGCGTTCAGGGCGATCATGCGGAGGCCGTGGTCGCGGGCGAAGAGGAAGATGTCGCGGTAGTAGGCCCAGTTGTAGCCCCAGTTCTTGTACCAATGGGAGAGGCGGAGAAAACCGTCCTCGGTGAGCGAGCCGTCTCTCCAGGCGTCGAGCCAGCGCTGCTCGGTCTCTGGATACATTTCGAGGCCGATCAACACCTCCCGGCCGGCGCGCTGGAGCTCCTGGATCACGCGGAGCTGCGCGAGGTGGAAGTCGGCGTTGGTGTGGCTCTCTCCCACCAGCACGAGCCGAACGCCCTCGAGATGGGCAAGGCGGGCGGGGAGGTCGGCTGGGGTCAGGAGATCGCCGGTCCGCGTGTCGGTCACGGCGTCGAGGACGAGCGGCGCCTCGCGGTCCTTGCGGGCCGGATCGCCGAGAGCGAGATGGAGGGTGCGGTCCTCCTCCGCGGCGGCGACCGTTGCGACGACGGCGAGGCCGACAACCAGGCAGGCGAAGAGAAGAAGCGGTTTCACACCCCTCCGAGCCATGGATACCCCTGGTCCTCCCAGTAGCCGCCGGGCCTCTCTGCCGTGAAGGTCAGCGAGGTGAGGTATTTGGTCAGCTTGTAGCCGAGCTTGATCGGCGAGTACACGCGCACCGGGCCGCCGTGAGCGGCTCCCAGGGGGCCGCCGTTGAAGCTGTAGGCGAGGAGGGTCTGCGGGTGCATGGCGCTCTTCAGGTCCCAGCCATTGTAGTAGTTGTGGTCGAAGGTGTCGAAGCGGAGATACTTCGCCTCGGGCTTGGGCTCGACCATGTTGATGATGGCGGAGAGCGGCGCGCCGGTCCAGGTGGCGATGGCGCTCCAGCCTTCGACGCAGTGGTGCTTGACGGTGTAGGTGACGCGCGGCAGCGCTTCGATCATCTCCAGGGTGAGCACCGCCGGCTTGCTCACCAGGCCGCCGACGTTGAGCGCCCAGCCGGCCGGCGGCTCGGGCCGCGGGTTGGTCAAGGCGTAGGACGGAAACAGGTGCGACGGGGTGCGCTTCGACACCGGGTAGACCGGCGCCAGGCGGCCGTTCCGGAGCAGGATCTTCTCTCCCACCCAGTCGTTGAAGAGTGAGATCGAGTTCAGCTTGGGCATCAGCGGCCCGCCCTGCCAGCCGCATGAGGCGGCGAGGGCGGCGGGACCGGCCACCATGCCGAGACGGAAGAGGTCGCGGCGGCTCAACGAACGGTCGTCAGTCATGGCTCGGAAACCTCCCCCTGTACCAGCCGGTGATCATCGACCGCAGAGAGGCAGGGTCGACCAGGAAGACCAGCAGGACGTGGACGATGGAAAAGGCGATGAAGATCCACACCGCCCAGAAGTGCCAGTAGCGCGTCAGCTCGTAGCCGCCGAAGAGGGCGGTCAGCCAGGAGAGCTGCGCCGGTTTGTAGATCGCGAATCCGGTGAGCACCGAGATGATCGCCAGGAAGATGATGAAGGAGTAGGCCCCCTTCTGGAGCGCGTTGTGCTTCCCTTGCGGCGGATGCTCGCGGCGCAGGCGCAGGTAGTAGAGCTGCATCTGAATCGCCCGCGGGATGTCGCGCGGCCGGAAGAGGAGCGAGCGCCACTCGCCGGAGGTGATCAGATAGAGAAGGTAGGCGAGGCCGCCGGCCACGAACGGCCAGGCGAGGGCGAAGTGCCAGTTGAGCCCGCCGGCCAGCCAGCCGCCCAGGCGGACGCTCTCCGGGAACTTCTTGCCGTCCCACGGATTCGGCAGGTACGGTCCGTTGCGAGGTCCGAAGTGCGGAAAGGCGCCGTAGATCTGCAGGCCGCTCGCGATCATGCCGAGGAGCAGCACGGCGTTGAGCCAGTGGGTGATGCGGACGATGCCGTGATGCCGCTTGACGAGCGGGCGCTTCGTCGCCTTAACCGGCACCGGGGCCGGAGGCTCGGGTTGAATCGCAGCCGGCGCGGGCTCGACCGGCGCTGCCGCGGCTTCGACGGCGGGCGCCGGCTCTACCACCGGCTCGGGTTTTGGCTCGGGCTTCGTCTCCGGTGCGGGTTGAGCGTCGTCGGTCATGGCGTCTCCGTGAGATGTTCTCCCACTGTACGCCCGCGGCGGGCTTTCCGGATCTAACGGATCGACTCTGAGGGCTCCTCCACCGCCGGCTCCTGAAAGATCTTCCGGTCGTCCAGCCGGAGGGCGGTCAGGGAGCGGCCCCAGGCGCAGCCGGTGTCGAGGCCGGTGACGCCGTCGCCGCGCCAGAGGTCCAGGGCGGCCCAGTGGCCGAAGACGATGGGGGTGCCGGCGCTGCGACGACCGGGGACGGCGAACCAGGGGAGGCAGCCTTTCGGCGCCTCGGCGGGCGGGCCGCTGAAGTCGGCGCACATGCGGCCGTCGGGTTGGATCGTCCGCAGCTTGGCAAAGGCGGCCAGCGCGACGCGCACCCGGTCCCAGTCGGACATCCCGCCCTTCCACCGTTCCGCCACCTTGCGGCCCATCGTCTCCACCAGCCGCGGCGCGTCGTCGCCGCGCAGCCACCGCTCGGTCTCCCGTGCCAGCCGCTCGGCCTTGTCCATGTCCCAGGCCGGCAACAGGCCGGCGTGGACCATGACCAGGCCGTCCTGCCGGTGCAGCAGCGGCCGGGTGCGCAGCCAGTGAAGAAGGTCGTCCCGGTCCCGCGCCGCGAGCACCTCGGCCAGCGCGTCACGCCGCTTGACCACCGCGACGCCCCAGGCGCGGCCCAACAGATGGAGGTCGTGGTTGCCGAGGACGACGGTCACCCGGTCGCCGAGATCGACCGCCCAACGCAGCACCGCGAGCGACTCCGGGCCGCGGTTGACCAGGTCGCCGACCAGCCACAGGCGATCCGTCCGCCGATCGAATTGAATTTGCCGGAGGAGCGCTTGCAGAGTGTCGAAGCAGCCGTGGATGTCACCGAGTACAAAGGTCGCCATGCGGCGGGAAGAATGCAACGACGGGGCCGGGAAGGCAAGGCTCACCGAATCGCCGTGTACTCCGACAGGATCCCCATCTCCCTGTGGCGCGTGACCTCCCGGAAGCCCGCGTCGGTGAGCGCAGCCAGAATCACCGCGGGCGGCACGCAGGTGTCGATGGTGTCCCAGTAGTAACGCATGAGGACTTCCGAGGTCTTTCCGCGGCGGCCGAAGCGGGCGAGGAGCGGCACGATCCGCCCCATGTAGAAGGCCAGGAGCTTGTGGCGCAGGCCGGGCTCCGGCGGCGTGATCTCCAGGATGAGAACGCGCCCGCCGGGCTTGAGCACACGGCGGTATTCGCTGAACGTCGAACGCAGGTCGGCGACGTGACGCAGGGCATAGCCCATGCTCAGCAGGTCGAACCGGGCGTCCGGGAACGGCAGCGCCTCGGCGACGCCGATCACGCGCTGCCGGACGCCCCGGCCGCCAGCCTGGCGCAGCATGCCGGCGCTCGGATCGAGCCCGACGACCCTTCCGGACGGCCCGGTGATCGCCTGCGCATGGGCGGCCAGCACGCCGGTGCCGCAGGCGACGTCGAGAGCGCTCATGCCGGCGGCGAGCCCGGCCCGCAGCAGCGTCTCGCGGCGGTAGCGGGAGCCCGAGCCGAGGCTGATCGCCTGGTTCATCCAGTCGTAGTCGGGCGCCGACTCGTCGAACCAGGCGACGACCTGACGGCGGCGCTCTCCCTCGCTGCCGTAGTACTGCGGGAGCAGCGGATGCGGACGGAGGGGATCGGTCATGTGGCGGAGAATCTATCCCAAGCCGGCGCCTGCCGCCACCCACCTCGAGACGGCCCGCTCTTGCCGCCTCCGGGCGCCCTCGCATACCCTTGGCGGCATGACCACCTTCAAGACATCCTGCGTCGAGCGCTTCCTGCGCTACGTGACCTTCGACACCCAGTCGAGCGAAACCTCCGAGACCTATCCCAGCACGCTCAAGCAGCTCGTCCTGCTGCGCCACCTGGTCGACGAGCTCAAGGCCCTCGGCCTCGCCGATGCCGCCATCGACGAGCACGGCTACGTGATGGCCACCATCCCGGCCACTTCAAAGAAGAAAAACGTCCCGGTCATCGGCTTCATCGCCCACGTCGACACCTCGCCGGAGATGAGCGGCGAAGGGGTCAAGCCGATCATCCATCGCAACTACCAAGGCCAGGATCTGGTGCTGCCGGACGATCCGACCGCCGTCCTCCGCCCCGCCGACATCCCCTACCTCAAGGAGCGGATCGGCGACGACATCATCACCGCCTCGGGCACCACCCTCCTCGGCGCGGACAACAAGTCGGGCGTCGCGGAGATCGTGGCCGCCGCCGAATATCTGCTGGCCCACCCCGAGATCCAGCACGGCGCGGTGCGCATCGCCTTCACGCCGGACGAAGAGGTGGGCAACGGCACGAAGTACTTCGACGTCCCCAAGTTCGGCGCCGTCTGCGGCTACACCATGGACGGCGGCGCGCGCGGCGAAGTGGAGATGGAAAGCTTTTCCGCCGACGCGATGACGATCACCTTTCAAGGCGTCAACACCCATCCCGGCTACGCCAAAGGCAAGATGATCAATTCGATCAAGATCGCCGCCGACTTCATCGACCGTCTCCCGAAGGACAGCCTCTCCCCGGAGACGACGGACGACTTCGAAGGCTACGTCCATCCGTACGTTCTGAACGCCAGCGTCGACAAGACCTCGGTCAAGGTGCTGATCCGCGACTTCTCCACCGCGGAGCTCAAGGTCAAGGAGACCTTCCTGGAGAAGCTCGCCAGGGAGACGGTGGCCGACTGGCCGGGCGCGACGTTCGAAGCCAAGGTGGAAGAGACCTACCGCAACATGCGTGAGGTGCTGGACAAGCACCCGGACATCATGGAGAACGCCCGCGAGGCCATCCGCCGCGCCGGTATCACCACCCTCGAGCGTCCCATCCGCGGCGGCACCGACGGCTCGCGCCTCTCATTCATGGGCCTGCCGACGCCCAACATCTTCGCCGGCGAGCAGAGCTTCCACTCGCGCTTCGAATGGGTCTCCGCCCAGGACATGGAAAAAGCGGTGGAAGTGATCGTCAACCTCTGCCAGGTGTGGGAGGAACGGACGGCGGGATGAGGGCGGGCCTAGCCCGCGAGATAGAAGCCCGAAATCAACCGCCAAGCTCCCTGCTTTTCGCGCCGGAAGATCAGAGAGCCTCCGATCCTGCAGTCCTGGAGCATGAAGCTCACCTGGAGGAGGCGTTGTCCCTGGTACGCGGCGAAACCTGGCTGCTCTTTCACCATATCGGCCGTGACCAGAGTCTCGTCGCTGTCGTAGGCTCTCTGCTTGTCCTCCAGTCCCCGGATGCAGTCAGTGAGCTTGTCGCAGCGCTCAGGTAACATCCCGAGAGCCAAGGGGAATCGCAGCACACGTTCGCTCCCAGGAAGGTCGCGCAGGTCCTCAGGCCAATTCTTGGCGTCCCCCTCATCCGGCAGCAGCCCAAACCTGGGATCCACCCAACCCCTGGCACGCTCCAGATCTCGGTCCACCAGCCATACCTGCAGAAATTGCTCGACCGTGGCCTCTCTGCCTCCATGAGGCCCATGGTGCGTGGTCGCGCAAGCCAGGAGGCATGTCAATCCAAGAATAGACAGAGCTCGCATCAGAATCTCCACAGACCATTGAAGCGGCAAACGGTTTCACCCTTTGCCTGATGCTACGCCTGGCTCCGGATGAGGTCCAATGGCAACTTTCTTCCCGACTCATCGTAAGCTTCCGGGAAGGCCATGGATACTTGGCGTCACGATCTGCTCTCCGCGCTGCACGCTTTGCGCCGCAGCCCGGAGCAGGTGTGGGAAGAGCGGACGGCGTCATGAGAAAGCTCCTCGTCCTGGCGGTGCTCATCGCTCTCTCCGACCTCCGGGCGGACGCCCAGGTCCTCTTTTCGGAGGACTCCTGGATCGCCAAGCTGGAGGCGGCGGTAAGCCACGAGCGGGAAGCGCAAGGGCTGCCGCCGGTGACGCCCTCCGCCCTGCTCCGGAGCGCGGCGCAGGCGCATGCGGACGACATGGAGCGGGCCGGCTACTTCGCCGCGGAAGGTCCCCCGGGGTCGCCGACGATCGAGTCCCTGCTCGACAAGGCGGGCTATCCCTACGCGCTGGTGACCGAGAAGCTGGTGCGCACGCCGATCGAGGAGACCGTCGAGCACCTGGTCGCCGGCTGGCATGGGAAGACGGACGCCAATCGCGCCAGCCTGCTGCACGCCGACGTCCGCGAGATCGGCGTCGGCGTGGCGGAGAGCGGCGCGATGCGCATCGTCACGATCGTGCTGGCGTCGGCGGGCACTCCCGAGCCGGTGTCCCCCCAGGCGAAGGCGTTCTCCGCTCTGGCGCGCGATCCGGCGGCGGCGCGCAAGGCGCTCAGCGACGCGCTCACCGCGCAGCGGCTGGCCTGGGGTCTGTCGCCCCTGCGCGTGAGCGCATCGCTCGGCGAGGCGGCGGCAAGCCACGCCGAGGATCTGTTGAAAGCGTTGATCGAGCACCGGTCGCCGGACGACGTCGTCTCCCTCGCGGACCTGGTCGACGAGCAGCGCGCCCGTTCGGGCGCGCCGGTCGACATGTCGTCCGGAGAGGTCACCCGGAATCGCCGGAAAGCGCCGCGCGGCAACGGCATCGGCGAGTCCGTCGGCCAGTTGACCGTCACCGACGCCGCCACCCCCGAAGAGGCGCTTCAGGTGGCCCTGCGGCAGACCGCCTCAGCTCTCCACGACGCGCGCTACCGGGTGGTCGCCGTGGGTCTGGCGGTGAAACCGCCGGCGAGCGCCGCCGCCACCGGCCACGCGGTCTGGGTGATCGCGCTCGCGACGCATTAAGGTCCACCGGGTCTGGTCTGCAATCCACCAGAATTGCTCCGTCCTTCGCCAGTCTTGGTCCGTCATTCACCAGCCTTGGTTCGCAATCTGCCGCGGTCCTGCCACCCCTACGGCGTCCGCTGAACCGCCAGCGATGCGCTGCACGTTTCGCGGCGCCTGTCGGCTATTCTGATCTCCGTGAATGCCCCCCTCTCCGACCGCATCGCCGGCTGCCTCGTGGGCGGCGCGGTGGGAGATGCCCTCGGCGGCGTGGCGGAGCGCGGCGGGATCTCTCTGTCGGACGATACGCAGCTCACGCTCGCCACCTGCGAGGCGATCCTCGCCGCCGGACGGGTTGCGCCGGAGCAGATCGCGGAGCGCTTCCGGCAGGGCTTCCGCCGTACGGAATTCACCGGCCTCGGCTCCGGCACGCTCAAGGCGCTGCGCGACCTGAACGCCGGCGCGCACTGGGCGCTCGCCGGCCGGCGCGGCGAGATGGCGGCCGGCAACGGGGCGGCGATGCGGGTCGCGCCTCTCGCCTTTGCCCTCGATCCCGCGGACCCCGACGACCGGGTCACTCTGCGCGACGTCTGCCGGATCACCCATCACAGTGACGAGGCGTACATCGGCGCCCTCGTCGTCGTCCTGATGATCCGGCGCGCGGTGACCACGCCGGTCTGGGAGCCGGAGCCGGTCCTTTTCCAGCGCATCGCCGAAGACATCCCGGACAGCCGCGTCCGCGACCGTCTGCTGGAGTTCGCCGAGCTGCCCGCCGGCCTCCCGCTCAGAGACCTCGCCTCACTGTTCGGAGCCACCGGCTACGTGGTCCACACCGTGCCGCTCGCCATGGCGGCAGCGTTGCGAATTACCCCCGAAAGCTGGGAGACGGTCCTCGACGAGATCGTGCGCACCGGAGGAGACGCGGACACGATCGGCTCCATCGCCGGCCAGATCGCGGGCACGCGCCTGGGTCTCGCCGGAATCCCGGAGCGCCTGTTCACCCAGGTGCCCGACGCGGCTCGTATTCTCTCCCTGGCCGACGACTTCGGCCGAGTCTTTGGCTGATCCACTCCGGCGAGCAGGCAGGAGCCGCGCAGCCTCTTTCTTACGCGCTCAGGGAAAGAGAATCGGCGCCGGCGCGTCGGGATGCATCACCGGGCTGACCATTCCCGGCTCACAGATCCGGAGTCTCTGCCAGAGGTGCAGGAAGAAGAGGTACGCAGCACCTGCGTCCAGATCCGCTCCGGCTGCGAGCAGGTCATCTACCCGTTCTTCTGCCTCATGGCAAAGCTCGGCAACCCGGACCAGAACGGCGCTTCGCTCGACGGAGGAACTGGCCGTAAATGCATCGGAGAGATAGGCGAAAATTGCGCTGCACAGCGCGAGCAGCTGGGGCGGCGAATCGGGCGGGGCGGTCACGGCTCCGGTATAGCCCCACCAGACCGAACCGCCTCCGGCCGCTGCCTGCCCCAGCTCACCTACGGTATGGCAGGCAAAGGCAAAGACCGGTCGCCTGCGAAGACGCGCCAAGTCCGCCAGTCCAAGGGCGGCCTCTCCCCCTTTGGCGGCGAAGCCGTCGCGCTGACCATGCGACATGACAAAGAGAGGAGAATCGCGCGAGGCGAGCGCCAGAAGGAGGTGCGGACGCGTGGCAGCCTCTCCGGTCAAGGCGTGGTAGCTCGCCGTGAGGATCCTCTCAACGACAGCCAGGTTGGCTCGGGTCGCCGCGTCGTAGCCGGGAACGAAGACGATCACTGGCTCTTGGGGCGGTTCGCCGTCCGGCGTAAGAAATCGCGCGAGATGCGGAGAAGATCCGAGGCATATTGGCGACCGATCTCGTCTCCGGCCTCGATGTGGCGCTCGAGCTCGTGAGCGGTGTACTCGGCTCCGGAGACCGTTCGCCACAGGACGGCGTCGGCCGGGCTCACCTCCCGAATCAGCCCGGCCAGGACATCTCGGCCCAGGCTCCGGCCCATCCCTTCGAGGAGATACGGCGTCGGAATCCCGAGGAGACGGCCCATGCCTTCCAGGAAGTTGCGCAGTGACGGAGACCGGGCAGCCGCCCGGCTTACATCGATCTGGCGGACGAACTGCCAGTTCGAGATCGGCCCGAAGACGAGGTGGGCCAAGTGCTTCGGATCCGGGATCTCCTCCGGAAGAGGAAGGCGCTTCACGATGCGCCGCGCCTCTTCGTCAGGACTGGCGTTCTCCAGGACCGCCTTGTCGTCAGCGAACAACCAGGCCTCTGCTCTCGGAACGGCGAAAAAAAGCTCAACGGGGAGCTCGCCAAGCTGCTCGCACGCCCACTGTCGGGCATCGGGAAGGCTGCGCTCGTCGAGATCGAGAAGAACCGCGCACCGCCCCGGCCTCTCTTCGGAAAGCCTCTCGGCGATCCGCGCCGCCCGGACTTTTCCACCGCCATGAATCAAGAGGATTCTCTCCGCGGGAAAGCCGGCGGCAGCCAGGACTCCTTCCACAATCACCTGGTCGCTCAGGCCTTCGACGAGAAGCACCACGGCCTCGGGATCGAGATCCTGTTGCAGGTCTAGCTCAGGAATTCGTGCCGGAAGTGCCATCGGCACAAGATTACCACTCAATCCCGTACCCCTGGCGGGAGTCCTCCCGGTGGCTGACCCGCGACTCAACCCAAAGCAATCCCACCCGCCGCCGTCACGCCTCCAATCTTCGCCGCCTGCCCATACCCCGCCGCCCGCAGAGCCTCCAGACACTCCGCCGCTCGCTCCGCCGGCACTCCGGCGAGCAGACCGCCTGAAGTCTGCGGATCGAACAGCAGCGCCAGCCTTTCATCCGCGAGAACGGCTTCGGCGCCGGTGATGGAGGAGAGGGCGCGGCGGTTCGCCGGAGCGAGCGAGCTGGCGAAACCGCGGCGCAGGCAATCCAGCGCTCCCGGTAGGGCGGGAACGGCGGTGAGATCGATCTCCGCGCCGAGGCCGGCGGGTTGCAGCATCTCCAGGAGATGGCCGGCGAGGCCGAAGCCGGTGACGTCGGTGCAGGCGGTGGCTCCGTGGTCGCGCAGGATGGCGGCGGCGCGGTTGGAGAGGAGCATGGAGTCGAGCGCGGCGTCGATCCAGGCGGCTTTGGCTTGCAGGCGCATGTGCGAGGCGAAGAGCACTCCGACGCCGAGCGGCTTGGTGAGGAGGAGCGCGTCTCCGGCTCGCAATCCGCTCTTGCGGAGGAGACTCGCAGGATCGACGAGGCCGTTGCAGGTGAGGGCCAGGCCGGTGACGGCGCCTTCGGCGGTGTGGCCGCCGATCAGCACGGCTCCCGCGGCGGCGAGCTCACGGAGGACGCCGCTCAGCAGTTGATAGAGCGTCTCCGCGGTCACCGCCTCCGACGCGAAAGGCACCAGGGCCGCCGCGAGGACGCTGTGCGGATCGGCTCCCATGGCGTAGAGGTCGCTCAGGCTGTGAAGCGTGGCGATACGGCCGAAGAGATAGGGATCGGGCACCAGCGCCGGCATGTAGTCGACGGTCTGCACCAGCGCCCGGCCCGGCGGCACGGTGAAGACGGCGGCGTCGTCCGGCGCATCCAGGCCGACCAGGACGGTTCCGGACCGCGCGGCGTCCTGCCAGGCGGTTCCGTGCTCCTCACGGAGACGGGCCATGACACGGGTGAGTGTGGTGCTCGCCACCTTGGCCGCGCAGCCGAGGCAGCGCATGCGGGCGCTTTCCTGGAGATCGTCAGAATGATCCCCTGCCTCTGCTCCAGCGGCCTCCGGCATGACGGGCAGGTCCTCGAATTTCCTCATGAAACGGCGGTCGATCCGGTCTTTCAGCGTCCAGAAGAACGCGGAACGGCCCGCCAGCCAGCGGCGCGAGGCGACGGCCTGCCCGTCGCCGGTGCCGATGAGGCTCAGGAACTGGCGCTGGGGGCGATAGATCTGGAGCGGCCGGCCGGCGAGGGTGGCGCGCAGGTTGGCGACCAGCGGCTTCGCCATGCGGACCGCGAACACGCCGGACTTCGGTCGCGGCGTCGCCTCGATCGTGGCCACGTCGCCGACGGCGAAAATCCACGGGTGATCGGCCGCCTGAAGCGTCGGGGCCACGCGGACGAAGCCTTCCGGCGTGGTGGCGAGCCCGCTGCCGGCGATCCAGGAGGGCGCCGCGGCTTGGGTGACCCAGAAGACGAAGTCCGCCGGCACGAAATCGCCGGCCGCCGTGCGGACGCCTTCGGCGCTGACCTCGTCGACGTGGGTGCCGGTGCGGACGGTGATTCCGCGCTCCGGCAGCAGAAGAGAGAGAAGAGTCCGCACGCGCTCGTTATGGCCGGGCAGGAGCCGGTCTCCCTGGTGCAGGAGGGTGATCGACGCCCGCCGGCCCAGCACGTGATTCATCGTCAGGGCCAGCTCCACGCCGCCCGCTCCCCCGCCGACGAGGACGATCCGGCATTCGTGCTCGGCCGCCGCCGCCTTCACTCGCTCCCAGCCGGCAAGGAGTTGCGGCACCGGCTTCGCCGGAATGGCCCATCTCTCCACTCCCGGCACGCCGGAGAGGCTCGGCGTGCTGCCGACATTCAAAGAGATCACGTCCGCCCGCATCGGCGGCCGCCCCGCAACATGAACGGACCGCTCGTCAGCATCCAGGCCGTCCACCTCGCCGAGCACGAACGCCGCGCCGGCGAAGGCGCACAGGCGGCGCAGGTCGATGTGCATCTCCTCCCACGAATAGAAGCCCGCCACGTGGCCCGGCAGCATGCCGGAGTACGGCGCAGAGGAGACGTCGCTGACCAGCGTGACGCGCACGCCGGGGAGCGGGCGCATGGCGAGCATCCGCAGGGCCAGGGCGTGGGTATGGCCACCGCCGATCAGCAAGAGGTCCTGCGTGTGCGGGCTGCTCGGCGGAGTAATCAGGGATCTGGCTCTATGGATTGACGAGGGACAGGATGTTGCCGTCCGGATCCTTGAACCAAGCGGCTCTCAGTTTTCCCGCGACGTGCACATCGCCCTCGTGGTTCATCTCCGGCAGATCATACCGCTCGAACGCGACTCCCTTGGCCTTGAGGTCGCGCACGGTGCCGTCGACGTCCGGAACGACCCATGTGGCGGCGGTCGCCTGGTTGGTTCCGGCGTACTTCGACCGATAGACGTTCACCCTGGAGCTGCCGCTCTTCAAGGACAGGACTTCCTCCTCCTGGCCCGAGTCGCCGAGATCGACCTTTTTGAGGCCGAGCTTGTCTTCGTAGAACTTTTGCGCCACCGTCAGATCCTTGACGGCGATCGTCACCACGGCGTCCTGGTTTCCCAACATAACTGCCTCCTGTTCTCGGATGGATTCATACCGGCAGGAGGCTGCAAGCACGGTGCCTGCCGCGAGATCATTCAGATCCGCAGCCGGCGGCGCGTTCGAGGAGGATCTGGCGCTCGCGGGCGTTGCGGGTCAGCGCGGCGGCGCGCTCGAATTCGGCGCGGGCTTCGCCGTGGCGGCCGAGCTTGTCGAGGAGGTCGCCGCGCACGCTCGGCAGGAGGTGATACGTCTTGAGCGACGGCTCGGCGGTCAGCGCGTCGGCGATTTCGAGGCCCGCGGCCGGACCGAAGGCCATGGCGACGGCGACCGCGCGGTTCAGCTCGACGACGGGGGACGGCGTGAGCGCGGCGAGCGTCGCGTAGAGCGCTGCGATGCGCACCCAGTCCGTCGCCTCCGGCGTCAGCGCCCGGGCGTGGCAGGCGGCGATCGCGGCCTGCAGGGCGTAGAGGCCTTGCGCGCCGCCGAGCTTTTCGGCCTTCTGGAGCGCCGCGAGGCCGCGCTGGATGAGCAGCCGGTCCCAGCGCGCGCGGTTCTGGTCGAGCAGCAGGATGGGCTCTCCCGCCGGACCGACCCGCGCCGCCGACCGCGACGCCTGGATCTCCATCAGCGCGACAAGGCCGTGCACCTCCGGCTCCTGCGGCGCCAGCGCGGCCAGGATGCGGCCGAGGCGGAGCGCCTCCTCGCAGAGCGCCGGGCGCATCCAGTCGTCGCCGGCGGTCGCCGCGTAGCCTTCGTTGAACACCAGATAGATGACTTCGAGCACCGACGACAGGCGGCCGGCCAGCTCGGCGCCGCGCGGCACCTCGAACGGCACTTGCGCCTCGGCCAGGGTCTTCTTGGCCCGCACGATGCGCTGCGCGACCGTCGATTCCGGCACCAGGAACGCCCGCGCGATCTCGTCGGTCGTCAGCCCGCCGAGCAGGCGCAGGGTGAGCGCGACGCGCGCCTCGGTCGAGAGGACCGGGTGGCAGGCGATGAACATAAGACGCAGCAGATCGTCGCCGATGTCGTCGTCCAACTCGGATTCGATCTCCGCCACGGCCCGCTCCTGTCGGACCTCGATCTCGCGGCCGAGCTCTTCGTGCTTGCGCTCGATCAGCTTGCCGTGGCGCAAACGGTCGATCGCCCGCCGCTTGGCGGTCGCCATGAGCCAGGCGCCCGGTTTGTCCGGAACGCCCGACTCCGGCCACTTCTCGAGCGCGACGACGAGCGCGTCCTGGGCGAGATCCTCGGCCAGCCCGACGTCACGAACCATCCGCACGAGTCCGGCGATCAGCCGCGGCGACTCGATGTGCCAGATCGCGTCGATGACGCGGTGGATGTCTGTCGATGGGGTCGATGGGGTCGCCGCGAGAGCCGTCACGGCGACCGATCAGACCATCTTCCACCGGGCGGTGCAAGCTCCTGCTCTCAGGCGTTCTGGCCGCTGTTGACCATCCAGGGGGTGCCGAAGCGGTCGGTGAGCATGCCGAAGCCATCAGCCCAGAAGGTCTTCTGGAAGGGCATGGTCGCCGTGCCGCCTTCGGCCAGCGCGTCGAACATCTTCTGCCCCTCGGCGGCCGTCGGGAAGTGGAGCGACAGGGAGAAACCCTTCATGCCGTCATAGCTCTGGCCGGCCATGGCATCGGAGGCCATCAGGGTGCCGCCGTCGAAGACGAGGCGGGCGTGCATGATGCGGTTGGCGGCTTCGGGCGGAACCTGGTCGGCGATCGGGGACGCGGCGTGGGTCATCAGGTCGAGCTTGCCGCCGAGGGTCTTCTCATAGAAGCGCATCGCGTCGGCGCAGTTGCCGTCGAAGATCAGGTAGGGATTGAGCGGTGCCATGGGCAGCCTTCCTTTCGTGTGGAGTTGAAATGGCCGGGGGAGTCCCCCTCGCCTGCCTCTAGGACGAACGAGGGGGCACGAAATCGACACGCGGCGCGCAGATCGTGCTGCCGACTACCTCCCTTACCTAACCATCAGGTTATTTAGCACTCCGGGGAAGGCCTGTCAAACGCTGGCAGAAGGGAAACTCTTCCCTGCAGTCTCTTGCCAGATTTACACGCCGCTTGATGTCAAATTACCATATTCTTTTTTCCCCTTGACATCCGAGTGCCGAGGGCTAGAATACGCAGGCTACTTAGCTGTCTGGTCGTTGCCGGATGGTCTGGAGCCTCGAGGGGCTCCCACGACGCGGGAATTTCTTTTGTAGAAAGTTCAACTTGTAAATACCTCGATCGCCGATGCCTGGACCTCACCACACGATCATCTTCGTCCCCCACGCCCACGCGAAGCTGCGCAAGTGGCGGGTCACGAATCTCCAGATCGGCCTCGCTGCCGGTTCCGTCGTCCTCCTCACGCTGCTCTCCTCACTCCTGATCTGGTCCCACTTCAATACGCCGGTCAACCCGGTCGAGATCAGCCGTCTCCGCAAGGAGAACGAAGAGCTGCGGCGCACGAACGCGGCGTTCGAGTCGAACCTCGGCAAGCTGCAGAAGCAGCTCAGCGGCTATGAGGACAAGACGCGGGAGCTGGCGATCGTGGCGGGCATCGAGAGCCTGGGCGACAGCGTCGAAGCCGGCGTCGGCGGTCCCTCGGCGGTGGAAGAGGCCTCGGCGGGCGATCTGCCGAAGATCCAGGAGCGGGCGGCCAAGCTGGTCGGCGCCCTGACCGCGGTGGAGCAGAAGCTCGATCAGCGGGTGCACTGGATCTCCTCGACCCCGGCGATCGCGCCGGTCAAGGGCATCTTCACCAGCGGCTTCGGCACCCGCAGCGATCCGCTCACCCACGGCCGTGGCACCCATCAGGGTGTCGACATCGCCGCCGCTCCCGGCCAGCCGGTGCGGGCCAGCGCCGACGGCATCGTGATGGCGGCGAGCGAGCAGGGCGGCCTGGGCAAGGCGGTCTTCCTCGCTCACGGCTACGGACTCTCCACCCGCTACGGCCACCTCTCGGCCGTCGGCGTCCGCCCCGGCCAGAAGGTCAAGCGGGGCGACGTCATCGGGCGGGTCGGCAGCACCGGCCGCTCCACCGGCTACCACCTCCACTACGAGGTGCGCATCGACGGCGAGCCGGTCAATCCCCTGGGCTACATCCTCGACAATTCCCCGCTGTAGCCCGCGCCTCCGGCGCAGGGAGCAGGCAGGAATCTTTCTGCTAGACTGCGGGTTGTAAGCGCATGCTGCGGGGTGTCCCATCCATGCCGTCTCCAACCCTGACGAGAGCTCGATGATCAACACGATTCTGACCAAGATTTTCGGCAGTCAACACTCGCGCGACGTCAAGAAGATGTTGCCGGTCGTGGTCGCCATCAATGAGATGGAGCCGCAGATCAAGGCGCTCTCCGATGACGCGTTGCGCGGCAAGACGGCGGAGTTCCGGCGCCAACTCGCGGACGGAACCCCGCTCGACGATCTTCTGGTGCCCGCCTTCGCGGTCGCCCGTGAAGCCGCGCTCCGCGTCCTCAAGATGCGTCCGTTCGACGTGCAGCTCATGGGCGGCCTGGTCCTCCACCGCGGCAAGATCGCGGAGATGAAGACCGGTGAGGGCAAGACGCTGATGGCGACCCTGCCCGTCTATCTGAACGCCCTGGAGGGCAAGGGCGTCCACGTCGTCACCGTAAACGACTACCTGGCGCGCCGCGACTCGGACTGGATGGGCCGCATCTACCGCTTCCTCGGTCTCTCCGTGGGCGTCATCCAGCACGACATGCCGGACGCCGACCGCAAGGCCGCCTACGCCGCGGACGTCACCTACGGGACGAACAACGAGCTCGGCTTCGACTACCTGCGCGACAACATGAAGTTCGACCTGGAGTCGATGGTCCAGCGGCCGCACCACTACGCCATCGTGGACGAGGTCGACTCGATCCTGATCGACGAGGCGCGGACGCCGCTGATCATCTCCGGCCCGTCCGAGGAGTCGACGGACAAGTACTACGTCATCGACCGCGTCATCCCCCGCCTGGTCAAGGGCGAGGAGATCGACGAGGGGGACGGCAAGAAGAGCACCACCGGCGACTTCGTGGTCGACGAGAAGGGGCACTCGGTCAGCCTGACCGACGAGGGCGTCGAGAAGGTCGAGAAGATGCTCGGCGTGCGCAACCTCTACGACCCGGACAACATGGAGATCCTGCACGGCGTCAACCAGGCGCTCCGCGCCCACACGCTCTACGAGCGCGACGTCGAGTACCTGATCAAGGACGGCAAGGTCGTCATCGTCGACGAGTTCACCGGCCGCATGATGCCGGGCCGGCGGTGGTCCGACGGTCTCCACCAGGCGGTGGAAGCCAAGGAAGGGGTGAAGATCGAGCGCGAGAACCAGACGCTCGCCACCATCACCTTCCAGAACTACTTCCGGATGTACAAGAAGCTCTCCGGCATGACCGGCACCGCGGACACCGAGGCGTCGGAGTTCGCGCAGATCTACAACCTCGACGTGACGGTCATCCCCACCAACCGCGACATGATCCGCGACGACCGGGCCGACCTGGTCTACCGTTCGGCGCCGGAGAAGTGGAAGGCGGTGGTCGACGAGATCCGCGACTGCCAGGAGAAGGGCCAGCCGGTGCTGGTGGGCACGGTGTCGATCGAGAAGAGCGAGATGCTGTCGAAGCTCCTCACCCGGCCGCCCAAAGTGCCGCACATCGTGCTCAACGCCAAGTACCACGAGCGCGAGGCGTCGATCGTGGCGCAGGCCGGCCGCAAGGGGGCGGTGACCATCGCCACCAACATGGCCGGCCGCGGCACGGACATCGTCCTCGGCGGCAACCCGGAAGGGCTCGCCCGCTCGGAAGCCGACCCGGAGACCGAGCCGGAGGCGTACCAGGAGGCCCTCGCCCGCTACACCGAGACCTGCGCCCGCGAGCGCCAGGAGGTTCTCCTCGCCGGCGGCCTGCACATCCTCGGCACCGAGCGCCACGAGTCGCGGCGCATCGACAACCAGCTCCGCGGCCGTTCCGGCCGCCAGGGCGACCCGGGCTCGTCCCGGTTCTATCTCTCGCTCGAAGACGACCTGATGCGCATCTTCGGCTCCGACCGCATCCAGGGGCTGATGGGCAAGCTGGGTATGGAAGAGGGCGAGGCGATCGAGCACCGCATGGTCTCCTCCGCCATCGAGCGCGCCCAGAAGCAGGTCGAGGGGCGGAACTTCGAGATCCGCAAGCACCTCCTCGAGTACGACGACGTGATGAACAAGCAGCGCGAGTCGATCTACAAGCTCCGCCGCGAGATCCTCGACGGCACCGAGGGGCGCGACTACGTGCTGGAGATCGCCGACAACCTGCTCGAGGGGCTCATCGCGACGCACTGCCCGGAGAAGGTCGACCCGTCGGAGTGGAACCTGTCGGGCCTGCGCTCCGACATGCTCTCCTTCTTCAACACCGACATCAAGGGCCTGAAGTTGGACGAGATGGGCACCGAGCAGCTCGGCGAGGAGCTGTGGAACCTCGTCGAGGAGCGGTACACCGACAAGGAAGCCCGGCACGATCCCGAGAGCATCCGCAACTTCGAGCGCTGGATCATGCTGCGCGCGGTCGACGTCCACTGGAAGGACCACCTGCTCGCCCTCGACCACCTGAAGGAAGGGATCGGCCTGCGTGGCTACGGCCAGCGCGATCCGCTCAACGAGTACAAGAAGGAGAGCTTCGATCTCTTCCAGGAGATGAAGGACCTGGTCGAGGACGACATCGTGCAGCAGCTCTTCCGCTACGAGCCGATGACCGATGAGCAGGCGGCCGAGCAGCGCCGCCGCCGCGAGATCCAGGCGCCGAAGATCGAGCTGTCCGCGCCGCCGAAGGTCGAAGGCGGCGGGCGCCCGCAGCCGGCGGTCAACAAGGACGCGAAGGTCGGGCGCAACGACCCCTGCCCGTGCGGCTCGGGGAAGAAGTACAAGAAGTGCCACGGTGCGGCGGTGACGGTCGGCTGAGTCTTCTCGGAGACGGTCCGGCGCGATATCAAGAACCTATTGCAGCACAGGAGGGCGGCCGGGAGGCCGCCCGTTTCGTATATCCTCCCCCCATGCCCATGATCGACCTTGAGCCACGCTTAGCCCTGACCTTTGACGACGTCTCCATCGTCCCCGGCCTGTCCGAGTTCCACCCCAACGACGTGGACCTGCGGACCCGCCTCTGCCGGGGCATCGTGATGAATATCCCCATCCTAGCCGCCGCCATGGACACCGTCACCGAATCGCGCCTGGCCATCGCCCTCGCCCAGGAAGGCGGGGTCGGCATCATCCACAAGAACCTGCCGGTCGAGGTGCAGGCGGAAGAGGTCGACAAGGTGAAGCGCAGTGAGGCGGGGATGATCGTCGATCCGGTCACCATGCGGCCGGATCAGAACATCCGGGAAGCGCTGACCATCATGGCGCGCTACAAGATCTCCGGCGTGCCGGTGACCTCGGCCGAAGGGCACCTGGTGGGCATCCTCACCAACCGCGACCTGCGCTTCGAGGACAACCTCGACAAGAAGATCGGCGAACTGATGACCAAGGAGGACCTGATCACCGTGCCCGAGGGGACGACCCTCGAGCAGGCGAAGACGCTCCTCCATCAGCACCGCATCGAGAAGGTCCTGGTGGTCGACAGCGACGGCAATCTCAAGGGGCTGATCACCGTCAAGGACATCCAGAAGGCGCAGCAGTACCCGAACGCCTGCAAGGACGAGCTCGGCCGGCTCCGCGTCGGTGCCGCGGTCGGCTCCTCCGGCGACTACCTGGAGCGCGCCGCCGCGCTGGTGAAGGCCAAGGTCGACCTGCTCGTCCTCGACTCCTCGCACGCGCACAGCCGCGGCGTCCTCGACGCCGCCGCGAAGCTCCGCGAGCGCTTCCCCGAGGTCCGCCTGGTGGTCGGCAACGTGGCCACCGCCGAGGCGACGACCGCCCTCATCGAGCGCGGCGCCGACGCCGTCAAGGTGGGCATCGGGCCGGGCAGCATCTGCACCACCCGCGTGGTGACCGGCGCCGGCATCCCGCAGATCACCGCGGTGATGGACTGCGTCCGCGCCGCCGCCGAGCACGACGTCCCGGTGATCGCCGACGGCGGCATCAAGTTCTCCGGCGACGTGACCAAGGCGATGGCCGCGGGAGCGCACTCGGTGATGATCGGCTCACTCTTCGCCGGCACCGAGGAGAGCCCGGGAGAGACCATCCTCTACCAGGGCCGTACCTTCAAGGCCTACCGGGGCATGGGCTCGCTCTCCGCCATGGCGCGCGGCAGCGCCGACCGCTACTTCCAGGAAGGCGGCGGCAGCCTGAGCAAGCTGGTGCCGGAAGGGATCGAGGGCATGGTGCCGCACAAGGGGAGCCTGCACCAGATGCTCCCCCAACTCACCGGCGGCCTGCGCTCCGGCATGGGCCTCGCCGGCTGCGGCTCGATCGAAGAGCTGCGCACCAAGGCACAGTTCGTCCGCATCTCCCCCGCCGGCCTCAAGGAAGGCCACGCCCACGACGTGGTGATCACTAAGGAAGCGCCGAACTACTGGGTGGAGCGGTAGGGGCCCCTGTCGCGGCCGGGATGCGACTGTGACGGGGAGGCCCGCGAGGCAGAGCAATGCCAGCACGGGCCTGTCCCACGTTTTACATCATGCGAAGCAATCCGCAAGCCCGGCTACGGAAGCGAGGTCGAGAAACGGACCGTGTCCTCGTAGGCGAGACGCATCCTGCTGACAGCCGAGTGTGCTGTATCTTTGTCCGTGAGGAAAATCGTGTTGTCGAGCGCGTACGTCATCATGCTCGAATCAAACGGGATGCTTGAGAGGAAGCTGCGGATCACAGTCTGCGCCTGCTCGAGGCCCCTGTGGGCCAGATCATTGGGTCCCGTAAAACTCTTGTTCCACTCGGGGCTGGTGGTCTGGCCCTCCGCGAGCGCGATCAACAGCGCGACGGTGTAAACATTCGCTGCGTCGCCCGAGTGGTCACGGATGGTCGTTCCCACGAGCGCTCGGACACCCTCCAAGTGCGAGTGCGACACGTCGGGGGGATTGTAGAGGCTGTCGAAAACGGGCGACGTTAGAAAGCCAGCGGCGACGAGAGCGTTGGCCGCCGACTTACCCTCTGCCAGGGCGGCTGACGCGAGCCCCGTCTGCTTCACGGATGACTGGTAAGAAGCCAACCCGAGGCTGACACCGAGGTTATACGCACTCGCGGACTTGTTTCCCATAACGGTTCTCCTTTTTGTTTTGTCCGATCGACGTTGGGAGACTCGCCGTCCGGATGAATTCACTCCGGTCATCAAAAGCACCGCCCGTGCCACCTCTTACGAGGGCGCGGAAGATACGATTGATGAATGGTTTGCGTCGTCGGCAGGGTCTTCTGCTTGCAATGGTCTTTCTATCAGAACGGATAGAAAACTCTATCTCTACCGATAGAAGCGCTCCGGAACGCGATCGATAACCCCTGATCGAGCACCGAGCACAAGTAGGTCGACGATGCCTGGGCGGCCTGGGCGGCCGGTCGAGCTTCAGAGGACGGCTCGGAGCTCCAGATTGGTAATCAGGCGATGCAGGTAGTTGGGGTGAAGCCCGAGCGCCCGCGCAGCGGAAGAGACGTTGCCGTGGGCTTCACGGACAGCGTCCACGATCAGAGTTTTCTTAAAGTTATTGACAGCGGCGTGGAACTCAGGGAGGCCCACGGTCTCGCCTCTGCCGGCGCCCTCCGCCGTTTCGAGGATCGCTTCGGGCAGGTCGGCAGGAACAATCAGCTCGTCCTCCCCCAAAGCCACCGCGCGCTCGATGGCGTTCCTCAGCTCACGGACATTGCCCGGCCAGGAGTAGCGCTCCAGGCAGGCGCGAGCAGCCGCGCTGAAGCCGGCCACCGGCCGACCGAGCTCACGGCTGAAGCGGGCCGCGAAGTGGCTGGCGAGGAGGGAGATGTCCTCCCACCGCTCGCGCAAGGGGGGTAATGTCAACGAGATCACCGCCAGCCGGTAGTAGAGGTCGGCACGGAAGGAGCCGCCGCGGATCTCCTGCTCCAGGTCGCGGTGCGTGGCCGCCACCACCCGTACGTCGACCTTGATCGGCCGAGTGCCGCCGACCCGTTCGAACTCCCGTTCCTGGAGAAAACGCAGGAGCTTGGCCTGGAGGTTCGGCGGGATCTCCCCCACTTCATCCAGGAACACGGTCCCCGAGTCGGCGATCTCAAATTTGCCGATCTTCCGCTCCAGTGCACCGGTGAACGACCCTTTTTCGTGGCCGAACAACTCACTTTCCAGAAGAGTCTCTGACAACGTCGCGCAATTGATCGCAACAAACGGGCGGCCAGCCCGCGGGCTGCGGTCGTGCAGGGTGCGCGCCGCCAGCTCTTTGCCCGTGCCGCTCTCACCTCGCAGGAGGACGGTCGAGGGGGTCGCCGCGGCACGGACGAGGAGGCGGTAGACCTCCTGCATGCGTGGGCTCTCCCCCACCAGATCGTGCGCGAGAGCCGCCTCCAGGCGCCTCCGCTCGGCCTCCTGCCACTCGAACCGGCGCACGGCGTCGACAGCCAAGGCGGCCATCCGGCAGGCGGCGGTGAGGATCGCCAGATGGTTTGAGTCGAAGCGCGCCGCCGGATCCCGGGTGTCCGCATACAGGAGCGCCGCGATCCCATCGGAAGCAAGGAGAGGCACGGCCAGCAGCGAGCTCAGGCGTTCGGCGAGGACGCTTGCCGCGGTGCCGAGCTTGGGAGTGTGCACGACATCGGTGGCAAGAAGAGCGAGCTTTTCGCCGGTCACCCGGGCGAGAAGGGTCCTGCTCACGAGAAAAGGCTCGACCGGCCCACTGCGATCCTGGGCAAGGGCGGTCTCCGGCTCTCCTCCGGCGTCCAGCAGGAGAACAGCGGCCCGCTCGGCCGGGCTGGTGGTGAAGACCAGTTTGAGCAGCCGGCGGCCCAACGCCTCCGTTGAGCGGAGGGCATGGAGATCCTCGGCGGCCTGGAGGAGCTCGGCGAGATCGTGCTTTGCCCTCCCCTCTCCGGGCACGAGCAGCGAGGCCTCCAAGGGGGAGCCGCCGAGCGGCCGGTGGATGGTGGAGGCTGCGTCATAGTCCGATTCCGCGAGGAAACCGGAAGGCGTCTCGTGGCTCTCCTCTTCGTCGCGAAAAAGGAACAGAGAGCTGCCGACGTTGATCAGGTCTCCCGAGGTCAGGATCCGTTCGCGGATGGGCACGCCGTTGACGAAGGTTCCGTGCCGGCTGTCGAGGTCCTTGAGGATGGAGCGCTCCCCATCGAGCGTGACCATGCAGTGCTGTCGCGACACGGCGAGGTCCCGGAGTTGGAGACTGCTCTCCGGCAGCCGGCCGAGGAGGACCGGGGTGGAGCCGAGGGCGACAGTGCTCCCGGCGAGCGGACCGGCGACGGCGACGAGTCTCGGGTTCAAGTGTCTCCCTCTAGCAGTTTCGCACCGGTTGTCTATCCATAACGATAGAGCATCCGGCGCAGCAACTCCAGCCCGAAAGAGGGCTGACAGAGGAGAGCTGCTCGATTGCGCAGCGATTAGCGGGCTGGCATCGAATGTGCCTTGACAGGAGATCGGAAGGAGAACTATATGGGATTTGTCATGGTGGACAACTCGTTGACTTGCGTGCTCGGAACGGCAACCAGGACGAGCCCGGCGACAATCACGCCGACAATTTCCGGCAGCTCAGGCTCATGGACTTGCGACATCAATCCAATTCAATTGGAAAACGATTTCGACGAAATTCATTGGGACCTATCCAAAGTGATCGGTTATTACACGAACAGAGGAGAAGGCGTGGAGTATGTTGAAATTGAGTTCACCAATGGACCGACAGGCTTCGACACATTGACAGGTCCTTTTATCAACAAACTCTATGGGTCTCCCTACTTCATGGGTCTCAGCCGAAAAAGCGCCCTAGGCGACTTTGGCTGTTATACCTACAAGCTGTGGGTGAAACTAGTAAAATTTGTCGATCTCGTGAGCGTGTTCCCAACCGATCCTCAGATCGATAATCTTCCACCACCAAAGCCTGGTGGTTGAGTCAAGAGAGCCACCGAGAGGACAGAAGCGACTGAAACTCCGGATCGCCGCGCAAGGAGTCAAAGGCGGAGATCCGGAACCAGCTCGGGGCGATGTGAAGACGGAGGGCAGCTTTGGCATTGATCAATGCGCTCGTCCGGTCGCCGACCACGGCATAGACCAGAGCTGCGGTGTAGACGATCCAGGGCGCCTCCGGGTTTTGCTGCAAGGTCCGTTGCGCAATTTCAGCGGCTTCCCCGGGCCTCCCGAGGAGCGCAAGGCACTGGGCTTTCGTCATGCTGTCGTCTGCGGCGAGCAGCGACCGGGCTTCAATCTCCGCGAGTCGCGCGAGCACTTGGCGGTAATGGGTTTCGGCTTCTTTACGAAGGCCGAGAGCCGACTCCGCGTCCGCCAGATTCAAAAGGACGATGTGATTCCCAGGCTCAAGAGCCAGAGCTTTCTGGTAAGCCGCGATCGCCGCCTCGGGGTGTCCCGCGATGAAGCGGGAAAGGCCGAGATTGATCCACAGGGACCGCTGCGGCGGCTCGCGGGCGACCAGATCCGCGAAGAGTTGTTCGGCACGCCCCGGATCGCCATGCTCGAGCTCGATCTTGGCAAGCGCCTCGGAGCCATACAGGTTGCCGGGCGAGCGCGCCAGGAGCTCCTGCAGATGCACGCGCGCATCCGTGAACCGGCCGCTTCGCCACTCCAGGTCGGCAAGGCTGTACAGATTGCTCCACGAGGGCACCCGCTCGGCCAGTCTCCGGAGGTCCGCGAGCGCCGCCGCCGCATCGCCGCGGGCCTGAGCGAGGTTCGCTCGTCGGCCGAGGAGCCACGGATCTCCGGGAAAAGCGGCTTCGAGCCGGGCCAGCGCGGCCTCCGGCTCGCCTTTGCGTCCGGTGGCGAGAGCCACCTCAAAGCCCAGGTCGAGTGCGCGCGGGTCTCCGGGGGCGAGCGCCTCGGCCTGCCGGGTGAGGGTTTGCGCACGGTCCAGATAGCGCTGCTCCCGGGTCGAAACAAACAGAGACATCGCGAGATCCGCCGCTTTCAGAAGCCCGGCAAGGAATCGGGGCGAGCCCTGAACGATCTTTTCGCTTGCCGCAAGCTCCCCCTCGTCCGGAGGATGGCCCTCCTTGAGGCGCTCCTTGAGGGCAAGATAGGCAGCGTAGTCCTCGTTCCTAACCGCGAGAGTCGGGGTCTCCGGGCGGGGTGGATGCTCAGGATAACCACGCCGCAGGTAGACGGTCACGGCCTCGGCAAGGAGCCGGAGGTCGGAGGAATCGATCGCCACCTGAAAGGTTTCGGTCCACCGGACCCGTCCATCACTCCCCTGGAGGCGGCGCAGCGTCACCCGGGCGAGGTTCCCGTCCGGCTCGACGGAGGCCGAAAGGACCTCGTCCGCAGCCGCCGTACGCGCCATGGCGGCCGGCACCTGCGCCACGTCCGTTTTGGCTCCCAACTGCCGGGAATCGAGCGCGGCAATCCCTTGCAGGTCGGAGAGGCTGCCCAGGGCCGTGTCGAGGACGCCGGACGCGGCAAGAGTGAGCCGCGGATCACTTCCTGGAGGCACGCTCGGCGGCGGAACCAGGACGCGCAGGGGCGCCGCAGGGTGGGTCCGGAGAGATTGGTAATAGACCACACCACCGGCCAGGGAGGCGACGACGAAGGCCGCGACCGCAGCGAGACCTGCTCTCCGGGACCGGGCTCTGGCGGTCGACATTCCCAGAGTCGAGACGGGCAGTTCCGGCAAACGCCGCTTGGCGAGCGGCTCAGCGAGGGACATACCGGTCGAGAGCCTGCTCATGCCCGCAGCGAGGGATTCGCGCCCGGCGGCTGCCTCCAGTCCGGAAAGGGCTTCGATCTCCGCCAGGCGGCGAGCCACGTCGGCGGCGCTCCGTGGCCTCGCTTCCCGGTTCTTGGCCAGGAGCTCATGAACCAGAGAGAGGAGCGGGGCGGGGAGATCAGGCCGCACGGCGGAAAGCCGCGGCGGCTCTTCGGTCAGCACTCTCTTGAGAGTCTCGAGAGCACTGCCGCCGCGAAAAGGGTGCAGGCCGGTGAGCATCTCGTAGAGCAAGGCCCCGAGGGAGAAGAGATCGGAACGGGCGTCGACCGAACCGCCTTCGGCTTGCTCTGGAGACATCGCATGGTAGGTCCCCACGACCATCCCGTCCGCGGTCAGGCTCTCCTCGTCTTCGGCGAGGGGCGCAAGCGGCTTGGCGAGCCCGAAATCGAGAATCTTGGCCGCTCCGGCACCGGTCACCATGACATTTTCCGCCTTGAGATCGCGATGCACGAAGCCGGCGGCATGGGCATGAGCCAGCCCTTCAGCAATCTGCCGCGCCAGGCGCACCGAGAGAGCCGGAGACAAAGCCGCGTCGGCCAGGAGAGCCGCCAGAGGCCGGCCCTCGACGTGCTCCATGACGATCGCGTCCCCCTCGCTGTCGGTGACCAGATCGTGGATCTGAACGATGGCCGGGTGGTTCAGGCGCGCCGCCGCCCTGGCTTCGCGCCGGAAGCGTTCGGAGGATCCTCGTGCCGCCTCGGAGCGCCAGCGAACACACTTCACCGCCACCCAGCGTTCCAGACGCTCGTCGAAAGCGAGGAAGACCTCTCCCATGCCGCCGTGTCCAAGGCGGCCCTCCAACCGGTACGGCCCGATCCGGCTCCGAGGAAGATCTCTCGCGCTCATCCGTCAAAGTAACTCTGTTAAGACTATATCGATTTCGGCAGCGCTTGGCAGCGCCGCGGGCTAGCGAATGTCTCTCAGGCGGACAATTCCGAGAAAATCTCTCCCTGCCAAGCCTGGCCGTAAACCTGGCCCGCCAAGCCGGCGCCAGGCGCCTGGTGCCGTTCCACTTCTCTCCGAAGTATGCTGAGGAGGGAGACCGCCTCGCGCAGGAGGCACAGGCGGCGTTCGAGGGAAGTTGACGCTGCTCAGGACAGCAAGATGTCCTGGACTTCCCTGCGAAAACGGTAGCGATCCTTGTCCCATAGAGCCTGGATCAGGCTCTGGATCTGCTCGCGGTCCAGAAACCCCGATTGCTTGCACGAGAGAAGAAACGAGGGAATGTCGACGACTCTCAGCCCTGCTCTCCTGGCTGCCTCCAAGGCTCGGTTGTCGTTCGTCAGGAGGATTGAATCCGCGTGTTGTCCCGCCAGTGCGATGGCATCCCTCTCGCCTTGACCGAGCCGGGGATCCTCGAAGAAGGGAGGCTCGCCAGCTCCCAACGATTCGACCCGGACCCAGGACAGACCTGCCAGGCTTTCGACCAGTTGGGTGCGACTCACCTCGCGAAAAACCGCGGGAGGGACCAGCAAGACTTCGACACCATAGAAGTCCCGCACCAGAGACAGACGATCAATCTTGAGAAACGCGCTGAGAAAATCTGTGTCGAGAACGACGACAGCCTGCGTCAACGCGCAGGTCTCCGGGCCGCCTCCAGGGAAGCCTTGGCCATGGCCTCGATCTCGGAGAGATCCGCAGTCGATTGGCGGACGATCCCCCGGCGGTGGAGGCTTTCCTTGATCTCCTCCGTGGAGAGCCCGGACCATTCGGCGGCCTTACCCAGGGAGAACAGCCCCTTTTGGTAGAGCCCGCACGCGACGGCTTCGCGGAGATCCGGCCGCGCTGCGAAGAGAATGGCCACGGCGTCCGAGAGGAACGCTTCGCGACTCGCGTAGAGACCGGTCTCGGTGATGACTGCGAGCTCTTCCTCGAGCTCCAAGCTGGATCGGCGTGCCATACTCCTAGCTTAGAGAGCTTTCATGCCGCAGGCAAGCGGCGAGCAATGCCAAACGTCCTCTCAAGAGGACATTCCAGGAAAATCTTCCCTCTGCCAGACTTGGCCGGAACTTTGCAGTTACCATTCGCGAGTCATCATCACGGGGCAACAACATCCGTGGATTCCTTTCAAGGAGACTGAAAATGAACCTCAAGACATATTTAAGGTCCGCGCTCACGGTTGCCGCTCTGGCGGCAATACCGGCCGCGGCCGTTGCTCAGATGAAGATCATCGCCGTGCAGGCGAAGGTCGGTGGCACCACCTATGGTGTCGCGCCGAACCAGGAGCTGATTCCGGTCAACGTTGGCGACCGGGTGCGGGTGGATCTCGTCGGCACGTCCATCGAGGGTGGGCGCGGTGTCGAGCGGCAGGTCAACGCCCGCTTCAACGTCGCGGGTGGACGCGGACAGATCGACATCGGCCAGGCCGGCAACAACTGGGTCGTGGTCAACATCCGCTCGGCCGGTGACGGCACGGCGCAGCTCGGCTACTCGGTGGCCGGCAACTACGACATGCGCGGCAACATGCGGGATGGCCGCATCGCGTTCCAGATCACCGACAACCGCCGCGGTGGTGACCGCGGCCATGGCGACCAGGGCGGTTATGAGAATCGGGGCGATCGTGGTGATCGTGGGGAGAATGGCCGGGGTGATCGCTGGGAGCGGGCCCAGGATGTGACGCGGCGGCTCTACCGCGGAATCCTCGGCGCCGACCCGCGCGGTGACGAGGCGCGCAACGACACCCAGCGCATCGCTCATGACGGCTCCTCCGCCGTGCGGGACGTCGCCCGCGCGCTGGCCGTCGAGGCACAGCGCCGGAACCCGCGGATGGGTGAGGACGAGGCCATCCGGGTGCTGGGCGATCTGTACCGCGGCCTGCTGGGACGCCAGATGAGCAACCGCGACCTTTGGGACCGCGACCGCGGCTTCCGCGACAGCGTGCACACGCTCCGCCGCGACGGGATTGTTCGGATCGTGGACGGAATCGTGAGCTCCGAGGAGTTCCGCTCGGTCAACAAGCTGAACGAGCTCGACCGCGGCGATCGCCACGATCACGACCGCCATTAGGACGCTTTCATCTCCGGGCGTGGCCGCGAGGCCGCGCCCGGCAGCTCTCACCAGCTTCCTGACGCGCCGCCGCCGCCAAAGCTGCCACCGCCGCCGGAGAAGCCTCCTCCCCCGCCTCCACCACCGCCACCGAATCCTCCACCACCGCCGAAGCCCCCACCCCCGAAGCCGCCCCACCAGCCGCCGCCCCCCCGGGGCCAGCGTGAGGAGCGTGAGCGGTTGGCCAATGCGTTCAGGAGCAGGAAGACGCCGATCGCGATCCCAAAGGTCAGGAAGTCGGGCAGCCCTTTCCCCTCCGGCTGCTTGGCAGGCACCGGCACCTCGCCGCCGTCGAGGGCGGTCAGGATCGCTTCGGAGCCGTGCTCGATGCCGGCGCCGAAGTCCCCCTTCTGGAAGTCGGGCCGCATCAGATCGATGATCCGGCCGGTCTCCAGATCGGTGAGCGTGGGCTCCAGGCCGTAGCCGACGTCGATGCGGATCTTGCGGTCCTGCTTGGCGACGACGAGCAGGACGCCGTTGTCCTTCCCTTTCTGCCCGAGCTTCCAGGTCTGCGCCACGCGCACGGAGTAGTCCTCGATCGGCTCGCCGTCCAGGCTGTCGACGGTGAGCACGACGACCTGATCGCCGGTGCGCTGCTCGAAGGCGGCGAGCTTGTCGTCGATCCGCCGCTTGGCGTCCGCGGGGATCATCGCGGCCTCGTCCACCACCCGGCCGCTCAGGAACGGCACCGGTTTCTCCGCCCGGGCCGGCAGCGCCCTGAGGAGGAGGAGGACGAGGAGGAAGGCGACAACGCCGAGTCTCCGGCCGGGCATCATCAGCGGCATCAGACGTCCCCCCGGCGCAGCTCGTCGGAGAGCTCGTTGCTGTCGTCCGGCCGAACCGCGACGCCGAAGCGGGTGAGCAACTCGCCGCATTTCCGGATGCCGGCGACGAGAGCGGCGCCCGGACGGCCGGCGGCGAGGCCCCTGGTCACGATGTCGATGACCTCATTCCAATGCGCCGTCTCGACCTGCCGGTTGATGCCCGAGTCGCCGAGCACGACGACCCGGCGCTCGAAGAGCGAGACGAAGAGGAGGATGCCGGTGCGCTCGCGAGTGTGGAAGACCTCTTCTTCGAGGAAGGCGAGGGTCGCCCGCTGATGCACCCGCGAGGTGAGCATCTCCCGGCCGGCCAGGCGGCGCTTGACCGGCGGCACGAGAGCCGCCAGCAGGTGGCCCACCGCGGCGCCGGCCGCGGCGGGCAGGGCGATCCAGAAGCTGAGATGGCCCCCCCAGAAGCCGCCGAAGCGGAACACCGCGAGCGCCGCCAGCGGACCGAGGAGGGCGCCGAGGGCGGTGCCCTTCCACACCGCGCTCAGATAGAGGTCGCTCGCCGGCACCACGAACGGTACGATCTCGCCCGCGGTCGCGGCCTCGGCCTCTTTCACCGCGGCGCGCACGGCCGCGAGGTCCGCTTCGTTGAAGAGCTTGTCGATGTCCGTCATCTTCGATCCACTTCAGTCCACGCAGATCTCGCCGAAGTAGATCCCCCGTCGCGGATCGACGAAGAACATCGCTCCGTTCTCGATCTGATAGAGCGGCCGCGGATTGACCGACTCGGCGAGGTCCGGGGCGTGCGGGCTGGGCACGTAGCGCAGCTTGGGGAACCGCGCCCGGAGCGCCGCGGCGATCTCCCGCGCGCTCAGATCTCCCTCGGGACTCGCCAGCGGCAGCCAGATCGCCTTGAGGTGACCTTCGCTGGCGTGGGAGTCGAACTCCAGATGGAGGGGCTGGCCCAGCGCCTCGCTCTCCACCTCGGAGTAGCCGCAGAGCATGTCCCGCGGCGCCTCTCCCAGCGATGGCAGCTTGCGGCCGGTCACCAGCTCGGCGTCGTGGTAGCTCATGCCCACCGTGAGCCCGCCCCAGCCCAGCCGGCCGCCGCGCAGGCTGATCTGCCGGATCGCTTCGGTGTAGCGCACGACGCGCCGCGGTCCGCCCAGGCTGAGCCGGGGCCGGCCGGACGGCGGCGCGCCTCCCGGGCCGGGTCCGGGCTGCGACGCCGGACCCGGCGACACGCACGCGCCCAGGAAACAGAGAGCGGTCAGGGCCAGCCCCGCCGCGCTCCTCCTAGTGGTGCTTCGCCTCGACGGGCTTCTGTCCATGCGCCCCCTTGTCCAGGCTCTCGTAGACGATCGACAGCCAGGTCTTGGTATCGATGAAGCCGGTACCCCACTCCTTGAACTCGGCCGGCAGCCCCTCGGCCTGGATCGCCGGCAGCGCCTTGCCCGCCTTCATCTCCTTCTCGACGATGGCGGTGGTGTCGACGAGCATGCGGTGGAACTTCTCCAGGTCGGACTTGTTCGCCAGCGGACCGTGGCCGGGGATGACCTTCACGTCGGCCGGGAGCTGCGCCAGGACCTTGGCCACGTTCTCCGTCAATCCCTGCACCGAGCCGCCGCTCGGCAGGTCGACGTACGGAAAGCGGCCGGTGAAGAAGTCGTCGCCCATGTGCACCACGTTCGAGCCGGTGAAGAAGATGACGCTGTCGCCGTCCGTGTGGCCGGCCGGGAAGTGGATGACCTTGATCTCTTCGCCGTTGAAGTGTACCGACACCTTGTCGTCGAAGGTGATGACCGGCAGCGCCTCCTTCGGGGAGGCCGGCGTGGTCTCTCCATCCCCCTTCTGCTCGGTCGACATCCGCTTGCGCACGTTCTCGTGCGCGATGATCGGCGCCTCGGCGCCGAACGACTGGTTCCCGCCGGTGTGATCGCCGTGCCAGTGGGTGTTGAGCACGAACTTGAGCTTGCCGTCGCTGAGCCCTTTGAGGGCGGCGTGGATCTTGTCGGCCAGGGGCGCGAACTGATCGTCGACGATGAGCAGACCGTCCGGCCCGACCGAGACGCCGATGTTGCCGCCGGCGCCTTGCAGCATGTAGATGTTGCCGGCCACCTTGGTGGCCTTGATCTCGACCTTCGAGAAGTCCCGCGGCTGGGCCGCCACAGACAGGGCCACCCCAATCATCAGACAAAAAGCTGCGGCAACACGGATCTTTCCCTGACGCATGCTCTCCTCCTTGGGAGCGACTCTAACATGCGCGCTCGGACCAGGCGCGGAGCACTTCGGCTTCGCGCTCCGGGCGGAGCGGGCCGGGCCGCGCCGGGTCGTCCGGCGCCGGCACCGGCAGCGCGCCGCCCAGCTCGCGGAGCCAGGACCAGGTGTCGCGGGCGGTCGCGGACACCGGCCGGAAGGTGAGACCGGCGGCGCGGGCCCGGTGGCTGTCGACGCTCAGGAAGGCGGCGCCTTCCGGGCCGGGAATCCACAGCGGCAGGCCGGTCCACGGCTCGACGCCGTGCTCCAGGAGGAAATCCTCCGCGACCCAGGCGATCCGCGTATCGGCCGGAGCGTCCACCGCCGCGCGGCAGGCGGCGAGGACCTCGCCCAGCGCCAGCGTGGGGCTGACCGCGTTGTAGATGCCGGTCGTGCCGGCTTCGGCACAGCGGACCAGCCACTCGCCGAGATCGCGGCCGTCGATGAATTGCACCGGCAGGTCCGGCCCGCCCGGAGCCAGCACCTCGCCGCCGCGCGCGAAGCGCCAGGGCCAATACGAGAAGCGCCCGCTCCAGTCGTACGGACCGGCGATCAGGCCCGGGCGGACGATCAGCGCGCGATCCGCAAACACCGTTTCGACCGCGCGTTCGCACCGCACCTTGAGACCCCCGTATCCGATATCGCCGACATTGCCACCGTCCGCCGGATCGGCGAGCGGAGCGTCCTCGTCCGCGCCGGGCACCCGGGGATCGGCATAGACGGAGACGGTCGAGATGAATACGTAGCGATCCACCGCGCCGGCGAGCCGCTCGGCCGCGGCCTGCACCGGCTCCGGCGTGTAGCCGCAGACGTCGAGCACCGCGTCCCAGCGCCGGCCGGCGAGAAAGGACAGATCCCCTTCACGGTCACCGAGCAGGTGCTCGGCCTGCGGGAACAGACCGGGGTTGGTCCGCCCGCGATGGACCAGCGTCACCGCATGGCCGCGCTCCAGGGCCGCGGCGGCGAGATGCCGGCCGACGAAGCGCGTTCCGCCGAGAATCAGTAGTCGCAGCGCCTCCTCCTTTGCTGGATGAGCGGGCGAGTGGACGAGCCGACAAAGGCCGTTGTACCATGCCCCGCGCTCATCTGAATGGTGAACATTTCTCTTGGAGACTCTGCCATGACCAGCCCGCAGACGCTGCCCGACCACCTGATTCTCATGCCGGGCGACACGGCCGGCCGCTGGGGCGTGTGGCGCACCGTCTGCGTGCGCGCCGCGGGCTTTCCGGCCGCCGACATCCTCAAGATCGGCGACTCCGAGTGCGCCGCGGCGGCCGATCGCCTGAACGCGGTCGAAGCGGAGTCCGAAGCGCTGCGCCAGAAGGCCCTGGAGGAGATCCGCGGCGAGCTGGAAGGCGCTCCCAAGGAACGGCTCGACGTCCTGGTCAAGGCGATCCGCAAGGTCAAACGACTGCAGCCGGCGAAGACCGAAGGGCTCGCCCCCGCGACCGGCGCCGCGATCGACGCGTGGCAGGCCGCCGCCGGCCGCGTCACGGCCGAGAAGGAACGCTATCAGGCCGCCTTCGCCACCGCCGAAGAGCGCCTCGACCGCGTGCTGCGCGAGGCCGCCTCGACCGAGCGGTTCCGCGAAGCGGTGGTCTGGCAGAACCACCACGCCGCGGAGACCGGCCTCGACTCCTTCCTGCGCAAGCCGGCCGGGGAGCGCCGCACCTCGGCCCGCGACCGCGGGCACGCGCAGATGCTCGCCTCCTACCTCCAGCGCTATTGCATCAAGAACGACACCATCGGCTTCTTCGGTCCGGTCGGCTGGGCGCGGATCAGCGACAGCCCCACCGCCGTGACCGCGCGCCCCGGCAAGGATCTCCTCGCCCGGCGGCAGGTGTACCTCGAGGGCTGGGCGATCGACGCGGTCGCCGACAAGCTGGCCGAGGACGAGGCGATGCGCCAGTGGCTGTCGCCCAAGCGCTCGCCCTACATCCGGCAGGAGAACGCAAGCGTCTGGGTGACACCCGCCGGACCGATCCAGTTCGGCCCCCTCTCCAGCCGCTTCATCGCCGCCTGCGACGGCACGCGCTCGGTCCGCGCCATGATGCGCGAGCTCGGTCCCGATCTCACGCCCGACAAGGAGGCCATCCTCTGGGGGATGCTGGCCGACTTCCACGCCAAAGGCATCCTCCGCCTGGGCTTCCAGATCCCGATGACGCCGATCCCGGAGATCGTGCTGCGGGACCTGATCCAACGCGACGTCGAGGACGAGCCGCTCCGCGAGCGCGCCCTCGCCGTGCTCGACGAGATCGTCGCGAAGCGGGACGCGGTCCAGCTCTCCGCCGGCAGCGCAGAGGGAGTGGAGCGCTCGCTCCACGAGCTCGAGGAGACATTCGTCCGCGCCACCGGCCGCGCCACCACGCGCGCCGACGGCCAGCTCTACGCCGGCCGCACGATCGTCTATGAAGATTGCCGCCGTGACCTCGACCTCGAGCTCGGGACGCCGTTCCTGGCCGAGCTGTCGCCCGCCCTGTCGCTGATTCTCGCGAGCGCCCGCTGGTATACGCACTACGTCGCCACCGGGCACCGCGAGATCCTCAAGCAGCTCCACGGCGAGCTCAGCACGCAGGCGGGCGGCACGCAGCAGGTGGACTTCCTCGCCTTCACCCGCCTCGCCCTGCCGCGGCTGGTGACCAAGGCGAACCATGCGCGGCTCCAGCAGGAGCTGCGCGGCCGCTGGGAACGGGTGCTCAACCTGCCGGAAGGCGAACGGCGGGTCTCCTATCGCAGCGCGGATCTCCTGGCCAAAGTCCGGGAGGAGTTCGCCGCGCCGGCTCCCGGCTGGCAGAAGGCGCGCTACCACAGCCCGGACGTCCTGGTCGCCGCGCCGAGCGCCGAAGCGATCCGCCAGGGCGACTACCAGGTCGTGCTCGGCGAGGTCCACGTCGCCATCAACACGCTCGACCGCTGGATCTTCTTCTGCCAGCATCCGAACCCGGACGAGCTGCGCGCCGCCATCCAGTCCGACCTGCCCGATCCGTCGGTGATTCCCACTTTTCCGAAAGGGTGGAATCTGGAGGCGGTCACCAAGCTCCTCGGCGTCCCGCTGCCGGCCGTCAACGGCCGCATGGACGTCGCGCTACACGCGGACAAGGACTATTACCTCGACTTCTCGCTCGATCCGATCGATTATCCGCGCTCGCAGGTGTTCAACATCGCCGACCTCGTGGTCGAGCCCGGCGGCGAGCACGGCCTGGTGGTCGGGCCGCGCGGCAGCACGGTGCGTTTCGACGTCATCGACTTCTACCAGATCGTCATGATGATCCAGGGTCTCGAGACGTTCCGCGTCATGCCCGGCGGCACCTATACGCCGCGCATCACCATCGACCGCCTGGTCGTCGCCCGCGAGACCTGGGTCTTCGCGTCGGAGGAGCTCCCGTTCGCTTCGGCGGCCACGCCGGCGGAGCGTCTGGCGGGGATCCGGCAATGGGCGGCCGGCCACGACCTGCCGCGCTTCCTGTTCGCCAAGACGCAGCTCGAAACGAAACCTTTCTATCTCGATCTGGAAAGCTCGGTCCTGGTGGAGATCCTGTGCAAAGCCGTCCGCCGCGCCGCGGAAAACGTTCCGGGAGCGACGGTCGGCTTCTCCGAGATGCTCCCCGATCACGATCAGCTCTGGCTCCCCGACGCCCAGGACAACCACTACACCTGCGAGCTGCGGATCGTAACGCTGGATCTGGATTAGCGCCGGTTATTTGGCGACAACCGCGCGATCAGCGACGGGCCGGCGTCGCTGATCCGCGCGCAGCCTGCGAGCGCGAGGCTCCGGCGCAGCTCGTCGCGCAGCATGTTGAGCACCTTGAGGACGCCCGCTTCGCCGTCGACGGCGAGCGCCCAGAGATACGGCCGGCCGATCATCACGGCGCGCGCGCCGAGCGCGAGCGCCTTCAGCACGTCCACGCCGCGGCGGATGCCGCCGTCCACATAGATCTCGATAGCCTCGCCGGCCACCGCCTCGGCGATCTCCGGCAGCGCGTCGCAGGTCGCCAGCACGCCGTCCAACTGCCGGCCGCCGTGGTTCGAGACCACGATCCCCGCGGCGCCGTGCTCCACCGCGAGGCGCGCATCCTCGGCGGCGAGCACCCCCTTGAGCACGACCGGCAGACGGGTGATGCTGCGCAGCCAGTCCACCGACTCCCAGGTCAGGCAGGGATCGAACTGATCGTTCACGTATTGCAGCAGCGCCGAGCCGCTTTCGAGCTCATCGAACTGATGCTTGATGTTGGCCAGCCGCACCCCCGGCGGCAGGCGGAACCGGTTGCGCGCGTCGCGCTCGCGGTAGCCGAGGACCGGCACGTCGACGGTGATGCAGAGCGCGAGGTAGCCGGCGGCCTCCGCGCGCGCCACCAGGTCGCGGGTGACCTCCCGGTCGCGGTAGCAGTAGAGCTGGAACCAGCGCGCGCCGCCAGTGGCATCAGACGCCGCCGCCACCTCTTCCAGGCTGTGCCCCGCCATCGTGCTCAAAACCTGAACAATTCCGGCCGCGGCCGTTGCGCGGGCCACGGCCAGCTCGCCGTCGGGGTGGGCCAGCACGTTGGCGCCGCAGGGCGCGGTCAATATGGGCATGGCGACCGGCCGGCCGAGCACCGTGGTCGAGAGATCGCACGCCCCGACGTCCACCAGCACCCGCGGGCGCAGCCGCACGCGCGACCACGCGAGCTCGTTGTCGCGCACGCTGACCTCGTCGCCGGCGCCGCCCGCGTAGTAGTCATAGACCATCCGCGGCAGCCGTTCGCGCGCCGCGTGCTCGTACTCTGCCAGGTTGAGCGGCTCATTCTTGTCTGTGCTCATCTCGTCCCTCCACGAGCTGTTCGATCAGGCGGACCCCGATGCCGGATCCCTCCACGTCGAGAAAACGCCGCCGCATCCGCGCCATGCTCTCTCGCACCGCCGGGCGGTCGGCCTGCTCCACCAGCGCGGCGATGTCTCCGGCCGCGGCGCTGGGGAGATCACCGCTGACCCCCAAACCGTGATGCACCACGCGGCGGGCGTTGTCCGGCTGGTCGTGGTCGATCGGAAACACCGCCATCGGCACGCCGCGCACGATGCACTCCTTCACCGTCCCCATGCCGCCGTGCGTCACCATCACCGCGGCGCGGTCGAGCAGATCGAGCTGCGGCGCCCAGCCGGTGACGATCCCGCCCAGCGGCGCCGCGATCTCCCCCGGCTCCAGCAGGCCGCCGGTCGAGATCACCACCTGCCACTCCGGCCGTTCCGCGAACGCCGCCGCCGCGGCATGCAGGAACGCCTTCACCCGCTCGGCGCCCGCCCGGTGGCTCTGGCTGCCGAGCGAAACGTAGACGAGCCGCCGCGCCGGATCGAGCGCCTCCCACGGAAACGCGCCCTCCGGCCGGCGCTCCAAGTCGACGGTCGGCTCCACATAATAGACCTCGGGCTCGTCTTCCCAGCTCTTTCCGGGCAGCTCGAAATCCGCCGGACAGAGGATCAGCTCGCGCATCCGCAGGATCTGCACGAGAAGACGCTGCGTCAGACCGAGCGGGCGCGGAGCCGGCGGAAGCAGCGCGCCGATGCGCTCCTTCGTCTCGCCGATCTCCATCATCAGGCGGATCACCGTGGCGGCATACTCGGCCTTCGGCTCCGTCCGCAACAGCGGCGTGAGCAGGACGACCGGCCGGCGGAACCGGCTCTGCAGCACGAGCGCGTGCGGCACGAACAGGCTGGTGAGGATGAAGAGATCCGGCCGGACCGCCTCGATCGTTCGGTCCAGCTCCGGCCCGGCGTCGAGCAGCCCCTTCCAGGTGCGGGCGTACGGCGTCTCGCGGACCGTCTGCAACGACGCGGCGATCTCCGCGCTCCGCTCCTCCACCGTCGTCGCCGGAGCGGTCCGCATCATCTCGCGCAGCGTCCGCATCGTGCCGCACGGAAAGACGTCCTCCAGGATCGGGATGAACTCGAACCCCTGCGCACGGACGAAGTCGCCGCCGTCCGCGAGCCCGAGGTAGACGACCCGGTGCTCCCGCGCCGCCAACCGGCGCGCCAGCCGGAAAGTCGGATTGAGATGCCCTTCCTCGTGCTCGATCAGGAATGCAATCGTCGCCATGGGCCCTACCGGTCTCAGGGCGCCAGGGCCTTCCGTCAGGATGCTTTTTTGGTGACCACCGGCTCTCGTGCGGGGAGCCGTACTCCTTGAAGACCGGCGGCAGCCTGCCGCCCTCGCGCCGCCTCAAGGATCTTGTCCAGGTCGTAGTCGGCCTGCCGCGCCAGCTCTTCACGAACGGCGTGAATCTCCTCGATGATTGGATCTTTGCGATGCACGTTCAGACCTCCTTCACCAGCTCGATCGGAGTGCAGATGGCAGGGGGATCGAGGCCGGCAGCCCGGCAGATGTTCTCGATTTTACCACGCATGGAGGCGTTGGCGATGTGGGTGCAGTTCCAGGTCAGAAGGTAGTCCAATCCGTGGACGGCAGCCACTGCGACATGAGCCGCATCGAGGTATGCCTTGGCTGGCATCCCGCCCCGGCGAAGGATTTCCCGGGCCAGGCTCCCGGTCTCGGGAGTCAGCTCGAGAAGAGCCACGCCACGGAGCGCCGCCAGCCGCAGGCTCGCCGCCTCGACGTCGCCTGCCCCTGCCTCGTCGAGAACGAGCTGTGAAACGTAGAGGTCGAAGGAGGATCGCGTGTCCCACCAATCCCTTGTGACCTGTTGGTGGGCGGCACGAATCAGATCGTGGCTCGGCCTCGCTGTGAGATAGCTGACGACGGACGTTTCCAAGTAGAGCTTCGGCTTCATCGCGGCGCGAGACTAGCATGGCGGTGGTACCCTGGAGCGGCACAAAGGAGGCTGCCATGTCCATCCGACCCATCAAGCGGCAGAGTCAGGCGAAACCCACCATCGAAGGCGCCGGAGTGCGCCTGCGGCGGGCCTTCGGTTTCGGCGACACCAGCGACTTCGATCCGTTCCTGCTCCTCGACGACTTCCGCAACGACGATCCGGACGACTACCTCGCCGGCTTTCCGTGGCATCCGCACCGCGGCATCGAAACCATCACCTACGTCCTCGCCGGCACCGTCGAGCACGGCGACAGCCTCGGCAACCACGGCGCCCTCGGCGCGGGCGACGTGCAGTGGATGACCGCCGGCAGCGGCATCATCCATCAGGAGATGCCGCAAGGCGACCCGGAAGGCCGGATGCACGGCTTCCAGCTCTGGGCCAACCTGCCGGCCTCCCTCAAGATGACCGCCCCGCGCTATCAGGACGTCAAGGCACCCGACATTCCCGAGGTCACCGACGACGACGGCACCACGGCGCGCGTCATCTGCGGCAGCTTCTGGGGTGTCACCGGACCGGTCGACGGCATCGCCGCCGAGCCCAACTACATCGACATCTGGGTGCCGCCCGGCAAGAAGAAGAGCCTCCCCGTCGCCACCACCCGCCACGCCTTCGCCTACGTCTTCCAAGGCTCCGGCACCTTCGCCAACGCCTCGCCCCCGCGCGACGTGCGCAGCGAAGACCTGGAGGACGTCCTGCCCTCGCGCAGCGAAGCGGCCGGCAATCGCACACTCCTCGTCTTCGACCGCGGCGACGAAGTCACCGTGCAAGCCGGCGAGCACGGCATCCGCTTCCTCCTCGTCTCCGGCAAGCCGCTCCAGGAGCCGGTCGCCTGGTATGGCCCGATCGTGATGAATACGCAGTCGCAGCTCGACCAGGCGTTGGCGGAATTGAAGGCGGGGACGTTTTTGCGGGGCTGAGGCAGGCTGTTCCCCATGGGGCTCAACGAGGCGAAACATAAGCTTCACCGGCGGCTTGGTAAGCTTCCCAGCCGAAAAATAACCCTACAGGCTCCGCGCCACCAGGGCTCCCGCGGGCGCCGGCGGCACCGGCGTCTGGCCGTCCACGCCATAGCCGGTGACCTGGTGATGTCCGTGGTCGCCATAGCGAACCTCGATCCAGTCGCACCACGGCTCGTCGCCGGTGAGCGGCCTGTCGAGCGCGGCGATGTGGCCGCCTTGCCAGCGGTGGACCGTGAGTCTCTTGGCGAGGCGCGTCTGGTTGCCGTCGATGGGCCGCAAGGCGTGGAGCGGCTGCCCGGGCGCAACCAGACTGCGGAGCTTCTCGATCCCCGCTCCCCCGGTCGGATTGTGCCACCATGGCTCGGTCCGCGCCGGTCCAAGCTGAGGTTTTCCGAGCAGGCAGCGGAGAGCCGCGGTGGCCACCTGGAGGCCCGGCCCCTGGCGGGGACCCTGCGCCGAATCGAAATGCGGGGTTGGACCGTGCCGGAGATTCCAGAAGCGCGCGCACGGGGAGAACACCTCTCCGTCCGGCGCCGCGACCATCGACATGACGCCGCACCACGATCGCCATTCAGCGACCAGCGTCGCCAATAGCGCGGCGCCGGCCGCTCCCATTTCGAGCGCGACGACGGTCTCCAACAGCCGGGCTGCCAGATGGTAGAGCGTGTGCGGCTCCGGAGCGAGCTCTTCGTTGAACCAGAGCCCTGCATTCTTCTGCAAGGTCTTGAGCTCCAGGACCCTGGCCAGCGAGTCGGCCGAGGAGACCCGGTGGCGGACGTCGAACGCGAGCGCAGCCGCGGCGCTCATCTCTTTGAAGTTCGGGGTTCCGCTGTGGACGCCCGCCGGGTTCGACTTGGCGAGCGGGGACCCCGGCTCGAGGAACAGCAACTGGCCCTGGGGGCGGTGAAACTCCTTGCGCTGGAGGGCCGGCAGGACCATCTGGTCGAAAAGGATGGCATGAGTTCCCATAGTGAGCTCTCCTCCATTCCGGCGACTGACTTTTCGGGCTTTTCAGAGTTTACCAGAATCCGGGAGGGCTCCGCCAGAGCTTTTCATCAACCAGACGTATCCATCCTCCAGGCTGGGCCTCGCGGGCTCCGCCGCCGCGTAGCTCTCCGCGCGCTCCCCCACCAGACGCCCCACCAGACGATATTGGATGCCGTCGGACAGATGGAGCATGGAGACGATGGTCAACCCCTGCTCCGGCTCTTCGAGGCGGTCGCTCGTCACGGTCCAGACGTGACCGCTCGCCGCCTGGGTCAGCTCGGACGGCTTGCCGCGGAAGCGCACCTGCCCGTGCGCCAGCACGGCGATCTCGCGGCAGGTCGCGCCGATGTCCTCCACGATGTGCGTGGAGAGGATCACCGTCCGGTCCGCGGCGAGGCTGACCAGCAGATTGCGGAAACGGATCCGCTCTTCCGGGTCCAGGCCCGCGGTGGGCTCGTCGACGATGAGGACCTTGGGATCGTTGACCAGCGCCTGGGCGATGCCCACGCGCTGTTTCATGCCGCCCGAGAAGCCCTTGATCTTCCGGTGCGCGGAACCCTGGAGAGCGACCATCTCCAGTACCTCCGCGACCCGGCGCGCACGCTGGCGCGGCTCATCCAGCCCTTTGAGGATCGCCATGTAGTCGACGAACTGGGCGGCGGTGAGCTCCGGGTACATGCCGAGCTCCTGCGGCAGGTAGCCGAGAACTGACTTGGCGGCTCGTTTGCCGCTCTCGGTCCGGAGATCGTGCCCCTCGACGCGGAGGGTGCCGCCGCTCGGGTTGACGATGCCGGCCAGGATGCGCATGAGCGTTGTCTTGCCGGCGCCGTTGGGGCCGAGCAGGCCGAACATGCCGGGGTTGATCTGAAGGTCGACGCCGCGCAGAGCGCGGGCGGTCCTGGCGCCACGGCCGTAGGTCTTGGAGAGCCCTGCGATGTCGATCACCAAACACCTCACTTCAAATGTAGCGTTCCTGCCGGTGCAGCAGCACCCAGGAGAGACAGAGTAGAGCCACCGCCGCGGCGGCGAGCGCAGAGCGGCTCAGGACCAGATCCGGATGGCCCGGCGTGAACACGCCCAGGAAGAGAAAGGCGTACTTGGCGTTCAGCTCGAACCATGACTTCATCATCAGCTCGACCAGCCAGACCGTGCCGACCAGGAAGGCGCCCACGACGGTCTGGGCTCCCGCCAGCGAACCGGCGATGCCAAGGGCCGCGAGGACCAGCGTCGGCAGGAGCCAGATCCACTGCACATCGACCACATTTCCGAGCCGGGACAGATCGATTTTCAGCGCCAAGGCAAAGAGCTGGAACGCCAGCGCGCAGACGGCCTGAACGATCACGATCAGACCCACGCGGGCCAGCAGGATCTGCTCGGCCCGCACCGGCGTTGAGAAGCGGAGCTCGATCGCCGGATCATCGAGCACGGCATAGGAGGCCATGATGCCGCCGATCAGCGGCACGATGAACCCGAGATAGGCGCGCGCAAGAGTGAAACGGATCGCGGGGTTGGGCATGATCAGGGTGATGACGACGAAGAGCGCGAAGAACGCCAGCGGGAACCACAACTGGTCGCGCCGATAGGTGAGCCAGGAGTATTTGAGCGATGCGCCGTTCATGGAGTCGATCCCTCAGGCGCGGCGCGCCAGCCGTGCCAGATAGCGTTCGAGCAGCAGCAGGACGGCGGCGATGCACAGCCCCAACAGCGAAAGGTTCAGAATCGCCTCGGCGGGGGTGTGCGGTTTGGAAACAGAATCACCGAAGAACGCCTGCAGGGCGTAGATCCCGCTCGGCGTGACGAGCGTTCCATTGAGCGTGGGAAAGAGCCGCGGCGGGATGAAGTTGGCCCAGAACCAGTAGCCGGTGAAGAGGATCTGGTAGACGCTCAACGGCATCACCATCGGGCAGGCCAGCGAAAAGGCCACCACGAAGGCGAACGCGGGGACGGTGATGGCGAGGAACGCGGCCGCCACGGCGGGAAACATGTCGACCGGCGCGTGCCTGCTCGCGGTCATCACCGCCGTGATCGCCATCACCCAGAGGAACACCGGGAGCAGGGTCGACGCGAGGACGGCCAGATATTTCGCGAGAACGTAGACCGGGCGGCTCAGCGGGGTGCTGTCCTGCAGCTCCCGCAATCCCAGCCGGACGTCGCGCTGCATCCGGTCCGCCGAGAGGATTCCGGCGACCACCGGGAAGAAGACGTTGACAGCGATCAGGAAGCGGCCGGCGACCGGCCAGATCTCCCGACGCGAGATGACCTCTCCGCGGATCATCTCGCCCAGCGGAGGAGGCGAAAACAGGAGGACGGTGTAGAAGATGAACAGCAGGCCGTACGCCACCCACAGACCCTTCCGGCGGATCGACATGCCGAGCTCGTGGCGAAAGATTCCGGTCAAGCGCGGCAGCATGCATCTCCCACGAAGCAGAGGGATGATTCTTACAGGCGGCCTCGCGCTAGAATGCCGCCACCAACCCCATCTCGAAAGAGATGACAGCCAGTCGGACGGAGGGGCGGATGTGGTATTTCGCGCAGGCAGGACAGCAGCAGGGACCGGTCTCTGACGAGCAGATCAAGCGGATGGCGCGGGATGGGAGCCTCGGCAAGGAGGATCTCGTCTGGCGGGAGGGGATGGCCTCCTGGCAACCGGCCGGCGAGGTCGCCGGGTTCGAGTTTTCCGCTCCGGTCTTCACTCCCGCTCCGGCTCCACCGGCACCCAGGGTCATTCCGCCGCCGCCGCCGCCGGCCGCCATGGCGCCGCCGTCCTACAGCGCCCCGGAGGCGCAGGCTCCGTTCAATCCATACGTCGCACCGCCGCCGCCCCAGGGGCAGCCGCCCGTCTATGGGCAGCAGCCGGCAGGGACGGACATCCCCGACCTTCTGGTCCTGTCCATCGTGGCGACGATCTTCTGCTGCATCCCGGCCGGCATCGTCTCCATCGTCTTCTCGAGCAAGGCGAACACCGCGAAGCGGATGGGAGACCTCGACGCGGCCCGCAAGGCGGCGGCGCAGGCGAAGACCTGGCTGATCGTGTCGGCGGTCGCGGGAGTCGTGGGGACCATCATCGCCATCGCGATCCAGATCATGATCGCGGCCAGCCAACGCTGATCCGGCACGCCGCCGCGCCGAGCTACTCCCCATCCCCGGCGAGCAGCGCCTGCCGCTCTTCGGAAGTGAGGTCGGCGAGCTCGTCGAGGAGGGCCGAGAGGTCCTGCTCGTCCGCGGTCGCCAGCTCCTGGTCCGTGATCCGCTCGGCGAGGGTCATCAGGTCGGGGGTGTCGAAGATGAGGCGCAGCGGCACTTCGAGGTGAAGGTGGTCGTGCAGGCGCACGGCGAACTGGGTCGCCAGCAGGGAGTGGCCGCCGAGGACGAAGAAGTTGTCGCGGACGCTGATCCGGTCCTTGTCCAATCCGAGGAGGTCGGCGCAGATTTCGACGATCTTCTCCTCGAGCGGAGTGTGCGGCGCCTGATACCCGCCGCGCCGGGTGTCGCCCTCGGGCGCCGGCAGGGCGCGGCGGTCGACCTTGCCGTTCGGAGTGAGCGGCAGGACGGCGAGGACGACCCAGGCGGTGGGGATCAGCGGGTCCGGCAGACGGCCGCGGAGAGCGCGCTGGAGCTCCGGAACGAGATCCGCGGGCGCGGGCTCCACGGGCACGACGTAGGCGGTGAGGACCTTGTCCGCGGCGGCATCCTGGTGGACGGTCTGGCGCACGGTGACGACGGCGTTCCGGACCTCGGGGAGCGCGGTGAGAGCGGCTTCGACCTCTCCGATCTCGACGCGGTGGCCGCGGATCTTGACCTGCCCGTCCCCGGCTTCGCGGCCGAGAAACTCCAGGACTTCCCGTCCATCCATCGTGATCCAGCGCACGCGGTCTCCGGTGCGGTAGAGCCGTTCGCCGGCCTTGCCGGTCAGCGCGCCGAAGGGATCGGGCACGAAACGCTCGGCGGTCAGCTCCGGCCGCCCCAGGTAGCCGCGCGCCAGGCCGTCGCCTCCCAGGTACAGCTCACCCGCCACACCGGCCGGCACCAGCCGCTGACCGGGGTCGAGCACGTAGACCCGCGCGTTGGCGATGGGCGTGCCGACCGGCACCGAGGAGCCGATCTGCCGGGGATGGGTCATCGCATGACAGCAGGTGAACGTGGTCCCCTCGGTCGGTCCGTAGCCGTTGATCAGAGTGAGTTCCGGGAGGGATTCCAGCACGCGGCGGGCCTGGACCGGCGACACCACGTCGCCGCCGGCCAGGAGCTGGCGCAGCGGGCGAAGCGCGGCGAGGCGGTGGTCGGCCATCTGGTGGAACAGGCCGGCGGTCAGCCAGAGGGAGGTGACGCCGTGGCGCTCGATCACATGGCCCAGGTCGTCGAGCGAAAGGCGGCCGGCGGGAGCGAGCGCGAGACGGCCGCCGTTCAGGAGCGGCGCCCAGATCTCCAGCGTCGAGGCGTCGAAGGAGACCGGCGCGAGCTGGAGCCAGGTCTGCTCCGGCCCCATCTCCGCGAACCGGCTGCCGCGCACCAGGCGGATGACGTTGCGGTGGCTGGCCGCGACGCCCTTGGGCGTGCCGGTGGAGCCGGAGGTGTACATGACGTAGGCGAGGGCCTCACCGCCGGCCGGATGATTGGAGATCGGTTCCCCAGCGTCATCCTGCGGGGAGCCCTGGCGACCCAAAGGATCTGGGCGGGCGGAACCTTCCCAGCCCCCAGATCCTTCCCGCTCGCGGAGCTCGCCCTCAGGATGACTTCGATCAAACCTCAACGCCTCATCGATCGGCAGAATCCGCAAATCCCCCGGCAACATCCCCGGCGGCAGGACGTCCAGCAGCGCGCGGTCGGCCAGCAGGAGCCGGGCTCCGGCGTCGTGGAGCATCCAGGCGAGGCGCTCCGGCGGATAGGCGGGATCGAGCGGCAGGTAGGCGCCGCCGGCCCGCACGATGCCGAGGAGGGCGGCGATCAGGTTCGGCGAGCGGTCGGCGATGAGTCCGATCCGCTCTTCGGGGCGGATCCCCTGCTCGGCCAGGAACCGGGCGATCCGCGCCGAACGCTGTTCCAGCTCCGCGTAGGTGAGATCTCCCGCCTCGCTGCTCACGGCGACCGCGCCGGGTGCGCGCGCGGCGGTCTCGGCGAACAGGTCGCCGAGGGAGGCGTCGCGCGGGAAGGCGGCGGCCGTGCGGTTGCGCTCCACCAGGAGTTCCCGGCTCTCCGCCGCGGAGAGGAGGGGCAGCTCCGAGACCGGCGTCCCGGGGGACGCCGCGGCTCCGGCGAGAAAGGTGGCCAGGCCGCGGCCCAGGCGGCGGATGGTCGCGGCGTCGAAGAGGTCGGCGGCGTACTCCCACGTGCCACAAAGACCGCTGCCGGGGATCTCGGTCAGCGAGAGGAGGAGGTCCGTCTTGGCGCTCTCGGTGCCGAGCGGGATCTCTTCGAGCGTGAGGCCAGGCAGGCGGAGCGCGCCGGCCGGCGCGTTCTGCAGCGCGAAGAGGACCTGATAGAGCGGCGTGCGGTTGCGGGTGCGCTCGACGCCCAGCGCTTCGACGAGGCGCTCGAAGGGGAGGTCCTGGCGGTCGAAGGCGCCCAGCGCGGAGGCGCGGACGCGGCCGACGAGGTCGCGGAACGGCGGATCGCCGCCGAGGCGCCCGCGGTGCACCAGGGTGTTGACGAAGAAGCCGATGAGCGGCTCGGTCTCGCCGCGGGTGCGGTTGGCGACCGGCGCGCCGATCAGCAGGTCGTCCTGCCCGGCCCAGCGGCCGAGCACGGCTTCGAGCCCGGCGAGCAGGATCATGAACGGCGTCGCCCCCTCGCGCCGTCCCAAACTGCCGAGCGCCGCGGCGAGATCGGCCGGCAGCACGATCGGCTCCTCGGCGCCGCGGAATGTCTGCACCGGAGGCCGCGGGCGGTCGGTGGGCAGGTCGAGGATGTGCGGCGCGCCGTCCAGCTCCTGCCGCCACCAGGCGAGCAGGGCGTCCAGCGCCTCGCCGCGCAGCCAGCCGTTCTGCCAGGCGGCATAGTCCGCATACTGGATCGGCAGGGGCGCCAGCGTCGCGGGCCGCGCCTCGCGGGAGGCGGCGTAGAGCTCTCCGAGCTCGCGGATCATCACGCCGGTCGACCAGCCGTCGCTCACGATGTGGTGCATCACGGCGATCAGGTCGTGCTCCGCGGGCGTGTGGCGCACCAGCAGAGCGCGCACCAGCGGGCCGATGGCGAGATCGAACGGCCGCAGGGCCGCGAGCCGGCCGAGACGCGCGGCTTCGGCGGCACGCCGCGCCACGGGCAGGGCGGTGAGATCGGCCACCGGCAGCGGCAGTCCGGACCCTGCCACAGGCCCGAAGATCACCTGCACCGGCTCGCCCTGGATGGATTCGAAGACCGTGCGCAGCGTCTCATGGCGCGCCGCGATGGCGTCGAGGCTGCCAGCCAGGGCGGCGACGTCCAGGGAGCCGGTGAAGCGGACGGCCGCCGGAATGTTGTAGGCGGCGAAGCCGGGCTCGAGCTGATCGAGGAACCAGAGGCGGCGCTGGGCGAAGGAGAGCGGCGCGCGGCGCGGTTCGATCGGATGCGAGCCCGGCGGCACGGCAGGGCCGGCGGGAACGAGCGGCGGCCGGACCGGCGCGCCGGCGGCCTGGCGCATGGCCTGATCGGCTGCGTCGATCCGCCGCGCCAACTCTTCCAGGACCGGCGTCTCGAAGACGGCGAGGAGCGGCAGCTCGATCCCCCACTGCCGGCGGATGCGGGAGACGAGACGGGTGGCGAGGAGCGAATGGCCGCCGCGGTCGAAGAAGCTGTCGCCGGCGCCGATCCCGCCGGTCCGGGACGCCTCCGGAAGCCCCAGGAGGTCGGACCACAGCCCGGCGAGCGTCCGCTCGGTGGGCGTCGAGAGCGGGCGGACGTCGACCGTGGCTTCCCCGCCCGCGGTCCGGCAGGCGTCGCCCGCCAACCGGTCCAGCGAGCGGCGATCGATCTTGCCCACCGGCGTGCGCGGCAGCGCCTCCAGGCGGACGATCACGGCGGGAACCATCGCCTCGGGCAGCCGCTGGCGGAGAGCGGCGCGGAGTCTCTCGGCTTCGGCCTCCCGTCCGCCGACGAACGCCACCAGGCTCTTCTCGCCCCGTTCCAGCTCGCGCAGGACGACGATGCACTCCTCCACCGCCGGATCGGCCAGCAGGGCGGCCTCGATCTCGCCCAGCTCGACGCGCACGCCGCGGATCTTCACCTGATGGTCGATGCGGCCCAGGAACTCCAGGTTGCCGTCGGGCAGGAGACGGACCAGGTCACCCGTGCGATAGAGCCGGGTGCCGGGCTCGGCGGCCAGCGGATCGGGTACGAAGCGCTCGGCGGTGAGGTCCGGCCGGTTCTGATAGCCGCGAGCGAGACCCGCTCCGGCGATCCAGAGCGCGCCGGGCACGCCGACCGGGAGCGGCCGGAAGCCGCGGTCCAGGACCCAGAAGCGGTTCCCCGGCAGCGGCCGGCCGATCGGCGGCTCGCGGCGCTCGGCGCCGGTGCAGAGGAAGGTCGACACGTTGACCGTCGTCTCGGTCGGACCGTAGCAGTTCACCAGGCGCAGGCGCCGCGCCCAGCGCTGCACCAGATCGGGCGGACAGCTCTCGCCGCCCACGGTCACCACCCGCAGCGATGGATAGTCGCCGTCCGGAAGCTGCGCCAGGAGCGCCGGCACACAGCAGAGGTAGACGGATTCGTAGCGCCGGATCTCCTCCGCCAGCACCTCGCCAGAGAGGCGGGCCTCGCGCGGCGCGATGCAGAGCGTCGCGCCGCTCGCCAATCCCAGCCAGACCTCCTCCACCGAGGCGTCGAAGCTGAACGAGATCACCTGGATCATCCGCTCGCCCGGCCGGATGCCCACGATGCCCATCATCGACCGCACCAGCCCGGCCGCCGCGCGGTGGCGGATCATCACGCCGTTGGGCCGCCCGGTGGAGCCCGAGGTATAGACGACATAGGCGAGGTTGTCCGGATCGAGGCGATCGAGCTGCGGGAGACCGGTCATCTCCATATCCGGCTCCGCCTCGCTCTCCGGCGCGTCGAGGCAGATCACCCGCGCGGCCGATGCGGGCAGCGCCGCGCGCAAACCTTCACGGGTCAGCACGACCGGTGCCGCCGAGTCTTCCAGCATCCAGGCCAGGCGCTCGCGCGGATAGGCTGGATCGAGAGGCACCCAGGCACCGCCGGCGAGGACTACGCCCAGGACGGCGACGATCCGCTCGATCGTCTCGTCGAGACAGATCGCGACCCGGATCTCCGCACCGACGTCCAGGGAACGCAGGCGGCGGGCCAGGCGCTCGGCGGCGGACCACAGCGCGGCGTAGGAGAGCGACCGGCCGTCCTGGAGCACGGCCGGCGCGTCCGGAGTCCGTTCGACCCAGGGGCGGACGAGCCCGGTGAGCAGGCCGTCTCCGGACTCTCCCGCACCGGTCCGGTTCCAGGCGGCGATCTGCTCCTGCTCGTCCGCGGTGAGAAGCGGCAGGTCGGAGAGCGGCTTCGCGGGATCGGCCGCAGCTGCCGCGAGGAGGGTCATGAAATGGCCGGCGAAGCGGTCGATGGTCGCTTCGTCGAACAGGTCGGTCGAATACTCCCAGATGCCCGCGACCGGTCCGGAGGCGCCGCCGTCTTCGCCGATCGACAGGAGAAGATCGAGCTTGGCGGTGCCGCTCGCGACCGGCAGCGGCGTCAGGGCGAGGCCAGGCAGGGCGAGCGAGCCCATGGGGATGTTCTGGAACGCGAAGGCCACCTGGCAGAGCGCGTGATGGCTGAGCGAGCGGACCTCCAGGAGCTCCTCGACCAGCCGCTCGAACGGCAGATCCTGATGCGCGAAGGCGCCCAGCGCGGCCGTCCGCACCCGCAGCAGGAGATCGCGGAACGGCGGATCGCCGGTCAGATCGCAGCGCAGGGGGAGGTCGTTGACGAAGAAGCCGATCATCGCCTCCAGCTCCGGCCGCGTGCGCCCGGCGACCGGCGCGGCGATCAGCAGGTCCTCGGCGCCGCTCCACCGGCCGAGCACGCTGGCGAGGCCGGAGAGGAGCGTCATGAAAAGAGTCGTCCCCTCGCGCCGCGACAGCGCGCGCAGGGCCGCGGTGAGGCCTTCGGCCAGGGCGACGGCCCGCTGGGTGCCGCGCTGGCTGAACACCGCCGGCCGCGGCCGGTCGCCGGGCAGCTCGAGCACCTGCGGAGCCCCGGCCAGAGCCTCCCGCCACCACCGCAGACGCTCCTCCAGGCGCTCCCCCCGCAGCTCATTGCGCTGCCACACCGCATACTCCGGATACTGCACCACCAGCTCCGGCAGAGGCGATCGGTCCGATCCGTCTGATCTGTCTTTCTTCTCCACGAACGAGCTGTAGAGAACCCCCACCTCCTGCACCAGCACCCCCATCGACCATCCATCGCTCACGATGTGATGCATGGCGGTGAGCGCGATGTGCTCTTCCGGAGCGAGCCGGAAGACGAGCGAGCGCAGCAGCGGCCCGCGCACCAGGTCGAACGGCCGACCGGCCTCCTGCCGCCCCCAGTGCTCCGCCTCACTCCGGCCCGCCGCGGCGGGCACCGCGGAGAGATCGATCAGCGGCAATGGCAGTGGCGGCAGCGAGGCGGCCGGGCGGACGGTCTGGAACGGCTCGCCGCCCGCTTCGCCGAAGACCGTGCGGAGCGCCTCGTGGCGGCGGACGATCTCGCGGAACGCGTGCGCCAGGGCGCCGACGTCGAGCCGACCGCTGAGCTTGAGGAACACCGGCAGGTTGAAGACGGCGGTCTCCGGATCGAGCCGTTCGACGAACCAGATGCGCTGCTGACCGAAGGAGAGCGGGAGGCCGCTGGGGGCGGCGGCGTTGAGCCCGAACCCTCCGCCCACACGGGAGGGGGCAAGCCCCTCCCCTACTTTGGGGTCGATGGCAATTCGCAAGGCCAGCGCTTCGAGGGTCGGATCTTCGAACAGCGCGCGGAGTGGCAGCTCGATGCCGAAGGCGCTGCGGATGCGCGACGTCACCTGGACGCCGAGGAGCGAATGGCCGCCCAGCTCGAAGAAGTGAGAAGTGGCGCCGACGCGCTCGACTCCCAGAACCTCGCTCCAGATCACCGCCAGGGTCTCTTCGACCGGCGTGCGCGGTGCCACGAAGTCCACCGTCTCCCCGGCCGCGGCCGGAGATCGGTGCGCCAGAGCACGGCGGTCGATCTTGCCGCTCGGCGTGCGCGGCAGCGAGTCCGCCGGGACGATCGACGACGGCACCATGTAGTCCGGCAGCCGTGCGGCCAGGAAGGAGCGGAGCGCCCGCGGGTCGATCTCACGGCCGGCGGCGGGGATCACCCAGGCGATCAGGCGCCGGTCGCCCGGTTTCTCTTCCCGGGGAACGACAACCGCGGACGCGACGTCCGGATGCGCCTCCAGAGCCGCCTCGATCTCGCCGGGCTCGACGCGGTAGCCGCGGATCTTCACCTGGCCGTCGATGCGGCCGAGGAATTCGAGAGAGCCGTCCGGCCGCCAGCGCGCGAGGTCGCCGGTGCGGTAGAGGCGGGCGCCGGAGATACCGGCACCAGCCCACCCAGCCGCCCCCTCCCCCATCCCCTCCCCCGCGCGTCCCCCGCCCGCCCACCCCGAGCGGGAGCTGACCGTGTCCCATAACTAGGGGCGCTGGACACTGGCGCCTCGCTATGGCAAGCTTTCGGGCGTGGAACCAGTGGTGGTCGGTGGGCGCGAGTTTCCGGCGGCTGTTCTTGAGCGC